>Ga0207419_1001494_pt1 | contig 17351 bp, 15 predicted proteins | sample ElkSloMetagenome_4_FD_184723 | JGI IMG/M metagenome (GOLD analysis project Ga0207419, IMG submission 184723) | Hot spring microbial communities from Elkhorn Slough, Monterey Bay, USA - MD2A (version 2) | ecosystem: Environmental > Aquatic > Marine > Intertidal zone > Estuary: Microbial mat ...
GGGGGGGGGGGGGGGGGGGGGAGCCGCTCCTACAAGGCGTGTCTATCGCTTGCTTGCGGAATGGCATCGGTTTCAAGTGCAGTTGTTCCAAGCCCGATTGGTTCAAGCCTGGGTGGCAGGCGAGCTATCGAGACCTAGGCTGCGGCAAGACCAATCCTGTGCGGTCCGCCCCGCGCAACTGCCGTCGCGGCGCTCACTCTTCCGGAGTGGTCTCGAATGTGCCGCCGTACTGCTTTTCTTCAGCGGTTGCGTCACGAACCAAGAGGACCTTCACCTGGTAGACGACCTCCCTGCCACAAAGCGGGTTATTGCCGTCGAAGGTGATGCTGTCGCCTTCGACCTTGGTCACTAGAAAACTCTTCATTCGGCCTAGATTATTCTCCATCAGAAACTGGCGGCCTACCTGACGATACTCGCGGGGTACGGCAGCGGCGTTTTCCGTGATCACGAGGGACTCATCTCTCGGACCATAGATCTCGGTGCAGTCAACGAGCAGGTCGACGCGCTCACCTTGCACCTTGCCCTGCATTTCCCGGGTGATCGTCGGCGCCAAGATCTCATTCACCCCGTGAACATAGTTGAGGGGCCGAGTGATCTCGGTCAGGACATCGCCGGTCTTGCTGTCTCGCACCACGTAGGTGATTTCGACGTACTTGCCGTCTGCAATGGCGTTTGCCTTGGTCTCGGTCATCTAGCTTCTCCGTCGTGGTACGGGTTGTGACGCGTGGCACGGGTCGCGAGGGTTGAAATGCCTGGCGATACCGGATTTCGATTCATTTTAGCCAGCAGGTGAGCGCTCTTGTCGACAAATCTCCTCATCATCGAGAACGATGCCATTTCCGACCTCGCCTTGGAAGTCACCCAGGCGATGCTCGCCAGGGAAGAGGAAGCCCAGGCGATCATGCAGGACCCTTCTGGCCCGGTTGCGCTGGCGCGCGCCTTGTCAGAGTTCTTTCCGGTCGCCGGGATCTTGGAAAGCGGGACGGTGGAGCTTGAGCAGGAAGAACTGCAGGCATTCTGCGCCCATGGCCTGGACCTGTTCGACCGGCTGGCTTTCCTCGTGCGTAAGATCGAGATCATGGACAAGCGAGAAACGGTCGCGCGCATGTTTGCCTCGTTGGGGGGCTGGGTGGCTCGTCGCGGCGCGACCATCGACAACCTTGAGGGCACCGCCGACGGTTTCGGCATGATCATGAACGGCACCAGCGCAACCGATGAGCTCCGGCGTCTGTGCGAGCTGATGGAAGAGGTCATAGAGGCGGCGTCCTTGGCGTTGAAACTGGATCAGGACCGTGCTGACGCCTGGCGTCCTTGGCGCGTGATCAATCTCAATGCCGGTATCGCCGCAACCCGGTCTCTTGACCCGGAGCTCATGGAGCGCACCTTCGATCGCATGGGCCGACGCCTACCCTACGACATGCCAGAGTTTCTTGCCGACGGCATGCGACAAGCGGCGTTCCAAAACGTACCGGACGAGGTCAAGGACGTGATGCGTAGACACATGGAAAAATGGCCGGCCAAGGCGCCCCACTAGCAGGCCGTGCGTCATCAGGGCTCCCAGCCCAGATCTCGTCAGTCTCGTCGGGCGCGTCAGCCCGCCTTTTGAACTGCGCATCAGCCGTCTGAAGCACTGCTGTTGGCGACCGCGGTGACCGTCTTGCCCGCGGACAATCCGAGGAAGCCGCGGGTGATGACCTGCTCGCCGGGCTCCAGGCCACCGAGGATCTCGATGGCGTCGGCGATGCGCAGGCCGCTTTGGACCGGGCGTTTGGCGGCCTTGCCTTCGCCGTTGATGTTCCAGACGAATTGACCGTCGCGGTCTTGGCGCAGGGCGCGAAAGGGGATCAGCAAACGCGGCACGGCGGCGGTGGCGAGTTCGGCTCGGATGAATTGGCCGGCGCGGGCGCCGTCGGGGATCTGTTCGAATTGGACCTCGACCTTGGCCTGGCGGCTGGTCTCGGACAAGGTGGGATGGATGCGCAGGATGCTGCCGGCGAAGCGCCGGCCGCCGAGGGCGTCGATGCGGATCTGGACCGGATCGCCGACGGCGACATGCGGCAGCACCAGCTCGGATACATACGCCTCGGCGATCATCGACGCCGGGTCGGCCAGCGTCAGCAGGTGGGTGTTCTTGGTGACAAAGTCGCCGGGCTCGACCAGGCGCTCGGTGATCACGCCGGCGAATGGGGCGCTGATGCGTGTGTAGTTCAGGCGGGTCTGAAGAACACGCAGCTCGGCATCGGCAATGGCCAGCGTGGTGCGGGCCTGGGCCAGTTCGTCGTCGGATGCGGCGCGGCGCTCGATCAGGCCCTCCAGTCGCTCGACATCCATGACCTCTTGGGCGCGTGTGGCGCGTGCCTTGTCCAACTCGGCCCGCAGCAGGTCGTCCTCCAGCCGCACTAGGACCGCGCCTTGCGCAACCCGGTCGCCCTCGAAGAGCGCAAGCTCGGTGACGCGTCCCTCTTCCTGGCTGTAGAGCCGCACCAGCCGGCGCAGCCGCAGTGTGCCCGGGCGCTCGTGCCGAGCGGAGATCGGGGCACGCTCGGTCGTGACCGTCGTGACCAGATGCGCGCGGGAGCGGCGCGTTTTGGCATCAGGCGACGCGGCAGCGGTGTTTTTCGCGTCAGTGCCCTGGCCGCAGCCGTCGAGCAATAACAGCGCGGCGCCGATCCATGCGATCGCGAGCGCTCGGCGTCGGTGGCCGTTCACGCGCCGCCGGTGATATCGATCGCGTCGATCGGGCGGCCGGACGCGGCGCCCGCGTCGGCATAGTCGTAGTGTTTGATCTTGCGTCGAATATTGCGCTGGATGATGACGCCGAGCACCTTCCACTCCAGCCGGGTGAGCTCGATCTCGGGGAAGTCTCCGTTCACTGCCAGCAGCCATTCGCGACCGTCGGCATCTCGCCGATACTGGCGAAACCAGCGCACCCCTTCCACCTCGGCAAAGACGAACATGCCGCTGCGGCAGAACTCGGTCGGCTCGATGATGACGATGCATTTGTCCGGGAACTCCGGTTCCATGTCTGGCCCCAGCACTTGCAGCGCAAAGGGTTCCTGCATTGCACAGCCGGTGCCTTCGAGCATGGGTTCTGTCATGATTGGTCTCCATTTGGTTGTTCGTTTGGCGCGATAATCGTCGGTTCTGGCTGGTTCAGACCCGGGTCAGGCGCTCGTCTCGACTGCGGACCCAGGTTGGGACCGCCCGCAATGCTCTCAATCACATTATGATCCGAATCAACGCCACCGAGCGTATCCACGACGACCGACGCGACTGGCACAACCTGCGCGGTATGCTGCCTTTTCTGTGGGAGTTCCGCGGCCGGGCGTTATTCGCGCTTGGCTGCCTGGTCCTTGCCAAGGTCGCCAACGTTGGCGTGCCTTTGGTGCTTAAGCAGATCGTCGACGCTTTCGAGAACAGTCAGACGCAACTGCTGGTGCTGCCGGTAAGCCTGCTGCTGCTCTATGGCGTGCTTAAGCTGTCCGGCTCGCTGTTTAACGAACTGCGCGATGTGATCTTTGCCCGGGTGCGCTTTCGGGCAATGCGGCGCCTGTCAACGCGGGTGCTTGAGCATTTGCACCTGTTGTCGCTGCGCTACCACTTGGAGCGCAAGAGCGGCGCCGTCAGCCGCGACTTGGAACGCGGTACCCGTTCGGTCTCGACTATCCTCAACTACATGGTCTTTAGCGTTATCCCTGTGCTGGTGGAGTTTACGCTGGTAGCCCTGGTGTTGCTCACCAAGTACGAACTGGTGTTCACGCTGGTCACCTTTGGTACGGTGGCCATCTATGTCGGCTTTACCTTCGCTATCACCGAGTGGCGCATGGATTATCGTCGGCAGATGAACCTGCTTGACTCCAGCGCCAACTCGCAGGCATTTGATAGCCTGCTGAACTATGAAACGGTGAAATACTTTGGCAATGAGCGCATGGAGCTGGAGCGCTACGACGGCACGCTGACCCAGTGGGAGGAATATGCCGTCAAGAGCCAGAGCTCAATGTCGCTGCTCAATTTCGGCCAGGGCAGCATCATCGCGCTTGGCGTCACGCTGATCATGTTCTTTGCATCCCAGGGGGTCGTATCCGGCAGCATGAGTATCGGCGATCTGGTGCTGGTCAACGCCTTCATGCTGCAGTTGTTTATACCACTCGGGTTTCTCGGCATCGTCTATCGGCAGATCAAGTACGCGCTGGCGGACATGGACCTGGTGTTCAAGCTGCTGGAGCGCGAGCCGGAGATCATCGACGCCCCCGGTGCACCGGCCTTGGTCTTGAATCGCGGCTCGCTGCGCTTCGACCACGTCGATTTTCACTATCAACCGGAGCGACCGATCCTGCGCGACGTCGATTTCCGCATCCGTCCCGGTGAAAAGGTGGCCGTGGTCGGTCATAGCGGCGCGGGCAAGTCCACGCTCGCCAGGCTGTTGTTCCGCTCCTACGACATCAACGGCGGGCGCATCCTCATCGATGATCAAGACATCCGCGGTGTGACCCAGCAGAGCCTGCGCGCGGCCATCGGCATCGTGCCCCAAGACACGGTGCTGTTCAACGACAGCATTCTGTTTAACCTCGCCTACGGCAGGCCTGGCGCCAGCCGCGACGAGATCGAGCGCTCCGCTGAACTGGCGCATATCGGTGCCTTTATCGAATCCTTGCCGGACGGCTGGGACACGCTCGTCGGCGAGCGCGGCCTAAAGCTCTCCGGCGGTGAGAAGCAGCGCGTCGCCATTGCTCGGACCATCCTCAAGCGCCCGCGCATCATGGTCTTCGACGAGGCCACCTCGTCGCTGGATAGCCGCACCGAGCAGGCCATTCAGCAGACCCTGGCCGAAGTGGCCGAGGACCATACGACGCTGGTGATCGCCCATCGACTCTCCACCGTAGTGGATGCCGACCGTATCCTGGTGATGGACAGCGGGCGCATCATTGAGCAGGGCGCGCATCGCCAGTTGCTTGCCGATGGCGGCCTGTACTCGGCAATGTGGGCCTTGCAGCAGCGCCAGCGCGAAGAGATGATGGCCGTAACCGAATCGTAAAGCCCTAGTTGTAAGCTGCCGCTGGATGCGCGATTGTCCAACCATTGATTAAGCCTGGCCTGCGCTGCACGGCCCAAGACAAGGGGGGATTTTTCCATGAAGCTGCTTCGTCTTGCCGTGCTCGCGGTCGTCCTGATGCTGTCCGTGTCCGGGCTATTGGCCGGTCCGCGGCTGAGCTTCGATCGGTCTTGGAGCCACTTCGCGTCGCAGTCGCAAAACGAGCCGCAAGCGGATGTGTTCGACCAGAGCGCGGCGGAGATCATCGCCCACGACCTGACCACCCAGCGCGTGTTCGTTGTCAACGGCAGTCAAGATCGCATTGATGTCCTCAACGCCAATAACGGCAACTTTCTCGGAACGCTCGACGTATCGGCTTTTGGCAAACCCAACAGCGTCGCGTCGAAGCATGGCAAAGTGGCGGTCGCGGTCCAGGCCGCGAATCCCCAGTCCGCGGGTAGCGTCGTCTTTTTTGATGCCGGCGACTCGACGATCGCGACCGGCGGCGCCAGCACTGGCAATGCTGCGGTCGGCGCGATGCCGGACATGGTCACCTTCACACCGGACGGCACCAAGGTCATTGTGGCCAACGAGGGTGAGCCAAATTCTTATGGGCAAAGCGACAGCGTCGACCCGGTCGGCAGCCTGTCCATCGTTGAGGTCGCCAACCTCACGAATGTGACCACGGCATCCTTTGCTGGATTCGACAAGGCCAGTCTGGTCGCTGACGGCGTGCGCATCAGCAGTCCAGTGACTACGGCCGCTCAAGACATCGAACCCGAATACATCACCGTTGCCCCGGACGGCGCCCACGCTTACGTGACCCTGCAAGAGAACAACGCGATCGCCGAGGTCGATCTGTCGAGCGGTGAGATCAGCGCTATTCACGCCCTAGGGACCAAGGACCATAACGCGGCCGTCAATGCGCTGGATGCCAGCGACAGAGACGATGCAATCGCTATCCGTAACTGGCCGGCGCAAGGCATGTATATGCCCGACACCATCGGCTCCTATGAGGTCGGAGGCCAGACCTACCTGGTGACCGCCAATGAGGGTGATGCTCGTGACTATACCGGCTTTACCGACGAGACCCGGGTCGAGGACCTGACCTTGGACTCGGCGGTCTTCAGCGACCCGACCACCCTGCAACGGGAGGAAAACCTGGGACGCCTGCAGGTCAGCAGCGTCGGGTTCGACGGCTCGATGCCGGCCACTTTTGATGAGCTGTTCAGCTTTGGCGCCCGCTCGTTTTCCATCTGGGACGCGCTGACCGGCGATCTAGTTTTCGATAGCGGCGATGACTTCGAGCGCATCACCGGCGCCCTGGGGCTGCTCGATCAGGACAGCAACCCGGTGTTCAATTCGACCAATGACAGCAACGGCAGCTTCGATTCGCGCTCCGACGCTAAGGGGCCGGAGCCAGAGGCGCTGGTGCTTGGCCAGATCCATGACAATACGCTCGCCTTTATCGGCCTGGAGCGCATCGGCGGTATCATGATCTACGACATCACCGATCCGTCCAATCCAGAGTTTCTCCAGTATCTGCTCGATCGCGACTTTTCCGTCGATGCCGAGACCGTTGCCGCTGGCGACCTGGGTCCGGAGGGCATGTACTTCCTGACCCCGGAGCTGAGCCCGACCGGTGGCTACGGCCTGCTGGTCGCCAACGAGGTCAGCGGCAACACCACCTATTACGACATCAAGGTCCCGGTGCCCGCACCGTTAGCGCTGCTCGCCGCCGGTCTGCTGCCGCTGTTGCACCTGCGCCCCCGCCCCGTAGGAGCGGCGCCTCGCCGCGACCGCCCCAAAGCCGCGCCTCGCCGCGACCGCCCCAAAGCCGCACCTCACCGCGACCGCCCAGAAGCGGCGCCTCGCCGCGACCGGCGCCAACTTGCTGCTAAGCTCGCACTCGCGGCGCGTTGCTTGCCGCAATCAACCTGGAGTAGTCAGTGGCGCGAATCGATCGAGACAGCGACAACCCAACGCGTGCGGATTTAGAGCGCGCCCTCGGACGCTACAGGCCGCTGTTCGGCGATGTCGTCGATGACTGGCCAGGCTTTATCAATGCCCTGCTGCGCCCGCCGTCCACCTGCATCTGGAGCAATCCGGCGCGTATCGGTGCCGATGGGCTGGCCGCACTCATCGCCGACGAAGGCGACGCCGCTGAACCCATTGCATGGCTGGCCGGTGCCAATGCTGGCGCCAGCGCCGGCATTCTCGGCGGCGCCTTCAGGCTGCCGCATGGATTCAAACCCGGGCAGCGCTGGTGGTACTGCGCGGGCCTAGCGCATGCGCAAGAAGAGGTCTCGCAGTTGCCCGTCGCGCTGATGGACCTGAAACCGGGACAACGCGTGCTGGACCTGTGCGCGGCCCCCGGTGGTAAGACCGCTCAGATCGCCCTCGCGCTCGGCAACCGCGGCACGCTGCTGGCCAACGACTTCTCGCCGGAGCGCCTTGCCGCGCTGCAGGGCAACCTCGACCGGCTCGGCATCGTCAACTGCAGCACCACCTGGTGCGACGGCGGCAACTATCCAGCAGCAGCCGGCCCCTTCGATCGGATTCTGGTCGATGCGCCCTGTTCCAGCGAGGGCACACTGCGGCGTAACCGCGGCCTGGCCAACCGCATTGGCCGCGAGCGCAGCAAGCGGATGGCCTCGCGTCAGCGGGCGCTACTGCGCAAGGCCGTGCAGCTATGCCGGCCGGGCGGGCGCATCGTCTACTCCACCTGCACCTTCGCGCCGGAGGAAAACGAACTGGTCGTGGCGGAGGTCTTGGCGACCTATGACGGACGGCTGACCCTGCTGCCAGCGCGCGTGGATGGGCCGATCACCAGCCCGGGCATCACCCGCTGGCAAGACCAGCTGCTAGATGCGAGTCTGGCGTGCTGTCTGCGCGTCTGGCCGCATGCAAACGACACCGGCGGCTTCTTCGTGGCGGTTCTGGAAAAGGCCGCCGATGCGCCAGGACTGAGTCAGGGCGGGGATGCTCCGCTCTCGATGGATTCGGGCGATGGCACTTGGATCGACGACCTGTCGCAACGCTACGGTCTGGGCAGCCGGCTGCGGCGGCATTATCGGTTTCATCGTCAGACCCGGCGCGGTCTGCATCTGGCCGCCGCCGACCATGCGCCGCCCGCGGTACCCGCGCCCCAGGGCAGCGGGCTGTTCTTGCATCGCACCAACCTGCGTCCGCCCAAGTTGACCACCGCAGGCGCGCTGCTATTGGGGCCGGGTGCCACCCGCAACTGGCTGGACCTGACGCCGGTCCAGCGCGACGCCTATCTGCGCCGCGAGGAGCTGACACCGTCGTCGCGGCAGATCGGCGAGTGCGGCCTGGGTCAGGTGCTGGTGCGTTATCGCGGCTTTACCCTCGGTGTCGCCCTGTTGCATCGTTCCGGTACCCTGGAGAGTCTGTTTCCGCGTAAATGGAGCGGCTGTGCCGCGGGCGCCTAGCCGCTGGGTCGCTGATCGCCGGGAAGATCGCGAGTACGATCGTCGCGGCCGGTTCCGGTTGGACGAGGCCGTGCCGCGTGCTAGCCTCTGAGGCTTTCTCGCCAGTTGCAGTTCTGCTCGACTGCATTTAGCGACGTTCGATCATTGCTCTGACATGCCAAATTCAAACCGAGACCCAAACCGAGATCAACCGCTCATCGAACAACTCTTCGCCTTGCTGATGGAACTTACCGAGGGCACGGACGGCTATCTTGACCGTCAGGACGATCCTCAGCTTTGGTACAACCGCGGCTATGCTAACGGCATGGCCGCCGCGCTGCGTGACCTGGGCCATGGCGATCGGGTCGCGCGGGCCATCGCGCCGGACGCCTACGACTCGGCCCGCGACCAGGGCCATCTGCCCTGGGGAAAGGCCTATGAGCACGGTCGCAGCATGGGGGCAAAGGAGACCCGCGAGGTCTTGCCGCCGAAGTCGTTGTCCGCCCAATCCGAGTAATCCCGCCACTGGCCATCGCACAACAGGACACATCTATGCCTAGACTCGTCTCCTTCAATACCAACGGCATTCGCGCTCGACCGCACCAGCTCAATGCGCTGAAGACCCGCCATGATCCGTTCCTGATCGGTATTCAAGAGTCGAAGGTGGCCGATGACGCCTTCCCCGTGGGGATGATTGACGAGCTGGGCTACGTGCCCAGCTTTTATGGCCAAAAGGGCCATTACGGCGTCGCGTTATTGAGCAAGGAGGCGCCGTGCCGCCTGCTCAAGGGCTTCCCGGGCGATGATCACGACGCCCAGCGGCGCGCCATTACCGGCACCTTTGGGCTGCCGGACGGTCAGGAGTTGACCGTGATCAACGGCTATTTTCCCCAGGGCGAGAGCCGTGACCATCCGACCAAGTTCCCCAACAAGCGACGCTTTTATGCCGATCTGGCCGCGTATCTGCAACAGCAGTTTCGCCCCGATCAGAACCTGGTTTTGATGGGCGACATGAACGTCGCGCGTCTGGATGCCGACATCGGCATCGGCGCCGACAACGCCAAACGCTGGCTCAAGACCGGCAAGTGCAGCTTCTTGCCCGAGGAGCGTGAATGGCTAAAGGGCATTATGGACTGGGGATTGTTCGACGCCTATCGTTTTGTGCATCCGGACGTCGACGACTGCTTTAGCTGGTTCGATTATCGTTCCCGCGGCTTTGAACGTGAGCCCAAGCATGGCCTGCGCATTGATCTGGTGCTGATCACGGCGCCATTGCGCGAGCGCTTGCGCGACGCTGGTATTGATTACGCCATTCGCGGGCTGGAGAAGCCTTCTGACCATTGTCCTGTGTGGGTTGAGATCGAGTGGTGAGTGGTGAGTGGTGAGTGGTGAGTGGTGAGTGGTGAATGGTGAGTGCTTTGAGGCGAGTCGGTGCAGGCGTGCGGCTCGGGTCGTCTCTCTGCGCGCGTGACTGTTGCCGTGCCGGCAAGTCTGGCTAGCGCGCCCCGGGCTGGAGAAAGGCCCATCGTGACGGTAATTTCCTGATCATGCCAGCATTCGTCAGAGGCTGCCGAGGCGCTGCTGTTCGATTTGTCTTGAGCACGGGCGGGCACAGACGCGGCCGGCCGCGCGGCGACCTTGCCGGTTTGGTGAGCCCTTTGCACAGCAAGTGTTGAACCTACAGACCGGTTTTTGGCTTGGCCAGACTATGGGTGGGTGCAAGGCCCGGTGAATTTCGCCTTGGCGGAGCCCACATCGCCGGGTAGCTGGAATCGCTTGATGCAATCAAGTCCCGACTACCAACCTCTGGAGGACATTATGAGTGACCAACCGATTACCACTTTCCCCGGCGACGAAATCGATGTGCGCTGGGACAAACGTCTGTGCATCCACGTCAGCGAGTGCGTCACCGCCAACAACACGCTGTTTGATGGCGGTCGCGAGCCTTGGTGCGTGCCGAACGATGTTAGCCGTGCCGAGGTCCGGGATGTCTGCGAGCGCTGCCCGAGCGGTGCGCTGAGCTACACCGACAAGACCGGCGCGGCGGAGCAGGCGCCGGACGAGAATACCGTCACGCCGGTCTATAACGGACCGCTATACGCGACCGGCAGGCTCGATATTGACGGCGCCCAGCCGGACATGCAGGGAGTCAGCTATCGCGCCGCATTGTGCCGCTGCGGCGCGTCTAAGAACAAGCCTTTTTGCGACAACAGCCATCTAGACGCCAGCTTTCAGGATTTTGGCGCGGTCGGCGACAAGGGGCCAGGTTTGACCGCGACCGGCGGACCGCTCAAGGTCAGATCGATGCCGAACGGGCCGCTGATCGTCGAGGGCAACCTGACCATCCGTGCCGGCAGCGGTCGTACTGCCTGGCAGGGCGAGAAGGCGGTCCTCTGCCGCTGCGGGGCGTCGAAGAAAAAGCCCTTTTGCGATGGCAGCCATAAGAAGGCGGGTTTCGAGGCCGAGTAGCGCCGCGCTGGCCCTAGGCCGGCAGCGGAAGCTGATTTTGACCCTGAGGCGGGCGATGGCTCAGGCCGGTAGCTCTAAAATTCGGCCGAGTGCCCCAAGGGTGCTGGAGCATACCGCGCGTCCGACCATGACTCCGACGCCCCGTTAGTTCAACGCGCCTGATCCGTCCCCTGACCGTTAGCAAACCGTCTGGTGGCTAGACAGTGTTGTTGTTGTCGTCATCGAGTATCTGTACAACAACGACACCGGGAACGACAACAATCCCGGCTCTGCCGGATTAGGACGCTAGCGGCAGCGCGTTCAATGCATCGCCCTCGGCGGTCACAATGCCGAGCCTCGCCGGCAGGATGCAATTGACGCTTTGCGCCTCGGCATCGCGCAGCCTGACGGGGAGATAGTTCGGCGTATAGCCCGTGAGGAAGGGCCCCGCCGCGTCGCTACTTCGGCCTTCTATCAGCACCTTCACGCTCCGTCCGCACTGGCGCTCCAACAATGCCCGTTTCAGTTTCTGTCCCAACGCGTGCAGTTCGCGGGAACGCGCGCGTTTGATCTGATCCGGCACTTGGTCCGGCATGGCCGCGGCGCGCGTGCCCGCGCGCGGCGAGTACGAGAAGATGTGCAGATGCCCGAAGCCGATGCGCTGCACCAGGTCGAGGGTTTGTTGCCATTCGTCGTCGCTCTCACCAGGGAAGCCGACGATGATGTCGGTCGTGACGTTAAAGCCCGGCACCGTGGCGCGGGCGGCATCGACCAGTCGCAGAAATTCGCCGGATTGACAGCGCCGGGCCATGCGCCGGAGTACGCTGTCGGCGCCGCTTTGTAGTGGCAGGTGCAGGTGCGGCATCAGGCGCGGGTCTCCGAACAGACGCCAGAAGCCATCGGTCAGGTCCCAGGGCTCCAGCGAGCCCAGGCGAAGGCGGGGCAGATCGGTGTCGCGCAATATCGCGGTCAGCAGTTTGGTCAGGTCGGCGTTCCGGTCGCTGCCATAGCCGCCGACATGCACGCCGGTCAGCACCACTTCTTGGATGCCAGCGGCCGTCAGGCGATTGATCTCATCGCAGATCTGCTCAGCGGGGCGACTGCGTTCGTCGCCGCGGGCGCGGGTGGTGATGCAAAAGGTGCATTGGTAGCGGCAACCGTCTTGGATCTTGACAAAGGCGCGCTGGCGTCCACGGACAAACAGCGCGTCGGCGGACGGGTCCGTTGCCGTCGCTGGCATTACCGGCAGCGACAACTTATGGGTGGCGATCTCTACCAGCCGTTCCTTGTCGGCGTTGGCCACCAGCAGATCAATGCCGGCCTCGCCGAGGTTTTCGTTCTCCAACGATGCCGCGCAGCCGCTCACGACCAAGCGCGCCTTGGGATTGTCGCGCTGGGCGCGACGCAGCAGCTTGCGCGACTTGCGCACCGCGTCTTTCGTGACGGCGCAGGTGTTGATCACGACCAGATCCGCCGGTTCGGGCTCAGGCGCGATCTCACAGCCGCGCTCGCGGAATTGGCGCGCCCAGGTCTCCAGCTCGGCCTCGTTGAGGCGGCAACCCAGGGTTTGGAGTCTGATGCGCATGCTTTTTCGAGTGGACGCCGTGGATTCATCTGCAAACAAGGGTCGTGATCCGATAATCTAGCCTGGCGGCATCCCTTCCAGCGGAGGCGGCGGCGCGTTTTGATGCAGAATCATGACCCAGCCGTCGCCGCGGCGGCGGAAGGCATTGGTTGCGAACAGTGGCGGTGCACCGCCAGGTGGACCGGCGGCATTGTTGCGCTCCTCGACGTAATGTATCGCTAGGTCGCCGATCTCAACCCAGTGCAGATGATTCACCTGGATGTTCAGGGGCAGGTTGCTACGCAGCAAGTCACGGATGGCGTTGCGTACCTGACCACCCAGTATAAAAGGCTGCATTGGCAGTAGCAGCGCGATGTCCGGCGAGTCATCCCAGACGCGCATCATTAGGGCATCGTTGCCTTCCTCAAGGGCGTCGTAAAAGGCGTCCTCGGCCTGTTGCGGGGTTGTAAAGGGCTGGCTCACTGCTGCTCCGATGGTTGCTCTTGTTGTTGGTGATTGTCTGTGGTCGATGGCGCGACTGGTGGCTTAAACGACTGCGTGAACGTTGTTGCCGTTGCCGATGCCGCCACACGGGGGATAACGATCTGGATGCTGCCGTCGCCATCCTCGCGCTGCATTGCCGAAAGGTCGCCGTCCGGCGGCACCCGCAGCCGCTTTGTGCTTTGTCCACCGGACCAACTGTAGCTACGGCGGAAGCCGCGACCGTCGGCAAAACGCTCCTCGCGCTCGGTCTGCGCGGACCGCGTGGCGATGATCGTCAGTGAATGGCCTTTAGGCAACACCCGCACCTGTGCTGGGTCCAGCCCGTTTAGTTGGATATCGAGCCTATAGGCGTCGTCGTCATGCCGCCGGGTCAGGCGCATGCCCGAGAACAGGAACGAGTCGGGGCGCCTGTTTGCCGCCATGTTCGGTGCTGGCGCGCGCAACGGCATCGGCGCATAGCGTGGTGCTGGATAGCCCATGGGTGGTGCCAGATAGCCGATGCCGGGCGCCTGCGCGGGGGCGCCGTGCAGCAGCGGTGGCTGCTCCGATTGCGTCCCGGCGTTTGCTGGCCCCGATGTCAACAACAGCGCGGTGATGGCCGCGAAGCGATAGCGAAGCAGCGAATGACACATGACGAGTTCCTCGAGGGCTTCAGTGTTTGCAAATGAGCTTCAGTGTTTGCAAATGAGTCAAATGCGAATCCTGTGGTTCCTCTGATTATATAGGCGCGCGGCTATTGCCGCAGCCTCCAAGTTGGGGTTCCGTCCGACCGAAGAATGCCGTGCTTGATCAGCCAGGCCCGCGCATCCTCGGCATCTTGCTCGTACCATGCTTGGGCAGAGCCAAGACGGAAGCTGTAGCCCCAGGCGTCCATGTCGGCGCATAAGCGCCGCCAACCGACGTCGGGCAGCAGGTCAGCGAGCCTGATTTGCAGATAGCAGACCGCGTCTTCCTCCGCGTAGTTGCCGCCAGCATCGGTATGCAGTCCGGCACGCCGTGTTTGATTCATGCAGACGAAATGGCAGCTTTCGTGCAGTGCTGAATGCAGCGGCGTGTCGGCTCTGAGGTACAGGGTATCGCCGATCAAGCCGGCTTCCGGTGCGCCCCAGTAGCTGCCTGGGATGGTCCCGTTGGGCGGTACGTGGCGGCAGGACAGTCCGAACCGCCATAGCAGAGGGAAGATTTCGGGACTGTCGTCGCAGAGCAGTAGGGGCTGAGTCCTGTTTGGTTGCCTTGGGTCCGGTTGCGTCGGGACGGGTTGTATCGGAAGGATGGTTTCTGGAAGCATTAGGGGTTAGGTGGCTAGGCAGGCGTATTGGCATTGCTATGGTGTCAGGAAATTTTACAGCCTGCTACTTTGCCGAAGACCGTTGCTTGGCTACGATTTTTAAATCTCATTTTTTTCAGCAGCTTGAATATTATGGCGTGAACATTGCAGAAACTGCGCTATACCGCGTAATGACGAGCACAAGTGTTAAATTCCCTCCCTGAGTAGCCGCCGCGCCTTAGGAGATGAACCCAGCGCGGCGACCGTCGGTTGCCAGGCTCCAAACGTTACGACAAGAAGACAATTCTGATGAAGATCGGTCCTGGAGTTCACGATGCTTAGATCAGGCGCTCTCTGCGCTGCGGCCTTAGTGCTGTCGATTATTGCGCCCTCGGCTAGCGCCTCGGCATTGGCAAGTGCATCTCTAGAAATCACCAACTTCGTTTGGTATGTCGACAGTGATAAGGACGGCAAACATTCGCCGGCCGATCAGATACTGACCACGGCATTGGACGGGACCGGTCAAAATACGACTGTCACCGCAAGCAATGACTCCGCCGATATCTTTGTCCTGCTAGACGTCGGCGGTTCGAAATCTTCTGACGGGTCTCTTGCGAACAGAACGCGTTCCGAACTCGGGTCGGACGTGGACCCTGGGGGCAGCGTTACGATCGGAGAGAATAGCGGATCAGCACCTGCGTCTGGCGACTTCAAACCCCTTCCGCTTGACGCAACCGGGCAGTTCGTCAACAGTGACTTCTACGCGGATGGCTTCTATGCCGACGTACCAGGTGTCACTTCCGGCGGGGAGTGGCTGGGAATGCGCGCGGATGCGTCGTTGCCGGTTCTAGAACCCGATACAACGTTGGAGGCGTCGTCGGTTTCGCAATGGGATAACGACGCTGATTTCACCGCCAACGGTAGCTTTAATACCTATTTCGAAATCGACTTTGTCGCCCAGGCATATGCGTACCTATCTGAGAGCGAAGGCTCCGAAAGCATAGCCAAGGCAGACCTTGAGTTCGAAATCCTGATGCTGGCAACACCTCCGAGCGGACCGCCTGAAGTGGCGCTGTTTTGGTTGCCGGAAGCACTGAATCTCTCGGCCCTCACCCAAACGCCAGGAGACGCGGACCCTGAGCAGCCTGGAACCAGCGGGGTGATTTATTCCTATACGACTCAGGGCATGACACCGTTAGCCATCAACGAAACGTATCAGATGCGAATCTCGGCCTCGGCCGACGTGAACGCGGCCGCAAATTCCCCTCCAGCCGGGGTGCTGACGCCGCCCCCTGCCTGGTTGATGGTTGCCGGGTTGCTTGGGTTGATGGCGACAAGAAAAATCGTCGGTTATTGGAACTAACGCCGCAGACCCATCCTGTTCATTCACCGCTGTCTTATCAGACCCTGAAGCATGAACTGGCGTGATTGTGGTTACCCGCAATTGCCGGGACTAGACCAATAGGGTAGCACAGTGACATGAATCCCAGCTGCTCGCATCGATTCTCCGAGCGTCGCTCTCTTCGTTCCGCGGGGGCTGCGACCCTGCTATATTTTCTAGCGCCCGCAATACTGACATTGCTGGTCAGCGCATGCCAAGGTGAGCCGTCGGCGACAACGGAATCGCTGACCGCCCAGGCGAACAGCCTGGTGCAGCAAAACCACCGCTCGGCAGCCATTGCTGTGCTGATGCAAGCCCTGCGCGCCGATCCCGACAATGCATCAGTTCGCTGGCGCCTAGCGCAACTCCATTACGAACTCGGCGCGTTTGATTTTGCCGAATCGCATCTGCTACGGGCGCTCGCGCTGGGCACCAGCCCGTCGTCGGTGATGCCGCTGCTGGCGAAGACCCTGCTGGCACGCGACGACTTCGACAAACTTTTCGACCTAGAACTGCCGAGGGCGACCTCATCCGACGCCAGGGCCGAGGTCTTGGCGCAGCAGGCGCTTGGCCTCGCGCGGCTTGAGCGTTTCGATCAGGCTCAGTCGCGCATTCAAGAGGCGTTGCGTCTTGCGCCCGACAGCGAGGCGGTCGGCGTCGGTCGCGCCAGAGTATTGCTGGAGCGGGGCGAGCGCGATCAGGCCGAGGCTGCGTTTCGGGAACTGATCGCGGTCTATCCCAACAGCGCCGATGCCTTGGGTGGTTTAGCCGATATCGTCCGTGATGCCGGCCGTCTTGATGAGGCCGAGGTGCTGTATGGACGCGCGTTGGAGTACAGCGCCTCGAAGGTACAGTTGCACTTTTTGCGCGGCGAGGTGCGGCTGGATCTCGCCATGATTGACGGCGCCGAGGAAGATACCGTCGCGGTCGAGGCGGCGGTGCCCAACACCTTCGCCGCACACTATCTGCGCGCTCGGCTGTTGTTGTTGGACGCTCGGCATGAACGGGCAATGGCCAGTTTCGAGGCCGCCAACACGCTTCAACCTAGGCATTTCGGCACGCTGCTCTACGGCGGCGTGGCGGCCTATACGCTGGGTCGGCAAGAGCTGGCTGAGGACTGGCTGCTGCGAGTGTGGAGGGAGGCACCCGGCAATGTGACGGCGCGGATGCTGCTGGGCGCCATCCGCTTCTCGCAGCGGCGCTACGTGGAAGCCGAAGACTTTCTGCAACCGTTGCCGAAGGCGGTGCCAAAGAATCGCGCGGCCAAGCGTCTGCTAGCGGCGTCCTTGGTCGCGCGGAACAAGGCCGCGGAGGCGGTCGCGGTGTTGGCCGACTTGGTGGCGCTCACGCCCGATGATCCGCGTTCGCAGCTCGATCTGTCGGTCGCGCTGATCCTGAGCGGCTCCGATGCGCGCGGTCTAGGGAAGCTGACCGGGCTGCTTGACGCGCATCCGGCTTACCGGCCGCCGTATGAGTACCTGATTGCCTATCATGTCCGCGAGGGCCTGTGGGACGAGGCCGAGCGTTGGGCGGATGCCTACCTACGGCGCTATCCGGGTGACATGAAGGCGCTCTTCCTGAAGGGCGCAATGCACCAGGCGGCCGGTCAGATCGCGGCCGCGACGAAGGCGTTCGAAGCCATTCTAGGCTCGCAGCCGGCAAATGCCGAGGCCAATGTCGAACTTGCCCGACTGGCGGTTGCCTCCGGAGACTTTGATGCCGCG
>Ga0207419_1001497_pt1 | contig 17343 bp, 16 predicted proteins | sample ElkSloMetagenome_4_FD_184723 | JGI IMG/M metagenome (GOLD analysis project Ga0207419, IMG submission 184723) | Hot spring microbial communities from Elkhorn Slough, Monterey Bay, USA - MD2A (version 2) | ecosystem: Environmental > Aquatic > Marine > Intertidal zone > Estuary: Microbial mat ...
AAGCCAATGCCGATGATGGGCAGCAATAAGCAAGCGGTGATGAAGACTTCGCGGGGTTTGGCATCGCTCATCAAGAAGTTGGGGTCGAGGCTGAGTTTGCTTTCGCCGTAGAAGACTTCTCGTAACATGGACAGCAAGTAAATCGGGGTGAGAATCAAGCCGACTGCGGACAAGAAGACGACCACGATTTTAAAAGCATCGCTGTAAGCGTCGCTGGTGGTGACACCGAGGAAGACAGACAATTCGCTAATAAAGCCACTCATACCGGGTAATGCCAGAGAAGCCATCGATCCGGCGGTGAATAAGGCAAAGATTTTCGGGGTGGATTTGGCGAGTCCGCCGAGTTCGTCCATCATCAAGGTGTGGGTGCGGTCATAGGCAGCCCCGGTGAGGAAGAATAAGCAAGCGGCGATTAAACCGTGGGACAGCATTTGTAAGACTGCGCCGTTAACTCCCAATTCTGTGAAGGAGGCAATACCAATGAGGACGAAGCCCATGTGGGAAATAGAGGAGTAAGCGAGGCGACGCTTGAGGTTTTGTTGACCAAAAGCGGTAAATGCGCCGTAGACAATGTTGACCACACCTAATGTCACTAAGACGGGGGCGAATTTGATGTGGGCATTGGGCAGCATTTCGATGTTCATGCGGATTAAGCCATAACCGCCCATTTTGAGGAGAACTCCCGCTAAAATCATGGAAACCGGGGCAGAGGCTTCGCTATGGGCATCCGGTAACCAGGTGTGTAGCGGGAAGATGGGAAGTTTGACACCAAAGGCAATAACAAAGCCTGTGTAAGCCAGTAGTTCTAAGGCCATGGGATAGTTTTTCATCCCTAACTCCACCATATCGAAGGTGAGGTTGTCGCCGTAGAAGGCCATGGCTAAACCGGAAACGAGGATGAAGACGGACGCGATCGCGGTGTAGAGAATAAACTTAGTGGCAGCATACAATCGCTTTTTGCCGCCCCAGATAGAAATTAATATATAGACGGGGACTAATTCGAGTTCCCACATCAAGAAGAACATTAATAGGTCTTGTGCGGCGAAGACTCCAATTTGAGCGCTGTATAAAACCAGCATGAGGAAGTAAAACAAGCGGGGCTTGCGGTTGACTTTCCAAGCGGCCAGCAAACTTAAGGTGGTGACTAGCCCGGATAAGACAATGAGAGGCATTGATAATCCATCTACGGCAACTGACCAGTTTAAGCCGAGTTGGGGCAGCCAAGCGTAGGTTTCGCGCATTTGGAATTGGCTGGTTTGTAAGTCAAAGTTTTGCCAAAAACCCCAAATGGAGATGCCAAAGGTGATGAGGCTAACGCTGAGGGCATACCAGCGAATCGTTTTACCTTCTTTGTCGGGAATAAAGGGAATGGCGAAGGCAGAGACCAAGGGCAGCAAGATTATTGCGGTAAGCCAAGGAATGGAATTAAGCATGATGGCTAGGAATAAATACTCAGTAACGCAACTGATTTTTAGTATATGAACTTTTTTAAACAAATGAAACATTAATGCAACATAAAAATTGCGGACTCAAAGGTCATACTGAGTAAAACCCCGACAGGACAGGGATTTCGCGTAATCATAAAGATTTTGAATCAGTCATAAAATTTCTGCTTGTGAGTGAGCGATCGCTCCTGGAAAAGAAAATTATGCCCTCGGAGACACAGCATGAAGCTCTAAAAAATCTTTGATTGGTCTTTGTCGTGTTAAGGTTGGTTTGTTCTAAGTGTTACGGTTTGTCAACAAACTGAAAGAGTTTTACATCTCTTTCTTCCGGAGGTCTGCGATCTCCGCGTTGTAAAGCTAACCTAGAGAGGGCTTATTACAAAAAGTTTTTTGAAAAGAAAGGATTTTTAATAAGCTTGAATAACAGAGTTTGGGAGAACAAATCCTTAAAAAAGTATTAAAGAGTGTAAAATTAGGATTGGTGTTTGGAGGACTTAATATCGTGTTTCTCAGACTTGCACAACAGCACCGTCAGTTCGTCAAAGACTTGGTGATGAATCTCCAAGCTCTAGCAACTGTACTGGAAAATCGCGGCTACCTTGCGTCTTGCTACACCTGTGGCGACCAAATGAATAGCGCTTCGTTTATGGTGAGTTTAGGCGAAGACCATCTCATTCGCTTTTTGGTGTCTGACTATGGCATCACTTGGACAGAGATGCGCGACGAGCGAGAGTTAATGAAGTTAGAAGGGGCAGAAGCGATTAGTCAGCTTCAAGATTTGGCCGATTTAGTTAAATATGAGTTAAATTCTGCTTCCACTCAAGTTCCAGACGATGGCCAAGACCGCCCCCAACCCCATCCGGCGGTTGTGATTCAATAAAGCTTTTTGTTGTTTGAATGGGCCAGGACTTGGCTGATCGCTACAGTTTGATGATTTATCTTACCGAAAGGGCGCAAAGTTTACCTTGCGCCCCTCTCATACCTTGATAAAAGCAGTTTAAGCGGTTGCTACTTCGTCCACAGCCATTTCGGGTTGGGTCGAGACTTGATCGTAGAGATAGCTGAGTTGTGTGGCTACCCCACACCAGCTAAATTTTTGGGCGACTCGCTGACGGGCATTACTCCCTAATTGGTCGCGCCATTGAGCATTGCTGAGAATGCGGTCGATGGCCTGGGCAAAGGCCTCGACATCTTTAGGAGGAGCGAGTAATCCGGTTTTTTCCGAAACTACGGTGTATTGTAAGCCGCCAACATCGCTGGCAATGACGGGTGTACCACTGGCCATGGCTTCGATGGCGACTAAGCCAAAGGGTTCGTAGTGACTGGGAACAACGCAAACATCTGCCGCCGCATAGTAAACGGGTAAGTCTTCGTCACTAATCCGTCCGGGGAAGGATGCGATCGCGTCCAATCCGGTATAAGAAACAATACTTTCGATGCGATCGCGTTCGATGCCGTCACTATGACCCGGACGAGAACCGCCCCCGATGACTAAGCGCAAGGATTCATCGTTGCGAAACTCAGATTGCGCGATCGCCTGCACTAAGGTTTCGATGCCTTTGCGCGGATCGAAGCGACCAATATAAAACACCATTTTGGCATCTGGGGCGATTCCCAGACGTTTGCGGGCTTCTGTACGCGAAATCGAGCCAAAATGCTGGATATCTGTGCCGCAAGGAATAATTTGGGTGTTTCCCCGGTGAGACACTAAAGTTCTGATATGTTCTTGTTCTTGGGGACTGGTTGCAATGATGCAATCGGCGTTTTCCAAACAAGCTTTTTCTACCGCCAAGCGGGTTGTTGCAATCATGGGGATGGTAGACACGGATTTATACTTCACTGCCCCTAGGGAGTGATAAGTGTGCAGCATGGGAAGCCCCGTCTTGGCTTTCAACTGCAAGCCCACTGACCCAGAAATCCAGTAGTTGGTATGGATAAGGGCATAGTCTAGGTTATTTTGGTGCTGAAATTTCAGAAACTCATTGACAAAATCATGGCGAAAGCCATAAATCTCATCCCTGGGGATAAAGGCTTCTGGCCCTGCCGTTAAGCGGATTGTCCGGCAGTTGGGGGTATGTTGGACAATTTTGGCTTGTTCGGCATCGGTGGCCCGAGTAAACATATCCACGTTCCAACCTTGCTTGGATAGGGCTTCACCGACTTGACGAACGTACACATTTTGTCCGCCTGCTTCTTCCTTGCCGATTTCAACAGCAGGATCGCCATGAACCGAGATCAATGCGATGTGTTTATTGTTATTCATCTTTATTAATATTCAAACTCAACGGAGGTCAGAGTCGCAAGAGTGCTTCAGTAACGTATTTCCCTCCTAGTTTTCGTAGTAACTGTGACCTCAATTTTTTCGGGTAAACCAGCTCTCCATGGGTGCTTCGGAGATAGGAGAGCTTGATTTACGTTGTATTATATCACAATTTATGGCGAAGTCAAATCAAAAGCGATCGCCAAAGCGTTCTAACAGTTCTAATAAATCGCTCAAACAGGCTTGGGGCAGCAGTTTTGCTAAAGATAACTCAACTTTACCGCCCCCCAAAGACACGGGAACAGATGTTAATTCTTGTATCATTGCATCCTCATTGAGACCACTATCGAGTAGTAGAGGATACATCTTTTCGGCGACGACCGTATGCAAATGAGCATCCGCAAGATATAAATGCCATTTGGCAACATCAATATAAATATTTTCGCCGATTTCTGCTGCTAAAGCTTCGAGAGTTTCGTTGGTACTAGCCATTGTTTTGATTTTCTTTGAGGGAGTAGTCTGCGATCGCAAAGATGAAAATGCCGTGAAGCACCAAGACACCCAACCAAGTCAAAGTGACCCATTTCGCCCAGGGCCAATGGGCTTGCTTGAGGGTGTCAAAAAACCAAAGTCCAGAGTTACACGCGGCAAAAAAGGCTACATGCAAGGCAAAATTGATGCGGTCTTCTAAAAGACGATATTCGGGATCGTTGCGATCGGGTTTTCGCGGCCAACGAGGGGGCATCGTTTCGTTAATCTCCTGCTAATTGAGGTCAATCTAATTTTACCTTTCGATCTGCGGTTGTTCATAATCCCCCGATTTACCGCCAGTTTTACGGATTAAGCGAATATCTTGAATTTGCAGGGATTTTTCCAGGGCTTTGGCCATGTCATACAACGTCAAAGCCGCTACCGATACCGCCGTTAAGGCCTCCATTTCGACCCCGGTTTCGGCTTTGGTGACTACGGTAGCCCGAATCTGATAACCGGGGAGTTGAGGGTCGGGGATGGCTTGGACTTCAACTTTGTGTAAAGGCAGAGGATGACACAACGGAATTAAATTTGCGGTTTGTTTCGCGGCCATGATTCCCGCTAATCGGGCTGTGCCTAAAACATCGCCTTTCGGAGCATTTCCCGCTTGAATCGCCTCGAAAGTTGCTTTTTTCATGCGAATTCTCCCTTGAGCCACGGCTTCGCGCTTATTAGCCTTTTTTTCCGATACATCCACCATTTGCGCTTCCCCAGTGCGATCGAGGTGGGATAATTTTGACTCAAACTCTTGCATAATTGGTTTTGCCTGTGCTATATTAATTAATCGTTGACTCAAACAACCCTAGGGCTTGTAGCTCAGTGGACTAGAGCACGTGGCTACGGACCACGGTGTCGGGGGTTCGAATCCCTCCTAGCCCGTCCAAAATCAAAGCTTATCAAAAAGCAGAGGTATCTTACCTCTGTTTTTTGGTTTGATTGCCAGATTTCAAATCTGCCAGTCATGTAATTTCATGATTTTACGACGATCCCCGATATGATTTCGTAAGCTCATCCCTATTTTTTGAGGATGAGGCTTTCGTGTCATTAGCCATTTGTGTTTACATAGGGCTTGCTGAATAAACCTAAAAGGTAAGTGAAATCATAAGTTAGAGGGTTTTGTTAACTTAAAGACTTTTTCAGTAAACGAGTGGAGATTGGACGGGGAAACCCCGCCCCTACAAGGCACGTGACCAAAAATGCCACGACTTTAACTTGTCACTAATGACTCTCTTTGAAACTTAAATTTACTTTTCGAGGAACCGAACCCAGATATATTCTAGCGTTGAGCCTTTTTTAGAGTCTGCCATCTAGGCCAAAGTTTCTGACTACTTTCTGGGGTAGAATTCAACTCCCCCCCGACTGCCGATTGCCGATTGCCGAGGAGCCCCTTGGGTGCTAATGAAATATTAAGTTTTTTCACATTCTCGTTTTGTGACTTCATGGCGATAGCGAAACATATCCCGCAGGCGTTGTTCTACCCACCAACCTAATAATAATTCCGCTAAAAAACCGCCCGGAATTTCGTAGTTAATCACATCTTGTAGCCGCGTTTTACCACTTTCGGGGATAAACTCATGGCGATGTTCCCAAGATTCCATCGGCCCTTTGACTTGACGATCGACAAATAAGCGGTGGGTTTCGCATTCGGTGTGACGGGCTACCCAATCTACAGGAATCGGCCCCAAAGACAAACGAAACTCCGAAACTGCCCCAACGTCTAAGCCCCCTTCCCGACGAATAATTTTAACAGGTTGCCAAGGCGGTGTGAGTAACTGCAAAATATCGGGACGTTCGTGAAACTGCCAAACGGTTTCTACGGGCGCATTAATTAAAGAAGAATATTGAAATTTGAGCATTAATTCAACGAAATTTATTGATATTGCCTACTTTTATTTTACCCTGCATAATCGCTATCAATTTCAATATCTAATGTATCTTCATCGACGCGGATATATAAAACATTAGGACGACAGCACACTTGGCAATCCTCGATATAAGATTGCTGCATTCCGCCGCTTATATCCACAAATGTTGTATTTTCTTCCCCACAAAAGGCGCAATGATATTCACTGGTAGTCTGCATATTTTTGAATGTATTATTAATTCTTTGAGTCTACAGTTTCGAGTCGCGATCGCGTCCCCTCCCAGCGATCGCTATAATTGAATTTATCGTCATTTTTTGGAAGTCGCGACCGCTATGGTTCAAACTCCTCTCAACGAGCAACTTCTCTACCCCGACTCCGATGGGAAACCCATGTCCGATAATACCGTACAGTATCGCTGGATTGTTTATCTGGTTACCAATCTCCGACGACTCCTCAAAAATCAAACTGCCTTTGTTGCGGGAGATTTGCTGTGGTATCCGGTAGAAGTCACAGAACCTCCTGCCCCTCGTCAAGCCCCTGATGCTATGGTAGTTTTAGGTCGTCCCGCAGGCGATCGCGGCAGCTACAAACAGTGGCAAGAAGATAATATTGCCCCCCAAGTCGTTTTCGAGATTTTATCCCCAAGCAATACCGCCAGAGAAATGCTGGCTAAACAAGTTTTTTACGAACAATATGGGGTTCTCGAAATGTTTTTCTATGACCCCGACACCCGCGATTTTTGGGGCTATGCTCGCGAAAATCCCAATCAAAATTCTGAGATTATTACCCCTTTATCTTTACCCTGGACTTCTCCCACTTTAAACATTCGTTTTGAATTATCAAGGGAAGGTTTAGCGATATTTTACCCTAATGGCGAACCTTTTCAGCATCCAGAGGAATTTATTGAAGAACGAGATAAAGCACGACAAGAAAGGGATAAAGCTTTTGCTAAATTACGCGAATTAGGTATTGATCCAAACGAGCTTTAAAATTAAAAACTCAGCAAACCTGCCATTACTCAAGAACCCCGGTTTCTTATCTGTTTAAGCGATAGATTTAGGCTATTTCTCCAGAAACCGGGGTTCTGAAGCCCCACAATATAGGCATATTTGATATTACTTCTGAACAACAATTTGACCGATTCCTTTGAGAATTTGTAGCACATTGTAAAGTTCATTCCCTGGATTAATCAGGGAAAATAAGCGGGAATTTGTATATTTTGCCGTAGGTTGACGTACCGCTTTAAGAAATAAGAACTCATTACCATTTGTAATTGCGCCAAACGTGGCGCGATCGCCCTGGGGATTAGCCAGCATATAAGCGAGCGCTTGAGGAATAGCGCGACTCACGGCGAAATCGCTACGTTTTGATTCAATGACTAGCAACCAAAGCGTATTTTTCTCTACTAAGACATCAATTCTGCCTTGAATGGTTATCCCTTCATCTGCCATTTCCAAACTAATACTTGCTTCTGTTTCTAAATGGAAAGGGGGTCGATAAAAACCCGCTAAATCGAGTAAAGGAGCCAGCACAACCATTTTTACGCTATTTTCGAGTAGCGGTGGGTTTTCTGTTAGGGCTAAAAAGTTTTCCTGAACGCGATTTAATGCTGCTTTTTCCCTATCATTCAAATCGGGATAAGTGGCAGACCATTCAGGAAAAAATTGGGGGTCTTGGGTCGATTGTAAATTGAATTGTTGTTTGAGGGTGTTGAGGGTTACGTCGCGAGCCGGAATACTTTGAACCATCGTCATTGAGAAATAATTATCATCCGCAAAAGTGACTAATTTTGCAACGATACAGCTTCCTCAAAATGCTTTTGTAATGTTTTTTGAGGCAGGGGGCCTTGTAAATGTTGCCAAGGTAATGTTTGCTGACAAGACCAATCTTGATGAACGTAATAATCCAGAGGCGGTAATTTGCCTTTTAACGCCTTAAATGCCCGTTTATAACTGCCTACAGAATCCCCATAATCGCGGGTTAATTCTAGTAGCGGGGTAATGCGGCGATCGCCCCTTGAAATTAAAGCTTGAATCACCGACCAATTATAACTTTCTGGTCGAAAATCCATGCCCTGAGAACGCAATTGTTTTTGTAAATATTTTAGGCGTTTTTTCGCGTCAGGATTCACCCCAAGCCACTGAAATGGGGTGTGAGATTTCGGCACAAAGGTACTGCATCCGAGGGTTAATCTTAAGCCAGGGGCAGCTTTTTTAACTGCTTTCATCATCGCTACTGTTGCTTCTACATCGCTTTCTGTTTCCCCCGGAATCCCCACCATTCCGTAGAGTTTCATCGCTTTTAAACCGCCCGCTTTGGCTCGTTGTGCCGCTTCGATAATCTCATCATTGGTTAGCTTTTTATTAACAATATTTCTAACTTTTTCTGAGCCACTTTCAACGGCAATAGTAATCGAATTGGTATTATGTTTGGTTAAAGTTTGCGCGAGTTTTTCGGTGACTGTATTCGTGCGGACAGAAGCAATACTCAGCCGTACATCTTCATATTTAGGTTGGTCGATATAATCAAGTAATGTCTCAAATTCGGGATGTTGGGTTACCGACGCACCCAATAGTCCTAAGCGATTTGTGACTTTTAAACCTTTCTCAATCGCGGGAATTAATGACCCTTCTATACTGGCTGTCCGAAAGGGCAAAGTTAGATAACTCGCGAGGCAAAAGCGGCACATTTCAGGACAACTCCGCACCACTTCCACCATATAAATATTTTCCCAAGCTGCCTTTTCAGTCACCACGGTAGAAGCAGATAGAGTATTACCGCGATAGGTTTGTTTTTCAATAAACGGCGGGATATTATAATCTAGGGGTTCGATGCGGTCAATTTCCCCTTCAATGTCGTTATAAATGGCACGATATAAACTGGGAATATATACCCCTGGAACTTGGGCTAAATGGCGTAATTTTTCAGCGCGAGGGGCATTTCTAACTTCCTGGTAAGCGTTAATAAATTCATCTAGAAGGTTCTCACCATCGCCTAATAAGATAACATCAAAAAAGGCAGCAAAGGGTTCGGGATTAGCCGTTAAAACCGGGCCACCGCCGAAAATAAGAGGATGAGAATCTTCGCGTAAAGACCCATGAATGGGAATGTCTAGAGATTCGAGTAAATTGAGAATATTAATGTAGTCTAATTCCCAAGAAACAGAAAAGCCTAAAAGTTCGGGATTGCGGGGGAGGGTTTCGGCAATATCGGTAAACAAACGGCTGACTTGTACATCCGATCGCGCCGCTAAAGTCGCCCAGACAATTTGATATCCTAAACTGGTAATCCCGATGGTATATTCATTGGGAAAAGCGAAAATAAGGGGAATGGGATTGTTATTTGGGGTTGCAGGGGTAAAAAGCAGGCGTTCGTCTTGGAATACAGTCATTTCAGTTATTAATATTTAAGGGTCACGTTTTTCCGATAATTTACTGATACCCGTGTTATTGGTTATTGGTTGTTGGAAAATCCCCTAATTTTGCATTATTAATTGTAAATTGTACATTGTTAATTAGTAATTGATCCCACAGCCTTTTTCGGCAAATTCGGCTACCGTTTGCTCGGATAGTTCGTGGGTGGCGATCGCGATTAACATTTTAAAAGGTAACGTGAGATGATGGGCCCCCGCTTGCAAAGCCCCCGCAGCTTCGTCAGGGGACTTGATACTTGCGGCTAGAATCTCGGTGTTGCTTCCCTGTAACACCCGTGACATCTCCCCTACCAGCTTATTGCCGTTTCCGAGAAAGCGAGTTGCCCGATTGACATAGGCGATCGCGTACTTGGCCCCAGACTCCGCCGCGATCGCCGCCTGAGAAGCATGATAAATCGCCGTGACCGCACAGGGAATCTCAGCAGAGAGGTGGGACACCACTTGAAAGCCCACCGGGGTTGCCGGGACTTTTAAGATGGTTTTAGCGCCGATGAGGTCGTGGGCTTTGCGGCCTTCTTGGATCATGCTGTCAAAATCCGAGGTGGTGAGTTGGTAGTACAACTCCCCCGGTTGCAAAGCGGCTAACTTTTCGAGGGTAATCCTAGGGGCTAAATCGCTTTGAGCGAGGATGGTTGGGTTGGTAGTAATCCCTTTGACCCATCCCCACTGTAACGCGGTTTGAGCTTCAGACAGAATGGCAGAATCGAGTAACAGGGTCATGAAAAATAATTGAACGGACAACGCTTTTTCAAAGTTTAGCCTGTTGCTCACACCGAACAAACTACCGATTTTTTCGAGGGCGATCGCATCGCTTGGACGGGAATTTTAATGGTAAAGGTTGTACCATGACCGGGAATCGAGGTGTAATCTAAAGAACCGCAATGCTTTTCAGTGATAATTTGATGGCTGATAGCCAAACCCATCCCTGTTCCCTTACCAATCGGTTTTGTGGTGTAAAACGGGTCAAATAAGCGATTTTGGGCTTCTGGGGGAATACCGCCTCCGGTATCCGTTACCGTAATTTTCGCCCATTTTTCTGCGGTTGCTTCGTCACAATAGGTTTCGCTGTGGATGGTAATTTGACCCGGAGACGAGTTCAATTCAGCCGGGGTGCGATCGCGATTGTTGTCCTCAATGGCATCAAGGGCATTCACCAACAAATTCATAAACACTTGATTGAGCGGCCCAGGATAACATTCAATGGGGGGTAAATCGCCATAGTCTTTGATAATACTAATCGCCGGTCGATCCGATCGCGCTTTTACCCGATTATTTAAAATTAGCAGGGTGCTGTCAATCCCTTCGTGAATATTCACCCCTTTAACTTCACTTTCATCGAGTCGCGAGAAGGTGCGTAAAGAATGGACAATTTCGCGAATCCGACTCGCACCCACTTTCATTGAACCAATCATTTTCGGTAAGTCTTCGATTAAGAAATCGAGTTCAACTTCTTCGATTAAATCGGCAATATCTTCGTGGGGTTGGGGATAGTGATGGCCGTAGCGTTCTAGGACTTCGAGAATATCGTTTACATATTCTTCTGTATGAACCAAATTGCCGTAAATAAAGTTAACGGGATTGTTAATTTCGTGGGCTACTCCTGCGACTAATTGACCCAAACTTGACATTTTTTCGCTTTGAATCAGTTGGGTATGGGTTTGTACTAAGCGGGTATGAATCGCTTGTAGTTCCGCTAACGTTGTTTCTAATTGAATTGCTTTTTCTCGTTCTCGGCGTTCGGATTCTTGTAGGGCTTTGTTGAGTTGACTGAGTTTATCAGCCCGTCGTAAGGTTAAGCGATGAATGGTTGTTTTTAATCCTTTGGCCGCAGCAATTTCTGAGGCTTTCCAGGGTAAAGAGGTAAACCGGACTGATTCTTTCCATAACTCAAAAGATTGACGGGGAGAGAGGCTAATATTACCTTGTTCGTCCGCTTGTACAGATTGTTTTGGATCGCCAGCCCAAGTCACGGTTTGGATCGCTTCGGGACGAAACCACAGGATATATTTTGCTTTTTGTTCGGACAAAGAAACGGCTAACATTCCACTGGCGATCGCTTTATATTCTGCGTAAGCGGTATCAATTTCTCGCAGGGAATTGGTATGAACAATTGACTCGGAACAATGGTCTTGATTTAACCAAGACACTAGCTGCGCGATCGCGTCTTGGGGGGGAGTTTCCCCGATGGAAATACAGTCCCCATTATTCCAAATTACCGCCCCGGTTGCAGAGACTAAATCTAGTAAATTGGGACGATCTTGAATCAAGCCCTGACTCCAATGGTCTTCGGTGGACATACACTCAGTTAATTGGGCTTGAATGGAATTTAACTGGATTTGATAATCGTAATCTTCGCTATTATTCTTGGTAGCTAATTCCGCCGAAATCGAGCGACCTAAAAGTTCGCAAGCGGCCCGCACTTCATAAGTTAAAGATTTAGGGGTGTAGTGATGACAAGCAATCAAACCCCACAGTTGATTATCTTTCATTAACGGGATGGAAACCGAAGCGGCAACCCCCATATTTTTGAGGTATTGAAGGTGACAAGTTGAAACCCCGCGTAAAATGCCATGACTTAAATCGAGGGGTTTTTGGGTCAGGGGATTATTTTGAGGGACAATGGCCGCAGGTTCAGCGTGAATATCAGCAATGGTACGAATCCCAATTTTACAAAAAAGCTGACGGGCTGCTTCGGGAATATCCAACGCGGGGAAACTCAAACCGAGAAAAGATTTTAAATTGCGGCGTTTTACTTCTGCCAAAACGCTCCCATTCTTTTGCTCGTTGAAGTGATACAGCATTACCCGGTCTAATCCCGTTAAGCGCTGGATTTCTTCGGCTATAATTGGGTATAAATCCTGTAAATCTGTGGCTTGGCGGATGCGGAGTTCGGCAGTTTTGATTTGCTGATAAAACTCAATAAAGCTGCTGCGGTTTTCGGTATGACTGGGTTCAATTTCAATCATAATGCCGCCTTCATTGTCTTGAATTAAGGCATTAAAGTTTTGAGGTTTATCCGTTTTATGACTGGTAATTTTTAACGGAATTACGGTGGGTAAGGTTTGACTTTCTAGGGCTTGTTGGAATGACGCGATCGCGGTTTCGTCAAATAATTCTGTGAGAGGCTGATTGAGTAAGTCCGAATCAGAAATACCTAAAAAAGATTCAACATTTTGGCTGATTTGAATAATTTTCAAGGTATTTTTTTCGACCACCAAAAGCATTCCGTGGGGTTGAATGTAACCCAAAGTATTAATCGCTTCTTGGGGAATTGAAGGCTTCGGGGTGTGGAGTTGGGGGCGATCGCAATTCATAATATCCTCCTGTTTTCCAGGGTTGATGAAATAATTTTAAGTTTTATTAAGTTATGGCTGTGGTAAGACTGAGGGTTAAACTTCATCACCACTACGGTTTCGGGTCATTAATTGATAGGGAGATGAAATTACAATTTCAAATTGTGGAGATTAATCTTAATAATAATTTTACTATCTCTCTGGCTATTTTGTGGGTCAGTTTGATATTTGGGGGGGAAGATTGTAGCGCCAGTCCCCAGGAAAAACAGATGAAAGTCAGCGCGATCGCCCCTCGACCGAGAGTATTCCTCGTCGATTTAAGCTAAACCCCTAAAGTTGCCCTACTTTAAAGTCGTTTATCTGAATTTATCGCGTTTTCCTCAAACCACAACAGCGACAGGGAAAATTAGACTTTTAAAGAAACAACAAACGCAGATCAATCAAACGGAGCATTACAGATTTTAAAAACTTCGACTAAAATCGGATCCTCGTTGCGGGTTGCAAGGATGGCTCTAGCCACAGCCAGTAAAGAATGATTAAAGGCGCGATCGCTCGTCACCACCTTACTCGCGGGGTGAAGCGTCACATCTTCGGTTTGCAGTTCGTGAGTTTCTCCGGTTTGCCAAGGAGACTCTCTAAAGGTACTGGGGTCATCTTGACGACTCCACAACAGAGAACGACCCCGCAGGGTAAATTGAAACCACTCCACCTCTCCCTCGCGCAAATCCACAAATAAATCGAAGTACAACTCTCCCCCTTGATACCAAACCCGCATCGTTCCTGACGGGGTTTCTGGGACAATCAGTTTGGGGTCAATGCGTCGGAGGGATGCACCGAGTTCTTGAATTTCGCAAGCGTCCATTTGAGAATGAGCCATGACCTTTACAACAAGCTAGAATTGGCAGGGATTTGAGGGATTGTGAACGGTTAAACTTGACCAAAAGCTAATCAAACAAAGCGGCGATCGCAGCCCCCCAAACAGACGCGATATCCTTGTGGGGGTTTTAGCAACATTAAGCCAAAATCCCAACCCTTATGCAGCAGGGATTTTGGGGATGCACCCTCAATTCCGTGAATGGCACGGCCTCAACCCAGATAGACTTATAATCTTAGCTAACGATTTTAGCGTGACGCAGTTCTTGACAATCAATCGCGCTCAAATGGCGATAAGCGTCTTTAACCGCAACAGCCCCCCGTAAAAAGCCGATATTTGCCCCCGGACATAAATATTCTAAAGTTTCTGGGGAAAAGCGTTGTTTCAGGACTTCAACGCTTTGTAACTGCCTGGGCCAGTGAAAAGTTTTCGGACGACGCAACGGCGCGATCGCGAAACCTGCTGTCGCTTCTTCTGGGTTCACCGGACGGGGGAGTAGATGCCTGCCTGTAAACAAAATACCGCCATTTTGGGCGCAGTAGACGCAACTGGAACCGGGAGAATGACCGGGAGTCCAAATTGCGGTGCAATCGTCGCTCAGAGGCAATTCTGAGGCAAAGGGGGTAACTTGGGCTTGGGGGAGTAGATAAGCCGCTTGTTCTTGAATCGCGATCGCGCAGCCAAATTGCTCTTGCAAGGCTTTAACATGACTACCAATGCCGCCGCGATGAGTTAAAACCAACCAAGTAATTCCCCCCATCTCAGCGATAAAATCGGCAATTTCAGGATTTGAACCCGGACAATCGATCAGGATATTGCCAGCTTTTTCTACAATGAGATAGGCTGTCCCTCCGAGGGTGTCTCGATTCGGTGCAAAAGCGAAAAGAAAGTCAAAAACCGGATTTAGTAATTTAGCGGTTGTCCGAGGAAGTGAATCGGGTAAATTAGCTAGAGATTCGTCAGAATAAAACAGTGACATAAATTCACAATCTGTTGAGCAATGCCCCTCGACCCGATCGGCCAGGGTTGAGTAGGGGGAAAGCCGTCAAAACAAAGACAATCCCGCAAAAGGCGTGTTTGGTTTTAAGCAAATTTAGCTTCTATTATGGAATTTTTTCTTCTAATCTTTTTGGGCTTCGTGAGCGCTGTAACTTACTCAATTTTAAAACAGAGTGTTGCACCCCTCACCCGCACGCCAATCTGGTTGTTGTGGATTGTACTCATGACTCCGCCGTTTGTCCTGACGTTTTTGATGTTAGCCATGAACGGTGAAAGTCAAGACTTACCCACAGAGGCTTGGTTGGGCGTTTTGGGCTTGTTTATTCTGTGTCCGTTGCTGTATCACTATTTGATCCATTCGCGACGGCGAGAATTACCCAAGTCTAGCGAAACGCCGACGGGACAAACCCCCATCAATCTTCAAAAAGACCCCAAAACCCCACCGCCGCAAGTGCGACCTATTTCCGATGCTGAAGAAAAAGAGTTGCGAAATTGCTTCCCTTGGGGAACTTATTACTTGCAAAATTTAGATTACCATCCCCAGGCAATTTTGTGTCGCGGTCGTCTACGGGCTAATCCAGAGGTCGCATATCAAACGATTCGCAATAATATCGAAGGGAAATTTGGCGATCGCTTTGTGATTGTTTTCCAAGAAGGCGCAAAAAATCGCCCCTTTTTCGCCCTAGTTCCCAATCGTTGGTCAAAAAGTAAACGCCAAGACCAAGATGAAACCTTGACTCGTCCGGGTTTGGCGATCGCGCTTTTGGTCATTACTTTATTTACCACGACTTTGGCCGGGGCAACCCTGGCGGGTGTAAACCCGGAAGAATTACAAACCCAAAGTAGCTTATTGCGCCAAGGTCTGCCCTATAGTCTGGCTTTGATGGCGATTTTAGGGGTTCACGAACTCAGTCACTATCTCGCGGCGATTCGCTATAAAATCCGAGCCACCCTGCCTTACTTTATCCCCATTCCCTTCTTTATCGGCACGTTTGGGGCCTTTATCCAAATGCGATCGCCCGTTCCCAATCGCCGGGCTTTGTTTGATACCTCAATCGCCGGGCCTTTGGGGGGCTTTATCGTGGCGTTACCGATTTTAATTTGGGGCTTCTCCTTGTCGGAGGTGATTCCAGCCGGAGAAGAAACCAGTTTATTTAATTTCGATTCCCTCGATCCCCGCTTTTCTTTCTTTATCGCAGTGGCTAGTAAAATCGCCCTAGGCAGCCAATTAACCCCCGGAACAGCCCTTGATTTACATCCGTTGGCGATCGCGGGTTATTTGGGAATTATCGTCACCGCCTTGAATTTAATGCCCGTGGGACAACTCGATGGCGGTCATATTGTCCATGCGATGTTTGGCCAGCGTACTGCGGCAGGCATTGGGCAAGTCGCCCGGTTATTACTCTTAGGATTGTCCCTCATTCACCAAGAATTTCTGCTTTGGGCGATTATTTTACTGTTTATCCCCATTTTAGACGAACCGGCTCTGAATGATGTGACGGAGCTAGACACCAAGCGCGATATCTTGGGTTTAGTGGCGTTGACCCTGTTAGTGGTGATTTTGTTACCCGTTCCCGCAACGGTAACCCAATGGTTGAATTTGTAACTCCTTGATTCATTTATGGGAATTTTAAAAAAGAGCGCGATCGCGAGTTGTTTTTTGCTACTAACCCTAACAGGGTGTCAAGACGCAATCAACCCCGAAACGCCCCCAACGAGCCAAAATCCAGCAGAAACTCAGTCCGATTGGCAAACAATTCAAGGAGAAGGGGTTTCTCTGGCTTTACCTCCCCAATATGAAGGGGGAAACCCCAGTACCGACCTTGACGAACTCGAAGCCCGACTCAACGAAATTGGCTCGGAATACGCCCAACAACTGCAAGCGATTCGCCAAAATCCTGCCGCGATCGCCTTGTTAGCCTTCGATCCTAATCTCTCCCCCAACGAGCAGATTACCAACGTCAACGTGATTCCGGTCGAAAAACCCCCAGAAGTCTCCTTGGCTGATTTTACCCGTCAAACCGCCGCACAACTGAGTACCGGGGTAGAAGTAATCGAACAAGGAGTTATTCAGGTGGGCGATCGCGAAATGGGTCGGATTGTCGTACAAGATGAAGTCAACGGTACAACCATCCAACCGTTGATGTATTTTGTCCCGGATACAGAACGCTTGTGGATCGCCATTTACGCAACCACAGCAGCGCAATTTGAGCAACGTTTACCCAATTTTGAAAAAAGTATTAAAAGCTTTAGCAGCGAGTCCTAATTTGCCCTTAAGCTGAACGAAAAAGACTCAAACTCGGAAGTTGGAAACAAATTCAGGATTGAAAGGGAGTGCAGCTAAATCAAGTCATTATCGTTTACAAAATTGACAGCCATCCGAGTAAATCTTGGGCCGAAACCTGTGCGCGTCAACTGGAAAAATTGGGGTGTCAGGTTTTGATGGGGCCAAGCGGCCCGAAGGATAATCCCTATCCCGTGTTTTTGGCTTCTTCTGGAAAAAAAATAGATTTAGCCGTGGTTTTAGGGGGTGACGGTACGATTCTCGCGGCGGCTCGTCATCTTGCGCCTTATGACATCCCGATTTTAGCGGTGAATGTGGGGGGACATTTGGGCTTTTTGACCGAACCCTTTGAGTTATTT
>Ga0207419_1001499_pt1 | contig 17332 bp, 15 predicted proteins | sample ElkSloMetagenome_4_FD_184723 | JGI IMG/M metagenome (GOLD analysis project Ga0207419, IMG submission 184723) | Hot spring microbial communities from Elkhorn Slough, Monterey Bay, USA - MD2A (version 2) | ecosystem: Environmental > Aquatic > Marine > Intertidal zone > Estuary: Microbial mat ...
GTCCGGAAGTATTCACCTTATCTCCCATATTGGCCAAAGGGGTCCAGTCGCCTTCAATATTCTGTGTATAATACAGGTCTTCATGAGGAAGTCCATCTAATTCAAAAATCAATTCGCCTGTAGAATTCGGTCTGCGCGCAGTAAGAATCATTATGCTTTCGTCTGTGGAAATTAATGGAGCAAATTCTGGCCACTCTGAATTTACAGTGGGCCCCAAATTATCTATCCATACCCTTACAGGGTTTTCTACCAGCTCTTTTCCATTCTCGGCTTCAGATAAATGCTTTCTGATGTTTCGGTATTGCTCTTCAGTCACATCAAAACCCGCCATAGCGTTAAGCTGACTGCGGTAGTACTCCAGAGCTTTGTCCCAATCTTCGTTTAAGTGGTAACCTCTGGCAAGTAAGAAATTGATATTAAGGGGATCGAAGTTTGGATCGAGCTCATAGGATTTCTTGAAATATTTCAGGCATTTGCGCTTGTACGGAGATTCTAAATAGCACAGACCCAATCTAAAATTGAGCTCTGCATTTTCAGAATTGAATTCATTAGCCTTTTCGTAATAAGGAATAGCCAGGCTGTAGTAAGCTTCTCCTTCATCAAATATTCTATCGCCTTCCTTGAGATTGTCGCGAGCTTCCTTGAAGCCATCTTTATCATTTGGAAACATCTGCTTATCAAAAGGTACGCTCTGTGCATAGACAAATGAGCATATAGAAAAGAATAGTATAGTTGAGCTCAGTTTCATATGATCAATAATTACAAGGTCCGTTTTGATATACATCTGCATTCTTCACGCCCATTTCTTGGGCAGTTTTCCAATCGGAGCAGGCACCGGGAATATCGCGTATCATTTCTCTGGCTATTCCGCGATTTAAAAATGCAAATCCATAGTTGGGATCAAGGTCAATAGCATTTGATGCACTTTCAATAGCTTCATCAAACCGCTCCTGTTTGATAAGGGCTCCAGCAAGATTGTTGTGGGCATAGGCATAATCAGCATTTAGCTCTATGACCTTTCTGAAATCTCTCTCAGCTTCTAAGTAGTTGCCCAATGCAAAATGGGTATTTCCACGATTATTTAAGGCCAGAATATTGTTTTCGTCCAGGCGAAGTGCCTGATTGAATTCAGCCAGAGCTTCGGCATTCATTTCCATATTTCGGTATACCGATCCCAGATTGATGTAGGCAGATGTCATTTTTGGATCTACCCGAATAGCCGAGCGATAGTCTTCAGCAGCTGATTCGGGCTGATCCAATAGTTTCTTGCAACTGCCTCGGTCGTGGAGGGCTTTGGCATTTTGACTATTTTCCAGAAGGGCCATTGAAAAATCTTCAACGGCTTCGGCATAACGACCATCTTGACGCAATATCTCAGCACGCCTGAGATGTGCTTCTTCTATAAAAGCCTTTCGCGATATAGCTTCGGCATAAGCAGCAAGAGCTGAGTCCTTTTCTCCCAGATAGTCGTAGCTTCTGGCCTTAAAGAAATAGGCATTTGTAGCTGTATCAACCAGAGCTGTGTATTTGTCCAGATCTTCAATTGCCTGGCTGTGCTCTGCAAGCTGAATATGCACGGCTGCTCTATTTATAAGAGCTTTCGGAAAAGAATCTTCTTCTGCCAGGGCCAGTGTGAAGTAGTACTTAGCTGAATCTAGCTTATTGGTTTGAAAAAAATCTAAAGCGCTGTTGTAAAAACTCAGTGCTTCAACAGAAAGCCCGCCTTCCTGCAGATCACTGCTCAGCGTATCGGCCGCAATTTGTATCAGCGTATCGGCTTTTATATGCTTAGTAGTATCCTGTTGCCCCACAGAAAACTGAGCGTAAATAAAAAGTACAATTATCAGCCAGAGTTCACTTGCTCTCATTCTAAAAAAGTTTGATGTAAAATAAGAAGTAGAATCACCAGCAATCTAAAAACTCATGCTCAGTTATTCAGCAAGGTGGGTTGAAAACGCTATTTTTGCCAAAAAGCAATTAAATGGCAAGTAAATCAATACTTACAAAGAAATCTTTAGACTTTCTGGAGAAATACCTTAATAATGCATCACCTACCGGCTTTGAAGTGCAAGGTCAGAAAATGTGGCTGGATTATCTCAAACCCTATATAGACGAGTTTCAAACAGACACCTACGGCTCAGTTGCAGCGGTAATCAATCCTGGAAAAAAATATAAAGTTGCCATAGAAGCTCATGCCGATGAAATTTCCTGGTTCGTACATTATATAACAGATAAGGGCTTTATCTATTTGAGAAGAAATGGTGGAAGCGATCATATGATAGCTCCGAGTAAGCGTGTTATCATTCACACAGATAAAGGCCCTGTTAGAGCCATTTTTGGATGGCCTGCGATACATACCAGAAATTTAGCGAGCGGCAAGGACACGGCCCCCAGTATGAAGAATATCTTTCTTGATTGTGGATGCTCAAGCAAGGAAGAAGTGGAGAAACTCGGCATTCACGTAGGTTGCGTAGTAACCTTCGAAGACGAGTTTATGGTTTTAAACAATGATTTCTACGTGGGAAGAGCTCTTGACAATCGAATGGGTGGATTTATGATAGCCGAAGTGGCTCGTCTTTTGCACAAAAACAAAGACAAGCTACCTTTTACCCTTTATGTGGTTAATGCTGTACAAGAAGAGGTCGGTCTCAGAGGTGCTGAGATGATTAGTAGAACGATAGAGCCTGATGTGGCTATCGTTACTGACGTTTGCCACGATACTCAGACCCCTATGATTAACAAAATAGAACAGGGAGATTTTCACAGCGGTAAAGGTCCTGTAGTGACATATGGCCCAGCCGTGCAAAACAACTTGCTTAAACGCATTATAGAAACCGCTGAAAAGAACAAGATTGATTTTCAACGAGCGGCGGCAAGCAGAAGTACAGGTACGGATACAGATGCATTTGCCTACAGCGGCAAAGGAGTTCCGTCTGCTTTGATATCATTACCACTTCGGTATATGCATACCACAGTTGAAATGACGCATAAGGACGATGTTGAGAATTGCATCAAACTTATTTACGAAACGCTTAAGAACATCAAAGCCGGAGAGAGCTTTAGCTACTTTAAATAAGCTAATTGTTCAATGGCAGATTACCCGATTTCATATCGCGGTATGACTTTGATAGCGATCTTAAATACATAGAGAATTTATCTATAGCAGCCCGGGTTTCCGGGCTGATCTCTTTTTTAGCCAGTTTGAGAATTAAGGCTCCATACATAGCTGTGAGAGCTATCTCTATATCACTCTGCGGAACAGCATTTAGTTTTTGTTTAAACTCAGCTAAAAAGGGCTTGGTAGATTCGCGCAAGGCCATGAATTGCTCATCGTGAATAACTGTAATTAAGGTCTTTTCCAGAACCTGGAGTTCATTCAAAATTTCATAAGTTTCAGAGAGGTGACCGCTCACCTGAAGGCCACTCTTTTTCATCTCATCAATCATTTCTCCGAACCACTTCTTATTTTTTATCTGCTGCTCAACAGGCAAATCAGCTAAAATATTCTGCGTAAGTGTTTCCAGATTTAAGTCTACACTGCGCAAAAAATCTTCCATTTGCCACATAAACAGCAGGTATTCGGCAATACTCTCTGACTTTTTCTGTTCAGCAATGGAATGCATTAGGGCTGAGCTTCTTTTTTACTTTCCTGCTCCAGGGCATAGACCTTATTCAAACCATCTACTACATCTTGTGTAATATTATAGGCTTCCTTTGCCCAAATGAGATTTCCACCTCTCTGATAGTTCAAGATAAAATCATAGTTGTGCTCTAGATTGTACTCATCGAGAAATGAGTCTACACGCTGGATGTACTCATCGCGAAGCTCTATTTCTCTTTTTCTGAAGTCCGACGTTAATTTCTCCTGAAATCTCTGATATTCGAGATCAAGGTTTTGAAGTTCCAATTGGGCTTCCTGCATTTGCATTTGCGTCATCGTTGGTGCTTGTTGCTGTAATTCTGCAGCGCGCTGTTCTGCCTTTCTCATTTTTCTCTCCAAACGCTCCTGAATCGTTTTCTCTTCCTGGTCTAGCTCATCATTCGCCTCTTGCAGAAAATTATATTTCTCGTTGATAGTGTCTCCATAAAAAAAGGCAATCTTCAATCCGGTGTTGGAGATTTCTGAGCTCAAGCTATCAGATTTGGGTGGACCTTCAACGGTTGGTTGTGAGCTCTGATTATTACAAGATATCAATGCACTCACTAAAATAATTAATGCCGCGGGAAATAGTTTTCTCATGAATTTGAATCTTTTTTAAGGTGCCTGTTTTTCCAGGCATCATTGAAATCTTCGCCCATTTCTGAAAATCTCTTCAAAACTTTAAGCAGAAAAGGAGTACTCATCATAGCGTCTAGCTCTGCCAGACCGCTAATCTGATGTTCGTCAATTTTATAGACTTGCTCAAGGTGAGCGTCTTCAATTTTGATGATGTACTTTCCGTTCCAGGAATAGACGGTTATTTTAAACCTCGGATGGGGAATGTCCTTGACAATTCGCATGGGCTCGTTTCAAGCCGCAAATATAATGAGAATGAAAGAATGAAAAGTCTTAGCCTAATTCATATGAATCCTGGCCTTTATAGGCTTCTTACTCACGGCGGTGAAGGGCTCAAATACAAAATGTAGATCTTCTACCAAAGAAGAATAGTCTCTGCCTAATTCGAGCATATCTTCATCTGCTGATTCGTACATCCACCTAATCAATACATTAACACCTTGATCTTGTAATTTGAGCAGTTTATACAGAATAAATAGGATTCTTTTTGATGAAGCAATGTTGAAATACTCTAGTCTGATCTCTAATTGAATACTGTTTAGAGACTGACTTTCTATAGCCAGATCAAACCAGTTTAGTATAGGCTGATAGAAAAGGTCTGCGTCTATTGGCAATGACCTTCCGCTAATTTGATAAGTATTAGATTTTGGATCTAATAAGACTTCTGGTGTAGAAAGGGTTGACTTGCGTTTAAGAGTATACATTTCTAGTACTATTTACTTTTCATGTTACTCTCTTCCAGCCTGAAAGGTTCCAAAATTACAGGCCCAAAAAACCACCCATTCTACCAACAGAGAATAATTACCTACCAATTAAAGAAAGGAATAGACGAGAAAATTAAAGGCTTAGTAGATCTTTGAAACGCGAAGCTTGACGGCGAGATACTTCTAGAGTTTCGCCTGTAGTTAGCTTAATTTGGAGCCCACCGTTGAACCAGGGCTCAATATGGTTAATCTCTTTGAGATTTACGATAAACTTCCGGTTTATGCGAAAAAAGTCCTTGTCGTCCAGTCTTTTTTCCAGGTTATTTAAGCTTTTAAGGATCAAGGGCTTATTGTTTTCAAAAAACACACGAACGTAGTTTCCTTCAGACTCGAACATTCTAATATCCTTGAGCGTAACGAACCAACACTTATCGCCGTCCTTTAAGAATATCTGGTCATTCATTCCTAATTTGCCCTCATTCTCGGTTGTGGTTTCCAGGTCGGTATCTCGCTCTTTAAATTCTTCATTTACTTTTTTAATTGCTTCTGCGAGCCTTTCTTCTTCTACAGGCTTAAGGACATAATCAAGGGCATTGACCTCAAATGCCTTTATAGCATATTCATCGTAGGCGGTGACAAAAACCACTTTGGGTACAAAATCAAGAGTCTCTAAAAGCTCAAAGCCTGTTTCGCCGGGCATCTGAATATCCAGAAAAATCAAATCGGGTTTTTCAGACTCAATAGCCTTTCTGGCTTCGTCTGCATTGGCGCATTCATCAATAACTTCAATTTCTTCGAACTGCTCCAATAGGGAAGCCAGTTCCTTTCTGGCTAGTCTTTCATCGTCAACTATCAATGTCCTCATATGCAAATCTGGATTTAGGTGTTAGGGGTATGGTAATATCGCAAATTACGCGATCAGCTTCATTGTAGATCGCAATATTTGATTTGGTTCCGTATAAAAGTTGAAGTCGCCTTCTGGAGTTTGTCAGACCAATACCATTGCTGGTAGATTTTTTTCTCTTAATGGGGTCGTACTTTCCCGAGTTCATGACGCGGATTTCAAGTATCGAATCATTCAGTCTTCTGGCATCTATTATCACATCTCCGCCTGAAGGAAGATCAGAAATACCATGTTTAATAGCATTCTCAGCCAATGTCTGAACCAGCATGGGAGGCAACTGAACACTATTTAATTCTGCGGGAATATCAAAGCTGTAATTTAAGCGCTCTTCAAAACGAATTTTCTCTAAATCTAAATAGGCCTGAACGGTTTTCATTTCTTCCTCTAGCGTAACAAACTGTTTTCTTCCCGATGCCAGGCTACTTCTCAAGATACTACTCATTTTTGTAATCCCCGCTTTAGCTTCCTGTGGATTCTCGTCAACCAGGGCGCGAATACTGTTTAAAGCATTGAACATGAAATGCGGGTTGAGCTGAGACCTTAGGTTACCGAGCTCCACTTCATTCATAGAAGCTTCAAGTCTTAGATTTTTTACTTCTTCCTTCTCGTAATTCTTGAGATAAATCGTGGCAAAATATAGAATGTTCCAGATCAGAAATACAACTGTAAAAGGAACTACCAACTCAAGGAGTAGATTAAATGGCATAACCATTATTTCTTCAGCATCTTCAAAGAAGAGATCAGAGATGGTTCCAATTAATACGGCTGCCGAAACACCAGTACCCACTGATAGCATTAAAATTCTGGGAAGTACCTGGTAAATTTTCATTCGAAGCATTCCGAATTGTAAGATCACAAAACGCATAAAGTGCGAAAGGCCGATACCTATGACATAGTTCACAATAAGAAAGCTCACAATTCCCACATCTACCTGACCCAGCAGAAAATTCTGGAAAAGGATCAACAGGACAAAGAGAAACCAACCTATGACCTGAGTTAACCAATATAGAGCCTTCTCATCACTCATGGGGACGAATATACTTCGAAAACAAAAGATATTTCGTTGATTTACACAAGCGGCAACTTTGCGAATTTGAATTTTCTAGCACACCAATACTTATCTTTTGATGTTGAACCTTATATGGTTGGCAATTTCCTCGCAGATATGCTTAAAGGAAAAGAGCGCGACTCTCTGCCAAGGGCTATTTCTGATGGTGTGGAAATACATCATTTGATAGATAGCTACACAGATTCCCATTCCCTGGTTCTTGAAACACGAAAAATTCTCTACCCCTATTTCAATAAATACGCAGCAGTTGTGCAGGATGTATACTTTGACCACTTTCTTGCTAAAAGTTGGGGCCATTATTCAGATGAACCTCTATTTAAATATGCAGAAAGGGTTTATCGGATTCTGGGCAAGCGTGTAGACCTGTTCAACGAAAGAGCCGAGCGTACCTATTATTATATGAGCACTCAAAACTGGCTCTACAACTACGCCGGAATTGAGGGGCTGGATCGTGCTTTGACCGGTCTCTCGCGAAGAGCTCGTTTTCAAAATAATATGGATAACTCTATAGAACCACTTCTAAAACATCACGATGAACTCTTTGACTTGTTTTCGGTCTTTTTTCCAAAGCTAGAAAAGGAAGTAAAAAAGGCTTTGGACACTCTTCCGCCAGAGCCAAAACCGTAACTTTCACCATAGTCTACCGTAAAATCCTGCGGACTGACAAGCAAATGTCAGGCTGGTATGCTATGCCACAGACAAAGATTTTATATCGTTTGCAGATTTTCTTTGTAGCAGCGCTCGTAATGATTTCATGTCAGCACGATGTATCTGTTCAACAAAGGCCGCTGATTGGTGCAAATAAACTGATGCAGATTAGCCCGGTTGAGTTAGACCTGCAAGAAATTCTCGAGAAGAAGAAGCTCACAGCTCTTACTCTCAACAGCTCCACTTCGTATTTTGTATACCGTGGTCAGGCTATGGGTTATGAATATGAATTGCTCAAGCGTTTCACCAGAAGCATTGGTGTAGAGCTGGAAATAAAGATCATTCCCGATGTCAATGCCATGTTTGATCTACTCAACAAGGGTGAAGGAGATATTATAGCCTGTAATCTAGCCATTACTCAAGACAGGAGGAAAATGGCATCATTTAGCGAACCCTATAATTTTACCAGGCAGGTATTGGTTCAAAGGATGCCTGACGGAAGAGATACCATGACTAACCGTGAGATTAATGAAAATCTGGTTACCAGCCCCATAGAGCTAATTGGCAAGAAGGTCTACGTAAATAAAAGCTCATCCTTTTTTAGCAGACTGGAAAACCTCCAAAACGAAATAGGCGGTGATATAGATATCGTTAGTGTTCCTGGATATATCGATACAGAAAAACTGATAAAAAAAGTGGCCAATGGGGACATAGATTATACAGTAGCCGATGACAATATTGCCAAGCTTAACGCTACCTACTATCCCAATATTGACATCTCAGTTCAACTTAGTTTCCCTCAGCAGATTGCCTGGGCTACACGAAAAAACAGTCCAAATTTACTGCGCGCAATAAACGATTGGTTTGAAGAAGACCGTAGAAAATCGGTTCATGCATATATCTACAATAAGTACTTCAAGGCCTCCAAGGAACAATGGGATAAATTTAATAGCGAGTATTCTTCTCTAAAGGGAAACCGAATATCAGATTACGATGATTATTTAAAGGAATACTCCAAAATCATTGGTTGGGATTGGAGATTACTAGCCGCCCAGATGTACCAGGAAAGTAAGTTTAAAGCAGATGCCCGATCCTGGGCCGGTGCCTTCGGGCTCATGCAATTTATGCCCGAAACAGCAAAAATGTACGACATAGATTCTATGTCTCCACCCGAAGAGCAGATTCGCGCAGCTATTCTCTACATCAGTTGGTTGGACGATTTCTGGAAGGAACGTATCTACGATCCAGATGAACGGATCAAATTCATACTGGCATCGTACAATGTGGGCCTCGGACATGTTATTGACGCTACTAACCTGGCTGTTTACCTTGGCTACAGTCCGGCAAAATGGGAAAATAATGTTGCTGAGTGCATCCTTCTAAAATCTGACCGAAAATACTATCAGTCAGAATTGGTTAAACACGGTTATTGTCGCGGTGAAGAGCCTTACACCTATGTAAAGAAAATCTTGTACCAGTACGATCACTATAAGAAGGTCATTTCATAGGATTAAATAGAGCTTCCATAAACTCAAGAAAAGGCTTGGGCTCCGAGTAACTCCGATCAGAATACACCGATACCATCAGCTTCAAATATTGAATTTCTTCGTCCAGGGTGAATAACTCAATCAATACATTTCCGTATTTCTGATCTATGGGTGGCTCCACATCGCCAAGTGCTGGTTTGAGATAATGTCTGTCTATTTGTTGCACCCTATTCTCCTTTTCGGTAAGCTTCCTGTCTGATGTATAGATTGCATATCCCAAATCAAGCACTCGTTCTTTAAAGTATTCCAGCATGTATGAATAGATTTCATCAGTAAACCGCATTTGAGTATTGAAGAAGAATCCATTGGCCTGGTGGCTATTGTATACGTGAAAGGCAGGGTTATACTCGCCAAAAGCGTTAGACTTGTTATAAGCTATTTGCAGATCTCCAAGCACGCTATTCAATACTGAAGATTGTTTCCAGCGCTCGTAATCAGACTGGAAGGCCTCACTTTGCTCGAGCTTTCCCGAGACAAGCGGTCCTTTATGGTTTTTATTTCCAAACAACTTTTTTAGAATACGCGAACTAAAACTGCTCTTATCAGACATATGGTTTACTTTGCAATATATGACCGAGAATGAATTATCTATTCCCAAAACTTGCCGCTACTGCTCATTTGGTAATACAACCAATCCGCAAACCATCTGGTTCACTCTACACGGTTATGGTCAATTGGCAAAGTACTTCATAAAAAACTTTGAATCACTGAATCCGGAAGAAAATCTCGTAATTGCCCCAGAAGGTTTTCACCGATTTTACTTAGATGGAATGAAGGGAAGAGTAGGTGCCAGCTGGATGACTTCTGAAGACCGGCTAACCGATATTTCGGATTATGTGAACTATCTGGATCTGCTCCATGATACAGTTGTCCAAAAGCTGAAGAAAGATAATCACCGCTTAATTGTTCTGGGATTTTCTCAGGGAGTTGCTACCGCTTCGCGATGGATGGCGCTAGGAAATACAAAACCCGATGCGGCAGTTTTCTGGGCAGGCTCCTTCCCTCCCGATCTTAAGCCAGCGGAATCTAAAAGGTGGTTTAGCGATATTCCTACCTGGTGTGTGATAGGAGACTGTGACAAATATATTTCTGATGAAAATATTGAATCAGCTAAAGAGCACTTTGATTCTCTTGGAATAAATCCGAAGTGGCTTCGGTATAGAGGCGGACACAAAATACCTGAAGATGCGTTTAAGAATCTGATTGATCAATTTTCTGATTCTTTCTATTGATACACAACATTAACAAGTGATGTATCATTTCGCAAGTGCAAAGCATATTTATGTCTCATTTAATTAGTCCCTGATCGGCCTTCCACAGGTTGAAATTTGTAATTTGCTTGCCCATGAAGAAGCCTATTTTTAAAAGGCGAAAATTTTGGAGAAACCTGCTGGTTTTACTCGTCCTGTTGCCTTTTTTTCTATTTGGCGTATTTCTGGTTTATGTATACCAGAAACGCGATAAGATCGTGCAAACAGAGATTGAAAATATCAACCGAGAATACCGTGGTGAAATCCAGATTGGAGCCACTCATTTGGCACCTTTTAAGAATTTTCCTTACATCTCCATCCGCGTAGAAAAAGTAATTTTTCTAGAGTCAAAAGAAGCCGGTGCTCGCAGCATTTTAGAAATAGAAGATATCTATGTAGGTCTAGATCTAAGAGACCTTATAGGTGGCAAAGTTGACATTAAAAAAATCTCCATAGAAGATGGCTTTTTTGAAATGGTACTCCATGAAGATGGAACCAACAACTTGAGCAATGCATTTAGTTCCGAACAAGACACCTCTGAATCTGGAGCACTACACGTGCATCTGAAGTCTATTGAGTTGAAAAATTTTGAACTGAGAAAAAAAGACAAAAGCAACGGCCTGGATGTACAAACTCGAATTTATTGGGCCAAAGGCGGTTTTGAAAGTACAAATGACTCAATAGCTGCTCATATAGATACTGAGTTTGAGCTGAATATCGTAAATCGTGGAGACACAAGCTTTATAAAACGAAAGCAATTTGAATTTCACACCGATCTGGATTGGAGTGAAACAACGGGGGTATTGAGTATTGCCCCCTCTATTATCGATATGCAGAATGCGGAGTTTGAATTGTCAGGAACGGTAGATACAAAAAATTACATGGATCTGGATCTGCAGATAAAAGGCACAAAAAACAACTTTGACTTGCTACTCGCCTTTGCTCCTAATGAGATAAGCCCCGTTTTAAGACGATATGAAAATGCGGGTAAAATCTATTTCAATGCAATTTTGCAAGGCCCTGCAGCCATTGGCTACGACCCGTATTTCGATGTGAAATTTGGAGCAAGCCAAGCTTTTCTTGAGAACACCGATTATGGCAGAAGAGTAGACGATATGGGCTTTGAAGGGCACTTTACGAATGGAGAAAAGCGCAACACGAGCACCATGGAGTTTTCTATGAAAAAAATGACTGCAAGGTTAGGGCAAGGTGACTTTAAGGGGTCGGTTCGCGTTCTGAATTTTGACGAACCTGAAATTGATATGACTGTGGATGCAGCATTCAATCTGGACTTCATAGCTGAATTTCTAAATCTCAGCGATTATAAAAACGCTTCAGGCTCCGTAGATCTGCAAATGAAATTTCACGACATCATAGATCTCGATCATCCTGAGAAAGCTCTTGAGAACTTAAATCAAGCTTATTACAGCGAACTAAGCATAAAAGATTTAAAGGTTAATTCCATCAAATTACCAGCTCCTTTAAAAAGCCTCAATGCCCATCTCGTAATGAATGGAAAAAAGGCTCAATTGAACGAATTTGAGCTAAAGTTTGGTGATTCTGACCTATCTGTGAAAGGGTATTTAAGCGATCTACCCGCAATTATTCACCAATCTACGCTCCCTGTAAGGGCCCAGCTGGATATTCAATCAGAACAAATAGATTTGGCCCAAATAACTGGCTTTACCGAAGGTGATTCTACAGGCGTAAACGAACGATTAAGAGATCTGACCCTCGGTTTGAGTTTCAATTCTACGGCCAAGGATTTAGCTCGCTTCAAGTACTTGCCCAGGGGCGAGTTTTTCGTGGATAGTTTTCATGTAAAGTTGGAGCATTATCCACATGAATTACACGACTTTCATATAGATATCGCTATTGATGAAAACGATCTTCAAATTCAAGATTTTACAGGATATGTAGACGATTCAGATTTTAACTTAAACGGATACGTCTACGACTACGCATTCTGGATGAAAGACAGCCTTATTGGGAATGTCAGCCTTGACCTGGGTCTGGAGTCAAAACGCCTTCGCCTGGAAGATATTTTTACCTATCAAGGAGAGAACTACATACCTGAAGATTATCGTCACGAAGAATTTGACAATTTAAAGCTACACCTGGCTTCTAAGATGAATTATAGATCAACAGGTTTACACAGTATTGATGTTGAGCTGGATCAGTTTGATGCGAAAATGCATTTGCACCCCATGCGTTTTCAAGATGTGAACGGCCGGTTTCATTATGAAGGTGGGCAACTTTCATTAGATAACTTTCACGCTCAATTGGGTCGAAGTGTTTTCAATATAGACATGGCTTATTACCTGGGTAAAGATTCCACGGTAAGTTGGAAAGAGAACTATCTAAGTCTAAAAACCAACTACATTGATTTTGATCAATTGACCAATTTCAGTCTCGAAAGTAAATCGGCAGATGAACAACCGAATCAGAAGAAAAAACAAAAAGTAAAGCCTTCTACTGAGGATGTAGCCGAGCATGCCGAAGCTTATAATTTATATGAACTGCCTTTTACAGATATGAGCTTCGATGTTGAAATAGAACATTTTATTTATCACCGTTTGGATGTACAGAGTATCAAGGCATTGCTTAGAACCACAGAAGATCACTATCTATATGTAGACACCTTGAACATGGAAGCCGCCGGTGGAAATATCAGTATGAACGGATACTTCAATGGCAGCGACCCAAAGCGAATCTACCTGAAACCCAATTTACAAATTGAAGATGTAGATATTGATAAGCTACTTTTCAAGTTTGAAAACTTTGGGCAGGACGCTATTGTATCAGAAAATCTTCACGGTCAAATTTCAGCTGCGATAACGGGCAATATTCGCATTTATCCTGACTTTGTACCAGACCTTGACCAGTCCGAATTGCACGTGGATGTTATGGCCCTAAATGGCCGACTGGAGAATTACGATTACATGCTGATGCTCTCGGATTACTTTGGCGATAAAAACTTAAGGAGTGTTCGATTTGACACCCTTCAAAACCAACTGGATATAATCGATGGTGTGCTAACCATACCCAATATGACCATAGAATCCACTCTCGGACATATGCAGATTTCGGGAAGGCAAGATATGAACGACAACATTGAATATTACGTTCGTATACCCTGGACTTTAGTCAAACAAGGGGCAATTAACCGCGTTTTTGGAAGCAAGAAAAAAGATGATGAAGAGATGAGTGAAGACGAAATCGTTGAAGTAGATCCAAATAAAAAGATACGCTATCTAAACCTTAAGATTACTGGCACCATCGATGAATTCAAAATTTTACCTGGAAAGGATAAAGTAAATGACACTGGAATACCTTAATCCACTTTACTCAAACTCTAAGATGGATGAGCACCAAAAGTTTGGCTATTTTTTTGGGAAGGTTTTAATTCCAATTCACAAGTTTGAAGGAAATAAATCCTTCATCCTTTTCTCCATTTCCATTGCAATGACACGGGCATCTTCATCCTGATTTTTTAGCTTTTCAATGATTCTGGAATAGCTCTCCTGATCACGGTCCTGACTTAATTTAAAGACGGTATCAATATCTTCTATTTCAATTTCAAAACCCACTATTAGCTCAAGTGCTTTCCTCCTGAAACTCTCCGGAAGGTTGTCGAAAACCGTAGGAGCTTCCACATCCTGATTTTCAAAATGAAGAGAAACCATCCGAAGTATTTCTTTTAGCTCGTCTTTTTCAAGGAATTTTATTTTTCCTTTTACATGCACACTCATATAATTCCAGGTGGAAGGACTGTGCGGATTTTTATACCAGGTTCCACTCACATAGGTGTGTTTGCCCGTGAACACTACAAGAACATTCTCATTTTTTTGAAAGGCCAGATGGTGGTCTGTATTCTTCATAAAATGACCGCGAAGTACTTTCCGGCCGTTTTTGACTTCCTTAAAAAGGGGTAGCTGCGTGGCAATAGGTTTATTGTTCGCGTCACATCCGGAAAGGAATGCAAAAGGATATTTCTCAATGAACTCTTTGATTACTGCTTCGTCATTCTCCTTGTGATAGGGAAGGTTGTACATAAGCTGATTGTTTAGTTGTAGGCTGAATCGTTGAAATAAAACATTCGGATTAAAATCGAACTTCAGTTATTGTTAGTCAATTGTTTTTAAGGCTTGGAAGTTTCGTTGATGAGCAAGATCTTAAAAAGCTTACAAGAATTGAAAATCAATAGCAAGAAAAGGAATTGAGATAACCAGAAAGATCATCTCATTTCTAAAGGATATAATGCAATATTCAATCGCTCCGTTCGATTTTTAAAGTCATTTCCTTCCAATTTAAAATATCTTGTAAATCTTGTTACGTAGCCAGTACCAGTACAGCTCAGTTTGTACCTAAAGATTTCTTTTTAATACAAGAATCTGGTGTAGCCAATTGTATCAAATTATCATTAGGAATCGGCTCAACTTCAGGTAAGTGTATTGAATAAATCACATTATTAATTAGCCAGTCATCTTCAATTCTAACCAGATTCCATTTTTCATGTCCCCATTGAAAAACCTTTTGATCTGAATAAAATACATACACGAAAGAAATTGATGCAATCTTCTCTTCCGCAAAAAATTCCAAATTATAGACTTCTTCAAATTGAGCTTTATCTGATTGGCTAATTTCTCTAATAAACTTCTTGCTATCAGATACGGCAATGCCTTGAAAATCTGGATAATCTTTTTGAATAGATCTTTCAGATTTTTCTGACATCACACCCACGAAAGGGACATTATCATCAAAGAAGAGGTAATTAAACTCAAGGCTATCCTTCTTAGCAATGCATTCGCAAAAGCGAGAGACAACTTGAGTAAGGTTTGATGCCATTTTGGCTTCCTTTTGGGCTAATGTATTTAAGAAGCAGGCCATCGCCAAAACAATTAAGATTAAGTATCTAAGACTATTCATTCAAGAGAATTTTAAAAATATTTATACCTAAGGTAATTTAAGGCCTGCTGCTCGTTTGCAGCAGGCCTTTCGCCCATTGCAAAAGTCGACTTGAGAAATGTCGAAATTCGATAAACTAACCAATCGTTATCAGATCAATGGGCAATTACCACCTTTGATTTCACTGCTGATTTATCTGATGTCAGACTCAGCATGTATATTCCGGATGAAAGTGATGAACCATCGAGCTTTGTATTCATTTTTTCCGATTCTCTTTCAGTACCACTGTATAGTTGCATCACCCTGTTTCCGTTTAAATTGTAAAGATTTAGCTCTACATTACCTTCGGTAGGAACTTTGAAATGAATTTGCGAAAACTCTACAATCGGATTTGGAGATACAATGAGCTCAAGCTCAAAATCTTGATCAGGGTTCTGAAGGAGAACATCTGGTTCGCAATAATTTACCGCCACAACCCCATCTACATCATATCCGTCTGGAGTAATAGTGGCGTCAGAATTCGTTATGCGTATTTGAGTGATGTATGGCAATCCTACTGAAGCTATGTCAACACCACCATCTCTGCAAATTGTACCCACTTCCAAAAACACAATTCCATCTTGAGACATTTCAATTAGAGCGAATTCATCATCACCAATTCCGCAAACATCACCTGAGAAAGTTGTCTCGAATATCATCAAATCATCCCCAGGAAAATCTTCAATCACCCCTCCAAAGCCCAGAGTCAATGAGCCCCCAACACCAAGCGATACGAAACCGCCCGGACTATTTGCCTGATCAGGGGCTCCAAGCGCATTATCGGGATTAGATCTATCTGCAGCAACCGGATCGCCATTCGTTTGCAAGCCCTGATTAAACTCAAGCATTTCAGATGCATAACATGTTCCAGGCTGATCAAGAAAACCGCCAAAATCAGAGCAACCCGAAGCCAGATCGCCATCATTTGAAATAAAGACTTCACCATCGAGAACTAGATCATACTCCAGGCCAATATCAATGCCATCAGAATCTTTCACTACAAGCGAGGATCCCCCCTTATGAGACATCAATAAATTGCCGTCAGAAAGGGTGGCAAGTCCTGTTACCAGTTCAGGCGTATTTCCCAGCATGACATTCATCATTTCGGGCATTAATTGATAGAGAATATTTCCAGAACGCGTAGCCAGGTATGCCCTGCCATCAAAGCCAAAACTCAGATCACCCCCAGATACATCTCCTACGTCATAGGGAGACGTGGTTCCTGTTGGAATATCTACGATAACAATTTGGTCAGAGTTGTGATCGCCGAGAACTAGCTTGCCATCAGGATTTATTGCAGCAGCCGTAACTTTAGTGAACATCATATCTGGAAGTGTTTCGGTACTCATCGCTCCGTCCGGAACGGTAACATCCAGCGTACGGTAAGCGCCATTGTTGCTTCTTACCAAATAAAGTAAGCCATTGTTTTCGTTGAAGGCTATGTGAGCTTCATAATCCAATTCCTTCAATAAGCTTAGCTCTGCCTCCGTCGTTAAGTTATTCAGTTGTACACCGTATATTTTTGAGGTAAGGTCATCGACTACATCTGAAAGATAGTAGCTGTATGTCTCACACTCCGGAATTTCCAAAGGCTCACCCAGACATGTACAGTCTTCCTGAACTACGTCATTTACCGTTTGAAAATCGCCATCATCGCATGGATCGCCGATATTGGCAGCCAGTTCAGGACAATCAACTAAGACTAGTGGCTCTCCTTCGCAAGTACAATCTTCCTGAACTACATCGTTCACAGTTTGAAGATCGCCATCGTTGCAAGAGTCGCCAATATTGGCTGCCAGGTCCGGACAATCAACAAGGGTAGGTGGCTCTCCCTGGCAAGTACAATCTGATTGAACGACATCATTTATTGTCTGAAAATCTCCGTCGTCACAAGGATCGCCGATATTGGCTGCCAGGTCAGGACAGTCAATCAAGATTAATGGTTCTCCCTGGCAAGTACAGTCCGCCTGGACCACATCGTTAACGG
>Ga0207419_1001503_pt1 | contig 17292 bp, 14 predicted proteins | sample ElkSloMetagenome_4_FD_184723 | JGI IMG/M metagenome (GOLD analysis project Ga0207419, IMG submission 184723) | Hot spring microbial communities from Elkhorn Slough, Monterey Bay, USA - MD2A (version 2) | ecosystem: Environmental > Aquatic > Marine > Intertidal zone > Estuary: Microbial mat ...
AACTTCTAACGGGGTGATGGATTTCCCTGTAGTGAACCAACAAGCCGAGCAAATGGACGATTTTGCTTTGCATATTTTAGAAGGCGCCCCCAACCTAGCCCCCGGCGAAATGGGCTTGCGGGACATGCAAATTATGGAAGCGGTTTATGAGTCCATAGACAAAGGCGGCAAGCGCATAGATCTGGATTTGGTGGAGTTTTGAGGCCATTGCATTGCTAAGTCTAACCAATGTCTTACTCTAAGTTTTTGGCTTCCTGACCTCGTCTTATTTACTTAATTTATAAACCCGAGATTGGGAGGCTTTCCATTTACTTTGAGTAGTTTCATGGCTTGGCACAGTTGAGCCTTAACTAATACTTAAGGCCTAAGCTAGTGGTTCCTCTTGGTGTTGTCTCGCGATATTCTTAAAATGATATCGGTACTAAGAAAGCTCCCTGCATACTTTCCTAATTTTTCACCCAAATATCAATAATTGGAATAAGTACAGCTCCTCTTATAACTACAGGTAAAAATCTTGAAAACTAACTGTTATAATCATCTTTTATATTTTGCCAAGTTAAAGTTTTAAAAAGTAAGAAGTCTTTTGCATAGAGCAGGCAACTGCTTACTTTTTTTGCATTATTTTCTTTCTGATTTGTGGAGGATAAAGAACATAGTCTTATTATTTTCCAATCTTCCCGTCTTTGTCAATGTCTTGTCCTACATATTTTTCAAGTATATGTAAGGTATCGATTAGGAGCTTACGTGTCCGTGATAATTCTTTTTCAAGTAAGTCTACGCGCTCTTCTAGTGAGTCAGCCTGTATTTTCTGATTATCAATTTCTTCTTGTTGGAGCAAATCCCAAAAAAATCCCATCTATTAACTGTTTTATGGTGAACAAAATATAATGTAGACTTAATTATGGTACTATACAACTATTTGAAAAAATAGGAGGTGCGATTGTATAGAAAATACTATTATAAAGCTGGTACTGACAGGCAATTTACTCCATACATTGCTTAAAATTTTTGGCAACTCCACCTTGCATTGTCCATTCAATATTTCCAAATTTTAGAATATCTACTGAAGTGTTGCCATCCGCAATTTCCTTTTTCAATGCTTCTCAATATCTTTTGAAACACCCAATATTTCGGCAAACTTTATACTAAGTGTGCACATAACTTTAAATGTTTCACAGGTATTTTTAAAATCAAGTTTCATCTTCTTTTTTTAGAAATACCAAGGCTAGTTGCTAGGCCTTAGAAAATGGTCGATTTGATACATTTTATCAATGGTTTTTGCTTTGAGCTGACTTAACCGATTCCCTGTTCTTACATTAAGTTGAAAATCCATTTCTTTTCTGTGATAACCTTTAAAAAGCCCTTACTCCTTTACTAAATGGGATTTTCCATACCTACTATGATACACATAAGCTGCAATCCCACCGATAAAGGCAAAGGCACTTAGCATCCAAAACACGTGTTGATGGCCGATTTCTTGGCCGGGGTGGGCATCGAGTAATATGCCGTAAGCAGGACCGACAAATACATCGGGGGTGTAGCCGATTAATGAAATGAGGCCAACGGCAGTTCCTGTTAAAGGCAAGGGAATCCTGCCCACCTGCATCACCCCAAAATAAAGGGCACGACAGGCATAAACACCCGCTGCTACAATGACGACCGACATGAAAAAAAGAAAGGTAGTATTAGGTGCAATGATACCACTAGCGAAAAGTAGCCCGCCCAGCAGCGTCAATACAAAGCTAAAGAACAAGAGCCAAGTTATCCGTAGTTTGTCGGCGATCAAGCCAAAAAAGATACCTGCTGTTGGCCGCATAAACTGTAATAGCGTGCCCACTTTGGCTGCATCAACTTGGTTATATAACATCACTTCAGCGGCATATTGGGAGATGATGTCGGTGATTTTATAGCCTACGTAGCCGCATAAAATTATCACCATTAAAAGCCAAACCGAAGGTAGTTTGAGCACTTGTTTGATTTCATGCCATGAAATGTGCTTGACGAGAATTTGTTCTTTCTTTACCTGTGCTTTCATAAAGCGCCAGACAAAAAAACCTACTAAAATGATGATAAAACCCGCGGTGTAAATTACGTAAGTAAAGGCATTCTTCCTATCAGATAGAGAAGCAGTGTCTGGGTCTTCTGTCAAGAAAAAAGAGAAAATCAATACGCCCAAAAGGCCAAAAAGTGCACCTGTGAGTCCACGACCGCCATCTAAAAAGCCAAAGGCCTTACCTTGTGAATCGCTGCCGCCCCAAACCCTCGTTGCTTTGATCATAGGCGCCCAAAAAAGAAAAATGGTGGTAAAGCCCCACCAGCCATAAATGATTTGCAAAATCAAAAAACTAGGATATTGGGCAAAAATGAATCCGCCGAGAGCGGTCAGCCAAAGTGCAATGGCAATCAATTTTCTTGGTGGATATTTATCTGCCAAGGGGCCACCTAAAATATAAGAGACCATGGCCACTACGCCATACACCGAAAAGCAAAGGCCGAGTTCTACATTATCAAGTTGGAAAACATCTAAAACCGTAGGCCTAAAAACCCGTGGTAGCACAAAAGGGAGGATAAAAATGGCTTCACCAGAGAGAATCAATAATATCAAATAGACCCAACTGGGCTTGCCTTCTTTCATGGGCTAAAAATCCCGAAAAAAGCGGAGAATCGCAAAATACGACTTAAGTTAAGCGTGTAGATATTTATGGCGCATAACTTTTATTTTGTGCGATTAAGTAATACTTCATCAAGTTTTTTAATATGCTTTGGACCAATACGGCAACACCCACCTATAATATCTGCTCCCTCATTTATCCAGCTTTTGGCCATTCTTACAAAAGCATCAAGAGAAGAGGTCCCTAACCAGGTTTTAGTTGCGGACTCATACATTTCTCCCGAATTGGGATATACAATAATTTTTTTATCTCCTACTGATTCTTTCAAGGCTCGAATCAGTTCAGAAATGTATTTAGGTTTCGTACAGTTGATCCCTACTGCAAATACATTGGGATGCGCTTTAAATAATAACCCACACTTACGGATATCTGTACCGTCTGAAATATGGGTTCCGTCTTTACAAGAAAAAGATACCCAAGCAGGTTTTTGGCTTCTTTTGAGCAAATCAGAAAGTACTATGGCTTCTTCAAAGCTTGGAATGGTTTCGCAAGCAAAGCAATCAGCTGTGGTGTTATCTAATAATTCGATCCTAGGCAAGTGAAACTGTTGTAGTTGCTCTTTAGAAACCCCATAGTCTCCTGTGTATTCAGAACCATCTGCCAAGTAAGCGCCGTAAGGCCCGATACTAGCCGCTACAAGAGGCCTAAAGTCTTTTTCTTTGTCTAGCATAAAAATATCTACTGCTTTTTGGGCCAGTGCCACAGACTTAAGAAGTAGCCCATTCGATTGTTCAGTTGAATAACCAAGCTCGAAAAACCCCTTAAAAGACGCCTGATAACTAGATGTGATAATACATTTCGCTCCCGCTTCTAGATAAGCCAAATGTGCTTTTAAAATCTTATCAGGATTGGCCTCCAACACACTTGCAGACCAAAGTTTATGTTCTAAGTTACATCCTTGGCTCTCTAATACGTTAGAAAGTCCTCCATCTATCAAAAACGGAAACCTTTGTGTAGATAAAATCTTACTCATTTACTTCAAAAATATAGCCCCTAAATTTTGTCAAATTATTAACTATCCCTCTCCTAAAGTTGAGTAAACCTTTAATAACCATGGCTAGGATCAATTCTAGAAAATTATGTCTTGAGCTCAATCCGTAAAGTTAACTTTTTGTCTTATTTATGATCAAACAAAACATGGCTTTAATCGATTGAATAAAGGAAGCAGCCATTCGCTTTTAAACAATAATCACAAAAACAACCAGCTTGCTGTATGAACTCAAAAGAAATAACTAAGTTTAAGATTAGACCTATAAGACTTACTCTAAGTATTTGCCTATTTTTATTCCTGCCTTTTTTCGCTATTTCTCAAAATAATTGGATTATTGATTTACCAAGCCTTGGCACTTTCTCTTCACCAAGGACCGCCGATCTTAATAAAGATGGCGTAAAAGATATTATAATGGGTGCGGGTAGGTTAGAATTTCAAGCTTGTGATTCTGCTGTAATTGCTATTGATGGCAAAAATGGCAAGTTACTATGGAAAGTATCCGCAAAAGACCAAATCTTTGGCTCAGCTGTATTTAAAGATGTTACAGATGATGGGGTTGAAGACATATTTATTGGTGGTCGCTCTGCCGAGTTAACAGGCATAAACGGAGCAAATGGAAAAGTACTTTGGCGATTCAAGAAAGTAAATAAAAAATCAAAGCTTAAATTATTCAATTTCTACAATCCCCAATTAATTTCTGATCAAGATGGCGATGGCCTGCAAGATCTGCTGGTTTCTAATGGCGGTGACGTATTTGTAGAACCACATGACCCAAACAGACCTCCAGGGTATTTAATGATTGTAAGTTCAAAAACAGGAAAGTTATTGTCTAGTGCTACAATGCCCGATGGAAAAGAAACCTATCTTTCGCCTGTAGTACTTAATTCAAAAGAAGACAGTAAAACAGAGGTCTTGTTCGGGAGTGGAGGCGAAACTGTTGGCGGCGGTCTTTACATAACTACATTAGACAATGTGGTTAAAGGAGATTTAAGTAGCGCTATTTGTTTGGATAGTAGCGCCAACAAAGGGTATATAGGCCCTCCGGTGAGAGTGGATATTAATAGAGACGGCATTTTAGATATAATTAGCAATTCTGTAAATGGCAGACTGCTCGCCTTTGATGGTAAAACCCATAAGCGTATTTGGGAAGTTGAAATACCAAACACTGAAAGTTACAGCTCTATAAACTTAGGCTACTTTAATCAAGATGACATACCAGATATTTTCGTCTCTTTTGGTAGAGGGGTTTGGCCTAATTTGACTTGGAGCGACCAAATTATGGTGGATGGTTCTACAGGTAATATTGAATTTAGAGATTCTTTAGGGTTCTACCAAAATACAACTCCATTGGCTGTAGATGTTACCGGAGATGGTATTGATGAAGTTATAATGAGCCTAAATTTTCAAGAAGTAAATAAATTCCATCAGAAGTTTTTCTATAATTCTTTAATTGTAATTGAATTTAGAAGTGGAGATATGCTGCAAATCACTGAAAATATTGAAGGCAGCAATTTATCTTCAACTCCTTGGATTGGAGACCTAGATGATAATGGCTTTTTAGATATCATTTATTGCCATAGTACCAACCTGCGAGAGACTTATAATTTTAGTGGTATGAAAGTACGCAGAATGGATACCCAAATACCAATCTTTAAAAAAATAAAGTGGGGAGCTTATCAAGGCAGCAACTACGATGGAATTTTCATTGATACTAAAGAAATTGTTGGTAAAAATTCTTCAGAATAAATATTTGATGAAAACACTGTTCTGAAAATAAAATATTAAACCCCAAAGGCGATAAGAACTGCCTTTAGGGTTTGCTTTCTACTTTGTCTTGCTACCCATAAAAAACTCCAACTTCCCGCCTTGTACCAAATCACTATGGGTAAAGAAGGGCGTGCTGAGCTCTTCTCCATTGAGCAATACTTTTTGCACATATTTATTTTTGGGTGAATTTTCATGAGCGATGATTTCAAAATCCCCGCCTGTCACTCTAATTTTTGCTTTGTCCACAATAGGTCTACCAAGGGTGTAAGTGGGATCTCCCGGGCAAACTTGGTAAAAACCCAAAGCGCTCATTACATACCAAGCCGACATTTGCCCGCAGTCTTCATTGCCAATAATACCCGCAGGTTCAGGTAAATAAAACTCTCGCATAATTTGGTCTAATCTTTCCTGTCCTTTGTGTGGGGCGTTGGTCCAATTATATAAATAAGCCATATGGTGGCTAGGTTCGTTGCCGTGTGCATATTGTCCGATCAAACCAGTTATATCACTAGATGCCCGTTCTCCCTCAATTTCAGAACTGGTCAAAAACAGAGAATCCAACATGGCCTCGTATTGGTCTTTACCTCCATATAATTCTTCAACTTGATCCATGGCATGTGGCGTAAAAAAACTCCACTGCCAAGCATTGCCCTCCACATAATCGCCATCTTCGTGGTCTGAGAATTTTGGTCTGAAGGGGGTTACCCAAGAACCATCGTAATTTTTACCGCGCATCAAACCCGTTTCTGGGTCAAGGTAATTTTTGTAGTAGTCTGCTTTTTTAGAGAATTCTTCTGCTGTTTCTGCATCGCCCGCAGCTTTGGCTATTTGGGCTACGCACCAATCATAATAGGCCATTTCCAATCCATAAGACACACTGGAATGAATAGAATCTTGAGGCACCCAACCCAAGGTTTCTTTAAAATAGATATGTATGGGCATCACACTGTTGGCAATGCCTTCACCAAACTTTTCCTTCAAATCAGGTCGCCAAGTAGCCGTTTGTACGGAAGCTTCCACCCAATCGTCCAAATTATTGGGCGCTAAGCCCTTGGCTACTGCATCGGCCAAAACTGAAACCGAGGGATAGCCCACCATCGTACCTGTGTAGTTAGAAACCAAAGGCCATTTGGGCATGATACCGCCTTCTTGGTACTTCACTACCAAAGCCTCGCTCAATTCTTGTGCTTTTTCAGGATTGGTAATGGTTAGCAGCGGATGAAAAGCGCGGAAAGTATCCCATAGTGAAAATACGGTGTAGTTAACGTGCCCTTCTTCGGCCTGCCTAATTTGTTTGTCCATTCCTCTGTAGCGGCCATCAACATCTTGCCAAATAAAAGGCGACATTTTGCTGTGATACAAAGCAGTGTAATAATTGGTTTTGATGTTTTTATCTGCCGTTTCTATGGTGATTCCTTGCAAAGCATCTCGCCAAGTTTGCTTCGCTTCGGCAACTACTTTCTCAAAATCCCAATCGGGTAACTCTGCTTGCATATTTTGGGCAGCGCCTTCCACATCTACCGGAGAAATGGATACTTTCAATAGTAAAGGCGCATCTGATTTTGCAAACTTAAAATGGATTTGCGCATCCTTTGCATTCACATTTTTGGTTTCTACCTCTTCCCCTTCAACAAAGACCTTTGTGGCCGTAAAAGGCTCAGAAAATTCTGCTCTAAAAGCCACTACATGGTCTTTGGCCCAGCCTGTAGTTTCTCGATAGCCTTGTAAAGTGGTATCGTTCAGGATTTCCACCTTGTTATTTACCACAGCACCGCCCCAACTTGGTTGTAAAATGTGTGCTAAATTCAACATTATATTGCGGTCGTCGCTTTTAGAAAATGTATATTGATGCAATCCGACCCTTGTAGTCGCTGTCAATTCCACATCTACCTCAAAATTGCTCAAAGTTACTCGGTAATGCCCTGGTGAAGCTTTTTCTGTAGTCTTTTCGAATTGGGCAACGGGAATGGTATCAGTAGAATTGGAATAAGGTAAAAAGGCCACATCGCCTAAATCGCCTATGCCTGTGCCGCTTAAATGCGTATGGCTAAAAGCATAAATCTGGGTGTCGTCATAATGGTAACCACTGCTGGCATCCCAACCATCTAAGTGCGTATCGGGGCTTAATTGCACCATACCGAATGGCAAGGTCGCCCCGGGGAAAGTATGCCCATGAAAACCTGTTCCGATAAAAGGATCCACAAAGTCAAGAATATCTTCTTCGACAACAGTATCGGCAGTTTTTTCTTGGCATTGGAATAAAAAGGAAAGGAATAATAGGAGTAGAAGTTTGTTTTTCATGTGTTTCAGTTAGGTATTGATTTATGCTCTCAAATTTATAGAAATCTTAGGGAGTAAGCCACATTTAATTAAGTTAGTATCAAAAGCAGCATATGTATAGCACAAAACAGTATTTTATGTAACCGCTTAACAATAGAGCTTGTCTTACAGCTGGAACTAAATAGCATCTGATGAATTTTAAAATCCGAATTTTCCTTGGCTCACTCTTCTGTTTTTGTGCCTTTTCTAATAGCTTCTCTCAAATCTCTTTATCTGAAATACCCGACTACCAACCTGTTGACCAAGCTTTACATGATGAAATCTGTGCACTCGATAAGCAGTTTTTTAACGCTTACAACAATTGCGATATGGAAACCCAAGCCAATATGATGGCTGAAGATATTGAGTTTTTTCATGATCAGGGTGGATTGAATACTTCGAAAAAAAAAATTATTGAAAGCACTGAAAAAAATATTTGCGGCAAAGTAATTCGAACGCTCATCGAGGGCAGTATAGAAGTTTATTCGATCAAGAATTATGGCGCAGTGGAAATCGGCTACCATAAGTTTTTCAACAATCAGGAACCCGATGCCCCTTCTGTGCCGAGCAAGTTTATAGTAGTTTGGAGAAAAGAAGAAGATACTTGGAAAATGGCCAAGGTCATTAGTTTGCATTGATTTTTCTGAACTTTGCCTTTAAGCTTTTGTTTTGATGATATTTGATGCAAATTAACTTATAACTGAAGCAAAAATGGCAGAAGATAAAACACAACAATTTGAATTGGCAACTTTAGGAGGGGGATGTTTTTGGTGTACCGAAGCGGTATTTCAAGATTTAAAAGGCGTGCACTCTGTAGTTTCAGGCTACGCAGGTGGGAGCATCAAAAATCCTGCTTACCGCGAAATTTGCACAGGCAGAACTGGCCATGCCGAGGTTATCCAAATTAAGTTTGACCCGAATGTTATCAGTTTTGAAGAATTGCTAGAAGTTTTTTGGGTAACCCATGATCCAACCACTTTAAACAGACAAGGACATGATTCAGGTACACAATACCGTTCGGTCATTTTTTATCATACTGATGAGCAGAGGAAAATTGCTGAAGCCTCTAAAGCGAAAACCGACGCCACAGATTTATGGCCCAATCCCATTGTTACTGAAATAAGTCCTTACGAGGTGATGTACGAAGCAGAGGAAGAGCATCAGAATTACTACAAGTCCAACTCTTATCAGCCTTATTGTACCTTTGTGATTTCGCCTAAAATACAAAAGCTAAAAAAGCATTTTGGGGATAAATTGGCTTAGGGAAGTTAATGGTTAAGTAATTTCTTGATATGTAATTCACCAAAAAATAAATGGTTTTCCAATTGAAATTCTCAAAGTCCCGACTCGACGACTATACAGCTTAACAATTTTCACCATCTAAAATAGCTTTCACAAAACTATAGATAAAAATAAATGCACTGCCGCAGGTCTATGACCTGTTACATATTTTTCTGTCGTAAAAATTACAATGAGTCTCTGACTTCGATTTGTTATACAAGGTTGCTCATTGAACGAAGTCAGGAGACTTCTACTATACTCCCATAATCCTTGTTTAGTCCAAGTCTCGCTATGCTAAGACTTGAACTAGGGAGCCTTAATATTTTAATAAAAGTGAGGTTAATAAATCCTTTTCAATTCTATAGGTTGACCGACTAAACGTACATTAGGTGGAATTTCTAAAAAAGAGGCATCAAACTTTATAGGTCGGTCAGATATTTTATAGTTCTCAGGCAAATTGCAAGGCACACATCTAACTTTCTTTTCATTATTATTTATGTTAATGACCCAAATACCTGCAATTTGTCCTATTTCACCTTCAATAGCAGTCTCTGTAATGATATTCTCACTTGGGTTGGTACAAGGTGCAACCTTTATAGTTTGTAACACTTCTTCTTCAACACAAGCTCTAAAACCAAATAGGCTAAAAACCGCTAAAAATATAAATATCTTTTTCATAAAAAATCTTTCTTAAAACACGTGCTTAACACGTTTTATGCTGCAAAATAACAAAATTCCACTAAAGGTTTTGCATCAGACATCTTGTAAAAGCACCTTCCATGCTTCCATAACTTTACCCTCATCCAATAAGTTTCGGGCCTGTTCATGCAAGTGGTATTGCATAGAATTTTTATCTTGCGAAAATCTCTTTTTAAACTCCAACATTAACTGGCTATTGCCATACTCATTTACTTCTTGCTTTTCTGGTAATTTGGCCACATTGCCCAATCTGCCCAAATGGTTTCCGGTAAGTACTTCACTATTTTTTATAGCCTCAGGCATTTGGTCTATACCTATACCTTTTTCTCGTAATGGCTTGGGTATTTCAAACAGTGATTCGCCTTGCGCCCGACAATACCAATTACCGCCCATGCGTGCTACAGCATCTAATTTATAAGGATTTATTTTGCCCGCTTGGTCAAATATTCCCTCTTTAAAATGGGCCAGAACAATCTCACAAACTATCAAATTCCCTGCGCCACCTTCTGTACCTAAGTTGATCACTTCCTTTACCTTGCACTCAAAAGCAGCGGGCGACTCTCCTACTCTTGGTGGTTTTACTTTTTCAGAAGGCACTTCTGTTAAGCCGGCCTTTACAAATTCATTCACTCCTTTATCATATTCCGTAGAACTTAAGGACATTTGCTCTACAATGTCATAATTCACTATATTGATTACTACTTCAGCTACTTCTTCTATATTCTCCAAGGTATGCTTAGTAGTATTATCTCTTACCCTTCTAGAAGGCGAGAAAATCAAGACCGGCGGGTTGGAGCTAAAGGCATTAAAAAAGCTATAAGGACTCAGGTTTACTTTCCCATCCTTATCGACCGTGCTTGCAAAAGCAATGGGCCGGGGTGCTACTGATCCAAGCATGTAGCTATGAAAATCGGCAGTGGAAAGCTTAGAGGGGTCAATGGTTTTCATTGGTTGGCTTATTGTCATCTTCATTCAAGGATGAATTTTAATGCATTACATAAAATCGCTTAGTGGTGATCTGTGTTCAGCGCAGGCAACAACTGACTTTTTACTTCGCCAAAACCCACCCTGATTGCGCCTTTTTGGGCATAACCACGCATAATAACCGTGTCATAATCTTCTAAGAAGGTACGCTCAATACCATCGCCGATATGTATTTTTTCTTTACCCCCTTTGGATAACTCTAGCATAGATCCAAAAGAATTGGGATCAGCACCACTGATGGTACCCGAAGCCATGATATCGCCAATATTTACGTTGCAGCCGTTTACCGTATGGTGTGCCAATTGTTGGCTCATGTTCCAATACAGGTATTTAAAGTTTGAGGTACAGATTTTCGTTTCCTCATGGCCGTCTGCTTGTATATAAACCTCCAAATTGATATCAAAGGTGCGGTTCTTTTTAGACTGCAAATAAGGTAGAGGAGCGGGTTCTTGCTCAGGGCAAGTCGTTCTGAATGGTTCCAATGCCTCGAGTGTAACTACCCATGGAGAAATGGAGGAGGCAAAATTTTTACCAAGAAAAGGCCCGAGTGGCACATATTCCCATTTTTGCAAATCCCTAGCTGACCAATCATTGAAAAGCACCATACCAAACATATACTTCTCTGCTTCTCGTACAGGTATGGCATGGCTCAATTCCGTATCTTCTCCAATTATAAATGCGGTTTCCAGTTCAAAATCCATACGTTTAGACGGCCCAAAATCAGGGTGCTCTGCATCGGCAGGCATGGTCTGCCCTTGCGGCCTATGAATATCAGTGCCTGATACCACAATGGAAGAAGCCCTGCCATGGTAAGCGACAGGCAAATGCTTCCAATTGGGCAACAAGGGATTGTCCGGTCTAAATAATTTACCTACATTGGTAGCATGTTCTAAACTTGAATAAAAATCTGTATAGTCGCCAATCTTAACCGGCAAAAGCATGTTAGTGCTCTCCATGGGCAGTAAAGCCTCATTCTGGTGCGACTGTAAGCGCTCGTTGCCTTCTTGTAAAAGCTCTGTGAGCACTTGCCTCGTTCTTGCCCAAACAGGCCTGCCTAAAGCGATAAAGTCGTTAAGGTATCTGTTGGCAAAAACTTCTGCCGGTGCGCCAGTAGAATCTAAAAGGCCTAGCTGCGCCGTTTGGTACATATCTATGATTTGATTACCAATGGCCACTCCTATCCGAGGGCCATCGGTTGGGTGCTCAAAAATGCCAAATGGCAAGTTGTATAAAGTAAAGTCTGAATTTTCAGGAATAGCTACCCAGCTTTGCATAGTTTCAGTGGTTTTTTATTTAAAAGTTTTTATAGATGGTATCTAGTATTCGCATCAAATGCTCGTAGTCGTTGTCTTCCAACCCTTGCCAACCTTGTTTTCTAATTGCATAAACTTCTGGTAATGCTTTTTCAATAACTGCTTTGCCCTCTTGGGTCAACATGATTTTAAATCGCCTGCGGTCATTGGGATCCATCACTCTTTTGGTCAATTCCTTTTTACAAAGAATATCGATAATTCTGGTAACTGTAGGAGCATCTTTATAAGTGCATTCCGCTAGTTCGTTTTGGCTCATACCATCCCTAGCGTTTAGTTGATCCAAAATAACCCACTGATCAACGGTAATGTCAACTCCTTTGTCGGCAAAGCGTTTTTGTAGATTTTGCCTGATTTTTTTAATTGTGCGCTCAATCAAAAAACCGAAGTTTTTGTGCTCTTTATACTTTACTGCCAAGGCCTTTTTAATTAAAAAATGAAATTATTAGCATACTAACAATTATAGTGAAAAAATATTTATTTTACTGTTTTGATGGAATTTATTAAAAAACCGGAACACTCTTGCCCCGGTCCGTGTGATTGTTGGAAATTGTAGTTATTGTGGTTTCTTCCTTCTACAAAGTACCTCTCGCTTCTTGCTCCCTTTCAATCGCCTCAAACAAAGCTTTAAAATTACCTTTGCCAAAAGACTTGGCGCCTTTTCTTTGTATGATCTCAAAGAACATGGTAGGCCTAGGTTCTAGGGGTTTGGTAAAGATTTGTAAGAGATAGCCTTCATCATCTCGGTCTACTAAAATGCCTAATTCTTTTAGAGGTGTTAAATCCTCATCGATTTCTCCCACTCGATCTAATAATTCCTCATAATAGGTTGCTGGCACTCTTAAAAACTCTACGCCTCTTTCTCTGAGCGTAGTCACAGTTTCGATGATATTATCAGTGGCGATGGCTAAATGTTGTACACCTGCTCCGTTGTAAAAATCTAAGAATTCTTCTACTTGGGATTTACGAGCACCTTCGGCAGGTTCATTGATCGGAAACTTAATACGCCCATTGCCATTGCTCATTACCTTGCTCATTAAGGCAGTATATTCTGTAGATATGTCATTATCATCAAAAGATACCAACTGTGTAAAACCCATGGTCTCGGCATAGAATTTTACCCACTTGTTCATTTCATTCCAACCAACATTACCTACCATGTGGTCGATGAATTTAAAGCCTACAGGCTTGGGGTTATAGGTACTTTCCCATTTTTTAAAGCCGGGCAAGAATACGCCTTTGTAATTTTTACGCTCTATGAATAAGTGCACGGTTTCGCCATAGGTGTAAATACCGGAGCGTACAATTTCCCCATCTTCATCTTTGATTATCTCTGGCTCTAAAAATGGCTCAGCCCCACGTTTTACGGTTTCGTGAAAAGCTTTATCGGCATCTTCTACCCATAAGGCCACTACTTTTATACCATCGCCTTTTTCGTCTATGTGTCTACCTATATCTGTTCCTTTCCTTAGTGGACTGGTTAAGACCAACCTGATTTTGTCTTGCTGCAAAACGTAAGAAGCGTAGTCTTTCTCTCCTGTTTCTAAACCTCTGTAGGCCAAGGACTTAAACCCAAAGGCTGTTTTATAATAGTGTGCGGCTTGTAAAGCATTGCTCACATACAGTTCTACATAGTCAGTGCCGTTCAAAGGCAAGAAATCTTCGGCATTCTTAAAGATTTTTTCTGGTGCTTGTGTGGTTTGTGTTGCCATATTTTTTGTATTTAGATATTGGTATTTAGTTCTTAGATTTTAGTAATTAGATGTTAGTTATTGGTTTTTAGGATTTAGTATTGGTTGTTAACTCGTCATTGCGAGTGCAACGAAGCAATCTGTTGGGTCATTTGCTCGTAGGTAACAGATTACTTCGCGATGCTTGTAATGACGAATTATCGTAATGACGGACCCTCGCAAAGACGGGTTTACTCCAACCATGACTTGTAATATTTCCCATCATCTATTTTCATGGCTTCTTCTGTGAGCATAAATGGCCTAAACGGATCGACCATAACGGCGTATTCTTCTGTGCTTTTCTTTCCTAAACTGCGCTCCATAGCGCCGGGATGCGGACCATGCGGAATGCCGCCCGGATGCAAGGAAATATGACCTTTGTCTATGTCATTTCTGCTCATAAAATCGCCATCTACATAGTATAAAACCTCATCAGAATCTATGTTACTGTGATTATATGGCGCAGGTACTGCTTCGGGATGGTAATCGTACAACCTCGGGCAAAATGAGCATACTACAAAGTTGTGCGCCTCGAAGGTTTGGTGCACTGGAGGTGGTTGGTGGATTCTACCAGTAATAGGTTCAAAATTGAAAATAGAAAAACTGTAAGGGTAATTGTACCCGTCCCAACCCACTACATCAAAAGGATGGCTGGCATATACCATAGGGTGAATCGCGCCTTGTTTTTTTATTTTGATGAGAAAATCTCCTTTTTGATCATGGGTCTCCAAAGTCTCTGGTAATTTGAGGTCTCGCTCGCAAAAAGGTGCATGTTCCAACATTTGCCCAAACTGATTGCGGTATCTTTTAGGCGTGTAGATTGGGCTAAAAGATTCTAGAAAAAACAATCGATTATCCTCTGTATCGAAATGCATTTGGTAAATCATTCCCCTCGGGATAATGAGGTAGTCGCCATATTCGAAAGGGATGTTACCCAATAGCGTTTTTAAAGTACCACTACCCTGATGTACGAATATCAACTCATCAGCCTCAGCATTTTTATAGAAATAATCAGTCATAGACTTTTTGGGAGCGGCTAAACCCAAATGCAAATCGTTATTGAGCATCAATACTTTACGAGCTTCCAAAAAATCATCCTCGGCAGTAACATTAAAACCAATCAGCTTCCTCGGAGTCATGTTTTTTTCCACCGCTATTTTAGGCTGTACGTTTACAGGCTCTAAAATCTCTTTGATCATAGTGGGTCTGTAAATGTGATAAAGGAGCGAAGACATTCCTGAAAAACCTTCAGTACCAAACAATTGCTCATAGTAATAGCCACCTTCTGGTTTTTTAAAAGTAGTATGTCTTTTTTGTGGAGTTTTACCTAGTTTATGATAAAGCATGTGGTTTTATATTATTGGTTAATGATTCTCCTTATGTCGAGTTGTTTTTCAGCTACAAAACACACTCAATCTAACTTTATAAAGCAATTGGCTCAAAGTTCTTGATTTATTAGTTAATATACAAATAGATGTTATACTAACTATTTGTATAAACATTATTTAATATAGAATAGTGCAATAGCAGAATATTATTCGATCAATAACAGCATCTTATCGTAGAACAAAAAGGAATACTTACCAATCCCTGCTCCAAAAATCTTTCATTCCAATACGATTTCATCATTCAAGAGCCAATTGCTGGCTTTTACCAGAATCTCTTCTTTTTTCTCTAGGCTAAATGGTAAAGGGAGTTGTGCTACGCCTAGCAGTCTTCGCATAATTTCAGTACCCGCAAAACCTGCTACGAGTTTTATGTCAAAATAGGTAGGTTTAATGTAATGATTCAGTACGTGCTGAATGGTATCAACGCCCTGTCCTACTAAATATAAATGTGCAATTAGTACCCCAATGTCAAATTCTGCATAACCCAAAAAACTGAATTCAGGATCTATGACCTTGATGCCTGTTTTATTGGCTACCCAACTGCCTGGATAAAAATCGCCATGGATCAAGCTTTTTCCTTTACTCAGATAAAGGTCGCCTAAATAAGTGGTTTTCTCTTTAACCGCTAAATCGGTCTTGTACTTTAAAGCCACCTCTTCCAATCCGTCTTGTATGCCATTTAAATCAAATCCATTGTCTTGTACAAACGGATATTTAAAAATGTGTTCATGGTTGAGCTCCCGCATGGCTTTATTTTCAGGAAAATCCTTAATCTCAAGTGCGTGCAGTTCACTTAAATAGGCCAGTAATTTATTTAAAGGTTTATCTAAAAATATTTGTTCAGGCTCATAAAGATGGGTGAAATCCCTGCTATTGCCTAAGTCAGAATAAATGGCAATAAAGTGTTTTTTATCTGAGAAAAGTAATAATGGCGAAAATGACTCTAGCAAGCTGTTACTTTTAATTACTTTATAGTAAGCTGTTTCTGCCTTATTGCGGTTTACAGGCGCATGTATTTGCGGATATTTCTCTACCCAAGGGCGGGCTTGTTTTACAATAAAGGAACGTTGGTTGGTAATGGCCCGCACAACAAAATTCATGTTGCCTTCACCTGGTTTTTCTAGCTTTTCAACTTTTTCGCCGGCATCCATAAAATCTTTTTCTTGTAAAAAATGCGTAAGTGCTGCGGTATCATAACTTAAGAAAAAGGCATTGGGAAACTGCTTTTTAAACTGCTCGATATATTCTTTTGGTAGTTCTTCCATATGTTGAATAATAGGTTTTAGATGGAGAAATTTGAGTCCTTCCCTTTACATTGCCAACTAGAATGAAGGCTTAATCGGTTCATTAAATTTCAATTTTTCAAGATACAAATACATTTACTTTTTGAAAGAAGGTAGTTTTAACTAATTTCAACACAACTAAAAAACATTCACGAAAATGAAACTGACTATCACTTTACTTTTCCTCACTTTTATGACACAAGCTCAACCTAAATTCAATCCCTTCCCTTTCACAAAAGACATTGGCAACCCAAAAACAAAAGGGAAAACTGCTTTTAACCCTAAAACCCAAAGCTTTTTACTAGAAGGCGCTGGATACAACATTTGGTTTGAGCGCGATGAATTTCATTATGCTTATGATACTTTGAGCGGTAATTTTATGATAACCACGCACCTTTCTTTTGATAGCGAGGCAGGCAATCCACATAAAAAAATAGGTATTATGTTCAGGGCATCTGAAGAAGAAAATGCGCAACATGTTAGTGCCGTTTTGCATGGCGATGGTCTTACCGTGCTGCAAACCCGTAGGTTAAAAGGCGCTTTTATGAGAAATCCTGAAGATGAAATTGCCGCCATCAAATCCCACTTTAACATAATTCAACTAGAGCGAGTAGGAGCAAGATTCATCATGCGGGCAGCCCATAAAGGCGAGCCACTACAAGAAATTGCCAGGATGCAATTGCCCGACATGCCCAAAAAAATGCTGGCTGGTATTTTTGCATGCTCACATGATGCAGATTCTAAAATCAAAGGAAAATTCTGGAACGTTCGTGTAGAAAAACCAGTAGCCTCTGATTATGACATTCAAGAAAATGGGTACCTAGGCTGTAGGCTGGAAACCATGAATGTTTTTACAGCAGAGCGTAAA
>Ga0207419_1001504_pt1 | contig 17272 bp, 18 predicted proteins | sample ElkSloMetagenome_4_FD_184723 | JGI IMG/M metagenome (GOLD analysis project Ga0207419, IMG submission 184723) | Hot spring microbial communities from Elkhorn Slough, Monterey Bay, USA - MD2A (version 2) | ecosystem: Environmental > Aquatic > Marine > Intertidal zone > Estuary: Microbial mat ...
CGCTCGGGTCGCCAAAGGCGAACTTTAATCTGCGCTGCTTCGCAGACGATGCATCTTAAAGTAAATGTGTTAACATCTGCTGGGTTAAACAAACAGTTGGTCCTTAATAAGCGACATTCAGATTAAAAAAATTTGCAAAGAAAAAGAATAGTGCGATTTTTGAATTGCGATTTCAATTCGTTGAATAAATTAATAATTAAATGGAAAACTTAGTCGGAAATGAAATTGGATTAATTCATTTGATTTCATCTTGTTTTGCATTATTGTTCGGTACTTTTATTCTTATATCAAAAAAGGGAACTAAGCTACACGTGAAAATTGGATATTTATATGTTATTAGTATGGGAATTCTGATTTTGACAGCATTTATGATATATCGATTGTTCAATGGTTGGGGAATATTTCACTACACATCATTATTGAGTTTAGTTACAATCGCTCTTGGAATGATTCCTATTTGGACAAAAAAACCAGTAAATAAATGGAAATCCCTTCATTTTTCATTTATGTATTGGTCTGTTATTGGACTATATGCGGCTTTTGCAGCAGAAATTTTAGTGAGAATACCAGAAACACCTTTCTTTGGAATGGTTGGAATAGCTACTGGAACAATAATGTTATTTGGAGGAATTGTTTTTGGAATCAATAAAGCAAAATGGATAAAAACATTTGAAATTGAGAAAAAATAACGAATTGCCAACAACGTTTATAGCTCATAGCTCATCAGTTGCTTAAACGAAATTTTGGGCGTACCTGGCTGGCGGTGGGTAGGTTTCACGTTACGAGCCATATGGAAAATCCTTTACACCCAACATTGAACAATAATTAATATAAAAAAAACAGTTAACCTATTTTTTGCATTTCTTTTGACTTAATATGCATTTGGACTCTTGTCTAATAGAGTAGTGGTCCACTTAAATTATATCCCATATTAGGTTGAAAAACTAATTATATTTACAATCTTAGCATCAATTGCAAATTGAATGCTTACAACCAAAGAAATATACTATGGCAGAAGAAAAATTACCATCGGATAAAAAAGAATCGCCAAAAGATAATGTACCAAAAGTGACAGGAATCGGTGGGATTTTCTTTTTCTCAGATCATCCTGAAAAAACAAGAGAATGGTATTCTAAAAATCTGGGACTTGAAGTCAATCAATGGGGTTCAAGCTTTGAATTTAGAAACGCCAACAGGCCAGACGAAATCAATTACTTGCAATGGAGTCCGTTTAAGCAGGGGAGTGACTATTTTTCCCCTTCAAAAAAGGAATTTATGATAAATTACAGAGTTCAAAATATTGAAGGGCTGCTTAATAACCTTAAAGCAAACGGAGTCACCATATTGGATAGTATACAAACATTTGACTACGGAAAATTCGTGCACATAATGGATGAAGAAGGAAATAAAATAGAGCTTTGGGAACCTGTAGACCATGTGTTTACAGAGATGGGTGAAAAGACGACAAAATAATTAGTAAAAAAGCAACTGTAAAACACCTAATACTGGCAGTAATATATAGCAAAATGAGAAACATTTTACAACTACTCATCCTTTTTAGTTTAGTGGCTTGTAGCCAACAAGATAATGACCCAACAGAACCTCAAGATACCGCATTGGAATATTATGATGCTATGGTTTTTGACGATTTGGAAAGAACCTTTTTTGTTCACTTACCAGAAGATTATGATGATTCGGTGGCTTATCCATTAATCTTTGCCATGCACGGAGGTGGAATTCTAGGCTATGAAGGCATTGAAGGGCAATCGCAGTTAACTGAACTTTCGGACTTAGAAGACTTTATCGTTGTTTATCCAGAAGGTGTTAAAACCCTAGGATTCAGAACATGGAACGCAGGAGACTGTTGTCCATCAGCTACGATTCTCAATACCAATGATGTTGGTTTTATAAATGCATTACTCGAAAAATTAAAAACCGAACTATCTATTAACAGCAAAAAAGTTTATGCCGCAGGATTTTCAAATGGAGGACAACTGGCCTATAAATTAGCGAATCAATACCCCAATAAATTCGCAGCTGTAGCGTCTGTTGCTGGGGTTTTACAGGATTTTCCCTTTAATCCAGAAAGGGAGGTGCCAATTATACATTTTCACTCATACCAAGACACGACTGCACCTTACAACGGTGGTTTATCGGATGCACCGAATATTGATAATGATTTTCCTTCTATAGAGGAAACGCTACTTTTAATTGCTAACCATTATAATTGCGCCCTCATCAAAGAAACCATTTTCAGTGACACAAACACCTATGATTTCTTCAGGTATTCAGATTGCAATAATAACGTTAAAATTGAGCTTTATGTAAGCCAAGATGGAGGACATACATGGCCGGGCGGGCAAGCCTTGCCAAATATGGAAATCACGAATCATTTTAACGCAAGTTCATTAATGTGGGAGTTTTTTAAAAATTACGAGTTACCATAAGCCATTTAATGTGTTTACCTTAAATGGCTTATTGTAAATTAATTGATGATATAAATTTGTTAACTGTAATTTTTTAAAAAGGGTAATTTCAATTTGAAGGTCATTGTTATTTAACTACAGATTTTCAGTCATAAGACCTAATTAAAGGTTTATAAATAATGTTATATTGTGCGCCTGATAAACCATGTATAAAACGATTTTGAGGAACCTATGAAAAACACCATACTTTTAGCGATAACTTTAGTCTTAATGACCTCTTGCAGCAACGAGGAAAAGCCAAAAGTGATCCACCGAGAATCTAAAAATGACCCAACGACCGAATTAAAAAAAGACTCCACCTTAATAGAGATTGCAGACCTGCCCATTCATATAGATAGTACCGCATATTTAATACATCCCATCGGCGAATTTAAGATCTATGGTTCAAGGGGTAGCTCTTATTTGCGTTCTTCTGATTATGGTTCAGGAAGTTTTTCAATAACCCATTTTAATAGCTATGAAATTACGGGAAATCTTCATAACCTTAAATTTCAACATCTGGATTCTGAGAACTTAAAGGCATTGACCACCAGAAATATCCGAATTAAATCAATTACATTTTTAAGAGACCTTTTTAACAACACCAAAAAGCAGATTTTAATTTATCGAGTGGTGGACCATGACACTAATCGAGACCAAAAACTCGATGATAACGACGTAGAATCCTTATATGTCAGTGGTATAGATGGTTCTGAGTTCGAAAAACTCACACCAGATTTTCAAGAACTTATAGATTGGAAAGCATTAGCCATAAAAAACAGAATTTTTTTTAGAAGTATAGAAGACACCAATAAAAATGGCACGTTTGACAAGAATGACCAACTGCATTACTATTATATGGATTTTAATGTTAGTGAACGCCTTGTTACAGAATACAAACCCTTATAAAAAAGGCAGTATTCAAAGGCTTAGAGCCGTAATGGTTTATTATAGACAAAACAAGCTAATTTATAAAGGCTAAATTTTTATGCCTATAAACAAATTGTATAAAAGTGTTCTATAATTTATATTATGTAAAATAGAATTAAAAAATAATATATTATTCTATTAGACGTATGCTCCCATTATAACGTAAACCTAACCTATTTGCACCGTTAATAACTAAGCTCGCTTTTCCGTTTTTAAATACAGTAAGCATACCAGTATATTGTTCAGCTTCAGCATCAACCTTAAAATCAACTATAATTTGTTCTTTGTTTTCCGCGATTTTAAAATCTAATCTATGAGGTACTTCATCGATTATAATACCAACATCACGAACATCAGAATACGCCGCCGTTCGTAATTCCCCAAAATATGGCAGATTGGCTTGTATGCTGTCGTTTATAAATCGCATTTGATAACTGTCATCAGTCAGTACAATACGTGAGCCATTATTTTCTGTAGCTCTAAATAAAGCATTTCCGGCATTTATCGCGGCATTGCTTTGTAATGGGAAGGCTACTTCAGCAATAAACATAAAATCGCGTTGCATCCCTTCCGCTATTAGTGTGGTATAAATTTCTGAAGGCGCACTATTATCTTTTGTCGTACCACAAGATAATATGGTACCAACTGTTATTAAAAGTGCATATTTCAAAAATCTAGTCATCAATTTTAAATAAGTATTTACTCATCTGGATGCATAAAACTCTGCTTACCAAGTAGTTCTTCTTCAGATTCTACGTGGTTTTCATCAGGAACACAACAGTCTACCGGGCAAACCGCAGCACATTGTGGTTCTTCATGGAAGCCCATACATTCTGTACATTTATCTGGTGCGATGTAATAAACTTCATCACTAATAGGTTCTTGAGGCTCTTCAGCATCTACTTCCTTTCCATTGGGCAGCACCACTTTTCCACTCAAACTTGTGCCATCTTTATACCTCCAATCGTCAGCGCCTTCGTATATCGCTGTATTTGGGCACTCCGGTTCGCAGGCTCCACAGTTAATACATTCGTCAGTTATTATAATAGCCATAGCAATTTTTCTTTTTGTATTGTGTAAATTTGCATTACAAAAATAACGCCTTAATCAATTATTACCAAACCTTAAAGCATGGATTTAGACGATAGAATCAAAGCCTTTGCACAACTTGGTGAATTTTTAACACAGTTTAACAGTACGGGTTGCCACAAATTAGAGGAAGTTCCATTTAATGATTTATTCTTTGATGCCTTTATTGAACAAATTCAAAAAGCAGAAAATCACAACGCTTGGTTTTCAAAAGCTAATATTCTACATGCTATAGAGCATTGGTCTAACCAACTAACTTACAATAATATTAAGGATTGGTTATTAAAGTATAACTTTAAAAATACACAACCGGCTAAAGTTGCTGTGATTATGGCGGGTAACATTCCTTTGGTAGGCTTTCATGATGTATTGTCTGTGCTTATTACAGGGCATTCGGTTCTTATAAAGCCATCGTCTAATGACGAGCAACTCCTCCCCTTGCTTTGCAATTACCTCTGTAGTGTAGAACCCCAATTTAAAGATCGTATCGAATTTACCCAAGACCGATTGGTAGATTTTGATAGGGTTATCGCAACAGGCAGCGATAATACAGCGCGCTATTTTGAGTATTATTTTAAAGACAAGCCTGCTGTAATTCGTAAAAATCGAAATTCTGTAGCCGTATTGTCCGGAAATGAAACTGAGGAACAGCTCACTGCATTATCAGAGGATATTTTTAGATATTATGGTTTGGGTTGCCGTAACGTTTCTAAATTATATGTGCCCGAAAATTATGATTTCGACAGTTTTTTTAAGGCTATCTACGACTGGCATCCTTTAATTCACGAACATAAATATGCCAATAATTACGATTACAATAAAGCGGTGTATTTGATGAGTGAATTTGATATCTTAGAAAATGGATTCTTAATGCTCAAAAAAGATGAGGCCTTCTCCTCTCCTATTGCTACGCTGTTTTACGAGACCTATAGCTCTAAATCACAACTAAAAACCCATCTGGATACTTTCGAAGATAAAATACAGTGCGTTGTTGCCGATGGTTTTGATGATCATGAGGTGAAGTTTGGACATACCCAGCGTCCGGCTTTAGATACTTATGCTGACGGAGTTGATACTGTTGATTTCCTGTTAAAAAACTCATAGAAAAAATAGGAATTTCTTAACTCAGTTATTCGTTTTAATTAGCACCTTTGTAAGGAATGTGAAAAATAATAGTCCTTATGAAACGACATAATTTTAGCGCTGGACCTTGTGTCCTTCCAAAATCTGTAATGAAAGAAGCTGCCGAAGCCATCGATAATTTTGATAATGGCCTCTCTTTGCTCGAAATATCCCATAGAAGTAAATCTTTTGTAGATGTTATGGAAGAAGCGCGCTCCTTAGCTTTAGAACTACTTGGGCTAGAAGGTAAAGGTTATAAAGCACTTTTTCTACAAGGTGGCGCCAGTACTCAGTTTTTAATGGTAGCGCTCAACCTGCTAGAAAAAAGAGCGGGCTATTTAAATACAGGGACTTGGAGCGATAAAGCCATTAAGGAAGCTAAAATTTATGATGACATTTACGAGGTGGCCTCTTCCAAATCAGCAAATTACAATTACATCCCTAAAGGGTACGATATTCCTGAGGAATACGATTATTTTCACTGCACCTCTAACAATACCATTTTTGGAACACAGATGAAACATTTTCCAGACTCCCCTATTCCAATGGTTTGTGATATGAGTAGCGACATCTTTTCACGTCAATTAGATTTTTCAAAATTTGATCTTATTTATGCCGGTGCTCAAAAAAACATGGGACCTGCAGGAACGGTACTCGTTGTCGTTAAAGAAGACATATTAGGTAAAGTATCGCGTAAAATTCCTTCTATGATGGATTATAAAGTTCATATTAACAAAGGCAGTATGTTTAATACTCCACCGGTGTTTTCGGTATATGTATCTATGCTCACTATGCGCTGGTTAAAGGATTTAGGTGGTATAGAAGCTATAGAAAAGGAAAACGACAAGAAAGCTCGCATGATTTATTCAGAAATTGATTTAAATCCTCTGTTTAAAGGCTTTGCCGTAAAAGAAGACCGGTCTACCATGAATGCAACCTTTACCTTAGAAAACGATAATTTAAAGGATACTTTTGACACCATGTGGCGCGACGCTGGTATTAATGGTCTTAATGGCCACCGCAGTGTGGGCGGATATCGTGCATCTATGTATAATGCTTTAGAATTAGATAGTGTAAAGGTCCTTGTAGAAATCATGAGTGATTTAGAGCGCAAAGCCTAACCATTTGCATATAACCAATTGAATATTAAAAGAAAAATTAAAACAAATGAAAATATTAGCTAATGATGGTGTTTCACAAAGTGGCATTGATGTTTTGGAAAACGCAGGATTTGAAGTGATTACCACCAAGGTGGCACAAGAACAATTAAAAGATTACATCAATAAAAACAATATCTCCGTATTGCTCGTTAGAAGCGCCACTAAGGTGAGAAAAGATCTTATTGATGGTTGTCCCAGTTTAAAAGTCATTGGTCGTGGCGGTGTTGGTATGGATAACATTGATGTCGACTATGCTAAAGAAAAGGGATTAAAAGTCATTAATACTCCTGCCGCTTCATCACATTCTGTCGCAGAACTGGTATTTGCGCATTTATTTGGTATGGCTAGATTTTTACACAACGCCAATAGAGACATGCCGTTAGAAGGAGACTCTAAATTTAAAAATCTTAAAAAAGCGTATGCTAAAGGTGTAGAACTTAGAGGTAAAACTTTAGGTATTATTGGTTTTGGAAGAATTGGACAGGCCACTGCAAAAATTGCTCTTGGTATAGGGATGAAAGTTGTGGCTTATGACCCTTACAAAGAGGATGTAGATTTAAAACTAGAGTTCTTTGATGGCCAAGAACTCGTTTTTAATCTTAAGTTGCAATCTAAATCAGATGTTTTAAAACAAGCGGATTTTATTTCTTTCCACGTGCCTGCTCAAGAATCCTATGTGATTGATGAAAAAGAATTTGGTGAAATGAAGGATGGAGTATTTATTGTTAATGCAGCACGTGGTGGTGTATTAAATGAAGTTGCGCTGGTAAAGGCTATTGAATCTGGTAAAGTGGCACGGGCAGCATTAGATGTGTTCGAAAAAGAACCCACTCCAGAAATACAATTACTCATGAATCCTAGTTTATCCCTCACACCACATACGGGTGCTGCGACTTTAGAAGCGCAAGACCGTATAGGTGTAGAACTTGCCGACCAAATCATCTCAATTTTCCAAGACAACTAATGTGACCGTATAGAGAATTTAAGGTCTTGACTATAAACTAAATTAATTAATTCATGGAAGGAATTTTAGATGTATTAAACAGTGAACTAGGTAAAAAAGTAATCAATGGGGTATCTAGCTCAACAGGAACAGACACAGGTAAAACCAATAGTGTTTTAACAATGGCATTACCCGTTTTAATGAAGGCTATGGAACGTAATGCCGCTTCACCAGAAGGCGCTGACGGGCTAATGAAAGCCCTAACTCATAAGCATGATGGTCATATTTTAGATAATCTTAGTGGTTTCTTTGGAGGCGGTGTTGATGATCATATGAAGCAAGATGGTGAAAAAATTTTAGGTCACGTCCTCGGCCAAAAGCAACAAGGTGTCCAGCAGGTGTTAGGACAAAAAGCCGGTTTGGATTCTGGCGCAGTGGGCGAGATATTAAAAGTGGCTGCTCCAATACTCATGAGTTTCTTAGGGAAACAGGCTAAACAACAAAATGTCACTTCTCAAAATGAGGTTCACAATCTCATTGGAGGCTTATTAAGCGAAGGCTCTGCGAAGGCTGAGCAAAGCTTCCTAGAACAAGTTTTAGATGCAGACGGTGACGGAAGTGTCGTTGATGATGTGGCAGGAATGCTATTGGGTAATAATAAAAAGAAAGGCGGCTTAGGCGGTATGATTGGGGGATTATTTGGAAAGTAAAAATAATTTACATACATATAGAGCAGCTCATTACACGAGCTGCTTTTTTTTGTCTGATTATAATTTTATAACTTAACAAAATGAGATACCTTATTCTGTTTTTTGCTTTTGTTGCCATTGGTATTATTAGCTGTAAGACCTATACCAAACCTCAAATTATTAACAGGGATGCCCCTAATAGTCTTGTTAAAAGTGATACCGTAGTTATAGCAGACGATGATACAGATTATGAAATCATTATTATAGAACCTGGTTTTAATGCTTGGCTTAACGGTACAGCACGGCCCAGAGGCTTTCATTCGCAGCAATTTCTAGAAGACAGAAATGCGTTGTTTGTTAGAGAATGGAACTTAAGAAATTTGCAACCACAAACCTACAGTCCAGATTTATATCTCTTGCGTATAGATTACGATCCACTGGTAGACTATGGGTACGAAATCAATTATAAATTGTATAATTATTTCATTTATTTTCAGATAAAATATAATCAACAGCTCACCGCTTTTATTCCGAGAATTTAAAGTAAATTTGCACCATGAAAAAAGCCTTAAAACGCTTTAAAGCATCATGGGAAATCACCAGAAACTGGCAACTTATTTTTCCAGTTGTTGGTTTGGTGTGTTTAGGGTATCTGGCCTTTAAATTTTCTTTTAAATTTTTAGGCGAACAGCAATGGTGGTTAACGCTAATAGGAGCTGTTGTTTTGTTTTTAGTTACCTTAAAATTTACTTTATTTTTATTTAAAAAATTAGAAAATCGATGGCATTTAACTTACCGATGGGAGATGATTCGGGTATTTATCGTGTTTGCAATAACAGGAAGTTCATCTTTGTTTGTAGGAAGACCGATTATTAAATGGATTGGTATTACTAAAGAAAACTTAAATCCTTTTTTGTACTGGGTTTTATTTATTATCATTGGCCTAATTTTTTATCAAATTCTCTTGGTATTTTACGGCTGGCTATTTGGACAGTTTAAATTCTTTTGGGAGTTTGAGAAAAAAATGTTGAAACGTTTTGGTATAAAAAACCTATAAATTGAATACAAAAAATAACATAGCATTGGTCTACAAGATTCTAGCTCTAGGTCTAGTCGCCTTTATGTTATTACCGGCTGCTGTTAAGGCAAGTCATATATTTGCTCACCAACACCACACGGTTTGTTATGAAAATTATGATACCCATTTTCATACCTTAGATCTGGACTGCGAATTCTATAAGTTTCAGCTTAATAAAAATTATTTCGTAGAAAACTTAGAGCCTACTGAAGTGGTTGATAACACCAACTACGCCTCCCCTATTGACTTTTATAAATCTTTATACAAGAACCGGAGTTTAAAATTATGTTATCTCCGTGGTCCTCCTGCCTTAGTGTAATTACAATTTTAATTATTTACACTAAATCATTTATATGAAACACATTCTGCGTGTTATGGCATTGCTTTTAATCGCCATATGTGATGCACAGCAATGTAACCAGACTTTTTTAGGCGAATTGACAGATTTCCATGATGGTACTCCCATTCCAGGGGCAACGGTATACATTATTAATTTTGATAGGTATACCACATCAGATGAAAATGGCAAATTCAAAATCAATAATGTATGTAATGGTATTCTGAGACTAAGAATATCGCATGTAGCTTGCGAAACCAAAACCTTTAAAATAGATATTAAAGGAGATACGTTTAAGGCACTAACGCTAGAACATCATATTGAAACACTTTCTGAAGTATCTATTACAGGTCAGAAAATTTTGAAAACCACAACTACTGCTCAAGAGTCCTTACTAAAAGAAGAAATGTTGCAACAATACAGTGCACTGCAATTGGGGGACGCCCTTAAAGAAATAGCAGGTGTGTCTTCAATTAACACAGGAAACGCTATTGTAAAGCCTATGATTAATGGTATGCATAGCAGTAGACTTTTAATTTTATCTAATAACGTGAGATTGCAAGATCAGGAATGGGGTATTGAGCATGCGCCTAATGTAGACATTAACGCGGCCGGGCAAATTTCGGTCATTAAAGGATCAGGAACTCTGGCTTATGGTGGTGATGCTATTGGTGGTGTCATAATAATGAAACCCAAACCTTTAATTTTAACAGATACCTTGTATGGTCAAACCATTATAAGTGGTCAAACCAATGGTTATGGTTACTCTGTAAACTCAAGATTAAATAAGAGTTTCGACTCGGGCTGGTATGTTAATGCCTTAGGGACCTTTAAAAAGAATGGTGATTTTAGAGCGCCAGATTATTATTTAACAAATACCGGAAATCAATCAAAAGCTTTTACCCTGCAAACAGGAAAACGAAGTTTTGAAACAGGTTTTGAGGTGTATTACAGTTATCTCAATAATGATATTGGCATACTAAGATCATCACATATCGGTAATATTGCAGATTTGGTAGATGCTATTAATGCTCAAGAACCAATAATTACAGAAGACTTTAGCTACGACATTAATTCGCCTCGGCAAGATGTTACACATCATTTGTTAAAAGCTTCTTATTTTAAACGTTTTAGAGCTTTAGGTAAATTAAACCTTCAGTACGATTACCAGAATAATCAACGTTTTGAATTTGATATTAGAGTTGGAGATGATCGTGATAAACCAGCGCTAGACTTAAATCTTCAAACCCATACGGCTATGGCCGATTTGAGTATTGATGCCAATGATGACTATGAGCTTCAGGTAGGTGTACTTGGTCGCTATCAGAATAATTTTGCCAATCCAGATACTGGTGTGAGACGTCTTATTCCGGATTATGATAAGTACGATTTTGGGGCTTATATTACTTCAGAGTGGCAACTCGATAATCATTGGTTGTTCGATGCTGGTTTTAGGTATGAATTTACGCGTATCGATGCTAAAAAGTTTTATTTAGAAAGTCGTTGGGAAGAACGTGGCTATGATGAAACCTTCGGAGATATTGTTATTGAAGATTTAGGAACGCAATTATTAACAAACCCTGTTTTTAACTATAATAATTTCTCAGCCTCGGCAGGCGTAAGACATTCCATTAATTCAAAAAGCCAATGGCTGTTTAATTATGCCTTAGCCACACGAGCTCCAAATGTTTCTGAACTGTTTAGCGATGGCTTACACCACTCCGCAGCACGTATTGAGTTGGGTGATTTAAACCTAGTATCTGAAGTATCTCATCGTTTTGCGGCGACTTATCAGCTCACAACATCAGATCTGGATTTAAATATTGAAGGCTTTTATAATCGCATAAATAATTTTATTTATCTAGAGCCTACAGGTGTGGAACAAACCATACGAGGTGCTTTTCCGGTTTGGGAATACAATCAAGCCTTAGCCAATTTCTACGGATTTGATTTTAGTTTCAATTATCAGATCAATGAAGCCTTAAGTGTCAATAACAAGACGTCTTATATTCTGGCCAATGATTTGGATAATGACAGACCCATTATAGATATTCCACCATTAAATATTTATAATGCTATTAATTATCAAAACGACAACTGGAAACCTCTTAAAATCACATTAGAGCATGAATGGTTTTTTAGACAAAATCGTTTTCCAGATAACAATTTTGAGACTTATATAGCTTCGAGAGACGAAACGGTGTTAGTAGATATAAGTACTCCTCCACCGGCCTATGGACTGTTTAACTTAAAGAGTGATTTAAAATTTAATACATCAAAACGCTCTCATTTAACATTGGCTTTAAACGTCAATAACATTTTTAATACCAATTACAGATCGTATCTAAATAGGTTGCGCTTTTTTGCAGATGACCTAGGTAGAAATGTGATGTTACAATTACAATACAATTATTAATAACTATTAACTTAAATTTTTTTAACATGAAAACAATTAAATTATTCGGATTACTATTTTTAGGATTAACCTTCGCTACCTCTTGTTCTGATGACGATGATCCAGAACCCGTAAACGAGGAGGAAGTCATTACTACATTACGAATTACACTTACACCAGATGGTGGTGGTTCTGATGTTATTTTTGAGTCGCGAGATTTAGATGGTGATGGCCCAGACGCTCCTATTGTTACAACAGGAGATTTGGCTGCCTTTACCACCTATTCTGGTGTCGTCGAAGTATTAAATGAACTCGAAACACCCCCTGAAATTAAAACACCAGAAATTTTAGAAGAAGATGAAGAACACCAGTTTTTCTACGAATTTATCACTAGCTCTGGCGCTGATGTCACCTATGATGACCAGGATGGTAATGGAAATCCTATTGGGCAAATGATTGAACTAACTACCGCTTCTGCTTCACAGAATACTTTAGTGGTAACACTATTGCATGAGCCAGATAAAGATGCTCAAGGAGTAAGTGCTGGTGATGCAACCAATGCTGGCGGTGAAACTGATATTTCAGTAACCTTCAGCTTTGCTGTAAACTAATTCTAATTAGATTTACGTAATCATAGAAAAGACGTGCTATTTTGGCACGTCTTTTTCTTTTTTCAAGACGTAGGTATAAATCCACATAAGCGTAAAAGAAGGTATAATATCGGTATTAGGTAGTATTTCTTCAGCAAAAGCAATGATAGCCCCTACCTTACCAGCAGGGCCTTTATATAATTTAGTCATAAGCCAAGCCGCTACAGGTGCCCAGATGACATCAGACAATTCCGCCACACCCGGAAATAGATAGGAAACTAAACCTACAGCATCTGCTATAAGACTTATAATTAGTTTTTTGTATTTATTCATGATATCGAAAACTTGCGCCTCTAAATTTAGCCATTATTTTTAAGGAATACTTTAAGACCTTTTAACGTTTAGTTAAGACCAAAGACCGGACCATAAATATAGTTTTGTAGCTGTAATTTTTCGATTTTTATTTTGACTATTTTCTCGTTTAATCCCATATACTTTTTTTTGCGAAACGCCCTTAGCATAGTTTTAGTGTTATGGTCGGTAGTTGTGGTAGCTCAAGAACCAAAACAATTACACATTGACCGATCCTCAGGTGAAATTAAAATCGATGGAGTCTTAAATGAAACCACTTGGCAAATTGCAGATATCGCTACTGGTTTTACAGAATTTGAACCCAATATAGGGACTAGCCTGCCAGAAGATAGACGAACGGAAGTTAAAATTGCCTATGATAATCAAGCTATATACGTTGCAGCTTACCTTTACGATGATCCCAATCTGGTGATGAAACAATTAACTTCTAGAGATAATTTTGGGCAGTCTGATTTTTTTATGGTAGTTCTTAATCCTAATAACGATTCTCAAAACGATACCAATTTTGTAGTCTTTAGTTCTGGCCAACAAGCAGATGCTATTGCCAATCCAAGCGTTGGCCAGGATTACAGCTGGAATGCTGTCTGGGATAGCGCTGTTAAACATGTAGATGATGGGTGGGTTGTTGAAATGAAAATCCCCTACCGAACCTTGAGATTCCCTGAACAAGAGGCACCGGTTTGGGGGCTTCAATTTCATCGTCAGTTCAGACGGGAACGCAGTCGTTTTAGTTGGAATCCTATAGATCCTACTAAGGGTTACCGAGGGCTTTATCACGGTGAGATGCTAGGTTTAAAAAACATTAAACCACCTCTACGACTTAATCTTTACCCCTTTTCAACAGGTATTATCAACCAATTTGATGGTGAGACTGAAACCGATATGACCTTCGGAATGGACGTTAAATACGGCATAACCGATAATTTTACTTTAGATGCTACTCTTATCCCAGATTTTAGTCAGGCTGGTTTTGATCGTGTGGTCTTAAACCTAGGACCTTTTGAACAAACGTTCTCAGAGCAGCGGCAGTTTTTTACTGAAGGAGTAGACTTATTCTCTAAAGGCAATTTATTCTTTTCTAGAAGAATAGGTAGCGCGCCTAGTGGTAATTTAGACCTAGAAGCTAATGAAGTTGCTGATGTTCCTGACGAGGTGAAAGTTCTTAATGCGGTAAAAATTTCAGGAAGAACCAAAGAAGGCCTAGGCATTGGTTTTTTTAATGCCATCACAGAAAAGACCGAAGCTACCATTACCAATACGGTTGAGAATACTACCCGAAAAGAAGTAGTTGAGCCTTTTGCCAATTATAACATTCTTGTGGTAGATCAACAGTTTAATGGTAACTCGGCCATTAGCCTTATTAATACCAATGTAGCTCGTGAAGGTAGTTTTAGAGATGCTAATGCCACTGCTCTCGTGGCCGATATTATAAATAAGCGAAATACGTATCGCATCAGTGGCGAGCTAAAAATGAGTCATGTTAATTATCAAGATAGAGATTCTGAGACGGGATTTAGCAGTTCCTTTTTTATAGGTAAAGTGCATGGAAACCTCAGGTATAGTTTTGACCATAACTTTGCCGACACCAAGTATGATATTAACGACATGGGGTTAATTTTTAGAAATAACTTTAATAATTTTGGTACCGATGTATCTTACGAGACTTTTGAGCCTTCAGGCAACCTTAATAGCTATAGAGTCAATGTTTTCTTTAACCACAGAAGGTTAGCATCACCTGGCGTGTTCACCGGAACCAATTTTGGTGGTGGTTACCGAGCCACAACAAGAAAATTAGACTCTTACGGCTTAAGACTTAATATTGAGCCTGGCAAACAATACGATTATTTCGAATCTCGTGATGGACGCTTTTTTATTTATGAAAACTTCGCAAGTACCGGGGGATGGTTTTCATCTAATTACAACCGCGTGTTTGCATTAGACTTAAGAGCTAATGCTGGTACTTTGTTTGAAGATGGTAGGGACTTATTTACCTACGATTTTAGAATTAGCCCAAGAGTAAGAGTCAATAATCACGTTTTATTGACCTATAGACTTGATTTTGACTTTACCAATGGTGACCGTGGCTATGCCACATTTGAAGATAATCAACCCATTTTTGGTGAGCGCAACCGCCAACGCTTAACCAATTCCTTATCTGGTAATTTTAATATTAATCCGTTTCATTCCTTAGCGTTGACCTTTAGACACTATTGGGATACTGTAGATTATGATGATGAATTATTTACACTTTTAGATAACGGCAGATTAACCACCGCCTCTGGCTATACGGTTGATAACGTATCTAACGACCCTAATATAAATTTTAGTACTTGGAATGTTGACTTAAGTTACTCATGGCAGTTTGCACCAGGTAGCTTTTTAACAGCCTTATATAGAAATCAGTTGTTTAATCTCTATGATGATGCTCAAGATAATTATTCGCAGAGTTTACAGACGTTATTTTCCCAACCCATCCAAAATACTATATCGGTAAGGCTTCAATATTTTATTGATTATAATGGACTTAAATCGGTTTTTAAAGGAAATAAAAGTACCTCTTAAAGATTGTAAAATTTAAGTTTTAGTAGTATTTTCAACCCCTATGAAAAACGAGGTCATTTCTGCTAAAAACGTCTATAAAACTTTTGGTGATTTAAAGGTACTGAAAGGTGTTGACTTATCAATTTACGAAAGCGAAATCATATCTATTGTTGGAGCTTCTGGCGCTGGAAAAACAACCTTGCTTCAAATATTAGGTACCTTAGACCAGGCCGATAAGCGAAAGGACACAGGTCTCGTTATTAAACAGCAGCATATTCAACAACTTAGCAAACGATCTTTAGCCAAGTTTAGAAATACGCATATTGGGTTTATTTTTCAATTTCATCAATTATTACCAGAATTCACGGCTTTAGAAAACGTTATGATTCCTGCGTTTATAAAGGGTACGTCTCAAGCTGAAGCCAAATCTAAGGCTAAAGAGCTGCTTGACTTTTTAGGTCTAAAAGAGCGCTACGATCACAAACCCAACAGCTTGTCTGGTGGTGAGCAACAACGTGTTGCCGTGGCTAGAGCATTAATTAACGATCCCGATATCATTTTTGCCGATGAGCCTTCTGGTAACCTAGACAGTGCTTCGGCTAATCAGCTCCACGATTTATTTTTTAAACTTAGAGACAAATACGGTCAAACCTTTGTGATTGTTACTCATAATAAGGAATTGGCAGATATGGCCGATAGAAAACTTAGTATGAAGGATGGTAAAATTATGAAGAGTTAAAATCTACGCAAGTTTAAGTTGCAGTCCATTCTAAAGAAACCCTTTTCACCAACTGTAAAATAGCTTAAAAATTGTAAATTTGTTAGTCCAACATTAATTCAAATAATCATGTCATATAGAATAGAGAAAGATACTATGGGCGAGGTGAAAGTTCCTGCCGATAAGCTTTGGGGTGCTCAGACAGAGCGTTCTCGAAATAATTTTAAAATTGGTCCCGCAGGTTCTATGCCTTTAGAGATTGTTTACGGTTTTGCCTATCTTAAAAAAGCAGCGGCGTATGCAAATTGTGAATTAGAGGTGTTATCGAGCGAAAAACGAGACCTCATAGCTAAGGTATGTGATGAGATTTTAGAAGGCCAACATGATGATCAATTTCCTTTGGTGATATGGCAAACGGGTTCTGGAACCCAAAGCAATATGAATGTCAATGAGGTTGTAGCCAACCGGGCGCATCAATTGGCGGGTAAAAATATTGGCGAAGGTGATAAAACTATCCAACCCAATGATGATGTTAATAAATCTCAGTCGTCTAATGACACCTTTCCTACAGGTATGCATATTGCGGTTTATAAAAAAATTGTAAAAGAAACGATTCCGGGAATTATTCAGTTACGCAATACACTTCATAAAAAAGCCGTAGAATTTAAAGATGTCGTGAAGATAGGTCGTACCCATTTAATGGATGCCACTCCCCTAACCTTAGGGCAAGAGTTTTCTGGTTATGTCTCTCAATTAGATCATGGTTTAAAAGCATTAGAACATACACTGCCACATTTAAGCGAATTAGCTTTAGGTGGTACGGCGGTAGGTACTGGTTTAAAT
>Ga0207419_1001505_pt1 | contig 17262 bp, 15 predicted proteins | sample ElkSloMetagenome_4_FD_184723 | JGI IMG/M metagenome (GOLD analysis project Ga0207419, IMG submission 184723) | Hot spring microbial communities from Elkhorn Slough, Monterey Bay, USA - MD2A (version 2) | ecosystem: Environmental > Aquatic > Marine > Intertidal zone > Estuary: Microbial mat ...
CCAAGTAGCCGGCAACATGGTCTTAACCACTGGATCTTCATTGTACTCACGAGCTACAATCACCCACATATCAATTTCTGCGCGATTCATGAGCATGGGCAGCACAGAGTTGATTTTATCTTCCAATAAATCGTCCATGATTTTTGCACGGTCTCTCATGGATAAGATTGCAGGAATTTGAGTTTGAGCAAAGCTCTTAAAGAAGGTAAAAAGACAAAAAAGTAGGGTAAAAAAATATCGCATAGTATTGCTGTTCGCTTTAATAATTAAGAATTTTTCAATTTTATGTAGCGAAGCTTATTTAAACAACTTATTGTGTATATTTCGGCATCTACCAACCCAACCCACGCAAGGGTTTTAAACCCTTGCGTGGGTTGGGGAACATTTATTTTTTAACCAATACCGAAAAATGAAGCCATTTCTCAAAAAAGTAGCCCAAGCCCTTTTTGATAAATTTGATTACCAGATTGCAGATACCTTTGTGGTACTACCTTCTCGTAGGGCTTGCATGTATTTTCGATATTACCTCGCAGAGGTTGCAGGCAAAAACATTTTAGCGCCAGAAATCCTCTCTATGGACGATTTTATCGGCAAGGTCTGCCCCTATCAGATTGTAGATAGGGTGAGCCTACTTTTTGAACTGTACAAAACATACAAAAAATTTGATCATGACGAAGCGCATGACCTAGAAAAGTTTATCCCCCTAGGCGGTACCATGCTCAACGATTTTAGCATGATCGATAAAAACCTCAATTTTAAGCAGGCCCAAGAACTGTTTGAGTACCTTGAAGAAGTGAAAGCTTTGGAACGCTGGGGGAAAGAACTAGGAAAACCTGTAGAGGCAAAAGAGGAAAGCACACTCAAAGAATATTTTGCTTTTTGGACCTATCTCCGGGATACTTACAAACAGTTTAGAGAAGACTTGTTGGCAAGAAATGCCTGCTATTCTGGCTTGGCTTACCGAATTGTTTACGATGAATTGGATCAACTTTTTGAGAAAGAGCAAATCCACCACATTGCTTTTGCAGGCTTTAACCAGCTTACCGTTATCGAAGAAGACATTTTAAAAAAGCTGAAAGCAACGGGCAAATGCTCACTTTTTTGGGATGCCGACGAGTTTTATTTAGACAAAAAGCAACACGAAGCGGGGCTTTACCTTAGGAAATTCATAAAAAAATGGCCCTTAAAAATTGAGCAATTTGTACACAACAGCATTGCCAATAACTCTATTGATATAGAAGTAATTCAAGTAAATAACAAGGTTACCCAAGCCAAATTGGTGGGCGACTTACTTAAAAAGCAATGGCTGCAAATAAAAGAGCAAGGAGCAGAAAAAAGCTTTTTAGATAGCATGAGCCACACTGCCATTCTTTTGCCTGATGAAACACTTCTACAACCCATTCTACATTCTTTGCCTAACCAAGAAGATTTAGGTATAGATTTAAATAGACTCATCAATATTACCATGGGGATGTCTATGCAGCAAAACCCCATGTTCGACCTGATCGAGGCTGTTTTTAAAATGCAGCAAAACATAAAGCCCGACCTAAAAGACCCTGAAAATTTCTACATCTACCACAAAGATTTACTCAAGGTACTTCAACATCCTTTTGTTAAGTTTTATGGAGAGTACAGAGAATCTCACCAAAAAATACAGAACTCGGTGCAAAGCCAAAATATGGTTTTTATTTCTAAAAATTGGCTTATTGAGCAAAGCGAAAACCACCCTAGTTACCGAGTACTGTTCCAATTTTGGCAGCAAGAAAGTTCTCAAGCCTTTGCCTACTTTTATCAACTTATCGAATATTTCTCCAACTTGTTTACCGGGGATGAAACCGCACTAGAAAGCCAATTTCTCTTTCAATTTTACACCACTTTAAAAAGGTTGGAAGACATACTGATCCAGCAGAAAGAGACCATTTCGATAAGGACTTTTAGGCAATTCGTGAACGACATGGTTAAAAATGTAAAAGTACCTTTTACGGGAGAACCCATTACCCCGATCCAGATCATGGGTATGCTAGAGAGTAGAACACTGGACTTTGAACATGTAATCGTGCTTTCTTGCAATGAAGGCTTATTGCCACAGAGCAAAAGCAACGATTCTATCATACCTTTTGATTTGCGGATAAACAACAAAATGCCTACCCATAGAGAAAACGATGCTTCTTTCGCTTACACTTTCTACAGGCTTTTCCACCAAGCAAAAAAAGTGACCTTAGTTTATACAGACATTACAGAAGGCATGGGAGGTGGAGAAAAAAGCCGATTTCTCACACAAATTGAAGAAGAGTTTGGTTATGCGCAAGTGCGCCAAAACAAGCACGGTGATAAAACTATCATAAAACCTAGTACGTTACCAGATGTACAGGGCAACATTCAGTTTAGCCAACTCAAGCTGCAACTACCCGGTGTAAAAGATTACAGCAAAAAGGTTGAAAAAGACGAGGCCATTCTGGAAATGCTGCGCAAACAAATGGGAAAAGGGCTCAGCCCTTCTGCCATTAATAATTACATGACCAGTCCGCTACAGTTTTTTTTCAAGAGTATTTTAAAATTGAGCGAGGCAGATGAAATTGAAGAAGACTTAAACTACCGTACTTTCGGTACCCTTATTCACGAGACTTTAGATAAAATGCTAAAAGACAAAATAGGTGAAAAAGTGGAGGTAGCACATTTAAAAGAGGTACTTTCTAAAAATACCAACATCAATCACTTACTCGATCAGGTTTTGGCAGAAGAGTTAAAAGGGATGGACACCAGCCAAGGCAAAAATTACCTATTACGCAACATTGCAGAAAGCCTTTTACATAGATTTTTACAATTGCAAGCAGAAAAAGACGCTCCATTTTTTTTATTGGATCAAGAAAACTTTCAAGACCATGTATTGCAGATAGACATCCCTTGGGGAGCCCCGGTTACATTTAGAGTAAGTGGCAAAGCAGATAGAATAGACATTGTAGAAGACAACAAAATCAGGATTGTAGACTACAAAACAGGCAGCTATGTAGAGAGCAAACTCAAAGCAAAGGATTGTAGAGAATTATTTTTTGAGCCAGAAAAAGAGAAAATCGTACAACTTATGATTTATAAATACCTGCTTATCAAGAACATAGAGGCGGACAAAGTCAAAAACCTACCCAAAAATTTCTCATGGGATAATTACCAAGTAACCTCAGGGTTTTTCTTTTTCAGAAAGCTGAACAGCCATTTTGTTGAGTATGAATTGAAAGAAGAACCTACAGAACCCATGGAGTTTTGCCAAATGGTAGAGCAGTTTTTTAAAGATTTGGTGGTAGATATTTTCGACCCCAGCAATCCTTTTACTGAAGCGCCCTCCAAGTTTGTTCATTTGCTAGAAAAAGAAATCGATTAAGCACAACTATTTCTTTTTACAGTATGTTCAACCTATAAATTATTAACATTGCAATTATGAGTGAACATAACAAAAGAGAGAAAAATACCCTGAAAGATTACTTTGCCGTAGGCGAGGTATTCGGATATTTTTTTAGGAAAAAAGACCCTAACAACAAGCCAAATTTCAATTTAAGAATGATGCATGGCATTAATAAAATCTCTATTTTGATGTTTTTGGCTGCTATTGTAGTAATTGTGATCAAAAGGGTATTTTTCTATTGATTTTAAATATGCGAAAATGCCATATACCTATACATTTTGGGCAATTTTTTAATATCTAAGCAATCTTTAAAAGCATAATAGAGCTTCATAACTACATTGGACTAAAATATATTTAATGCTTTTTGGCTCAGGCCGTATCCTTTCAAAGTATATTAATGGATATTGAATTTTTTAGAGAATATTGCTTGAAAAAAAAAGGAGTAACTGAAGAGCTTCCTTTCGACAACAATACCTTATGCTTTAAAGTAATGGGTAAAATTTTTGCCATTACCGATATAGATGAGTTTGAAAGCATTAACCTGAAATGCCACCCAGAAGAAGCGATTAAGCTAAGGGAAAAATATGAAAGTGTATTGCCCGGTTATCATATGAATAAAAAACATTGGAACACCATTGCAGTTAACAGCGATATGGACGATAAAACATTACTGCATTGGATCAATCATTCTTATGATAAGGTAGTGGCAGGTTTACCCAAAAAACTTAGAGAGGAGCTCAAAACACTCTAAAACTTTTTTAAGTTAACATCGTTTTATTTCCGTATCAACTTTTTAAACTTACATTGCAGAATCTTTCCTATTCATCAAATTACTACTTGACACCAACTTTTATTGACTTGCAAAACGGCCAATTAAAATAATAATCCCTCTCAGTAAGGTCATTCTTAAAGTTTATCGAAATGAAAGAGTTGTATATCAAAGACATTGATATTAAGAACAATGTGACAAAACTAGACCGTTGTTCTAAGTTTATTGAAGTAAATGGTGAGCAAATCCATTACAAGGATGAAGGCGAAGGCCATCCAATACTATTTTTACATGGCATTGCAGGCTCCTTGTTTATTTGGGATAAGTGGGGAAAAAGACTTAAAAACCATTATCGTGTGATCAGACCTGACCTACCCGCTTTCGGCATGACAGGCAACACGCATAACAATGATTTCTCTACCGATTATTACATCAATTTCGTGAAATCATTTGCCGAAGCGCTAGGGCTAGAGCAATTTTTTCTCGCTGGGCACAGTACAGGTGGGCAGATTGCTTATGAAACTGCGGCACTCATACCAGACAAAGTAAAAGCCTTGGTGCTGATTGCTCCTACAGGTTTTTCTAAAATTAATAGTTCTGTATTGAGCGCTACTTTTAGGTTGGCCTTTAACACTTTTGGCAAAAAACACATCACTTGGCTAACTTCTAGGTATCTGCTTAAAAAGTACTTAAAGTCTATGTATCATAAAACCGAAATGGTTACCGAAGAACTTACCAACAAATTTCTGGATAATATTTTACAAGCTGGCAACCGACAGTCATTTTTTAATTATTTCAATAAAAATGGATGGGAAAACACATTAACCATCAGCGAAATAAATACGCCTACACTCATGCTTTGGGGCGAAAAAGATAAGATTTTGCCAGTAGGTGATGCCAGTAAATTTAAAGCATTGATTACCTCAAATAGACTCATTACCTATCCTGATTCTGGCCATTTCCCTTTTGACGAAGTTGCTGAAAAGAGTTGTATTGATTTTGTGAGCTTTTTAGAAGAGTATATTTAATGGTTAGATGGTTTCTTCATTTTTGGCGTCCTAGCCATGATAAAAAGTTTGTAGTTTGGTCGATTTCATCGGTTTGAGGTTAGTACGATCGGTAAGTTATAGGGCTGAAAATCCTTAACCTGTTTTAGCCTTGGGCTGTGCCTTACTCCAGTCACTCAAACCTGTTACCTTTAAATTATAAATAGCAATACAATGCCATTATTACTTTCTTGCTTGCAGTTCGTTTTCAGGTGCCTTCATTTTTTGCTTCCAATAAGTAATGGCATTGACCAAATGATGGTTAATGGGTTCGGGCAGGCGGTATTGTATTACCTTTCTAACCGACATTTCGAGGTAGCAATCTTTTTGGCAAATGTTAAAGATGGCGGAACGAGACTGCATCATATCTATTTGTCCCTGCTTATAGGCAAATAAATACACTCCTAAAGAAAGTGCTAACGTATAAGCCGTGGTTAGCATTAGTTTTTTTAATCTCGTTGGTTTCATGCCGTTAGTTTTTTTGCGTTAAAACGGCAATACAAATCCATAATTCTTTGCAAAAAATCTAAAATAATTGGCTTGTAATATTTAAGCTGCTTTCTCTCTTCTATCTGTAGATTTTAACCTTCTGATCCTGTTCAGGCGCTTTAGAAATTTTTGATAATTGGGGCTTTCTGTTTTCATCCAATGATCCCAAAAAGTAAAATATAAGCCATAATTGGTTTTAAATTCGGTGTGGTGCAGCGTGTGATGCGTAGCGCCAATCAACCATTTACCTATCCTATTCTTTAATAGTTTGTTTGGATAAATTTCGATGTTTAAGTGATTGATAAAACTGCTCACCGTCATAAAAATGAGGAGAAATATTATGGCAGAATAATGCATGGGTACAAAGAAAAGAAATAAAGGCAGCAGCAAAGCCTGTAAAATCCCTTCAAAAGGATGAAAGGAAAATGCCGTCCATACGGATGGCGTCACGCTCTCATGATGCACTTTATGAATCCACTTAAAAACTTTGGGATGGTGCATCCAACGGTGCAGCCAGTAATAGTAAGTTTCGTGTACCATCAAAAATATACTAACGCTTAAGACCAAATACCACAAAGGATAAGCCGCGGTATCAGTATAAACCATGGTAAAACCCTTTTGCCAGGCTATTAACATACAAACGGTACTAAAAGCAAAAATAACAGATGTAATGGCAGACCAGTAAATTTCTTTGTAAATGAGAAGTCTTTTTCTTGGTTTAAGCGAAATCTTTTTATGTATGAGCCGATTGCTGTAAATACCATAAAATACGCCATCGAAGACCAAAGCAATCAGTACATACCGAAAAAAAATGCCTAAAAAAGTAAAAAGAAGTGTAAGTAAAAAAGTGTTTAGTTCAGTAAAATCGAAAGTTTGCATATTGCCCGTAAATAGAATTACAAGCGCCAATATTAATCAATAATTAAATACCATCCATCCTAAAAGCACAAATCGCAAGCTCCAAAAAAATGTACGCCAACCATTGGCAGAAACCAATCGCGAAATAATTTGTGGATCGGCCGAAGCTCCAAGCTTACTGTGAAGGGGCACAAAAAAGAAAAAAGTTTGTGCCCAAACAATCAATACCAATGCAAAAGCGACTGAATTTTGCCAGAAAGGCACTTGGCCCTGTGCCATCACCAAAAGTAAAAAGGACAGCCCTAATTCTAATAACATAGGAAGTGCCACTACCCTACCCGTATTTCGTACGTGTTTTTCATGATATTCGGCAAACTCTTTTTTACCCACCTTGGCAAAAATGGGATAATGCACCACCTGTACAAACCAAATCAATCCTACCAAAAAGCCGCATACCATTAGGTTAGAAAACAGTAATAATTTCGTAAGCATCTTGTTATTTTTAATTCCGAAAATACCTTGTTAGAAAGGCTTGTTTACAATAATACCGATATTTTATTGGATAATGCCGATATTTGAACCCATTACCAAAAGGGAGAGTTTTGTATGCAGACCGATACCATTGAAACTACAGTCTATATGAAAAAAATATCTGCGACCTTATTATTGACCTTGCTTTACTTAACCGGCTTTGCCCAGTTAGAACAGCACGTGCAATGGCAAGCATCCATTTCTGAACAAGAGGCAAACATTGGCGAAGAAGTAACCCTGATTTTTAAAGCTACAATAGACAAAGATTGGTACCTCTATTCTTCAGACTTTGACCCCAATCTTGGGCCTATGGTCACAGAGTTTAGTTTTGAGCCCAACAATAGCTACGAGCTAGTTGGAGAGGTAAAGCCCATCAACCCACAAAAAAAATACGACTCGCTAATTTGGGAAGGAGAATACACTTACTTTAAGAAAAAAGGCGAGTTTAGGCAACAAGTAAAAGTCCTTAGCAAGAATTTTAAAATAAAGGCCAACATAATAGGTCAGACCTGTAGCGATATAGACGGCAAATGCATTTTGTTTGATGAGGAATTTACCTTAAACAAACTGACTGTAAATGACGCCCCAAAAACGGAAACCGTCCAACAAGAGAAAATCGAAGAAGCAAAAACCCAAGACAAAGAAATCGCCTCTCAAAATGACGATAAAGCTGTAGAAGAAAATCCTTTTCAGCAAAAAGGAGAACCAGAAATTGAAATAGCAGAAAACAAAGAGCAAGCGAAAGCACAAGTCGATTCTGAAACCAAAGAGCAAGCTGAGCTCATAGTAGTATCAGAAAAAGAAGTTATCGGCGAGCAAGGCAGTGGAGAATCCTTGATCATGTTCATGTTGGCTGCTTTTCTTGGAGGCTTGGCTGCCATACTTACTCCCTGTGTTTTCCCTATGATTCCGATGACTGTTTCCTTCTTTACCAACAGAAATGGCAAAGCCGGAGCGATTATTTATGGCTTATCCATTATTTTAATTTATACAGTAGTTGGTGTTTTGCTAGCGGTACTTTTTGGGGCGACCATAGGAAATCTACTGAGCACACATTGGTTGCCTAATCTTATTTTCTTTGCTGTTTTCTTGTTCTTTGCCCTTGCTTTCTTTGGTATGTTTGAGTTGGTTCTACCAAGTAGCTTGGTAAATAATGTAGATAAAAAAGCCGATAAGGGCGGGGTGTTGGGGCCATTTTTTATGGCACTTACCTTGGTGTTGGTCTCTTTCTCATGTACTGGGCCTATAGTAGGTAGTATTTTGGTGGCCTCAGCAGGTGGCGAGATCATTAAGCCAATCGCTGGTATGTTTGCATTTGCCTTAGCCTTTGCCCTACCCTTTAGCACATTTGCATTTTTTCCTTCTTTAATGAAAAAAATGCCAAAGTCTGGCGGATGGTTAAATTCGGTAAAAGTCACCTTGGGTTTTGTGGAGTTGGCATTGGCATTTAAGTTTTTAAGCGTGGCCGATCAAGTGTATCACTGGGGCATTTTAGATCGAGAAGTTTACATTTCTATTTGGATAGCCATCGCCATTTGTATGGGGCTATACTTTTTGGGCTACATTCGCTTGCCGCATGACAGCAAATCAGAAACTGTTTCCGTGCCAAGAATGCTGTTGGCCATTGCCAGCTTTGCTTTTGTAGTGTATTTGGTGCCAGGTATGTTCGGTGCGCCGTTAAAGGCATTATCAGGTTACTTACCACCAAGAACCAGCCATGATTTCGATTTAAGCAAAACCTACATGGCTGCTTCTAACGATAATCGAGTGGACTATGGAGCAGAAGCCCTGCCTGTTGGCAAAGTAAAGTTTTCAGAAAAATTTGAACTTCCGCATGGTCTAACAGGCTACTTTGATTACGAGCAAGGCATGGAAGCCGCTAAAGCTTTGGACAAACCTGTATTGCTCGACTTTACTGGGCATGGCTGCGTAAACTGCCGTAAAATGGAAGATTATGTTTGGGGAGAAGCACCTGTTTTACAAAGACTATCTAATGATTATGTGATTATCTCTTTGTATGTAGATGACAGAACCACCTTACCTGAAGAAGATTGGGTAGTTTCTAGCTACGATAATAAAGTCAAAAAGACCATTGGGCAAGTAAACGCCAACTTGCAGATCAGCAAATTCAACAACAATGCACAGCCATTTTATGTATTGGTAGACCATGACGGCAAAAAACTCGTCGACCCTCCAATAGGCTATGAGCCCGATGTACAGTTATTTACTGATTATATGGATGCTGGAAAGAAGGCATTTGAAGAGCAGGGGAAGAATATAGCACGTAAATAATCGAGCAAATTAATTGATATCAATGCGAGACCTAGTTTTTTGCAGAAACACAAAACAGTAAGACGTAGATGCTCTTAAAAGTTGCCGATGAGGACATCGACAACGGCGGTAAGGTAAACGTCACTGCGAGCAAAGCGAAGCAGTCTGCTTGCTATTCGCTAACAGACTGCTTCGTTACACTCGCAGTGACGATTGTATATCGTAATTGATAATCACTCCCCAATCTCCTCTTCTAAGCGCTCAACTTCTTCGGCCAAGTTTTCCCATTCGGTGTTTTTTTGCTCTAGTTGGGCTTTTTGCTTTTCATAGGCCTCGTTCACTTCTGCCAATTTATAAGGGTCGCCATACACAGCTGGTTTGGCCATTTCTACTTCGCTGTTGGCTACTTTCGTTTCTAAATCGAGTACTTCTTTTTCTACTTGCTGCAGTTTTTTTTGTACGCTGTTGAGCTCCTTTTTTAGGCGGCTCAATTCATTGTGGTCAACTTGTTTTTTTTGCTTTTTGGGTGTTTGCTTTTTTTCTTGTTTGGCTACCGAAGCTTTTTCTTGTAGTTCTTGTTGTCTTTCATCATACCAACGGCTAAACTCAGTGTAGTTTCCGGGATATTCTTTCACCACTTTGTCTTCTACATACCAAATCTTATTAGCCGTTTGTGAGATAAAATGCCTATCGTGCGATACAATCAAATAAGTACCGGTGTACTGCTGTAAAGCTTGAACGAGGATATTTACTGATTGAATGTCTAAGTGGTTGGTAGGCTCATCGAGCAACAAAAAATTGGCCTGGGAAATTAAAGTTTTGGCCAGTGCTACGCGAGACTTCTCCCCACCCGAAAGCACTTTTATTTTTTTGAAGACATCATCACCCGAAAAAAGAAAACAGCCCAGAATACTGCGCAACTCCATTTCAGACTTTTCAGAACCAGACTCCCGCAGTTCTTGTAAAATCTCATTTTCTACATGTAATGCCTCTAATTGGTGCTGTGCGTAAAAACTCCTGATTACATTGTAGCCAGGTTCTCTTGCTCCCTCAAATTGTTCTGTACCAGCAATGATCCTCAACAAGGTAGATTTTCCCTTGCCATTGGCACCAATAAAAGCAATTTTATCGCCCCGCTCTACAATCAGGTTGGTATCTTTCAACACTTCTTTTTCACCATAGGCTTTGGCGATATCTTTTAAGGTAATGACAATTTTGCCAGGCTCTTGATTAAAGGAAAAACGGATGTCTAAATCAACCTTTTCTTCAATCACATCTTCAACTTTATCCATCTTGTCGAGTTGCTTTACCTTTGATTGCACCTGCCTTGCCTTGGTCGCCTTGGAGCGGAAACGCTCAATAAATCGCTCGGTTTGTTTGATTTGCTGCTGTTGGTTTTTAAAAGCATTGCGTTGGATTTCGTTCCGCAACTCCTTCTCTTCCAAATAAAAAGTATAATTACCTGAATACTGGTTTAGCTTACCTCCAGAAACCTCAACTATGATGTTCACTGCCCTATCCAAAAACTCCCTATCGTGCGAAACGATGATCACGGCTCCTTCATAATTACTCAGATAGGATTCCAACCATTGGATAGAAGGCAGATCTAAATGGTTAGTTGGCTCATCGAGCATAAGTACTGAAGGCTTTTGTAAAAGCAATTTTGCCAACATTACCCGCATACGCCAACCACCAGAAAATGTCCTTAGTGGCTTACTCAAATCTTCGGTATTAAAGCCCAAACCTTCTAAAATCTCTTCGGCTTTGGAGTGTATGCTGTAGCCATCTAAGAGGGCAAAACGCTCTTGTAAATGCGCCAGTTTATCTACCAATTTCTCTTCGTAATTGGTTTCCATTTGGTGAAGCACCTTATCAATCTGTTTTTGTATTTCTAGTTGCTTTTCGAAACCTTGTAGGGCTACGTTTAAAATGCTGTCGTCTGACTGGTAAGAAAGCTGGTCTTGGTTGAGGAATCCAATAGTGGTTTCGTTGCTTTTGGATATGCTGCCACCATCGGGCGTTAAATCACCATTGATCAGTTTGAGCAAAGTGGTTTTTCCAGTGCCGTTCAAACCAATGAGGCCAATGCGATTTTTGGGTTTGATGTGCAGAGAAGCCTCATCGTACAGAGTACGACTGCCATAGTGGAAAGAAAGGTTTTGTATATCAAGCATGGATTGGGTTTTAGACTTTGGCTATTAGATTTTAGACATTGGATTTTTATAATCAACAAGACTGCAAAGTTCATAAAAAAAAGGAGAACGGGAAAGGTGCTGCCAATTTACTCAGTAAAGTCCCCCATCGGCTCAAGTCTTTAACTGTGTGACAGTCGCTAGAAGTAAATGGAATATATCATAAATGAATCATTAAATTTGTGTGAATCTATGCTAGAAAACATGCAAATTAATTTAAGACAACCGCTCTTAATTTACGGTATCCCGCTTGGTATTTTTACCGCCTCTATTTTTTTTGCCTCAGGCCTTTGGTTTAAGACTGATGCAGATTTGTATACGGGTATTACCTATGACCTTACTCTTACAGCACCAATCGTTTATTTCTTTTTAATCAGAAAAACACAAATCCCTAAAATTACCATTTTGCCTGTTTTTGTTGCAGGTGTGGTCATTGCTTCATTTGTAATTCCAGAACACAATCAATACCATTTAAAGCTAGTAAAAAACTACCTGCTGCCTTTGGTTGAGTTAAGCGCTTTGGCAACTATTGTTTACTATGCCATACAAACTACCAAACAGCTTAAAAAACAACAAAAATCAGAAACAGACACGTATTCTATCATCCAAAAAAACGCTACTGATATTGTAGGCAAAAGTGCATTGGCAAAAGTGCTTGCTACTGAATTGGGCATGGTTTATTACACATTTTTTGCTTGGAAAAAACCTACAAAAACCCAAAATCAATTTACAATCCATAAAGAAAGTGGGATTATAGCCACCATGGGCGCCCTCATTTTTCTTATTCTGGTCGAAACTGTAGTGTTGCACTTGCTACTTGTTAAATGGAATGCATTGTTTGCTTGGGTAATTTTCGGATTGAGTTGTTACACTGCTTTGCAAATTTTTGGGCATACCAATGCGCTCACCAAGCGTTTCATTACTCTGTCAGCAAACCAACTGTATTTGAAATATGGCCTTTTTGGGGATACGGTCATCGACTACACCCAAATCGAAAAAGTAGAAATCAGTAGTAAAGAAGTACCTGAAGATGCCTTAGGTATACAAAAAATGGCTTTAGTGGCCATAACATCATCCTCCATTTAAAAGTGCCTGTAACGATTACCAAAGCGTATGGAATTAAAAAGAAAGGCACTATAATTTTGTTGTATGTAGATGATAAAGAAGGGTTTCTAAATGCCCTAAACGCAAACTTAAAGCATAACTAAGCCAAGCCAGGTAAATACTGAACTAGTTGAATCACCAAAAAAATTGTCTTATTGCATTGTATATTAGGTTTTTAGTAAATTGAGTTTCAATAATGTTTACCTAGCCACTTACTACGGTATCAAACATTAATGAACTTCAATTTAAACTCTAAAATCAAAAACTCATGGAATGGTACTTAAAGGTCTTAAAGCAATTCTCAGATTTTAACGGTAGAGCAAGGCGTAAAGAATATTGGATGTTTGTGCTAATCAATATAGCCATAAGTATTGGAATTGGCTTTGTTGACGGCATATTAGGCACTACCAATGAATTAGGCATGGGTTATCTTGGGTTGTTATACAGTTTAGCCGTAATCATTCCGGGAATTGCTGTCGGAGTAAGAAGACTGCACGATATTGGCAAAAGTGGCTGGATGTTGTTGGTTGCCTTTATTCCTTTTATTGGGTTTATTTGGTTAATCATTTTAATGGCAAGGGAAGGCGATGAAGGGGAAAACGAGTATGGCTCAAATCCAAAAGAGCGAGAATTATCTTGGGATTGAATGTTATCTAAAAATAAAAACCCCTAGCAAATTACTAGGGGTTTAAGAATTGTCAGAAATTATAAATTAGAGTACTTTCTTGATGGCCTCGTTCAGTTTAGGAACTACCTCAAAAGCATCGCCTACAATACCATAATCAGCAGCCTTAAAGAAAGGTGCTTCTGCATCTTTGTTAACAACTACTATTACTTTAGAAGAGTTAACTCCTGCCAAGTGTTGAATAGCGCCGGAAATGCCTGCCGCAATATAAAGCGTCGGAGCGATTTTAATACCTGTTTGGCCAACGTGTTCATGGTGAGGTCTCCATTCCATATCGGATACTGGTTTTGAGCAGGCAGTGGCAGCCCCCAAAGTTTTGGCTAAATCTTCTACCATTGCCCAATTTTCAGGCCCTTTCAAACCTCTACCACCTGAAACTACACGATCCGCTTCTGGCAACAACACATCACCCTCTGCTTTTTGCACGTCTTTTCTTGTGGTGGCAAAATCACCATCAGCAAAGGATGCTGAAAATGCTTCTACAGTTGCTGCTCCACCTATTTCTTCTGGTGCAACAGTATTTTTAGCAATAGTCAAAACTTTTTTATCACCCGGCATAGCAACATTGGCAAATGCTTTGCCTGTGTAAACCCCTCTCTTTACCACAAAACCATTGCTGGTATCGGGTAGGGCAACTACGTTAGCAGCCACACTGGCTTTTAGCTTAATAGCAACTCTTGCCGCCACCGCATCTACTAAAGATGAGCGGGCCATCACAACTGTATTTGCTCCTGCGGATTCGGCAGCCGCAGCGATCAAAGTAGCTGTAGCCATTACCACATTATCATTCAATTTTTCATCGGCAGCATGCAAAACTTTTGCAGCACCATATTTGCCTAGTTCTGCCAATTCGTCGGCATTGGCACTTCCCATGGCTAGAGCGGTTACATCTCCACCTGTCATCTCTGCTACTTTTTTACCATACGCCACTGCCTCATGCGATGATTTCTTTATACTTCCACTATCAGATTCTACAAAAACTAAAACTGACATATATTTTTATTTTATGTGTAAACAAATTTTTAAATTGTTGAGATATATGGTTAACTATTTAAAAAGCTATATCCTTTAATTTATAACTAACAATTAACCATTGATTTAAAGCACTTTAGCCTCGTTTTTAAGCATATCTACCAACTCGTCGAGGTTGTCGGGATCAATCATTTTACAACCTGCTTTTTCTGCTGGCAACTCAAAAGATTTGTACTCAGTTACATTGCTTGCTTCAACCGGCTGAACCACATTTAAAGGCTTTTTACGCGCCATCATAATCCCACGCATGTTAGGGATTTTCCACTCGGCAATGGGTTCTTGGCAACCTGCTACAAAAGGTATTTTTACTTCCAAATATTCCTTGCCACCCTCAATTTCTCTCGCTAAAGTCGCGGTATCACCATTAATGTCTAGCTTCATACAAGGCGCTATGGATGGCATATCTAGCATCTCTCCAACCATACCATGAACCAAACCGCCGTTAAAGTCACTAGATTCTCTTCCCATCAATATCATATCGTAGCTGTTTTCTTTGGCTATGGCCGCAATTTGTTCTGCCACGAACATGGCATCAACTGGCTCGGCATCAACGCGAATGGCATCATCTGCGCCAATGGCCAAGGCTTTGCGCAAAGTAGGGTCTGTAACTGCAGTACCCACGTTTAACACGGTAACCGTGCCACCTGTATCGTTCTTGATCTCTACTGCTCTTGCTAATGCATAATCGTCGTAAGGCCCAATAATGAAGGACACCCCTTCTTCATCCAATTTATTATCTTTGAATTTGATTTTTGTCGTGGTGTCGGGCACATGACTGATACAAACTAAGATTTTCATATTGTTTATTTGATTTTAAGGTGAATTTGAAGATACCTCTTTTTGGTACCTATATTTATAACTGTTCTGTTTGCTGATTGATGTAAAAATAAGTAAAAATATTATGCATGCATAACAAATTTTCCAAAAAAATTATTCCCTAGACCCATATATTTTATAAATGAAGCCCTCTTTATTCCCAATTATGATCTTAATAAGTTTGGTGTTTTCTTGCCAACAAAACAGAGAAAATGAACCTGTAGAAGCAACAAACCAAAAAGAAATGAAAAATAATAATACTGCTTTAAGCTACCTTGCTTTAGGAGATTCGTACACCATTGGCGAAAGTGTAGAAGAAAATGAAAGTTGGCCTGTTATTTTAGCCGAAGCTTTAAAAGCCAAAGGGTTTGAAATGGCTTCTCCTAAAATCATTGCCAAAACAGGTTGGACCACGGACGAATTGCAAGAAGCCATAGCCAAAGAGAATTTACAGGAAACCTTCAACCTGGTCTCCTTGCTCATTGGTGTAAACAACCAATATAGAGGCTATAAATTTGCCCAATACGAAAAAGAATTTGTAGAATTATTGGAACAGGCCATTGCATTTGCTGGTAATGACTCAACTAAAGTATTTGTGGTTTCCATTCCTGACTATGGCGTAACGCCATTTGCCGCCGAATCAGATATGGCTAAAATTGCCGAAGAGTTGGATGAGTACAATGCTTATGCCCAATCTGTTTGTGAGAAGAAGAATATTCCTTTTTTTAACATCACTTCTATCTCAAAAAATGCCAAGGATGATTTGGAATTAGTGGCTTCTGACAACTTACATCCCAGTGGCAAAATGTATGCACAGTGGGTCGATTTGTTTGCAAATGAGGTAGAAAACCTATTTAAAGAAATGTAAAGCAATTATTTTCTGATGGCATACCTCAACCCTAAGCCGGCTAGCAACTGATTGTCTATGGTGTACTTGGCTTCTAAAAATGGCGTAAGTCGATCATTTATCGGGTAACTCGCGCCCATGCCGATATTTAAGCCAAAATGGCTGTTGGAAAGCGAAGGCGATCCTGAGTCCAATACAGCTGTTGCTTCAATGTTCATGAAATTTATGCCTGCCAAAATATAAGCTTTAATGGGTGCTAAAGGCAAATCGTAAGTAGCATTCAATTCTATTTCCAGCGCATTTTGATTCGTAAGGATGCCATTAACGTTATTTTCCCCTTTTATAAAATAATGAAACCCTGCCTGTACGCCTAGCTTTTCTTGCACATTATATCTGATTCTTAAACCAGGTGCAAGACCTGTATTAGAGGCTACTCCCAAAAAAACGCCAACCTCCCAATAAGGCATGAACAATCTTTTGTCATTTGCTATTATGCCTGTGGTATCTTCTTTGGCTACTACATTTGTTTCAATTTTTTCGGTAGGTACTTCTTCTATTTCTCCTTGTCTGTCGCGCACAAAAGTGTGCACCTTAGGATCATAAAAGACCACACTGGCTATTTTCATTTGCCAGATATTACCTTGGCGATTGGCAATAATGGTTGCTACTCTTTCTGTGGGCTCATAAGGTTTAGCAGATACGGAATGTTCCCCTCTGAAGAAACTTTTAAAGTAGACCTCTAAATAGATATATTCTTTCACTTTTACCTTAGAAGCCAAAGAATCGAAAAAATTAATAGTAGGCACCTTATCTTTATAATAAAAAAGGTCTAAGTCTTTCAAGTATCGGTCAACAGTCATGTCCTTTACTTTTACCGCATTGATGTTCTCGGGGTTGATATCGTCTTCGATAATAACCTCCGCATCTTTAAAAATCTGATTGGCTGTATTTTCGTAACTATTTTGAATGATTTCATCCCTTTCCAACCTGCTTAAGTCTGGTGAGGCCAAAGTATTGAGCAACAGCTCAAATTCATTGATGAAGGCTTTTGCATCGTATTGGATAATCTCCTTTTCCCGTTTTGTAAGCTTTTCTTGTGCTTGTAATTGCACAACTGTACATAGAAATAACAGCGTTATTATTAGGCGAGAGAAAAGTATCAAAAACATCAATTACTCGGTATATATGGGTAATAAAAAAAGAGTTCTTTCTCAGAGTTTAGAAT
>Ga0207419_1001506_pt1 | contig 17255 bp, 16 predicted proteins | sample ElkSloMetagenome_4_FD_184723 | JGI IMG/M metagenome (GOLD analysis project Ga0207419, IMG submission 184723) | Hot spring microbial communities from Elkhorn Slough, Monterey Bay, USA - MD2A (version 2) | ecosystem: Environmental > Aquatic > Marine > Intertidal zone > Estuary: Microbial mat ...
AGAAGCCATGAAAATGAATTTGTTATCGTTGGGCAACCTTTGCAATCAACCCTGAATGTAAGCGGCTGAATCTTCAAAGGTCAGTGTGTTTAAAATTCCTGCCTGGCAGTTGAGAAATGAAGCGCCTATTTCAGCCGTAAGCTCTTCCTGCGAGTAGGTATTGGAACCAAAGGCAGCGGTCTCTTGTATCTCCGGTCGATTCAATCGGCTGCTATGTCCTGTACTGTGAATGAGCTCATGGAAAAGTACTGAGTAGTACAATTCCGCTCTTCTGAAGAACCTTAGTTTGGGCATGTTCAGGTAATCTTTGACGGGATAGTAATAAGCCTCTCCGCCATAATGACCTATCTTAGGTGGATTGGGCATTTCCGCCAGTATTTGTTTATTTCACAGGAGACAATCAGTTTCTTTCTTCGATTGACTTTTCATAAGCGTAACAATTTAGCATTGACAAATAATTTTGAGCCAATCGCCAGGATGCTGGCAGGAGTGGATGGATTTGCGGGTAGGAAGCTGGGCCAAAATGAAACGGAATAAACCAGCCAGGGCTATGGAGGGAAAGCTTTATGCCGTAGTCTTATGGCACCTTGTCCGGCCAGCCATCCTAACTTTGGTGAGAAAGGAATTGGGGGAGGAGAGATAAAAAATGAATGTTAATTACATGAAGTCAATTAGTTAGTCCATAAATTAAATATTAAATACAATATGTCAATTTAGAGTTTGAAATTGACCTGTAGAAATTCACCGGCTTTAACCGTTTAATCAGGCTGATGCCCGTCAAATAATTTGATGATATTTATTTATTCAGACCAGTTAATACTATTGATTCTTTGTTTAAGTTCTTTTATTCTTTCTAAGAGCTGTGTAAATGGTAATGATTCACCATAAATCATAGCTTCCTGCATCAATTTATAGTCCTTTTCCCAGTATTCCAAAATCTTATCCGGTGGAATCGGGTTTAATGTTTTAGGTTGATGAAACTTATAATCCAATACGATAGGATTGTAAAATCCACAGGTTTAACAAAAGAGTATATTGATCAGCTATAATGATTGCCCAACCCTCAACAGGCTATAAAATTCATTACTTTAATTTATCATTCACTTAAAATAAAAAAGAACTTTTAGTGAATGATTCACAATGTTAGGTGAACAGTCTTTACATCTCACCCTAAACCTCGCCTTGCCAGGGACCAGTAATAGCCAAGGTAAGCCCGTAATGCTGAATATTTACAAATAGCGTATTGCCACTAGGAGAAAAAACAGCACCGGCCAGTTCTGACTCATAGCCAATATTTTCGCCTATTTTGTAATACTCACCTTCCGGGGTAATACCCACGATGAACGGATGGTGGTCATCTTCTACCAATACCACATCACCCCAGGGTGCTACCGTTAAGTTGTCGCAAAATTTAAATATATCAGTGTCATTGGGTTCGGCAAAAAGTTCTAGTTTACCAGGGTTAGCCGTTTCAGCTTCCGTACCTTCGTCGGCTGATGGCTTATATCGGAACACCTGCCCGGTACCATCTTTACCACCATTGGTACAGGCAAAGTATACTTCATTGTTGCCAAACCACATGCCTTCTCCACGGGCAAACCGAGCCGCTCCTTTTTCAAACCCCCGGTAACGTAAGTCATCTTCGGGAGACTCTACATTATCCATATCGATCCATGCTACCGCATACTCTTTCCCTTGTTCTACAGGCTCAGTCTCAATGGTTTCCCAGTTACGGGTGTCAGCACTTTTCCAATCTTTAATCGCCAGTGCCTGTAATTTACCTCCGGCGGCAAGGTTTCCTTTTTCATTGGGTATAAATCGGTAAATCAAACCTTCATGACGGTCTTCGGTTTGGTATACAATACCGGTACGAGGATCTACGGCTACTGCTTCATGATTGAAGCGCCCCATGGCCTTCAGAGGCACCGGTTCGTTTAATCCACTATCCTCAGCTGCCTTTACTTCAAAATTATAGCCATGATCCTGTTCCAACTTCCCATCCATTTCACCCTTTTTTAGTACCGTTTCCTCACAAGTGATCCAGCTTTTCCAGGGCGTAGGCCCACCGGCACAATTGCGAATAGTTCCGGCCAGGCTCATGAATTCCTTTTCCACTTTGCCTTTAGCTTCATCAAATACAATGGTAGTAGTACCTCCCAGGCAAGGCATCTCACCTTTTCCATAATCATATAGTCGGGCGGCGTCTACTTTGTTAAGATTTTCATATTTATCGCCAAAAGCTCCTGAGGACAGGTCGTCAGGGCTTACCTCATGATTTCTTACAATTAGTACTTTACCTTCTTTTCCTTCAAAGGTTGCCATGGCGTCGTTGTGGCCAGGGCAAATTAATCCATCAGCCATAGTAGTACCCTGGCGGGAAATGATTTTGTAGCTGAAACCTTCCGGTAAATTCATAACTCCTTCAGGATCTTTCATCAGTGGCCCATATCCGGCTTTCACTGTTTCTTCTGCTGCTTTTTTCTTGGTTTGAGGATTGCAGGCAAAATTATAAAGACCAAGGAAGCCCAATGATACAGCTCCGGTAGATTTGATAAAGTTTCTTCTATTGGTTTTCTTCATTTTTAGTAGAATATTGTTGTTTGAAGTCCATTCGTATGTACAAATATTACGAAAATATCCATGTTTAAAAAATCAACCGATTTATTGTTTTGTTAATTATACATAAAATTATCACGTTCAATCTTTTTATTAAAATAATGAACCAATGCTCTTATCAGTTTATTATTGTATGTATTGCCTTACCTATGGGCTTATAAAATAATTTTTTAACTTAGCCTTTTAAAAATTAAGCATGTTGACGAGATTAATATTTTTTATTGTAACGTATATTGTTGTTACTCATAATGTATTTTCGCAAGGTAAAATACTGCTGGTGGGTGGTGGTACAGAAAATTACGAATCCTGGAGCGACATTCCCTATCAATGGGCGGTAGAGCAATCGGACAATAAAAAAGTGGCCATTATCAGCTACGATGCCGGATCTGAGCCCAACTGGCTACCCAATTACTTTGAAAGCCTGGGAGCCGTGGAAGCTACAAATTTTGAAATTGACTCCCGCAACAAAGCCAATGATGAAACCTTGATCAATGAGATAAACACCTTTGATGTATTCTTTTTTAAAGGAGGTGACCAAAGCCAGTACTATGAATATTACAAAAACACGCTTTTTCATACCGCAGTTGAGGAAAAATATCAGCAAGGAGGTGTAATTGGAGGAACATCCGCGGGGGCGGCAATCATGGCCGGCATTTGCTATACTGCCGAAAATGGCAGCGTTTTTCCGGATGAAGTAATTGGCAATGTTTTTCATCCGGACATAACTTTGAAAAATGATTTTTTTGATTTGCTAACAGGCATCATAGTGGATACTCATTTTACCGAAAGAGGAAGACAAGCCCGTCTCATGGGCTTTATGGCCAATTGGTATCTACAAAATCAACAAATGCCTATTGGTGTAGGCGTGGATGACAGAACTGCCTTATGCATTGCTGCAAATGGAATAGCCACCGCCTATGGATCAGGATCAGTAGCCATTTACACTGCTTCTCAACTAGCACAAGATGATCAAAACCTCATAGCTGATAGCTTACACGCAGTCAGTTTATTACATACACATCAATACGACCTTGCCAATATGCAGCTCTTTAACGGTAGTGAGCAAACCGTAAGCACCGGCGATCAAATGGAAAGTGGTAATTATAAAATTATTTTACATAGTGAAGATCTACCTTCAACAGAGTTGCTAGATCAAATTTATAGTGATAAAAACCTGGATAGTACCGTTGTCATTTCCGGTTCTGAAAGTGGGGCTACCACTATGGTCAATGCGTTGGCAAACTACGATTTGAAACATATAAAACTAGTAGTGGCGGAAGATAATTATAATATGGAAGACTCGGCTGCTGTGCGCAATTTTATCAAAACAAGCCATCATGTTTTTTTTGTAAATAATAACGCTACAAGTTTATTTGATTTTCTTAATAGTGGCCCAACCGGCCAATTAATCCAAACGCATATCAAAAGAAATAACCTGACAAATATTCTTATTGGTGAAGATGCCCGTTTTGCCGGTAATACATTTGCCACCAATATTTATGCAGATGAGAGTATTGCCTATGATGGAGGGCTCAACTATACTGCTGGTTTAGATCTGTTAAAAAATTCGATTGTTATGCCCGATACCTACACCCGAAGCACCAGATTTTATGAAAATAAAGTATCAGCAATTCTATATGGAATGGTAAAACAACCACTACGCTACGGAATCTATTTAAACCCTGAAAGTTACCTTGTATTTACACAAAATAATGGAAAAAATACTCTGCAAAGCCATGGCAAATATCCTTCTATCGTGGCTGAGCTTTACACCGGCAAAGCCGCTTTAAACAGCAACCAGAGAACTTCTGGTGAAATAAGAAATATTGCAGGATTTTCTGATATGGTTTATCAAATAATTATTGGTGATAAAGAGGTGGTAGTAGGTGAGCCGGTTGCAAACAATGATTCAGATTATGAATTTGAAGAAGTTCCTTTGACTACCGGATTGCAATTTGAAAATGAAAAGAGCCCCATATTATTTTTTCAAAGATCACAAAATAATTATCTGTTACAGTGGCCTGACAAAAAATTTGAATGGCAAATAATGACTTTAAAGGGTCAAACCATTCTCTCCTCTTCTGCAAATAATCATACTACAATTGATCTCAATCCATTTGTCTCCGGACTTTATATCTTAAAAGTAGCCACTGAAAGTACTACTTTTAGTAAAAAAATAGTAATACCTTAATTTATAATAGATTAAATACCTACCACTAACCAGTAACATGAAAATTGAACTTTTTATTTTTTATTTAGTATTTTATAAAGTGCTGATAGTCAAAAGGAAATAGCGCATATTTGTTCTTATGGGGGTTTTTCCCTTACTTTGTAATTATGGTTAAGGATAAATCACTCGTAATACCAAAAGGCAATTCTCTCTTTCCCAAATTAAATCTACTGAGGAAAGGGTATTACTATCCCACCATACATTATCCTGGCATAGTTAATTTCAGCACATAACCTTAGTTTTTGTCAATTAAGATTGTATAAAATATATTTTTAACTTAAAAAGAAGTAAATGGAACGAGAAACTTTTCTAAAAAAGCATCAAGACTATGGAAATGACCCAACCAAAATACGAAAAACAGAAAAATACAAAGAAGAGTATATAAACAGCTTTGTAAATAAATGGGATGACCTGATTGATTGGGATGCTCGTGCTAAAGGTGAAGGAGATTTTTTTATAAAAGAATTAAAGAAACGAGGGAAACATAAAATATTAGATGTAGCCACTGGTACCGGGTATCACAGTATTCAATTATTAAAGCATGGTTTTGATGTGTGGAGTGCTGACGGTAGCCCAAACATGCTGGCTAAGGCTTTTGAAAATGCTAAATCGCATGGATACATTCTCAAAACTATGCAAGCAGACTGGCGATGGCTCAACCGCACTATTTCCGGACGATTTGATGCTATAATATGCCTGGGCAACTCATTTACGCATCTTTTCTCGGAAAGAGACAGAAGAAAAGCATTAGCAGAATACTATTCCGCACTACGTCACGATGGCATCCTTATCATAGATAATCGTAATTATGATGACATATTGGATAATGGCTTTTCTTCAAAACATACCTACTATTACGCCGGTGAAAACGTAAAAGCGGAACCAGAATATATTGATGAAGGGCTTGCCCGTTTCAGGTATGAATTTTATGATAAATCGCAGTACCATCTTAATATGTTTCCTTTACGAAAAGATTATATTACCAATTTAATGAAAGAAGTAGGTTTTCAAACTATTGATACCTATGGAGATTTTCAGGAAACTTATTCACAAGATGAACCTGATTTTTTCATTCATATTGCTGATAAAAAATATATAGAATAGTAGAAATTCTAATATTGGGTATATAAATTTTTTTAGAAATTAATTAGAAATCAAATGAGCCAAAAAAACGATCTTGTAGAAATTACTCAGGAATACTACGATAGTAAAAATGCTGATGAATTTTATCACACCGTTTGGGGAGGTGAAGATATACATGTAGGAATATATGCCGATGAAAATACGCCAATTCTTGATGCGAGTAACCATACGGTGAAAAAGATGACGGAAATGGCCGGTAAGATCAATGCCAGTACCGATATTATTGACATTGGTTCAGGATACGGAGGTGCAGCTCGTTATCTAGCCGCTAATTTTGGATGTAGGGTGCATTGCCTCAATTTGAGTAAAGTAGAAAATGCACGAAATGAAGAGAAAAACCATGATCAAAGGCTGGATCATCTCATTGAAGTAGTAACCGGTAACTTTGAAGCAATCCCTTTAGAGGATGATAAGTTTGATATCGTGTGGTCGGAAGATGCCATTTTGCATAGCCCCAATAAAGATAAAGTATTTGAAGAAGCTTATCGACTGGCAAAGCAGGGAGGTACATTCATATTTACCGACCCAATGCAAAGCGACGATTGCCCCAAAGGTGTATTGCAACCAATATTGGATAGAATTCATTTGCAACAATTAGGATCAGTAAAAATGTATCGTGAGCTGGCAGAAAAAGTAGGGTTCACAGAAGTGGAAGTGATTGAAATGCCAGAGCAACTGGTCAATCATTATTCCTCTGTGCTAAATCGACTGCAAGAAGTGGAGGATCAATTGCTAAAAAATGGTTGCGATAAGGATTATATCGCGAATATGAAAAAAGGATTGCAGCATTGGATTGAAGGTGGTAAGGAAGGCTATCTCAATTGGGGCATTATCCAATTCAAAAAATAAGATTTCACAAGAAGTTTATAAACCCGGCCCATGATTTATGTGTCGGGTTTTTTTATGCTATAAGATTATTTGAATAAGGTTTTATTCATGCAACAATATCACCCAAAAAGAGGATGTAAATATAAATCTTTCTACTTAAGCTTGTAAATTAATTCATCACACCAAACCAGAAAGATCATGAGCCAACCCATTAGAATTGCCACCTTCAATGTTGAAAACCTTGATGAAGAAAAGCCTAACATTAGAAAACCATCCCTGGAAGAACGATTCAAAATAATGCAACCTCAACTAGAAAGGTTAAATGCCGATATCATTTTTTTCCAGGAAATTCACGCACAAAAGCTTTCCGATCGAGCGGATGATTTTGAATTTACTGCCCTCAAAAAACTACTGAAAGGCACAAGGTATGAAAATTTTCAAATCGCCCCACAATTACCGGAGGAAAAGCATTTGGTCAACAGATTTAGAAACCTCGTAGTAGTAAGCAGGTTCGAAATTGTGGAAACTAAGCAATATAAGCACGATTTTATCGAGGCTCCCGTCTACAAAAAGGTAACAGCTATCCCAGCTGAAGAAGCCAAAAAAATCACCTGGGAGCGGCCCATTACTTATTCGAAAATAAAACTACCCAATCAGCAAGTGTTGCATTGTCTCAACTTGCACTTGAAATCAAAAAACCCTACAAACATAGATGGCCAAAAAGTAAACACCTACACCTGGCGCACAGCTTATGGCTGGGCCGAAGGCTACTTCATCTCCTCTATGAAGAGGGTGGGCCAGGCATTGGAAACTCGAAGACTAATCGATGACATTATGGATAATAATGAAAATCCATTAATTATGGTATGTGGAGACTTAAATGCCGATAGTGACGATGTGCCAGTGAAAGCAATCCTCGGCGAGGTTGAAAATACCGGCAATGGCGATTTGGCCCATAGAGTGATGGTGCCATGCCAAAAGACGGTGCCGGAATCTTCCCGCTATACTTTATGGCACCACGGCAAAAGAGAAATGATTGACCATTTGTTAATATCACGGAATATGTTGCAATATTATAAAGGCACTGAAATTCATAATGAAACATTACCCGATGAATCAATAGCCTTTGCCTATGATACCAAATTCCCTGAATCTGATCATGCCCCCGTAGTGGCAGAATTCGTATTTTGAAAAATGCTGCAAAGTTAAATTTTAAGCTGAAGTTTAAAAACCTGCCTTTCGGTAAGCTATAATGCCTTTCTCAGTTAGGTATGGAAATATTAATTGGTTTACCTGGTGCAAATAATCATGCTCAATATTATCTTGGTGAAAATCCTGCGGAGATAAATCTAAAAAATAGAATGTTCTTACTATCCCACTCAAATCCATAAGGTAATCCAATTCTTGCTGCTGCAAATCTGACCTTAAATAACCCTGCTGCTGTAATTCCTTTAAAATACTGCTGTAGTTAACTTTTCTTTTGGCCGCATCTTCACCAAGCCGTGCAGCAATGGAGGGGAAGTTTCTCTTAATTTCAACATAATCAGTGTACAAAAAGGAGTACTTTATACTTATCTTAAAGGTTGCAGAAGGCGCTTTTAATACGTCCTCAAAAAGCGTTTCCGGATTAAATAATAGTTGTAATCCGGCCATCTTTTCCATCATATCCAAGTATAATGACATTACCAACTCATTTTTAGTTTTATAATGGTAAGTCACATTGCCATAACTCTTGTTGAGCTCCTTTGCTATGGCCCTAAGGGTTATATTCATTATGCCCTCCTTATTAAAAAGCTTCAATGCTGCTTGCTTTATTCTTAATCTAGTATTCATTTTTTTAGTCCATTTGGCCTAAATATAACAATTATCTTTATATTTGCATAAAAATAACGAACATGGGAATATATAAAACTACCGAGGCCAAAGAAAATTTGATGGCACTCTATGATAAAAAGCTTGCTTCTTTAAATATTAAATACGACGAGCAATATGTTTCATCTAAATATGGAAAAACACATATTATCAGCGCAGGTGAGCCTGCAAAGCAGAAAGTGGTAATACTTCATGGCATAAATGCAGGTGCACCCATGACATTGGAGGCGATCACCGGGTTGCTATCGGACTTTAATTTAATAGTAATCGATACTTTGGGGCAAACCACCAAGAGTGATGAAGTAAGATTACCGGTAAAAGACAACTCTTATGGCTTATGGCTTACCGATGTATTTGAAAAGCTCGGAATAAAAAACGCCCCGGTAATAGGTGTTTCTTATGGAGGATTTCTTTTGCAAAGATTAATTGCTGTAGCTCCGCAAAAAGTGACAAAGGCTATTTTTGTAGTGCCTGGTGGCTTTGCCAATGGCCCGCTTCTAAAATCTATGAAGCAACTCTCGTTACCGTTAATGCGCTTTATGTTTACTAAATCTGATAAATCATTAGCAAAATTCTTGTCGGCATTTTATCATAACATTCAGGATGATGATCTACAGTTTCACCGGAATACTTTGCTAGGTGTAAAAATGGATTACAGAAAACCACCATTAGCCAAGCACCAGGAAATGAAAAATTACAACGGTAAAGTTTATATTATGGGCGCTGATAATGATATCTTCTTTCCGGCAGAATCGTCAATTGAGAAATGTAAAAATATATTTAGAAATTTTCAAGCTGACCATCTTATAAAAAACACGAAGCACTTCCCGCACCAGGAAAAATTTAAAGAAATAAATGATAAAATAAAAGAATGGCTTAAAGCATAACGTACCGCTAATAGATACTCACAGTTGCTCTATTTTTCATTATATTTACGATTATTTACCAATTAAAAACCGGGAAAATGAAATATAGCAACTTTTTTAAGATTTTGTTTATTACCTTATTTGCATTTGCGAGTGTGAAATCAACCGCGCAAGCTGATGAAACAAAAGAATACTACGAATTCAGAACCTACACTTTTGAAACTAATGAGCAAAAAGAAGCAACAATAGCTTACCTTGGCTCGGCTTTTATTCCGGCGCTTAATCGCATGAACATTAGCCCGGTAGGTGTATTTGAACCCCTGGATGAAGAGGAAGAAATTAAACTGTACGTTTTAATTACTTATCCTTCGCTGGAAGATTTTACTAATCTGGTTGAAAAGCTGGCAGGCGATCAGAATTATCAAAAAGCAGCTGAAGGCTATCTGAAACGACCATTAAAAGAGCCCGCTTACCAACGGATCAATAGCTCTTTTATGAAAGCCTTCAGTAGCATTCCTCAAATTAAAACCCCACCAGAAGGCGAACACATCATCGAACTGCGTATTTACGAAAGTCATAACGAATACGCCGGTAATAAAAAAGTGAAAATGTTTAATGAAGGAGAACTGGCTATTTTTTATGATACCGGATTAACACCCGTGTTTTTTGGCCAAAGCCTGGTAGGGGAAAACCTGCCCAACCTAACATACATGCTTACTTTTAAAGATATGGAGGAAAGGAAAGAAGCCTGGGATAAATTCAGGGTACATCCCGATTGGCTCAGCTTGAAAGAAGAGGAGCAATACAAAGGTACTGTTTCCAAAGTAAGTAATTGGTTTTTAAAGCCGCTAACTATTTCACAATTATAATATAAACGACATGAAAAAGTATTGGATTCTGGCATTTGCAGTAACAATCATGTTTTCCTGTAAACAAAAACAGGAAACAGAAAACAAAGAAGAAGCTGAGGAAGCCCCGGCAGAAAACGTACAGCTAAATTGGCGCCTGGCATCTCAGGCATATACGTTTAAGGAATTTACCTTCGCCGAAACATTGGACAAATTAGATTCACTGGGGGTAAAATATGTAGAAGCTTACCGGGGACAGCAGCTCGGAGGAGGATATGAAGGCACTACCCATTACAGCATGGATGCTGAAACCCAGGCAATAATGAAGAAGATGTTGGCAGATAAAGGGATTACTTTAGTTAATTATGGTGTAGTACGAGGCGAAGATGAAGCCGAATGGCGCACCATATTTGAATTTGCCAAAGAAATGGGCATTGAAACACTAACAGTAGAACCGGAACCGGCGCAATTTGAATTCCTGGCCCCGATGACTGAAGAATATGGTGTAAATCTGGCCATTCATAACCATCCTCAACCCAGTCGCTATTGGCATCCCGACAGTGTTTTAATGGTCGTGGATAAATATGATAATGATCGTATTGGCGCTTGTGCTGATGTGGGCCATTGGGTACGATCAGGAATTGACCCCATAGAAGGTTTGCAGGCCCTGGAAGGCAAAATCATCAGTCTGCACTTTAAGGATTTGAACGAAATGGCCAAAGAAGCACATGATGTGCCCTGGGGTACCGGAGTAAGTGATGCTGCAGGCATGTTGGAGGAGCTGAAAAGACAAAAATTTGAAGGTGTATTTTCTATTGAATATGAGCACAACTGGCACAATTCGATGCAGGAAGTAAAAGAATGTGTTACCTTCTTTAATAAAAAGCAGGCACAATTGATGTAAAAACTAAAACCTCCCGAGCCATAATTCGGGAGGTTTTCTAATTGTTCTATTATTTTTTTCACTTTTTTTATAATGGGCATTTCTACAAAGATTATGGTCAGCCAATAATCAAACTACCTTTACCTTAATACAATATTTTATCAGGGATTGCAAGCACAGAAAAAATAAGGATACAGCTTCAGGGATAATTCTCAAGTCGAATCGATTCCTTTGCTTTAATTACTCATCATCCGAAACATTTTTTTGTATTATGCTTGCTGTCATCCTTTGGCCTGCACGATCATCACCACGTGCTTTTCCGGATATTGGTCCAGTTCCAGATGGCGGCACTCGCAGTTATTTTCCATGATTACCTTCAGGTTTTTATTGATCCCGATGGTACTGTAATAAAATTTGTCATTGTGCCAGTCGCTTTCGTGCTCCCCATACCCGTCGCCCAGCGTATACATGAAAACGCCCCCTGTTTTCAACATGCCACACAATTTAATCAGCACCGGATCATGCATCTCCAAAGGTAAATGGAATAGGCTGTCCCAACCCACGATCAGGTCATATTTGTGATCACTTTGCCAGTTACAGATATCAGCTACCAGAAATTTCACCTTTGGATGAGTATCCTTGGCAATGGCTATCATTTGGGGAGAAATATCTATCCCCGTTACCTGGAATCCATGGTTTTCTAATTGTCTGACAACTCTACCTCCACTGCCACAACCTACGTCCAGCGCAGTTCCGTGATTTTTACAATAGGTAATTGCTCTTTGCAAGGCATTAAGTCCATAATCGGAGTCTTTATGGTAATTGTGCCACCAGGCTGCTATTTTATTATACTTTTCTCCTATGTCGTTTTTCATTATTGCCGAAGCCAATATTATAATAGATGTGTTATCCCCAAAAACAGCAATACTTGTCTTCAATAACTAAATCTACAAATTCCTTGAGTGTTTTTACAGTTGGAGGATTGTACGGGCTCCATTTCAAGTTGCCCCTCAACCAGAAAACTTTCCAAATATCTTTGTTTTTCACATAAGTGGCTTTTGCCATCTCGTAATTATGTACTTGACTAGGATTGTCCCACATAGGTCTGATTTCATAAATATAAATACTTTGCTTTTCTATTCTGTAGGACAAATCAAGTTTTTTTCTTAATTCCTTGGGTGGTCTCTTTTCATTTATGAAGTTTTCCATTACTTCAATTACTTCTGTAGTCTCTAAAGCATCAAGTGCCATTGATTACGTTTTTTATGATAAAATTATTACGAATTTAAAAATTAATTTTTATCTGAGTAAAGATTCATTCACATTTTCAAGCAAATTTTAAATCTTAATTTATGAAACAGTAATTGTACTCTTTTCTTTCAAATTAATCTTCGTTTTTTAAAAGCTATTTGTATTTATACTGTTATATTGTTGTAAATTATTATTGGTCTTCATTTTTCAAAATAGTGCATTAACCAACTACATGAAAAAGAAACTAATCAAAGCTGCATCCGAGCTATTTCCTGAACATTTTGCCCAGCTGGCTTTTCAACAAATCACTAATCCACAGGTGAAAAAACTGAGACCTCATGAACTGGAAGTATTACAAAGAGCCAGGCAGGCGACGATATCTTACAAAGGATATCGCATTCGAACCTATACCTGGAATGAACAGGGTCATGGCAAAGAGTTGCTATTGATCCATGGCTGGGAAGGACAGGCCGGTAATTTTGCCGATATCGTGGAAAGGCTGGTGGCAAAGGACTTTCGTGTATACGCGTTTGATGGGCCCTCTCATGGGTTTAGTAGTAAAGCGCCTACCAGTTTATTTGAATACACCCTCATGGCCGGCACCATAATAGAAGAGTATGGTATAAAGAACCTGATTAGCCATTCCTTTGGCAGTGTGCCGGTAACATATTCTTTAATGACCAATCCTGGTTTACACCTGAAAAAGTATGTTTTGCTTACCACGCCCGACAAATTTACAGAAAGGATAGACCAGGTATCGGCAAAAGTGGGATTTTCCGAAAGTACGAAAATCAAACTGGTGCAGCTGATAGAAAAAGAGACCAACATGAAAATTGCTGAATTGAACGTGAGCGAATTTATAAAAAAGATCCGGGTAGATAATGCCTTAATCCTGCATGATGTCAATGATAAAGTAATACCCATCAGCCAGGCCAGACACGTGCACCATCAGTGGCCCGGTTCAATTTTCAAAGAGGTTTCCGGAACCGGCCACTTCCGCATTTTACGGAACGATAAAGTGATTGATGAAGTGGTAAGATTTTTTCTACATTGAATGTTAAAGAAGGCTTCTGCTTTTTCTTCCACGTTTTGTCATTGACAATCAATCATCTTTGGCTAAAAACCAATTAGACAACGTGTCCTACTCATGCGGATGACGTTTGTCATTAGACTTTGCTGCAATACTTTTGGTTGGAAATTTTTCGCCAATATATCACAAAAAGTGCCTTTACAATGACGTTGGTATATTTATACAGCCCATCAAATTTTAAGTCGTCATTTCGCGGCCACTTTTGCGCAGCATTAGTGGCGAGAAATCTCCATCTAAAAGCAATGCCATCGGATTTGCCACAAACGTCATCTCCTATTTTTTCACTTGGGGCACCCAAGGGGCTAGACTCGACTTGACGCACTTTTGGTGGCTTTTCTGCATTATTTATCGGGGCGAGAAATCTCCAACCAAAAGCACCGCAGAATGGTCTACTACCAAAAGTCATTGCCTATTTATTTTTTGCGGCCAAAAATTCTGAATTACTAACTAATTACGTTTTTATAAAGGCAGCCCTACCTCCAATTCGTCAGCCTCCTAAAGCTTTTTTCTAATTGCGCTCGTGAGAACCGGCTACATATAATGTTGAGCTACCACGAGCACTTTGTTTTTTATTTTATAGCCGGGGGTTGGCACCCCCGGCTATAAATATATCACCCCTTCGGGGTTCGACGTTTTTTGAATAGCTTTTTTAGCAGCCAGCTACATACTATTGGAGATTTCTCCCTGCGGTCGAAATGACGCACTTTTGGTGGCTTTTCTGCATTATTTATCGGGGCGAGAAATCTCCAACTAAAAGTAATGTAGCATGAGCTAATACCAAAAGTCATCTTCTATTTGTTTTTTGAGCCAAAAAAACCCATTACCGGTGACGCACAAACTGTGTGTATACCCCCCCTATTTGAAAATAATGAAAAAATATTTCACTATTCTTTAGGTTTTCACAAACTAAAATTATAGTTTTGACTAATTAATTAGTTTAAACTAAAAACATAGTATAAATCGATATGAAAGAATTGACCAGGGCTGAAGAAGATATCATGCAGGTAATATGGCAACTGAATGAAGCATTTGTAAAAGACATCATTGATCAATTACCTGATCCCAAACCAGCTTATACCACTGTATCTACTATTGTAAGAATTTTACAGCAAAAAGGATTCGTGGGTCATGAGGTTTACAGCAAGTCTCATAAATATCATCCATTGATTAGTAAAGAGGCATATACCAAAACATTTATGAAAGGATTTGTAAAAAGATACTTCAGTGGTTCTTACCAGCAAATGGTATCATTTTTTACTAAAGAAGATGACCTGAGTCTGAATGATTTGGAGCAATTACTTAACAACCTTAAAAACAAGCAATCATGAGCAATTATCTCCTTGAACTATCCATAATGCACCTCATCCTGATGGCAGGGTATTGGCTGTTTCTGCGGAATGAGCGAAAATTTGCCCTGATGAGGTGGTTGCTGATCGGGTTCACCCTGCTGGTACTGGTGATACCTTTACTCAAATTGCCAGAATTATTTCACTCTGCCGGAGAAGCCACCATGGCACCTGCCATGGAAATCAATGCCATGGAACCGGCAGTAATGGCACCTGAACCTGGCGTGCCAATTCAAAACTGGGGCACCAATGTTCTTTTGTATGGCTACCTTATCATCAGTACATTTTTTATGTTCCGGTTTGTAAGCAGTATCATTAAAATAATTAAACTGAAAGCCAGTTGCAGTTATGAAAAATACCACAACCTCAATTTATATACAAGCCCTCATATCAAAGGCAGTTTTTCATTCTTTCGCTGGATATTTATCCACGGTGAACTTGAAAATAGCCCACGGGATTTCGAGGCCATCCTGAAACACGAAAAAGCACATGTGAATGCAGGTCATACCTGGGATATCCTGTTCTTTGAACTCTTTAAAGTGGCTTTCTGGTGGCTTCCTACCGCCTGGTTCATCAACAATGAAATTAGAAAAATACATGAATACCAGGCTGATGCCGGGGCGCTAAAATCATTAAAAAGTGTTGAAAACTATTCATCGGTACTAATTAATTCAACTTTACAATCGAACGGACTGAGCCTGGCCAGCTCATTTCATCATCATAGTTTAATTTTAAAACGTCTTAAAGCAATGAAACAACAAACCAAAAACGTAAAACCGTGGAAGCTGGGTGCTTTGGCGGTACTGGTAGTATCACTTTTCGTCATATTTGCCTGTACAGAGGAGATGGACCAGGAGATTAAAGAAATGGGCAGCCAAAGCAATGCCATTACCTTCGATCAGCTACCTGCTGAAATGCAACATGAACTTGAAAACCTGCAGTCACAGTTATCTTTCTTAAAAGTAGAGGTGCCGGAAGGTAAAAACACATCTGAGATGATGGAACTTCAGAACCTGGACCCGAAGCTTATCCATTATATACAGGTAGATAAAGATAAAAAGACGCTGTATTTAGCCCTTAAAAAAGATGAAGCCAACTTTAATGCGTTATCAGAAAAATCCAAAATGGAGGGTGAGATTTTCACCGTAGTAGAAGATCAGCCAACATTTAAAGGAGGTATGCAGGCTTTGTCTGACCATTTAGCCAGTAATTTGCAATATCCCGCACAAGCAAGGCAACAGGGTATAGAAGGAAGGGTTTTTGTGCAATTCGTAGTTGAAAAAGATGGAAGCTTATCAAATGTAACCTCTGTTAAAGGGATTGGTGGTGGCTGTGATGAGGAAGCTGTTCGGGTGTTAAAAGAGTCTCCCAAATGGAAGCCTGGTAAACAGAGGGGCAAACCTGTAAAGGTAAGAATGATCCTTCCAATTACTTTTAATCTGGGTGAAGATGAGTCCAAAACTAATACGGAACGCATTGTGATTGATGACGTGAAGACACAAAATAGCAAATTTACAGTAGATGCCAGTTATTCCTATGGAGAATGGTCTGGTACCATTTATGATGAAGAAGGCAGTGAAATGGCAGGTGTGAATATTATCGTTCACAATACCAGCACCGGAACTGTCAGCGATCTCAATGGAGCTTTCAAACTAAAAGCTGATGAGTCTCAGGATCTTTATTTAAGTTTTGTGGGATACGAAAGTGTGTTGCTGGAAAGCAAATAAAAAACAGCAATAGGTAGATTGCGTACATCTGCCTATTGCTCAATTTTTTTCTAAAGACTTTACCAAGATCACGATTCCATTTCAGCTTTTGTCTTCGAGTTCATTTGCTGTTGCCTGAAACTCGCCGTAATCCAGCCACCTCCAATTACATCATTGCCTTCATAAAATACGGCCGCCTGTCCTGGAGCAATGGCTTTTACGCCTTTACCAAAAAACACCTTCATCACATCCCCGGCTTGCTCAATGATGGCCGGGCTGCCATTGTCGTTGTAGCGCACTTTGGTGATGGTATCCAGGCGCTGGCCGTTCAGGTTTTCGTATTTGCTCAGGTTGAGCTGATTAACGTACATTCCGTCTCTTTCCAGTTCATCAAAAGTACCCAGCACTACCCTATTGGATTCTTTTTGGATTTCAGTTACATATACCGGGTAACCTAAGGCAATACCAAGGCCTTTCCTTTGACCCACGGTATAAAAAGGATAACCTTTATGAGTTCCCACTACAGTACCATCTTCCAATACAAATTCACCACCAGCAACCTCTTCTTCCAATCCA
>Ga0207419_1001508_pt1 | contig 17242 bp, 15 predicted proteins | sample ElkSloMetagenome_4_FD_184723 | JGI IMG/M metagenome (GOLD analysis project Ga0207419, IMG submission 184723) | Hot spring microbial communities from Elkhorn Slough, Monterey Bay, USA - MD2A (version 2) | ecosystem: Environmental > Aquatic > Marine > Intertidal zone > Estuary: Microbial mat ...
AAAGCCACCGACCCGGTAAAGTCGGATGTTCTCTGTCGGCGCGGACGCGTTCCGCGCCGACAGAGCGCTGCTGTTGATCAAGGGTTTTGGCGGACTTTGAGAACGCAGTTACTGACCCTTCAGCGTTGCCGTAGACGCAAAAAACATAGCCTGGCTAACGGCCGACTGGACCTGCGCTTCCTGAAACGGTTTGGAGATCAGAAAAGCCGGTTCTGGCCTGTCACCCGTCAGCAGACGTTCCGGAAATGCAGTAATGAAGATGACCGGTATGTCCATGCTGGCAAGCAGATCGTTAACTGCGTCGATACCCGAAGAGTTGTCTGCCAGTTGGATATCGGCAAGAATGAGATCAGGCCGGTTTTCCTTACCCAGTTCCAACGCCTCCGCATGCGTGCGCGCAACGCCGGTCACGTCGTGGCCCAAGGTTGAAACGATGTCGGCAAGATCGGCCGCGATAATCGGTTCGTCCTCGATAATCATGACCTTGCCCTGAACGCTTGCGCTGAGTTCGGCATTGGCTGTTCTGATCAGATCACGTACTTCGTCGCTGTCGACATCCATGATCGTGGCGATGTCGGCGATGCTGAATTCCTCGATCGTGCGCAGCAACAGCGCCTCACGTGAATTTGCCGTAAGGTTCGAGAGCAGATCATGGGCGCGGCGACGGGGTTCATCGCCCTCACCGGCCAGCATCTGTCCCGAAGAGGACCATATCGCGTGGAAACACTTGAAAAGAGAGACCTTGGTGGGATCATCGTTTTCGAAATCACTGCGATCTCTCAGGATCGCTTCGAGGGTTGCAACGGTGTATTTGTCGCCACGCGCCTGTGAGCCGGTCAGCGCACGAGCATAGCGTCGCAGATAGGGAAGTTCGGCAGCAACATTATCTGAAAACGTTGTCTCGGATCCCGCATCAGTCATTTTCTTACCCCTGTTGTGATTTTGTCGGAACTAACCTCGCTTTTACCAGTTGGTTCCCGATGAATTACAGCCAATACGCAAGGTAATGTAACAGAATGACAGGCAAGTCAGATCCCATGCAAGCGCGGATCGACAGTTATATTGATCGAAACCTGCAGAGAGTGTTTTCAGATCTGGAGAATGACACGATGCCAGATGAAATTCTTGATCTGCTCACGCTCCTGCGATCCCAAGATCAAAAGTTGACGACTCCTCAGTCGTCACGATGAACGCGCGCCATTAGCTTGTGTCAAAGTCAGTCAGCTTGATGTCATCTTGCCGGCGCTCACAGACCGCCGTTCGCAGTTCACCGCATGCATTCAATCAAACAGTCTTGGGTGCTGCACGCGGTCCGAAAATCAACCAGATGATAAAGCCTGCAATCGGCAAAACAATGATCAAGAGGGTCCAGAGCACCTTGGCACCCGTGGATGCCGACGAACCGACGGTTGAAATAATGGCCCAGATGTTAAGGGCCAGTACGATCAGGCCGCCAAAACCGGCATATTCCATGACTTGTCTCTCAGTTTGATCAACGTGGTTTCCACAATAACGCAGGAGTGCTGTTTTCGGTTCCGAAGCCCTGTTTTGATACAATGTGCTTCGGGAACGAACCAAGCCCTATTGACGTTAGACCCTGCATAATCAGCGGGAGATGGACATGGAAATTGATGTTGGTGACACCGTCCAGTGGTCATGGGGGAATGGCACTGCCGAAGGAACGGTCGAACAGTCACACACCAAGAAGGTCACACGAACTATCAAGGGGTCTGAAGTCACCCGGGACGGTTCCGACGAAAACCCTGCGCTGGAAATCAAGCAGGATGATGGTACGAAAGTCCTCAAGCTCGTCTCCGAGGTCGAAAAGGTTTGAACGCGGAAAACCTGATCTACTATCCCGACACGCAGCCGGGCGTGTCCCGCAGGCGGTGTGGCCGCGGTTTTTCGTATTTTGATACATCCGGCCATCTGATCCGTAATCAACATGAGCGTGACCGTCTCAACCGCCTTGCGGTACCGCCAGCCTATGATGATGTCTGGATGTGTCCTGTGCCGAACGGCCATCTGCAAGCCACCGGCAGGGATACAAAGGGCCGCAAGCAATATCTCTATCACCCCGACTGGACCGAGGCGCGCGCCGAGGCGAAATTCGACGGTCTTGTGGAATTCGGCCGATCATTGCCGCGCCTGCGCCGCCGCGTCCGGCAGGATCTCGATGAGAATGTCGGCGCCAGGGAATTCGCTATTGCCGCGGCAGTCACGCTGATCGACCGGACAGGTTTGCGCGTAGGGAACCCGCAATACCTGAAAGAAAACGGGAGCCGTGGCGCGCTGACCTTACGCGGCGATCATGTCGCCCTTTCTGGCAATCATATCGATTTGCAGTATCGCGCCAAAGGGGGCCAGGTGGTAAGCCGCAAGATGACAGATGCGGTGCTTGCGCGGGTGCTGGGCGAGATCAATGACCTGCCGGGGGCTACGTTGCTCAGCTGGACCGACGATCAAGGAAATCCGCAGGCCCTCAGTTCCGAGACACTCAACGGATATCTGGCTGATATCACCGGCATCGAGGGGGTTACAGCGAAGACATTCCGTACTTGGGTCGGGACCTGTGTTGCGTTCACCACCGCGGAAGCGGGCGGTGCGACGATCAAGGAAATGGCAGAGGCCGCAGCGCAACGGCTGCACAACACGCCGGTCGTTGCCAGGAACAGCTACATTCACCCCGAAGTCATCGCGCTGGCTGGACGACCCGCACCGCGGATCATACCGGACGAACGTGACGGTCTACGCGTGGCAGAACAGCGCCTGCTGGGATTTCTTGAACGCTTATGACGCCTGAGCGCGGTTCAGCGTCTCAGCAGTTCTTGCGTGTGGCGAGACCCGCAGCTTTGGGAGCATCTCGACCGGATCAGTTCGGTGACGCGCGCCCATAAGCGTTCATTGCGCGACCGAGTTGGCAGGGTGTGCGTATTTTTCCAGTTCGTTCACCAATGCCTTGCTGTCCAGTGGCTTTGCCAGAACCTTCATTGTCTTGATGTCATCGGGGCGATTATCCCCATTCGAGCCGGACAGAAAAACCGCCGGTACATTTTTTCGAGCCAGTGCTTGTGCAATGGGAAAAGAGGTCGTGTTGCGCAGGTTCATATCCAACAGGGCAAAATCGATATCTTCGCGTTCTGCAAGATCCATGCCCTTGTCCAAGGTTCCCGCGGGTCCGATCACCTGCCAGCCTGCATCCTCGGCGATGAACTGCAAGTCCATGGCGATGATGGCGTCGTCTTCAACAATGAGAATGCGTTTAGGCGTCATCATAGTCAGCCCTCGTTGGGAGTGTCAGGATTGCCTTTAGCCCTGGCGGTTCAAATCGAAGTTCGGCGCTGCCATCCAGTGTGTATTCAAGCAGCTGTTGAATGAGGCGTGTGCCGAAACCGCTATCGCTTGGCGTGCTTACTTCCGGTCCATCACGTTCAGACCAGATTAACTCTACATACTCCGACCCGTTGTTGTCAAAGATTCGCCAATCCAGCTCAATGCTGCCCGTTGTTGCGCTGAGAGCCCCGTATTTAGTGGCATTGGTGGCAAGTTCATGCAGCACCAGTCCCAAAGCATGCGCGCTATTGGGACTGAGAAGAACCGGAGGACCGGAAAGTCGGATGCGATCATGGGTTGTACCAAGGTACAAGCCGACCTGCCGTTCGATCAGTTCCGTCAGACCGGCCTGTGCCTGATCGTGCTGTGTCAGCATTTCATGGGCCAGCGATATCGCCCTTAGCCTTCCTTTGAATTTTTCCTGAAACTCTACCGGATCGGGCGTACTGCGCAGCGTGTGTGCAGCCATTGCCTGAATCGTGGCGAGCGAATTTTTCACCCTGTGGTTCAATTCGCCGATCAGAAGCTCTCGGTGGGCGTCTGCCTCTGCGAGTTCGGTGACGTTCTCGACAACGCCGAGCATCCGGATGGGGTTGCCGGCGTCATCATAAAAGAATTTGCCGCGGATCATCACGTGGACGACCGACCCGTCGGGGTGAATGAAGCGATACCTGTCAAGTATTGTCGTACGGTCGTTGCGAGCCTTGATGACGGCCTTTTCGGCGCGCGCGCGGTCATCGGGATGTACCATCTGCCGCCAGAGTTCATAAGTCGGGGCGGTTTCTCCTGGTTCAAGTCCGCCAAGGGCATACACCCCGTCGCTCCACTCGACCTCGTTCGTGACCAGATCCCAGTCCCAAATCCCCATGCGACCGACATCCAGTGCAAGCTCAAGGCTTTCAAGGCTTCTGGCATACCCCAGTTCGGCCTGCTTTCTGGCAGTGATATCAATGGCAGAAGCTGTCAGTTCGATCACCGAGCCGTTCGGATCGCGTACCGGTGCGATCTGGAAATCGATTGTTATCCGTTCACCGCCAGCGACCTGGATTTCAGCATCGTAGCGCACGATCTCGCCCTGTGCAGCCTGCGAGATCGCTTTGCGCAGACGCTCTTGGACAAGCTCCGAGTGGTTCCACCAGAACGCGTCCCAGAAATTCTTGCCCACGACATCATCGCGTGTAAGGCCGGCTGCGAGAATAGCATGTTCATTGGCTTCGGTCAGCAAGCCTTCCGGTGTCAGCGTGCCGATAAAAGCCAACACACCATCGATCACGCGCCGTAAACGCGTTTCGCTTTCTGCGATTGCGTCAGTATTCGCTTTCTGCTCGGTAACGTCGAGCGCTGTCACGGAGACGGCATAGACTTCGTTCTCGTCGTTCTTGACCGGAACAGAGGTTTGCAACCATGTCCTTGCGACGCCATGACTGCCTTTGGTCTTTCCTGTCAATTCAAACGGTCCGGCCACCGCGCCTGTGTCGAGAACGGACCTGAACATCGCCTCGGCCGCGGGCGCGAGGTCAGGCCCGACCTCGTATATCGAGCGCCCGACATGATCTTTCGCGGACAGGTCGTTCATTTGTGCGAAATGCTCGTTCACACGTATGAAATTCAAATCGCGATCGATGAGCGCCATTCCGACCGGCGCGTATTGATAAAGGGTCTCGATCTCTGTCAGTGCCGCCGTCAGCTGCTGTGCGTTCCGCTTTTGGTCGGAAATATCGACGAATGTGACAACCATGCCTTCGATCTGACCATCATCGGTTTGATAGGGGGTCACCCGTCGCAAATACACCCTGTCATCGTGCAGCAGGGCTTCATCTTCCAACGGCTCCGCCGCTTGTGCCACCGCCTCCATGTCGGGCAGTGATGGAAGAGACTGAAAGTTGTGCGTGAAGTGTGTGAGCGGCCTGCCCATATCGCTTTCACGAATATTGTAGAGTTCGCTCAGGGTCGGGGTAAAGTTCCGCACGCAGCCCTGACCATCCAGGAATATTGTTGCGATTTCGGTCGAGCGCAGAAAGTTCTGAAGGTCGAAGTTCGACGCAGCCAGTGCGCGGTTGGCGGCCTCGACCTCTTCCTTTGATGCTTCCAACTCCTCATTGGCTGTTTGCATCTCTTCATTCATCGACAGAAGTTCTTCGTTCGAAGACTTCATCTCTTCATTGGCGGCCTCGAGGTCCTGTACGCTGCGTTCCAGTTCCTCGCGGGTCTGCAGAAGTTCCACCTCGAGCTGTTCGAGCAGCCTTTCGTTTTCCGAAGGATCGGCCATGCCCGCTTCGGGAGTGCGCACCGCGCCCATGTCCTGAAAGACGACCATGTAACTGCCGAAATCCTCGCCCAGTTCGGGCATGGGTTGCACGGTGATCTTCATGTGCCGCTTGCCTTCGACCCCGTCGACAGTCAGTCCTTCATAAACCGAGGTCCGGCGATCCTTGGTTGCTTTGGTCCATGCGGCGCGCAGACCAACCCGCAACCCTTCATGGGCCATCCGCATGATATTATTGACATATTGCCCTTCACGCTGCTTGAGGAAATTTCCCGCACCCTCGGACAGGTACATGATCTGGGCATCTTCGTTGACGATAGCGTATGGGGGCGCGAATTCGTCCAATATGATGCGTTGGGAAATTGCACCCAGATCGACAGTTTCATCCGAGACAAGAGGTTGCCAACTGTTTTGGGGCAACCGGCCACGGGGACGCGCCGTTGCGGCGGTTTTCAGCGGTGTATCCTTGCGCTGTGCGATGCGTTGCCGACTGTCCACCACGCGGAACAGGTCGGTATGACCGGTCACCGCTTCGGATGACCCGAGAAAAAGGTATCCGTTCGCGTTCAGGGCATAATGAAAAACCGACATCAGTTTTTTTTGCAGATGGGGACCGAGGTAGATCAGCAAGTTTCGGCACGACACCAGATCCAGCCGCGAAAATGGAGGATCGCCGATCAGGTTGTGAGGGGAGAACACGATCTTCTTTCGCAATTCCTGCCGGACGCGATAGCCTTTCCCCGTACGGTCGAAGAACCGCGCCAGCCTTTCAGCCGAGACATCCTGCGCGATCGCGGCGGGATAGACACCTTTTCGTGCGATCCGCAACGCACGTTCGTCGAGGTCGGTGGCAAAAATCTGCACCTTGCCCGAAACACCCAACTCGTCTTGCAGTTCCTCTACCATCATTGCGATGGAATACGCCTCATGCCCGCGTCCACAGCCCGCGATCCAGATCCGTGTGGGTGGCGACCCGTCACGCAGGAGCAAGGGTTTGAGCGCCTTCTCGCGCAGGGCTGCGAACGCCGATGTGTCGCGAAAAAATGCTGTCACGCCGATCAGCAGATCACGCATGAGCATACGGGTTTCTTCAGGAGAGTTGGTGATAATGTCCAAGTAGTTGTCAACGTCCGTGCAGCGCAGGATATTGATCCGGCGCAGGATACGGCGCGATAGCGTTGATTCCTTGTAATGCTTGAAATCATGGCCCGTCTGTTCGCTGATCACTGCGCAGATTTCGCGCAGTTCTTGCTGGCTCAGGCTGCCTTGCATCGTGGACGGTTTCGCCGACTTGGACGCGTATTCCCGCAGCAAGTCGACGACCTGGTCTTCGTCCGCAAAGATATCCGCGATGCTGGTGTCTTCTTGGTCGGCACCGATTTTTGCTACAATCCCGCCATGCGCGCCGATTGCCTCGCAGCCGGCATGCGCAGGCAGTGTGTTATCGGGCAATAGCATGCAAATCGCGCGACCGCCGAACTGCTTTGCAACACTCTGCAGCAATGTATCCGCCGTCGCCGAAGCAGATGCCGGACGCTTGGGTGTCCTGACCAAGAAAGTGCCGTCGCTGACTGTCACCTTCGTGCCTTGAGGTACGATGTGGACATGACCGGGCCGGATTGTCTCCCCATCCTCGCAAGTCGTGAAACCGGCCTCTTGCAGCGCTTCGTTCGCAGCGCCCGGACCGTACAGGATCCAGGCTGTATCGGGGTGTGTAGACCTGCCCAGAAGCGAACGGGCGGTTTCCACATCGGCGTCGGAAGAAGCGATTCCGAGGCAGCACAGAAGATAGTCCTGACCGTCCATACGAGAACCCTAATAGCTTTACGAAGAACTGCAAGGGAGGCTGGTCAAACGAGACCGGTGAGAAACCCAGAGGCGATCGGGATCATCGGTTTTCATGACTTCCGGCCGTCACGATCTTGTTTGCCGTGATCTTCGTGGTCCCGAAAAGACAAAAGATACCTGAGCTTTCCTTCGCCGAACTCCAGCGCCGCTGTTCCCCTGACCTGCGCCGTGACGCCCTGTTCAAGCAAGAAGTGGCCAAAGCCCTTGGGTCTCTCACCTACCTCACGGATGTGTTCCGAATGCTCGGTCCAGATGAATCGCCCTGCATTGCCATCCGTCTGCCCCTCTAGAACAATTTCCACGATGCCGTGCGGATCGGCCAGTGCGCCGTGTTTCACCGAGTTGGTTATCAATTCATGGATCGCCATGCTGACTGCCAGCGCGTCCTCTGGTTCGAGTTCGAAATCCGCGCCCTTCACCGTGATGTTCCGAGGGCTCGCGGTTTCATAGGGCTCAAGTTCCGCCCTGATGATCGAACGGAAAGACAGCTTCAGCCACTTCCCATCAGTCAGCAGATCATGAGTCCTCGAAATCGCCTGTAGCCGCTCGGTCAGCGTCCGCTCCATCGCTTCGATGTTGCGGGATGAGCGTGCAGTGAAGCGGACAATTGCCAGGATCGTCGCCAATGTGTTTTTGACCCGATGTTGCAGTTCCCCCAGAAGCAGGTTCTGCCGTTCCTGAGCATTCTTGATTTCGGTGATGTCATAGGCAAAGCTCAGAACACCGGCGATCGACCCATCCTCATCGTACCAAGGTTGCAGAATCTGGCGGTAGTGGCCGCGTCTGAGCCCGCTGCCGCTATCGATTTCGGCCGCGAATTCCCATTCCAGTATGGGCACACCGTTCTGGTGGACCTCGTCGAACTTTTTCAAGACAGCTGTGTCGGCGATTTCCGGCACGGCTTCGCGGATTGATTTGCCGATCAGTTGGCGGTTACCGAGTGTTTCCATCAAGGCAGGGTTGGCATAGCGGTAAATATGCTCGGGGCCTTCATGCATGCCGATAAACGCCGGTGCAGCATCGAAAACACGCGCGAGAAGCGCTTCGCTTTCCTTGATACGGGCAAGGTTGCGCACCAGTTGCCGCTGCGTCTCCTTTTGTTCGGTTACCTCGCGTACACATGATCCGACAGCAAAGACCTCTCCGTCATTGAAGACCGGATAATAGTCGACGATCCAGTCGCGCGCCTTCTCCGGGTCGCGCGGCGTCTTGCCGCGAACCTCATGGCCGAACAAAGCATTGCCTGTTGCGAAGACCTGCTGTTGCATTTCAGCGATCATGGAGTCGATTTCGGGAAGAAGTTCTGCCTGCGTCTTGCCGATATGCTCTTCGGCCGTAAATCCGTTCAGAGCCGCGAGCTCTGCGTTGATCCTCAGATAACGCAGATCTCTATCGAGCAGGGACAGACCCACCGGCGTCGTATCATAAAGCGTTTCCAGCTCGGCATATTGTCGTGCGAGGTCACGCGCATTCCTGTCCAGCTTTGCTTCCTGTTGCCTGAGTTGGGTGATGTTGAAAAAGCTCAGGACATATCCGTCGCTGCGATCATCGCTGGTCAAGTAGGGCCTTACGAGCAGAGTGAACCGTTCGTTCGTTTCTGTCATCGAGACTTCGCGCTCGATCGGGTCGAGGGTATCACCCACGTTCCAGATATCCGCGTGCAAATCATCCTGCACAAACCGCTGCGCGATTTCGTCAAAATGACAGCCCTTGTCGCTTGCGCAAAGCCCGAACAGGGCAGCTGCCTTGGGCGTGAAGCCACGCAGGCAGAGCTGCGTGTCGAGGAACAGAGCTGCAATATCGGTACTTTCGCACAGATTCCTGATGTCGTTATGCGCATCACGCAGTTGTTTGTTGCTCTCGGTCAGCTCCGCCCTGACTGTTGCCAACTCTGCTTCCATCGCTTCCAACGCATCATTTTCGTTCTGCGATTTCCGGTGTTCGACAAGCTCGATGAGCTTCGCGGGTATCGCTGCGGCCTCGAGAACGAAATCGACAACGCCTGCCTCAAGGGTATTCTGCTGCAAGCCCTCGGAATGGTCCGGATCTCGCTGCTGAATGACTGCAATGTCGCCAGCTGCCTTGATCGCCTTCAGGCCATCGGCGCCAGCCGTTTCCGACATGATGACGCAAGAGACGCTCTGCCCCGCGTCTTCGGCCAAGGTTGCGAAGAACCTGTCGATAGGTGACCAAAGATCGGTGTCGTTACGATCGTCATGCAGGCCGAAACGGCCATCCTTCAGGCTAATGCTGCGTCCGGCAGGGATCACGAAAACCGTGTCGGGACTGACTGCCGCACCATTCGTCATCTCGGTGACTTTGACAGTACCCTGCGCGCCGGGCGGCTGATCCAAGATCGAGGAGTCGTCCGGTGAGAGACGCTCTAGCACGACATAGCAGAAACCACTGCCCGCGGGGATGGCCTGTATGAACTCTCGTACAGGCCCACTGGCTGATGCACCGATCGCGACAAGGGGAACACCGGCATTCTCCACACAGATCCTCCAAAAGCACTACGTCGACGAAATGATCGAAGCTAATTAGATGACTCGTGAAAGCTCGCCCAATAATTGAGCCACTTCAGTCAAGCAGCTTTTCAGATTTTTGCAAGTTACTACCGGGTGGTGCCGTCATGAGACGGGTCCGGTTGAGGAGTTGCGGAGGATCGCAACGCGCAAATACATGGATAATAACAAAAAACCGGGGCAAGATCTGCCCCGGCGTCGTGTGGTGTCGGTGTACCTTGTTCAGGCCCTGACTGATCCGCCGCGTGGACCCGCGACAAGCCAGATGAGGAAGCCAATCAGGGGCAGGACCACAATCAGCAGTGTCCAGAGCACTTTCGCGCCTGTCGAGGCGGCGGACGTCACGACCTGATAAATCGCGTAAATGTCTGCGATAAGGACCAGTAGACCAAATATTCCATATTCCATCGGGGTTCTCCTTTCATGTGGCAAAAGAACGCGATCTGCCGTGCTTGGTTCCCGGCGTATCTTTGGTCTGGGCCAAAACTTGCCGGATCGGACGAAGGAAAAGGTCGGTATTCCTCGAAGATCGCCCGGCCGGGGCCTACCAGAACAGAATGAGCGTGGCCGCCATCGCGCAGACCAGTATGACAGCATGGGATTTCACGTTCCTGAGCAATGGTGCGTTCGTGGCGTCTGTATCGAAAGCTGCCTCGCGCGACCAAAGGGTCTCTTCTTGAATATCGGATGTTTCACCAGCCAGACTGAACGCGGTGAAGACGGCGGCCGAGATCAGCGTCATGATGGTTACATTGATCGTGTAATGCAGAGGCCAGATGCCCAACTGGTTGAGGATGAAGACCGCTGTGCCGATGGCGTGGCCGATGATAAGCGTCCAGAACGCCGCCGCCTCCGTTCCGCGTGCCCAGAGAGCACCCAGCGTGAAGCAAACCACCAAAGGCGGCACCAGCACCGAGAATGCTTGCTGAATGTAGGCCCAAAGTCCGCCGAAATTCTGGATCAAGGGGGCCCAGATAATGGCAACGATCATGAAGCCAAGGGTCGCCATCGACCCTGATTTCTTCATTTTCTCAGGTTCCGGATCGCTGTCCGGTTTGGTCAGAAAGTCATTGATCAAAAGCGACGAGGAAGAGTTCAGTGTCGAATCCACTGTCGACATGATCGCTGCGATAAGACCGGCCATGACAAGGCCGGTCAGTCCGGTGGGCAGCACCTCGGTGATGATGATAGGAAAGACCTGATCGGAATTCTCGATGTCAGGCAAGGTCACCAGCGCCATGACGCCGGGCAGGATGATAAAGAAGGTCGGCAGGATCTTCAGCAAGCCGCCCAGGATCGCGCCCCATTGCGCCTGGCTCAGGTTCTCCGCGCCAAGCACGCGCTGGACGATGTATTGGTTTGTCACCCAGTACCAGAAACCCAGCAACCAGACGCCTGTGAACAGCCCCGGCCACGGTAGGGTGCTGTCATCGATGGGTTGCACGATGCTCAGGTGTCCGTCGGGTACCTCGGCGCGCACGCTCTCCCACGAAAAATCGACGGACTGGTACATCAGAAACGCCGTCAGTGCGGTCCCGAGGATCAGAACGACGGCTTGCAGGATGTCGGTATATACCACGGCGCGTAATCCGCCGGTTGCCGTGTAGATACCTGCGAAAAGGCCGATTGCGACGCAGGACATCCAGATTTCGAGGTCGGGAAAAAACACCTGGAGGACTACCGCACCTGCATAAAGCCCGCCTGCGGTGTCGACGATCACGGTAAAGACGATGGTGAGGCCGGAAAAGTAAAGCCGCACACGCCGTGAAAAACGCTTTTCCAGATACTCCGGAGTGGTCGAGATGCGTGATCTGAGAAATACCGGTGCAAAGATGAAGGCCATCATGATGAGCGGAATGCCGGCCATCCACTCGTAGGCTGATACGGTCAATCCGCCTGTGTAGGCGCTTCCGGTGAGACCCACGAGTGTCGAAGTCGATATGTTCGAAGCGAAGAGCGAAAAGCCGATTGCGGCCCATCCCAATGATCGCCCGGCAAGAAAAAGGTCTTCCCCGGTCCGGGTCTTGCGGGCAACCCAGATTCCGATGCCGATAACAATGAGCAGGTAAACAGCAATGACGCCGTAATCGAGGGCTGTGAGATTGGCGTCAATCTGGCGATCCATGGTCCACCCTTTCGATCAAGTGCAACGTCACGGCTGGAGTCCGATTTGCCGCTTCGCCTTCAGGCATTGGCGGTACAACCTCGTTTCGCCGCCAGAGTTCCTTTCCGACCAAGCGGTTGGGACAACCGTGGGAACCAAAGTGACTTGGATCCGTTATGTGGCTGTCGCAGTACATCTTCCGGTTAGGGGGCATTCATCAATGCAGAAACAAGCGATCATATTCGGCTCGATCGGCACTCTCGTCGAGACATCTGAAATCCAACGCAGCGCCTTCAACAGGGCGTTCAGTGAGGCCGGCCTCGATTGGCACTGGAGCAAGCAGGAATATGCCCGTTTGTTGAAGAAATCGGGTGGGCGTCAACGAATAGCCGATTACGCAAAGGCACGTGATCAGGATATCAACGCAGGGGCGCTACACACCCGCAAGACAGAAATTTTTGATCAGGCGATCGTTGATCAGGGATTGGTTCCGCGTAAAGGGGTCTTGCCGCTGATGAGGTGGGTGAAGCAAAATGACATCAAGCTCGGATTTGCCACCACGACCGCCCGCAATAATGTCGAAGCGATCTTTCTTGCCTTGGATGGCGCGATACATCGCAGTCACTTCGACTTTGTAAATGATGCAGAAACGCTGACCGCGCCAAAGCCCGATCCCGAAGTTTATCAAAGGGCTCTGGCCGCTCTTGAGGTGGGTCCCGAGGCGTGCATCGCAATCGAAGACACCGGCATTTCAATGCAGAGTGCGCTGGCCGCAGGCATAGAGTGTGTCGGGTTTCCCGGTGTCTACTCGGACCCGGAGGATCTTGCAGAAGCAAGCCGCATCGTCGATCGCGTCGATCCACATTATCTTCCCCTGATGGGCGATGAGGATGATGCCTTGCGTATCGCAATATAACCTTCAGCTCCGGTCGGGGATGGAAAGGTGTGGGCCTGTCCAGCCGGAAAACCACGCCGACGCCGAAGCATCGCCTTTTGATATCAGAAAATCCGGGAATTGCGATTGAGCGGGAACCAGAGGCGCAGCTTCTTGTTGTCTGGGGACAAATCAATATCCAAGGAGAATAAGATGCCATCCCCAAAAACAGCCGTTTTCATACTGACCGCTTTCGTGCTTGCCGCCTGCGAAACCGTAGAGGGCGCCGGGCAAGACATCTCGACGGCCGGTAACGCAATTTCCGAAGAGAGCCAGGAAGTTCAATCGGATCTCTAGTGCCGCTTGAATGATACCGGCTTTGCCGGCCCGAATGCGCGAACGGGCTGCGCAGCGGTGCAGCCTGTTTTCTTACATTTACGTCCTTTTCCAAAAAGCCGTTCTCGCGCCTGTGCGAGAACGGATAGCAGCATGCGAAGGGATAGTTTGACCCCATGATAACGGAAATGGACTTTCTGATCCGTCTTGCCCTCGCCTGTGCTTTCGGCTTTGCGATCGGCTTTGAACGTGAAGCAAAAGCCAAGCCCTTGGGCGTTCGGGCATTCATGATGATCGCGATGTCGTCGGCTGCAGTGATCATGGTCACATTGAATTTCGCCACAGGGCCGATAGCCAGTGACAAGGACCTGACAGTCGATCCGACGCGGGTCATGCAAGCCCTTATCGGCGGGATCGGGTTTCTGGGTGCAGGCTCTATTATCTCCAACTCTTCAAGTGGACGTCTGCGCGGTGTCGGAAGCGGTGCGGCCATCTGGGCTGTCGGTGGCATCGGCATCGCGTGTGGGCTGGGCCATCTCTTCGAAGCCACCGTCCTTGCCGGTGCCGTATTCATGACGCTCACCGGCTTCGATGTCTTGGCAAGAAAGAACGCAGCACCCGATGGCAGCGACAACCGCGACGAAGACCAATCGAATTGAGGTGGTGCAGCAATTCTCGGGGAACACCTGACGGCCTCGCCGCGTTGCTTTTGTTCAATCCACCGTTCTTAAAAGGAGAGGTTCAGAATGCCGAAGATTGACGAAGCAAAGATCCTGATCATGTCCACCCACGGCTTTGAACAGTCAGAGTTGATGGAGCCGCTCAACCAGTTGAAGGCGAAGGGCGCCACAGTCCATGTTGCAAGCCAGGATGGCGCAGCGATCAAGGGCTGGAACGGCGATGACTGGGGCGACACAGTCGATGCCGACCTGAAGATTTCGGACGTGAATGTGGAAGACTACATCGCGCTTGTCTTGCCCGGTGGACAGATCAATCCCGATATCTTGCGTACCGACGATACCGCGGTCGATACGGTCCGCCAGTTCGTGGCCCACGACAAGATCGTAGCGGCGATCTGCCACGCACCGTGGCTTTTGATCGAGGCGGGTGTCGCCGAGGGACGCGAGATGACGTCGTACCACTCGATCCGCACAGATCTGAAGAATGCCGGCGCCAAGGTGATCGATGAGGAAGTTGCCATTTCGAATGGTATCATCACGTCTCGCAGCCCGGCCGATCTCAACGCGTTCATTTCCAAGATCGTCGAAGAGGTCGAAGAAGGTGAGCACGCCCGCGATACCGCAGCCTGATCTCATCACGATATCGACACCCTGCGCATGTAGCGCAGGGTTTTTGAGCTATTGAAGGAAATCCCGATGGATTTGGACATTGAAGGCAAACGCGCTTTGATCACCGGCGGATCGGGCGGAATGGGCATGGAAACAGCGTCGATCCTGAAGGACGAGGGCGTCGACGTCTTTCTGACCGACGTCGACGATGACGCGCTATCGCAGGCCAAGGATGCCTTGGGCGTTTCAGGTCAGGCCGCTGATTTATCAACCCAAAAGGGCGTGGATCAGTTTTTCGACACGGTCGGAACCGACTTTGATATCTGGGTTCACGCCGCAGGGGTGACAGGTGCCAAAGGCGACCCTCTGAAGATGACTGACGATGACTGGGATCACGCGCTGAATATCGACTTCATGTCGTCGGTGCGCATGGCCCGTCGTCTGGCACCCGAAATGTGTGATCGCGCATGGGGTCGCATCGTTTTCGTGACATCTGAAAACGTCGCTCAGCCTTATCCCGATGAAACGGTCTACAACGCAGCCAAATCCGCCCTGCTGAGTTTTGCCAAAAGCGTTTCCATGCAACATTCCGACAAGGGTTTGCTTGTCAATTGCGTGGCGCCTGCTTTCATCGAAACGCCGATGACCGATGGCATGATGGAGCAGCGTTCCGACCAGATGGACTGTTCTTTTGACGAAGCGGTGCAGTCGTTCTTGAGCGAGCAGCGTCCATATCTCATACTGGGCCGGCGTGGTCAGGTGACCGAGGTCGCACCCACCATTGCACTGCTGTGTAGCAATCGCATGAACTTTACCACCGGTGCCAATTATCGCATCGACGGGGGTGCAGTGGCATCCATCAACATATGAGCCGTGAAGAACTCGAGACATGGATCAAGGCGCATCCTGTCGCGGGTGATCCCGGTGCCATGCGGGAGGTATTCGAATTCCTCACCCAGTCGCGCGCGACCGGTGACAGGGTTTGTGTGAATGACGTGCCCGGTCTTGCGTTCGGGGCTGGTCCGCCCATCGTATGGCTGCATGGCGGCGGCTATGTATTCGGCTCGCCACACAGCCATGCCGCCGCTGCATCCCGTCTTGCGGCAATCACGGGGTCGCGGGTTTTGGTACCCGATTACCGTCTGGCGCCTGAACATCCATGGCCTGCTGCTTTGGATGATGCCTGCGCTTTCGTATCCGGGTGTGAAGCGCCTGTTGCGATAGTTGGTGATAGTGCGGGCGGTCATCTGGCGGTAAATGTCGCCCGACGGCTTCCAAGCAAGGTTCATGCCCTTGCTTTGATTTCCCCCAACACTGACAGGACAGGGCTCAGCGGGACGCGGCAGGTCAATACGCCTTCGGACCTCATGAACGCGGACGAGGACGACGCCCGGCTTGCCGATATGGCGATGGGCCATCTCTTTGCAGGATCACGTGATGTATCGCCGATCTATGCGGATCTGACGATGCTGCCCCCCTGTTTTGTGACCGCATCGCAAATCGAAGTCCTGTACGACGATGCCCGTCTGCTGATTGCGGCCCTGAGGCGGCAGGGCGTCGCGGTAGAGACGGCTTTCGTTTCTGACATGTTTCATCTTTGGCCACTATGGCCGGATCATCTTGTTCAGGCGCGCCGTACAATTGCTTCGATAGCGGAATTCGTGATCCGGCAAAGGGTGGCTGGAACCGAAAGGACCATGGCGCGTTAAAAGGCATGTCGCAGAGCACGTCGCGTTTCAGCAAGATAATTCCATGGTTTCTGGCAATTGCCGTTCTGGCCTGTGGTATCGCCCTTTTCATCCTCTGGCGTCCCGGATCGGATGGACAGGAAGCGGATGGCCCAAGCGTCCCACTTGTCGAAACGGCCAGCGTCGAAGCCGTTGATGATGCCTTGTCAATCACGCAGACCGGCTTCGTGACACCTGTCGACAGTGTACCGGTGGTTGCCGAAGTGGCCGGACGCGTCGTCTTCATCAACCCGGATTTCACGATAGGGTCGATGCTGTCGCAAGGCGATGTGTTGTTCGAAATCGATGATGACGTCTACCAGGCCGATGTCGAGCGCGCGCAGGCGCAGGTCAGCCAGGCAGAGGCGCGGCTGCGCGAAACTTCCGAGAGCCTCGAGCGGCAAAGCGAACTGGAACAAAGCGAATTCACCTCGGAGGCCGCTTTGCAAGGGGCGCAGACCGCGCAAGCCCAGGCCAGCGGTAATCTGGCGTTGGCGGAGGCGCAATTGCGCACTGCCCGAATTGCATTGGAGGATGTGACCGTCGAAGCGCCCTTCGATGCCATTGTGACAGAGAAAAGCCTGTCGCCCGGGCAGTTGGTCCAAGCGGGCGTGCGTGTGGGCGAGATAGCCGTTTCTAACACCGTCGAGGTCCGGATCGGGCTGTCGGAACGTCAGTTCGGCACGGTTGTGGCAGGCGGTCCCGTTGTCGGACGCGATGTTCTGATCACCCCCCGCAGACTAGGCCCCGTGATGGGGGACATGACACCGCGTGAGGGAACTATCGTTGCCATCTCGCCCGTGCTGGATCCGCAATCGCGCACGGTCGAAGTGATCATCCATCTGCCCCGGCAGGCCGATGACAGGGTCGCCCTGCAATTCAACCAGTTGGTGGTTGCAGGTTTTGCTGTGCCCGCCGAGGATTCGCAGCTTTGGCGCGC
>Ga0207419_1001510_pt1 | contig 17238 bp, 15 predicted proteins | sample ElkSloMetagenome_4_FD_184723 | JGI IMG/M metagenome (GOLD analysis project Ga0207419, IMG submission 184723) | Hot spring microbial communities from Elkhorn Slough, Monterey Bay, USA - MD2A (version 2) | ecosystem: Environmental > Aquatic > Marine > Intertidal zone > Estuary: Microbial mat ...
CTTTCTATATCTTCCTTTACCTCCTCAATAGAAGTATTTTTTAAAGTTGCTGGAAGTGCCGGGTCTGGTAACGAGGCTAATAAATAATAATACCTTGCCATAGTTTATTTATCAAAAAGTAAGCGAGCGGTATGTGGCCTTAAATGTTGGTTGAGTAATTCTGCGAATCCGGTATCAGTAAATACCATTTGCCAGCTTCCATTTTTTTCTGCTATTCTAAAACCTCCACTCAACGTTTCATCAGAATAGATGCTGAGGTCGGGCAATTCTTTGGCTATGCTGTTCTTGATTTTATCCATGGCCGATTTTTCTAAGATATTGGCTAGGTGTAGTTCAATATCTTCAGATGGGTTCCATTTCTTTACCAGGTCTACTATCAAGGTTTTAAGAAACTCAGGGTCGTTAAAGAAATCAGAAGAGACTGGCTCGGTGAGGTCGCTTACTATTACTTCTTGCAGCTTGTTTTTTATGTCGCTCAACAATTGCTCGCCCGATAAGCGTATGTCAGCTTCGGTATTTCTTTTTAAGCTGGCTGCTTTTTTTTCGGCATCGCTTACAATCTGTGCTGCTTCGTTCTTGGCTTTTAGTAGTATGCGCTCTTTTTCTTTATGCGCGTTTTCAGTGATTTTTTTTGCTTCAGCTTCGGCTTTTTCTATTCCCTCTTTATAGATCTGGTCGGTGAGTATATCGAGGTTGCTTACTTCGTTCATGTTATTAATTTGTTTAATTAAAGTGAAAGAAAAGCCATATTACATTGCTGCAATATGGCTCAACAATTATTTTAGTATAAGCATAGGCACATCGATATGATACACCATTTGCTTGGTAAGGCTTTCGCTAAATAACTTTTCGAAAATATTTCGCGATTTAGGCATAGTGGTCAGTAGGCCTATGCCATTGTCTTTGCAATAGTTTATTAGGCCATCTTCTACATTTTTGCTGTACACATAATCAAAAGAGTGGGGTACCTCTTCTAATAACCTGTGTATTTTAACCGCCTGCTTATACTCCCTAGGATGCCTGTCTTTAGGGTCTAAAGAAACATAGATAACGTTTATTCTAGCATTCAAAACCTTCGCCATAAATGGCAGGTAGTCTAGCATAGAAGAGGTCTTATCATCTTCAAAGTCACAAGCAAAACCGATTTTTTCCAAATCAGAAATATTGGCCTGATCTGGCAAAATAAGTACAGGACATTTGGATTTTTCAGCTACCTTAGCAGCATTGCTGCCCCAAATTTCGTCAAAACCATGGGCGCCTTTGGAGCCCATGACTATAAGGTCTATTTTTAGTTCCTCTACAGATTCAATGATGCTATCTGTAGACTTACCTAAAGTTTTGCGTAGGCTGTAGTTGATCTCTGTAAGCTGAGGTACTTCTTTAATAAGTTCTTCGAACTTGTTTTCAATACTTCTTGCTCTTTTCTTTAAAAATGATTTCTCTACCTCTGCCTCTACGCCCGCAGGTACCATTGGCCTGTGGTAAGCATGGAACAGAATGAGTTCAGAGCCACTTTTTTGCGCTAAAATAGCTGCTTGCTCTACTGCATGTACCGATCTTGGAGAGAAATCTACAGGTACTAATATGTTGTGTAATGGTATCATAAACTTGGATTTTTTTTGTGTTGTCGTTAGATTAAATCTGTCTTTGTTGTACATTTTTCAATTTATCGGAAAGATATAATAGAAGCGCTCCATACACTATGATGAAAATAATACATATTGTATGACGATCATCAATACAATGTAGGCTGTGTTATTTTAAAGGTGGTTTAATAAACCACAAACTGTTTCTTTTCAGAAAGAAATGCTTTGTATATTTGAACACCTAAGGCCTTGTTTCTGAGGTGCCTACCTTTTACCAATCAATCAAACACATAGACTGATTTTACTAGATTTTGTATAGACGATGACTAGCTTATTTTGCTAGGAATGTAGTAATATTTTAAATAATTTCCCTTATGAAAAGAAAAATTTACTGGATACTTACTGCCTTTTTATTTGTAATTAGTTGCAGAGAACAGGCCACTGATACTACTCAAAAGAAAATAGCTACCGGCGTTTTAGCCAAAAACGGCGTGGTGGTTACGGCGCATCCCTTGGCAACGCAAGTAGGCATAGATATTTTAAAAAAAGGCGGAAATGCCTTTGATGCTGCCATAGCTGTACAATATGCGCTTGCCGTAGTGTTGCCCAAAGCGGGTAACATAGGTGGTGGCGGTTTTCTGGTATACAGGAAAAGCGATGGAGAAACGGGCAGCTTAGATTTTAGAGAAAAAGCGCCGAGCGCTGCAAATAAAGATATGTATTTAGATGGAGAGGGCAATCCGATAAGCGACTTGAGCAAAAGAGGACATTTGGCCGCAGGCGTACCAGGTACTGTGGCAGGTATGGATGAAACCTATGCTAAATTTGGCTCTCTTCCTTTTAAACAATTGATGCAACCCTCTATAGATTTAGCCGATCAAGGTTTTTTGTTAACAGAATACGATGCTAGTTTGTTGAACCGCTTTCAAGATGCTTTTAAGGAAGTTAACAACGGCTCCATCTATCTTAACAAGGAAACGCCTTTTGCAGAAAGCGATTCCATTTATCATAAAGACTTGGCCAAAACCCTGAGTTTGATAAGAGACAATAGGAGAGATGGTTTTTACAAAGGTGAAACTGCCTTACTCATTGAAAAGGAAATGCAAAAAGGCGGGGGCATTATTACCCAAGAAGATTTGGCCAATTACGAAGCCACTTGGAGAGCTCCCATAGAAGTGAATTTTAAAGATGGTTACAAGATCATTTCCATGCCGCCCTCATCTAGCGGAGGGGTAGCTTTGGCGCAGCTAATGTTAGGCAGCGCCAACTACGACTTTAAGGCAATGGGCTTAAACACCGCCAAAAGTATACATGTTATGACTGAATTGCAGCGCAGGGTCTATGCTGATCGAGCTACACATTTGGGTGATATGGACTTTTATGATGTGCCCTTGGCCATGTTGTTAGACGACACCTACCTCTCAGAAAGGTACGGCACCATCTCTTTAGATAGTGCAACGTCCTCTCAAGAAATAAAGGCAGGAGAAGTAACGACCATAGAAAGTTTTGAGACTACACATTTTTCCATTGTAGACAAAGAAGGTAATGCGGTGTCGGTAACTACTACTTTAAATAGTTATTTTGGCTGTAAAGTACTGGTAGAAGGAGCCGGTTTTTTCCTCAATAATGAAATGGACGATTTTAGTGTAAAACCAGGTGTACCCAATCAGTTTGGGTTGGTAGGTGCAGAAGCCAACGCCATACAACCTGGCAAACGTATGTTAAGCAGCATGACCCCCACTATTGTTGAGAAAGAAGGAAAGCTTTTTATGGTAGTAGGCACGCCCGGTGGTTCTACCATTATTACTAATGTATATCAGGTAATTTTAAATGTGGTTGAACATGGCTTGCCCATACAAGAGGCGGTAAACGCAAAAAAGATACACTCTCAATGGCTACCAGATCAGATTATTGTAGAGAAGGGCATAAACAGCTTAACCTTAGATACATTGCGCACCATAGGACATGAAATTAGAGAAATTGAGCAAATAGGTAGGATAGAGGCTATTTTGGTGAGGGAAGATGGTATGCTAGAAGGTGCGGCAGATATAACAAGAACCGGCGATGCCACTGCTATGGGATATTAAATTTATGTTTTTCTAAACCTACAAGGGTTTTGATTTCTCTCGTGGGTACACTGGCAAATAAATATGTACAACCCAGATTTATATCAGAAAACCCTACTATTTGCGGCAGAGGCGCATCAAGGTCAGAAACTACCTGGAACGGAACTGAGCTACTTAGTGCATTTAAGCAATGTAGCTATGGAAGTGCTCACTGCTTTTACAAAAGAAAGTGCCTTTGCCATAGATATGGATTTATGCATGCAGGCAGCATTACTGCACGATACTCTAGAGGATACAGCAGTGACTTTTGAGCAACTTACCGAGGTTTTTGGTAGCAAGGTGGCCATTGTAGTTATGGCGCTAACCAAAAACGCAGACCTCCCCAAAAGTGAAAGAATGCCCGATAGCTTGGATAGAGTAGTAAAAGTTGGAAAAGAAGCAGCCATGGTAAAAATGGCCGACCGAATAGTTAATCTGCAGCCTCCTCCCAAACATTGGTCTAAAGAAAAAAGAATTGCGTATAAAAAAGAAGCCCAACTTATCTTAAATAAATTGGGCACTTTTCACAAGTATTTGTCTGATAGATTAAAGCAAAAAATTAAGGACTACCAAGCTTTTTGCTAGCAACTACTAAAGATCAATGGTTTTCTCTTTCTTGAGACCTAGGGTTTTTGTCAGACATATTTTCTACATACAAGGGGGCTTCTATTTCTATATTCATGTTGAGGCGCTCGTTGAGGTAATGCGCGATCCACTTATTAATTTTAAGTACCGCCATTTTCTTTCTCAACCTACCTTGGTTGTCTCTATTTAATATCGAGGGCAGTGTACTTGTGGTAATGATCTCGTCTATGGCAGGAGTGGAAAGATTTACTTTGGTTTCCTCAGAACTATGGAAATGCGTGGTCAGAAAAATAACTTTTCTAGGATTGTATTCTCTCAAAACCTTGCAGCAGGCCACAATAGTACCCCCTGTACGCACCATGTCGTCTAGCACCACTACATCGCGATCTTTAATAAAAGAAAGCGGATATTGCGAGTGCTGGGCAACTGTCATATGCACTTTTCTTTCGCCTGTTCTTATCTTATCCATAATCACAATGGGCAAATTGGTGCTGTTGGCTTTGGCTACACTTGAAACAAACTCAACCGCTCCTTTGTCAGGGGCAATCAATACTGTGTTTTTGGGGTCAACTATATTAGAGTTGTGGATGTAATAATTGAAAAGCGAATCGGGGAAGAGGTTTACAAAGTTACCTTTACCAAATATTTCAGTATACTCATATTGTGTTGAAACACTGTGGTTATGAACCGTTACCACACTATCTACACCGGAAGCTTTTAGCAATGTTGCATATAACCTGGCTGTAAAAGGCTGCCCGTTAAATTTATGCAAATCGGCCAGTTCACGTCCAAAATGGGTTTTGCCGTGTTCGCGTTTTGGGCCGCGGTCTTGGGCCGAATAAAAGAGTTCGGGTTCCACTAAAATTACTTCTTTTGCATCGTTGTCCTTTGCTGCACGGGCTATTATAAAATTGCGCATGGCCAGTTCGTTTCTAGAAGTATGCCCTCTGTGGATTGAAACGATTATAACCGTTTTACCCGAAAGTGTTTGGCCAATGTTAGAGTAGTCGTCTTCGTCATGCACGGTAAACCTTGGGCAAAACTCTGTATTTGCAAAGGTTTTGAGCATAATTAAATCAGAAAAGTCGGTTTTCTGTTGAAGAAAATCGGCAATATCTATTGCAAAGTAGCTGTCTGATAAATTACCGATTACTATAATGTCCTTATTCTTAGCGGCTATTTTTTTGTTTTTCACTTGTTGTAGCTTTAATTCTGCTGCAAAGAAATAAGGTACATAGAGAATCGCAAAAGAAGCTTGTTAAAAAAGGCAAGCTCAATTTATTTGATGCTCGCCTAGATAATTATTTTTAGTATAGCTTAATTAAGATTTGGTTAAGATGCTGTTCTTGCTTAAAAAGTTAAGTATACCCGATTTAATAAAAGAAGTGACCAATTTGCTGGGTATTTTACTTTCTGAGTTAAGCTGTGGCAAATACAAGGTTGCTAAGTGAAAATGGTTTGTAGGTAATTCTACAACCTTAACCGCGCCATTTTCATCTTTTCCAGAAATTACCAAACCAGCCGCGGCTAAATCATCGGCTTTGTCTGAGTTTAAGCCAAAATCGCAATTGGTTTGGTTAAAAGTAGAGTCTTTGAGATAGCATCTTTCGGCCAATGTTCCGGGTACTATCTTTACAGAAACGTTTTGATAATCTGTAATATCATCGTAGAATTCGAAATACGTATTGTCAGGTTCTTTTTCTACAAGATTTTTTACAATATCCTTAATATAAGTTTTAAAAGCAGTGCCCGTAGCCAAAAAGGGAATGTCATTTTCTCTTATGTACTTAACAAAAGAAATGGCCTCTTCGCTGAAGTTATCTGGATCAGATAGCATCCAAAAAGCATTGATTTTATCTATTTTAGCAAAGTTTTCAATATTTTCAGGAGAAATCCAATGAGCTTGGTATTTTACCTCCAATGCATCAAAGGCTTCAAATAAAGCCTTTTCGGCAGAAATATGGGGCAAGTAATTTTCTCTTTTTTGCCCAACGAATCCTATTTGTATAATATCTTCCATCATTAGTTACCTCCTGTCATTATCAATTTTGACTTACTATAGCTGTGCTTTGGTTGAGATAAGCCGCAATGCAGATAGGCATTGTTTCTTCTAAATGTAGCAGTAATATATTAATAACACAAAGGCATTGTATCAATTTTTTGTTCGAAAAAAGCCTTTTGTGCTGCTGTTTATACAAATCAAGAAATAGGGATATACTATAAAAAACCTTAAAAAAGGGTATTCTCTATTGCCTAACAAAACTTAATATGGGCATGTAACAGATTTTTTTTCTGTTATTTAATACGAAAACTTACTTCTGTAAGCTCACATAGATTTATTAAAATTTAACTAAGCAACAAATGAAAAAAATAAGTATTGCAGCTATTGTATTTTTTCTCTTCGGTTTGTCTAACTTATTCGGGCAGAATATGGAGAAGCAGGAAGTGATTACGTCAATCAACCTAAAATCTTATTATTTCCAACATTTGGTGGGCGATGTGGAAGTGAACGACAATGGTGTTTTATTGATCAACGGAGTTAAGATAGATTTAAAAAATGCAGAAGTAGGTTATCAATCTTCAAAAGAAGGTGATCATTTTATATACTTTGTTTCTAATAATAAAGAAAAGGTGTTTGAGGCTTGGAACGGCAAAGAGTTGATATTCAAAACAAACAATGTTTTGCATTTGACTAGGACAAAAGAACAGGCAGTAGAACTTGTGGTCCTATTCAATCTCCTAAAATCTTTTTATGCCTCTTGACATACGGTAAGTGATGCACGATTAGTGATGCACGATTAGTGATGCACGATTAGTGATGCACGATTTGTAGCAATTTGCCACAAATTGTTGAAAATCTATCCATTGCTTAACAAGTGTACAATCAATTTTTCGCTCAAGAGTATGAGGCTGCAAGCAAATAAGATGGCTGCTGCGAGTCTGGCGAGTGTACTTTTCAGTGAAATTCTCATGGTTGTTTGTTCGGAAAGTTTTAAGATAAAAAAATCAGAAAAATAATACATCCAATCAGTTTTTATAAAAACAAAACAACTGCCAGATTTTCCACTAATGCATAGAAAGTAATTAGGAAAAATAGAATAATTGATTTTTAATTACATTTCTTCTTGGCACTTTTACTTGGGTTTGTAAGAAGTCGGATAATTGAATTCCTTCGATTTTTATACTGACACTAACATTTGCTAATAAATAAATTTTCTATTGCCAAAAAAATAGGATAGCACTTAAAAACCGAGGCCTTGCTGGTCGGACCAGTCGAGCCTCGGTTTTTTATTAGACTTTTTTAGTCTTTACCGAGCGCTTTTTTGTAGGTATCTAGTGCCCTTTCTCTTGCTTCTTTGTGCTCTACAATGGGTTCAGGATATTTATCTGTTCCATACTCAGGCACCCATTTTTTTATGTATTTTTTATCCTTATCAAATTTATCGGTTTGGGAATATGGGTTAAATATCCTAAAATAGGGTTGTGCATCTGTGCCTGTACCTGCTGCCCATTGCCAGCCACCATTGTTAGAGGACAGTTCATAGTCGAGCAGTTTTTTAGCGAAGTAGGCTTCTCCCCATCGCCAATCTATTAAGAGATGTTTTGTTAAGAAACTGGCAGTTATCATCCTCACTCTATTGTGCATGTATCCGGTGGTGTTCAATTCGCGCATACCTGCATCTACAATAGGATAACCTGTCTTGCCTTCACACCAAGCTTTAAATTCTTCTTCATTGTTACGCCATTTTACTTGGTTGTATTTGCTTCTAAAGTTCTCCTCTTTAACATGTGGGAAATGGTGCAAAATCATCATGTAGAAATCTCGCCAAATCAACTCATTGAGCCACTTTTTGCTATGCTTGAAACCGCGCTGAGCTAAATGCCTAATACTTACTGTACCAAATCTTAAATGAACACTTAACCTAGAAGTGCCTTCTACAGCAGGTATGTTTCTTTTGTCTGCGTAATTTTTTAAGATATCCTTTTCGAGCTTTCTGTCGGGGAATTCTACCTCTGTTTTCTCAAACCCCATATCCTTTAAGCTGGGCATTGAAAAAGGCTTGGTCACATAAAAGTTCTCGAAATATTTTTCAGTGGGGTATGACTTAAAGAAATAATTATTGGGCTCACTGTTCAACTTTTCATACCACTTTCTGCTGTAGGGAGTAAATACAGTGTATGGACCGCCATCGTTTTTTAAGACTTCATCTTTCTCAAAAATACACTGATCTTTAAAAGTTTTAAAAGGGATGTTTTTCTTTTCTAGCATATTGCCAATTTCCTCATCCCTTTCCTTGGCATAAGGTTCGTAATCTCTGTTGGTATATACTGCTTGCACATCGTACTTATCCAAGATTTCCTTCCAAATTTTATTGGGTTTTCCATACTTTACCAAAAGTGCGCTGTCCTGTTCTTGCAATTTTTCATCTAGCTTTTTAATATAGTGATGGATAAACTCTACTCGGGCATCTGCTTTTTCTTCAAGCTTATCCAATATATCCTTATCAAAAATGAAAACAGGCAACACAGGGTAATCGCCTTTTAAAGCATGATAAAGGCCAGCGTTATCGGCTAGCCTTATATCTCTTCTGTGCCAAAAAATAGAAACTTTATCCATATTAATTATAGATTTCTTAGAGAGGAAAGACCTCCATCAATTTTCAATACTTGTCCTGTAATCCAGCTACTGTCTTCAGATAGCAAATAACTGGCTGCTTTTGCCATGTCTTGAGGTTGGCCTACTGTACCCAGTGGGTGTCTTTTTGCTGAGGCTTCTCTCTTCTCATCGCTTGAGAGTAAGTTGGCTGCTAATGGTGTGTCGGTAAGGGATGGTGCTATAGCGTTTACCCTAATTTTGCTGTTAACTAATTCAGCTGCTAAAGACCTTGTTAAACCCTCAACAGCACCTTTTGCACTAGCAATACTCGCGTGGAATCCCATACCTGTTTGTACAGCTACCGTACTGAAGAAAATAATACCGGCGCCCTTCGCTTTCTTTAGTGGAATCATACAAGCTTGCGCTATTTTGGCCGCACCCAATGCATTTATTTTAAAATCATTTAAGAAATCATTTTCATCCAATCTGGTAAAAGGCTTTAAGTTGATGCTACCCGGACAATAAGCCAAACCGTGTAGGGCATCGGGCAATTGGTTTTGTAACTCTTTTGCGTCAAAATCCAAAACGTCGAGTTCTATGTGGGGGGCATCTATGTCTTCGGGTTTCTTTCTTGATGCTGTGATTAAATTAGCTCCTTCGCTAAGTAGGTGTTTTGCCAAATTGTGTCCTATACCTGAACTGGCACCTACAATTAATATATTTTTTTCTTTAAACTTTTCTTCCATAACTAGTTGTTTATTTATCAATATTTCACTTTAAATCGAATTATAAAAAGATTACTTTTTAAAAGTATGCTTTATTCTATTACAACTATTTAAGAGTTCGAGTAAGGCTATTGTTTAGCATTCAACCGTATTTTCAATCAAGCTCCACAGCATGAATTTATCTTTATTTCTGAGAGGTTTTGTGGTTTTAATATTTTTTACTGCTTTTGCCTTAGAAAAAATTAACGCCCAGTCTTACAGGTATGTCGTTCTTTTTAAAGATAAGGTAGGTACCACGTTTTCTACTTCTACCCCTGAAGCATACCTTTCTGAAAGGGCCCTTACTAGAAGACAAAAACAAGGTATTGCTATTACAGAAAAAGATTTGCCCGTTAGCCAAGTGTATTTAGATTCTATTGAGGCAGAGGGCATAGAAGTGCTTTACACTACAAAATGGCTCAATGGTGCTCTGCTTGAATTTGACACCGAGCAAGAACTCGATAAGCTTAACGGTTTTTCTTTTATAAAAAAGCACAATTTCAATTTTGGGGTCTTGTCTCTAGCTGAAGTCCTTACTTACACGGAAACTGTACAAGCGTCAAAATCGACCCAAAGCGATACAATTGATTACGGCTATACATTTGAGCAACTGAGTATGTTAGGAGTGCCCGCGATGCATGCCGCAGGTTTTACAGGCAAAGGTATGATGATAGCAGTTTTTGATGCGGGTTTTAGAAATGTAGATGATATTTCAGCATTTGATTCGCTTCGCGCTCATAATCGTATTGTAAATACTTATGATTTTGTAGAGCGAGAAGAGAATGTATTTGATGACCACGACCACGGCACTAAGGTACTTTCAGTTATAGCGGCTAATTTGCCCAATAATTTAGTGGGCGCCGCTTTTGAGGCGTCCTACGTTTTACTGCGAAGTGAAGAAGTAGCCAATGAGAGTAGGTTAGAAGAATTTTATTGGTTGCTTGCAGCAGAATACGCAGATAGCCTAGGTGTAGACATTATTAACTCTTCTTTGGGTTATAACATTTTTGATGATGCGGTGGACAATTACAACCAAGCAGATCTAGATGGAGAAAGCGCACTGATTACCATAGCGGCAGATTTGGCTGCTTCTACAGGCATGTTAGTAGTAAATAGCGCAGGTAATGAGGGCAATAGTTCTTGGGGTACCCTTACCCCGCCCGCAGACGCCGACTCGATTTTGACCGTAGGAGCGGTTACTGCTATGCAAAATTACGCGGGTTTTTCATCAATAGGGCCTACGACTGATGGGCGCATCAAACCTGACGTAGTAGCAAGGGGCACTTCTGTAGCAGTGAGTAGTTCTGGCGGAGGCATAACTTACTCTAACGGTACTTCATTTTCCACACCTCTTATTTCAGGTTTGGCGGCAGGTATTTGGCAAGCTAATCCTGATTTTACCAATATGGAGTTGATCAACACCATTAAATTAATTGCATCGCAGAGCGAGTCGGCAGACAACCAAGTAGGTTATGGGGTGCCCGACTTTACTAAGCTATTGCCCAAGGTAGGATTAGAAGATAAAGAGATAGAGGTTTCTGTAGAACTTTTTCCCAATCCTACGCAGGCTGGTTTTGCCATGGTTTTCCCAAAAGTGTTAGAAGGTAGAGAAATAAAGCTGCGTGTTTTTAGTGCAAGTGGCCAACTCTTAATTGATAAGATGCATAGGATCAACCAAAACAAGATTGATGTAGAACAGCTGCATGCAAAAGGTTTGTTGTTGATCAAAGTAGAAGGGAAAGGAATTTCTATAAGTAAGAGATTACTGAGCAATTGATTTTTGAAAAAGTGCTATGAGGGCAGCAACGGCCCGAAAACTCATTCAGATAAAGCTTTACATTTATTTTAAAATTTTCTTGTTTGATTTATCCCTATTAATTTCACCGATTCCTGAAGGTCAGGGGGTACGATTTTAACTTACGCTTTATTCGGCTACATGCAATCATCCCGAGACGTGGTGCTCAGGCCCATGCGAAGGCTTTTTCTTTATCTTGGCAATTATAAGGGCATCTTGATTTTTGCTTCCTTATCTAGCATAATACATAAAATGCTAGATTTAATGCCACCTATTATGGTAGGCTGGGCAGTCGATACCCTTAACGATGCAACCCCTTCTTGGTTAATAGAACTCGTTGGCGCGGACCTTTACGATCAAGTAGTTTGGATCATGCTGATTTTCCTGATTGTATTCCTTTTTGAAAGTCTTACAGAATGGATGTTGAAGAACGGCTTCTTAAGATTGGCTCAACACGTGCAACACGACCTACGGATGGATGCTTACAAAAAAATGCAATCTCGTGAAATAGCCTATTTTGAATCTAATAGAACGGGCAACCTCATTGCCATGCTCAATGATGACATCAATCAATTAGAGCGCTTTCTCAATGATAATCTCAACCAAATACTGCAATTGATCACGCTTTTCCTATTTTCTGGCTTGGCCTTATTTGGTGTGGATGTTTGGATGGCCATAATCGGTATAGCGCCGATTCCATTTATAGTGTGGGGCAGCTTTATTTATCAGCGCATTATTTCTCCTCGATATAGACGCATAAGAGAAGCAGTAGGCGAATTGAGCAGCCGATTGGAAAACAACATTTCTGGTATTTCTGTAATCAAAAGTTTTACTGCAGAAAAATTTGAGGAAGCACGTTTTGAAGAAACTTCTCTAGAATATAGAGACGCCAATTATTCGGCCATTAAATACAATTCTTTGTACACGCCTATTATAAGGATGCTCATTGCCTTTGGTTTAATAGGAGGTATTTTTATGGGAGCTTGGTACATCATTAACGATATGGATCGAGTGAGCGTGGGAGACATAGCACTGTATTCTTTAATGATACAAAGATTGCTTTGGCCTGTTACCCGTTTGGGGATTATTTTTGATGAGTTTGAAAGGGCCAAGGCCAGTGCTAGAAGGGTATTTACATTAATGGATACGCCAGCCAAGATTCAAGATAGTGAAGGGGCGAAGGACATTGGTCGGGTTACTGGCAGTCTTACTTTTAAAGATGTTTCTTTCTCTTACGACGGCATGGAACCGGTGGTAAAAAATCTCGACCTAAAAATAGAAGCTGGTAAAACCATTGGCATTGCCGGCCAAACAGGAGGCGGTAAATCTACATTAATAAAATTGATTTTGCGCTTATACGATGTAGATCAAGGTGCTATTTACTTAGATGATTATAACATTAAAAACATCACTTTAAAAAGCCTTAGAAAAAACATCGCTCTGGTAAGCCAAGATATTTATTTGTTCCACGGGACTATTTTGGACAACATAGCTTACGGTATGGACTGCGATCAAAAGCAGGTAGAAGAGGCCTGTAAGCAAGCGCAGTTGCACGACTTTATTATGACTTTGCCCAAGGCATACCAAACGATGGTAGGCGAGAGAGGTATTAAGTTATCTGGCGGGCAAAGGCAAAGGATATGCGTGGCGCGTGCTATTCTTAAAAGTGCACCCATTTTGATTTTAGATGAAGCTACCAGTTCGGTAGACACAGAAACCGAGCGGGCTATTCAAGAGCACATTTATCAATTGGTAAAAGGGAGGACCGCCATAATCGTTGCGCATAGGTTGTCTACCATTAAAAATGCGGATGAGATTATTGTCTTAAAAAACGGAAAAATTGCAGAAAAGGGCAGTCATGAGCAATTGCTCATGCATCAGGGCATTTACACCGAACTTTGGACGGTACAGTCTGGAAGAATAGAAAACTACTAAATATATTACAAAATGGAGAGCTATCTAAAAAATCAGTTGATTACGCTTTTAGAAGAACGCTTTGAGGTTTTATCACCTCAACATTTAGATAGGCCAAGTTGGGAGACGGTCAGTAAAAGCAAGTATGCAGAAGAGGCGGTAGAGGTATACAGAGATTTGGGTGGAAAAATGAAGTGGCCCGGTATTCAACTACCTCAAGATTTTATACTCTTGAAAAACGATTTTGTTGTTTTTCTAGACGAAGCCTTGCATTTTAATAGATATAGGGCGCAAACTTTAAGAAGCAAAATCTATGGGAAAATGCCCTTGATACCTGTAGATAGCTATAAAACCTATTGCCGAAAATACGAAAAAGAATGTCTAAAAGCTGGCTTGGCCGGTAAAAACTGGTCATTCCCTTTTGCAGAAAAGCATTTTGGCCTAGCATCAGAAAGAGGGGATTTTTCAAAAAATGGCCCTCCTGCTTGGAAACTAAGGGCACTAGAAAACTTTTTGTTAGATAGTGCGCTTTTAGCTCAAAAAGTGAAAGTTTTAAGGCTGTCCGTTTATCAACAGTTGATGTTGAATAAGCAATTGTATAAAATAGGCGATATTTTAATAAGTGGCCGAGAACCTCAACAAACGGCACTTCTCAACTACATAGAAAGGAAAATATCTTCATAGGGCAACTCTATGGTATTTGTACTTGGATCATCTGGGTCGTATTTAACAATGATCAGCTCATTATTAAATAAGACTCTAAAAGTAGAAGCGTATTGAGTGGTACCATTGGGTATGTAAGCATTTCCTTTATAGGTTTTGCCATTTACAACAAACGAGAAATCTACCTTGTATCCTGTTATAATTGTTCTATTGCCTGTAAGGGTCTGCCTGATAATTTTCTTAGGCACTACTTTTTCTATTTTACCTTCTGCCTTCCCTTTAAATTGAACTGCCTGTAGTTTATGAAAAAGTACAGGCAGTTCTAGTATTAAATCTTGCCCGAGTATAAGAAATACTACAAGCAGAATAAGATAACGGTATTTACTAGGGTCAAAGAATTTACTGTATTTAAACGCTCGCTTACTCATCAAGAAAAACAGTTTTTCCAGTTTTAAAAGACTTGTCAGCCGCAAGTACTATTTTTAAGCTATTAATTGCATCGTTAACATGTTGAGTAAGGTCTAGGTCCTCTTGAATAGCTTTGAGAAAAAACGCTTGTTCCAAATCGCAAAGGCCTTGGTGGTCTGGTTCGTCTTCTGTGCTGATGATTTCGTCATTTTTGGCAAATCCTCTATCGGCGCCCAATTGGCTGTGGTGTAACTTAAGCGAATTTGTTTGAGTATGGGAATCTATATCATTAGAGTTACCGGTTTTCTCCATAATACTCAATGCTCCCTTGGGGCCAAATACATCTTTTACAAAAAAGGCTGTTTCGCTGATCATTGGCCCCCAACCGGCTTCATACCATCCTACCGAACCATCAGAGAACTTTACTTGTAAGTGACCATAGTTGTACATATCATCAGCTACCTCGTCGGTAAGTTTAGCGCCAATTGCATTTACACTTATGGGTTCGGCTTCTGTCATTTGGCACATAACATCTACATAATGTACTCCACAATCTACTATTGGCGACATAGATTTCATCAGGTTTAAATGTGTAGCCCATGTTTTACCACTGCTCTGTTGGTTTAGGTTCATGCGCATAACCAAAGGCTTGCCTAAAGTTTTAGAGATATCGATAAATTTTTTCCAAGCAGGGTGTACCCTTAAAATATAGCCTATCACCACCTTTTTGTTTAATTCCTTGGCTTTATCGGCGATTTTTTGAGCTTCTTCTACAGTAACGGCCAATGGCTTTTCTACAAAAATATGAGCGCCTGCTTCTAAACTTTTAATGGCGTATTCAGCATGAGAATCAGGATAAGTGTTTATGGAAACTGCATCGGGTTTTGTGGTGGCCAATGCCTCATCAAAAGAGTTAAAGCCAGGTAGCCCGCCGAGTTCGTCATTGAGGTCTTTGCGGCTTTCTGGAGTTAAACTTACCAAGCCTACTATTTCGAATTCTGGCATTTTATGGTATGCCCTAGCATGTGAGGAACCCATATTGCCACAACCTGCCACAAGTATGCGAATCTTATCTTTCATTTCAGTTAAATTAATTTATTGGTTCAAATATCTAAGTGTTTTCTCTAAAATTAATATCGAGACTGCAAGTTAAAATTATAAGCTTGTTAAAACAAAGGCTAAACATTTAAAGATTTTGCACGTAAGTTCCCAAAAGCTAGCGAAGAATTAAAATATTTTGTGCTGGTCAGGAATTTGCATACTTTAGCTTTAGCCAATAACAACAAAAATAAAAAACACATGAAAACAGATGTTGCATCAACAGCTGAAACTGAGATTCAGCTAGACAGACTCGTTAATGAGGGTAAATATGAGGAAGTATTGCACTTACTTCAGCACGAAACTTTCAGAAAAGAATTTAAATCTATTGTAGCAGAACAGGACGAAAAGTTGAATCTTGAAGCTGCCTACAGGTTTTGCCAATATGCTATTTCATTACAGCCTGAGGAGGTTTATTTTCAAAAAATGGCCTTTAGCATTGCCCATGGGCTTTCTGAGAGGTATGTGAGCTTTAAACGAAAAGCATTGACCCATTTGTTAGATGCCATTAAAATGGATAAAACTGACTGGAAATTAAAGGAAAACGCCCTTCTGTTTTATGATGGAGGACTACTGCCGGAAAAATTCGTGAAACCTTTTGCTGAGATTGTGATCAGGATGGATCCGACCAATAGGAATGCACTAAAGGTTTTGGAAAAAGAACTGGATGTATATTAAAAATCTGATTGAGGAATAACAAACCGACCTATTTGGTCGGTTTTTTTTTGTTCGGTCTACAATTATATGTTTTATAGCGAGTGGGTACTTCCTTATCTACAGTTTTTTTTGAGTAAAAAATTGCCCTTGGCTTATACAAATTGAGGAATTTTAAAGATAGCTGCATTCAATATAACTTTCCCATTTTGTCGATACTCCATTTTTTAAAAGATTATTTGACTTGTTTTACTAATTTTGCCAAATGCAACAGAAACTAAGACTTTACAATACTTTAAGTAGGCAAAAAGAGGAATTTACGCCTTTGAACCCTCCTTTTGTGGGTATGTATGTTTGTGGACCGACTGTTTACAGCAACGTACATTTGGGCAATGTCAGGACTTTTACTTCTTTCGATGTGCTTTTTAGGTATCTGAAGCATTTAGATTACAAAGTACGTTACGTGCGTAATATTACCGATGTGGGTCACCTAGTAGACGATGCAGACGATGGAGAAGATAAAATCGGCAAAAAGGCGAGGTTGGAAAATTTAGAACCCATGGAAATCGTACAGCGCTACACCAACGATTTTCATTTCGTAATGCATCAATTAAATAACTTACCACCTAGTATAGAACCCACAGCTACAGGTCATTTAATGGAGCAAATCCATATGATCAAAATCCTGATTGAGAAAGATATGGCCTACGAGGTAAATGGTTCTGTTTATTTTAATGTGCGTAAATACCACGAAAAATACGGCTACGGTAAGCTTTCAGGTAGAAACATAGATGATTTGATTGCAGGCAGTAGAAGCTTAGATGGGCAAGATGAAAAAAAAGATTCCCTAGACTTTGCACTTTGGAAAAAGGCAACAGGCGGACACATTATGCGATGGGATGCCCCTTGGAGCGAGGGTTTTCCCGGTTGGCATTTAGAGTGCTCTGTGATGAGTCATAAGTATTTGGGGAAAACCTTTGACATACACGGAGGAGGTATGGATTTGCAATTTCCGCACCACGAATGTGAGATAGCCCAAGGTAAGGCTACCCATGATGAAAATCCTGTA
>Ga0207419_1001511_pt1 | contig 17234 bp, 14 predicted proteins | sample ElkSloMetagenome_4_FD_184723 | JGI IMG/M metagenome (GOLD analysis project Ga0207419, IMG submission 184723) | Hot spring microbial communities from Elkhorn Slough, Monterey Bay, USA - MD2A (version 2) | ecosystem: Environmental > Aquatic > Marine > Intertidal zone > Estuary: Microbial mat ...
TGGGGCCGGTCGCCGCCATCCAGTCCTATGGATCAGGGATTGGAGTGCAAGCGGCGGCCAATTTCGTGGATTGCGAATTTGACTGCGAAAACCCTAATTACGCTGGCATTCTCGCATCCGCCAACAATTCCTCCGGCACAATCGGTGGCGGATTGTTCACGTTCCGCAATTGCCGTGACACCAGCGGGCGCATGCCCAATGTCTCGACCCTTGGCGTTCAGACGAAAACAAACGCAACAAACCCCAATATCGTGGAAGTCAATGACTGCACCGGCTTTGACGCAATCTCTCTTTCGCCAGGCTCTGCAGGTGTTTTCGCAGGAAAGTGGATATTGCGCGGTAACACTCCGATGAACGTGAACTCTCAAATTCCCGGAGATATGCTGACGGGTTGAGCCTGCCTCACTCGATAACCCGTCCGCGCACCATCACGAAACCGACATCTTCCAGCACGCTCACATCCTCCAGCGGATTGCCATCCACAGCGATAATATCAGCGGAAAAGCCAGGGGCAATTTTGCCGATCTGGTCCTGCATCCCGAGGATCGTCGCAGCGCCGGTGGTGGCGGCTGCGATGGCATCGGCGTTGGACATGCCGCCCTTTACCATCAGCGCAAATTCACCTGCATTTTCGCCGTGCGGAAACACGCCTGCATCCGTGCCGAAGGCGATGGCGACATCATATTCCAGCGCGCGCTCTATGATCGAATCCGCGATTTTCGACACGGCAAGGATCTTCGCCTCGACCACGGGGGTGTAGAACTGGTTGCCAAGGTTCTTCTTGATCCCCTCAAACGCCATCAATGTGGGGATCAGGGTGGTGCCCGCCTCCTTCATCGCGGCGGCGGCTGCTTCGTCGATATAGGTGCCATGCTCGATTGTATGGACACCGGCCTTCGCTGCATCCTCGATCCCGCGCGCGCCATGCGCATGGGCGGCGACTTTGAGACCGAGGCTTTCGGCTGTCTCCACAATCGCTGTCATTTCAGCCAGCGTGAAATGCGCCTCAAGCCCGCGTCCCTGCTGTGACAGGACGCCGCCGGTTGCGGTAATCTTGATCAGATCCGCGCCATATTTGGAGGCGAGCCGCACTTTCCCGGCGCATTCGACCGGCCCTGTGCAGGCATAGCCTGCGGTGATCGCGTCGTTCACTTCCTTGCGAAACCCGGTCGTATCGCCATGCCCGCCGACAATCGCAATAGTGCGACCCGATGTGACGACGCGCGGTCCGGGCACGATCCCTTCGGCGGTGGCGCGGCGCAGGGATTGGGTGACCTGATCGGAGCGTGAGCCCAGATCGCGCACGGTGGTAAAGCCGGCCAGCGCAGTGATGCGAGCATTCTTCGCCGCGATCAGGGTATAGTATTCCGGCGGCGTGGTCGCCCCGCGCCAGAATTCGCCCGAAGGGTCGCCAGAGAGGTGAGTGTGCAGATCGATAAGGCCGGGCAACACGGTCTTGTCGGACAGGTCGATGTAGGTATCGGCCTCGTATTCGGTGAACGGAGCAACGCGGATTTCCGTAACCTTGCCATCCTCAATGAATATCACCGCAGGGCCGGTAGGATCGCTGTTTGCATCTGTAATTACCGAACCGGCTCTAATGGCGATTGTCTCAGCCGCCGCCGGTGCCACCAGCATTGTCGCAATGGTGAGCGCAGCAGCAGCGCACTTAGAAAACATCTTCATTTCATTCCCCTTCCCTATTCCGAAACAGTCTTTGCCATTGAATGCCCACTCGTTACAAGGTGCGGTAACTGTCTGATTATGAGAGGTAATAACATCACATGAAGCGTATCGCTCTGGTTTCGGCCACCCTTCTAGCTGGCGCATCACTGACCGCCACCGCCCATGCCCGCCCGATGACACCCGAAGACGTGGCCAAGACCGAAAGCGTTGGCGCAATGGCGGTCTCTCCCGACGGCACGCGCATCGCCTACACGACCAGCAGCCTGCCTGATGTGACCGAAGGTGAGAAGAACGGTTCCTCAAGAGGCGAGCTGAAAGTGGCGAGCGCGCCCGACATGGCGAAGGCGTATCTTCCCGAAGACATTTCACCCGGCGGCGTTGCGTTCTCTCCCGATGGCACGATGGTGACCTTTCTGTGGTCGAAGGATGATGAGGACCGCGCGGTCTGGGGCGTTCCCGTCGATGGCGGCACCTACACGAAGATCGCAGCCGTCGATGACACCGGCGTGCGCTCATACAAATTCGCCCCCGATGGTAGCGCGATCTATCTGCTGACAGGTCCGGGCGAGGACAAGCAGCGCGAGGCGCAAGCCAAGGGCGGGTTCAACTCGGTCGTCTACGAAGAGGAATTCCGCCCCGCACGCATGTTCAAGGCAGCCATCGGCAGTGAAATGGATGCCGAGCCTGCCGAAATCGAGATTCCGGGCTTTGTCAGCAGCTTCGATATTTCAGTCGATGGCAGCTTTGCCATTATCGGCACGACGCCCACTCCGCTGGTCGATGACAGCTATACCAAGCAGCGGATCAACATCCTTGATCTTCCTACTGGCAAAGTGCGCGCGGTGGTAGAGACCCCTGGCAAAATCGGCGACGTTGAAATTTCGCCGGATGGCACGCAACTCTCACTTATCGCTGGCGTCGATATGAACGATCCTGCCGCGACGACGCTGCATCTGGTCGATGCGAAAACGGGCGAATACCGGGCCGTGAATGCGGGCGCTGCCGAAGCGGTAACCGACACGGAGTGGCTGGCTGACGGCAGACTGGCGGCGCTGGTTGACCGGGGCGTTGACAGCTTTCTGCGTGTCTACAAATCTGACGGCACAATCGACACAGAGATTGATCCGGGCGAACTGATCCTGACGCGGATTGATGCGGCAGGCGATACGATTGCGGTGGCGGCCAATGCGCCGACCCATCCAACCGAACTGTTCACCCTGAAGGGAGAGACGTTTGAGCGTTGGACCACCCACAATGAATGGCTCGCGGATATCGATTTCGGAGTGCAGCGCCCCTATCGTTACATGGCCACCGATGGTCAGCAGATCGAAGGGGTTTTGATCGAGCCTGTGGGCGGGATTCCCGAAGGCGGCGCGCCGACGATCATGAACGTGCATGGCGGGCCCGAGGCGCATGAGAGCAATGGCTGGCAGACCGCCTATTCAAAGCCGGGCCATGTTGCTGCGGGACAGGGCTATGCCGTGTTTCTGCCGAATTATCGCGGCTCAACCGGCTATGGCGTTGCCTTCGCGAAACAGCATCAGGGCCGCTACACCGATCCTGAATTCCGCGACATTGTCGATGCAAAGAGGGCGCTTGTCGCTCAGGGTATCACCGATCCCGATCGCACCGGCATCACCGGCGGTTCCTATGGCGGCTATGCCAGCGCATGGGGGGCGACCTATCACTCGGCAGAGTACGCAGCCAGCGTGATGTTTGTCGGTATCTCAAACCAGATCAGCAAGTTTGGCACCGGCGATATCCCGTATGAGATGTACAATGTGCACAGCCGCGCATGGCCGTGGGACGACTGGCAGAAAATGCTGGAGGTCTCACCCGTTTATCACGTTGACAAGGCGAACACGCCGACGCTGATCATGCATGGTGAGGAGGACACGCGCGTCAATCCTGGGCAAAGCCTTGAGCTGTATCGGTCCCTCAAAGTGCGCAAGCCAGAAGTGCCGGTGCGTCTGGTCTTCTTCCCGGGCGAAGGGCACGGCAACCGGATCGCGGCGAACCGCTATGACTATAATCTGCGGATGATGGAGTGGTTCGACACCTATCTTAAAACCGGTGACCGCCGCGCAGAAATGCCCGCCCCGCGTCCGCAATTGGCCGAAGGAGCCAAGGGCGCGACAATGCCTGAGGAAGAGGAAGCTGCCGAGTAAGGTGTAGCGGGGGGGGCCTTGTTTGCGCGTCCCCATCCGGCGCGCGGCTCCCCCGTTCAAACGCCTGAGGCGTAATCGCTGCGGTCGCCCCGCAGCGGAGCGGAGGGATCAGCCCCGAGGATGAGCGTCCTGATGGACGCTCACGCGATCAGAACGTATACCCGATCCCCAAGCCCAGAATGAACTGGTTCGCATCACCGCGAATGTCGGTGAAGGGGGTGTCCGCTCCGTCCCCGATCAGGCGGGTATAGCCCAGAACTCCGTACACACTGAAACCGCCATTCAGCGCATTACCGTCAAGGTCATAGTTGATGATCGCAGTCGTTCCGATGGAATTCAGCCCGCCATCCGCGTTGAAGGTTGGCAGCCCGCTCGCCGCGCTTTGAGCGGGGGTTACGGTGTAATAATATTCGGCAAAGCTATCATCGACGAATTGCAGGCCGACGTTCATTTGCAGAATCGTGGCCCGGTCCAGAGGCGTGCGGTAGGTGACACTGGGTTCCACCAGCATCCCTTCATGCGCGCCCGCGACATCCCAGCGTACTTGCGTTGCAAGAGTGACGGAATCGAGCTTTCCAAGGACGCGCGGGATCGTAACTCCAACATTCGGACCGACTTCGATCGCGAGATCGAGGTCTTCGAGCTGCTCGACGACGGTATCCTCGATCTGGTTCACACGATCATTGCGGATGCGGAATGCCGGACCAAAATTGAAGCGAGTGTCACGTTGCCCCATTAATGCTTTGGGCGAATTGAGATTAAGCACAAAACCCGGACCATTAGGGCTGATACCCACTCCGCCAACGCGGCCCACGATCAGCGGCAAGGGAAAGACGATATAGTCATTCGAACCGGAATAGCTCGGCACAAGGCCAGCACCAATCCCGACCGAGGCCCACGTTTCGTCAAACACAATCTTGGGCATCTGGAAAGGCGGTTGACCGGGTGCTCCGGGTGCTCCCTGAGCATCTGATGTCGGCGCAGGCGGGCCGTCTGGCGCACGCGGTGAACGTTCCTGCGCCTCCGCTGAGATCTTCTTGCCATCACCTTTGCTCATCGCCAGATCAAATGCCGCCACACCATCACCTGCTCCATCGGACGCAGCACCGCCTTCAGCGGCCCAAAGAGGCGCGGGGATGGCAGCGGTGGCAAGGAAAAGGCCACAGAGGCTTCTTTTCAGGTGGCGGCTACAGGCATGCATTGGGTCATCTCCGAAGGGCTGGGCTATTTTTCGCGCAGACAGGCGCTGACACGGGGACGCGCGCGGGGCCCAGCTAATAGATGAACGGTTCCGTAAACGGTTCCGTCTCTCGATCAATTAATTATCCCGGAAATGACTCGCTGCAGGCAGACTGCGCCGATCAAGTTAAAAAGTGTAACCGATGCCAATGCCGCCAAAAAATTGATCCGCACTGCCAACTTGCGAAGTGAACGGCGAATCCGCCGCATCACCCAGCACGCGAGTATAATTCGCCAGCCCGAACACAGCAAAACCGCCATCGAGAAGGTCTCCGTTCAGATCAAAGAATACAAGCGCTGTCAGCCCGGTATCCTGGAATCCGCTGCTCGCTTCGAACGGCGTCAGGGGGCTTGCGTCGGCGGTGGTTGCATCGACGGTGTAATAATATTCGGCAAAATCATCATCGATCCACGTCGTATGTGCTGACAGCGTCATCGCCATACCCCGGCTGAGCGGGGTGAAATATGTCGCTGTCGGGCGGACGGACATGCCGCCATGCGCGCCAGCAATGTCGAACAGAATATCCGCGTTCAGGTTCACGCTGTCAGCGCGGTTCAGAACGCCGTCGATATTGACGCCAATGGTCGGTCCTACTTCGACCGCAACATCAAGCTTTGGCAGGGCATCAACCACATCGTCGTTCACCTTGATAGCGCGGTTGAAATTCAGCTTCAGCTCCGGCCCAAACTGGAATGAGACACGCTTTTCGTTGTCATCAATGACGTCCAGCGCAAATCCCGCGGGGCGCGGATTGATGTCAACGCCGCCGACGCTCCCTTGCAACAGGGGAATGGGGAGAATGTTGTAATCATCCGAACCGATATAGCCCGGCCCCATACCGATTCCGACGCCAACTGCGAGAAAGTCCCCGTCAAGCGCGGTGCCCTCGAGGCTGAGCCTTTCTGCGGGGCCTGAGTCCTCGCTCTGGGGGTCCGCGCTCTGGCCTGTGCGTGATGTCGTGGTTTCACTTTGGCTGCGCTCCTGGGCAGCGCCTGTGCCCGGCGCTTCCTGTGCCAAAGCCGGGCTGATGGCAGTTGCGCAGAGGACTGCGGCTAAAGCGGCTCGCGCCGCGCCCTTTGCTGGCCGGAGTGCGGGCCGGAGTGCTGGCAGGGGCGCGGGGGGGCATGCGGCCCGGAATGCGGGCAGGTGGTAAACGATGGTCATAGGTTTGCAGGTTGTCTTTCAAGGAGTTGTTATGGCCTTCTTATCCATGAACGATCAGTTGGTTTCAAATTTAACAACATATCACGGCTGTGCGCGGCAAAGGTTGCAACAAACTGGTCGCACAAGGCATGCGGCCGTCCAATTCCGCGCCGCCGCATCATTGTCCCCGTATTGCTACGCCCCCCCTCCTGCCCTAGGGCATCGGACGGATGCGCGACTCTACTCTTGATGTGGCCTTAGTTGGCGGCGGCCTTGCCGGGGGCCTGATGGCTCTTGCGCTGCATCGCGCCCGCCCGAACTTTCGCATCGCCCTGATCGAAGCGGGTGAGACCATCGGCGGCAACCACCGCTGGAGCTGGTTCAACAGCGATCTGGATGACGCGGGTCAGGCCCTGCTCGAACCGTTTCGCAAGACGGAATGGAAAACGGGATACGATGTGCGCTTTCCCAAGCTGCACCGCACATTGGCCACCGGCTACACATCGATGGCCTCGCCCGATTTTCATGAAGGACTAACGCGGCTTCTGCCCGAAAAGGCGCTTTATCTTGGTAAGCGCGCCTCGGTTATCGATGCAAGCGGCGTCACCTTGACCGACGGCACCCATCTGGATGCGCGCATGGTGGTGGATTGCCGCAGCTTCCAGCCAAGCAAGCATCTGCGCGGCGGCTGGCAGGTGTTTATGGGCCGCCATATGAAGCTGGAGAAAGCGCACGGGATCGAACGCCCCGTCATCATGGACGGGGATGTCGATCAGGTCGCGCCCTATGGCAATGGCGGGGCGTATCGCTTCGTCTATGTTTTGCCGCTGGGCGCGCATGACGTGTTCGTCGAGGATACCTATTACGCGGATGAGGCAAAGCTGGACCGCCCGGCTTTGTCTGGCCGGATTGATCAGTATTGCCACCAGAACGGTTGGCAGAACGGCACGCCAATGGACCACGAAACGGGCCTGCTCCCGGTGCTGACCGGCGGCGATTTCAGCGCCTATCAGGATGAGGTCCGCACACCCGGTGTTGTGGTGGCGGGCGCACGCGCAGGATTTGTCCACCCGCTCACCAGTTACACCATCCCGATCGCGGTTGAGAACGCGCTGGTCTTTGCCGAGGAAGCTGACCTGTCAGCGCCGCAAATGGTTGCTCTGTTTGAAGCGCGAGCACGCCGCCACTGGAACCGCACAGGATATTACCGCCTGCTCGCGCGTTTCTTGTTCTTCGCCGCCGATCCGGACCGCCGGGTCGACATTTTTCAGCGCTTTTACGGGCTGTCACAAGGGCTGATCGAACGCTTTTATGCCGCACGCTCTCCCATAAGGGATCGCGTACGCGTCCTCTGGGGCAAGCCGCCCGTATCTGTTCCACGCGCAATCGGGGCTATGTTCAAACGCGGTAAACCGCTGAGCAAGCCGCGGAAATCTGATATACCAGCTTCAATCAAGACGGAGACACCCGCATGAACGTGCAAAGCAAGCTCAACATCGCATCGGCCGTCGGCGGGAAAGGCATCGATCCCCGCATGGCAGAGCGGTATGCGGGAAAGACCGCCTGCGTGGTTGGCTCCGGCTTTGGCGGCATGTCGCTCGCCATCCGGCTGCAATCCGCAGGGATCGCCACCACCGTGATCGAAGCGCGCGATAAGCCCGGTGGCCGCGCCTATTATTGGGAGAAGGACGGCTTCACCTTCGACGCTGGCCCCACCGTGATCACCGATCCGCCCTGCCTTGAGGAATTGTGGCAGCTGACCGGCCACGACATCGCCGAAGATGTCGAGCTGATGAAGGTCATGCCGTTCTATCGCCTCAACTGGCCCGACGGCACGAATTTCAACTATTCCAACGATGAAGATGAACTGTTCGCGGAAATCGCCAAGCTCAGCCCCGATGATGTAGTCGGATACCAGCGCTTCCTCGAATACTCCGCAGGCGTGTTTGAAGAAGGCTATGTGAAGCTGGGTCACAAGCCGTTCCTCGATTTCAAGACCATGCTGAAAGCCGCGCCCGCCCTCGTGAAAGAGCAGGCATGGCGCAGCGTCTATTCGATGGTGTCGAGCTATATCAAGCACCCCAAGCTGCGCGAGGCATTCAGCTTCCACTCACTGCTGGTGGGTGGTAACCCGATGAAGACCTCCAGCATCTATGCCCTCATCCACAAGCTGGAGAAGGATGGCGGCGTCTGGTGGGCACGCGGCGGCACCAATCGCCTGATCGCCGGAATGGTGCGCCATTTTGAGCGGCTGGGCGGCACAATGCGCGTCGGCGATCCGGTCGTTCAAGTCCACACGGTGGGCACGCGCGCGACCGAGGTTGAAACCAAGAGCGGCTTCAAACAGCACTTTGACGCGGTCGCCTCCAACGGCGACATCATGCACTCCTACAAGGATTTGCTGTCTGACTCACCGCGCGGCAAGAAGATGGCGAAGTCGCTGAACCGCAAAAGCTACAGCCCGTCGCTCTTCGTGGTGCACTTTGGCCTCGATGGCGCATGGCCCGGCGTTGCGCATCACATGATCCTGTTTGCGAACCGCTATAAGGGTCTGCTCGACGATATCTTCAAAAACGGCGTGCTGCCCGAAGATTTCGCGATCTATCTGCACCATCCGACCGTCACCGATCCTTCAATGGCGCCTGAGGGCAAGAGCACATTCTACGCGCTGGTGCCGGTCGCCCACATGGGCAAGATGCCAATTGACTGGGATGTTGAAGGGCCAAAGCTTGAAAAGATGATCCTGGATGAAATCGGGCGTCGCCTGATCCCCGACATTCACGACCGGATCGTGACCAAGTTCAGCTATGCTCCCAAGGATTTCCAGCAGGACCTGTCCGCCCATATGGGCAGCGCGTTCAGCCTTGAACCGGTCCTGTGGCAGAGCGCGTACTTGCGCGGCCACAACCGCGACGACGTGATCGACAATTACTACCTCGTCGGCGCAGGCACCCATCCGGGCGCAGGCATCCCCGGCGTGGTCGGCAGCGGCAAGGCGACAGCGGGCCTGATGCTGGAGGATTTGGCGATTAAGGAGACGGCGTGATTGCAAACCTGCTCGCGCTGGCTGCTTCGGCAGTACCCGGTCCCTCGACTTCGCCTCTCAGCGAAGCCAATCACAGACATGAATGGATCTTGCTGGCGGAAGATGAAGACCATCGCCAATGGCTAGACATTGGAAGAATCGGCCAAACACAAATCAACGATGAGATTTATCCTACCCTTATTTTTCGTTCACAAATCGTCAGCAAATCTGGCAAACCCAACATATTGGACAGCGAACATGCTGTTCATTGCTCCACGATTCAGAGTGCTTCGGCGATGCTGAGGGTTTGGAATGGGGGTCCGAGATGGGGTGGTTTTGATAGTCCTCCCCAAAAGGTTCACGATGTCGAGTTTTTGACTTTGCTGCGGCCGACTGTTCCAAGAGACTTGGAGATATTGAAGTTGGCTTGTCCGGACTTGTTTGAGGATCAATGAAACGCCTTGCTATCTACTGCGGCTCCGCCTCGCCGGCTGATCCGCGCTATATCGAACTTGCCGAAGATGTCGGCACCGCCCTTGCCCAGCGCGGGATTGGCGTTGTCTATGGCGGCGGAAGGCTGGGCCTGATGGGCGCGGTCGCCAAGGGCGCGCGCAATGCGGGCGGAGAGGTGATCGGCATTATCCCTGAAAGCCTGGTGCGCGCCGAGGTTGCCAATCACGATTGCGATGAACTCATCAGCGTCTCCGGCATGCACGAACGCAAGCAGAAATTCACCGACCTTTCGAACGGCTTCGTGACGCTCCCCGGCGGCGTGGGCACGATGGACGAATTGTGGGAAGCGATGAGTTGGGCGCAGCTTGGCTACCACTCCGATCCGGTGGGCCTATTGAACGCCTTCGGCTTTTACGATGATCTGATCGCTTTCAACGCCAAAATGGCCCGCGTGGGTTTTGTGCGTGAGGCGCATTCAAACATCCTGATCGCTGAAGATACGCTGCCCAAGCTGCTTGCAAGAATGGAAAGCTACGTGCCCCACACGCCGATCTTCCGCATGAAGGCCGAGGATTTGTGATGTGGCTCCCCTGAGTCCCGGCGCTGAGCGGATGTCTGCCGACACCGAAAGGCGCTCTGCGCTCGTCGCTCATGCCCATCAAACCATCAAGGTTGGCTCGGAAAGTTTCTCCGCCGCATCGCGCCTGTTCGATCCTGAAACGCGTGAGCGGGCATGGCTGCTTTATGCCTGGTGCCGGCGCTGCGACGACATTGCCGATAATCAGGTGATGGGCGGCGAATTGGGCGACCAGTCCGATCTGGACAGCCGGCTGGCGTTGATCCGCAAGCTCACTGCGCTCGCCTTTGAAGGCAAGCCTACGGGCGATCCGGCCTTTGACGCATTGGGGATCGTGGCCCGCGAATGCGGGCTGACCCCTGCCATGGCCGAAGATGTGATCGCCGGTTTCGCGCTGGATGCCGAAGACTGGCGCCCGCGTTCAGAGGCGGACATGATGCGCTATTGCTATCATGTTGCGGGCGCTGTGGGCGTGATGATGGCGGTGGTGATGGGCGTTGATCCGGCAGATCAGGATACGCTGGACCGGGCGAATGATCTGGGCCTTGCCTTTCAGCTGTCCAACATTGCGCGCGATATCGTTGAAGATGATGCAGCCGGGCGCTGTTATCTGCCGGTGGAATGGCTGGTGGAACAGGATATTGAGCCGGGCCAGCATACAAAGCCGCATCACCGCAAGGAGCTGGCGGCGATGGCCGCGCGGCTGGTCACGATGGTTGAAAAGCACGAAGCGGCCGCCCGCGTAGGGGCAGAGCGCCTGCCTTTCCGTAGCCGCTGGGCGGTGCTTAGTGCGGCGCGCATTTACGGTGCAATCGGGCGCAAGGTGAGGAGGCGAGGAGTTGATGCCTGGAACTCGCGCACTTACGTGCCGCGCTGGGAAAAAGCGATGTATGGCGCGCGCGCATTTCTCTCGGCTATCATCAACCGCGAAAAGCACCCCGACGGCCCGATCACTTGGGGCATCGCTGATTTTCGTCCACCGAGCTAGGGATCGGTTCTGGCCGGAGATTGGCTCACGCCGGACGATCCGTCCGCCTCCATCATCCGCTGCGCATCGACGCTCGCAGACTGGTGCCATAAGCTGGGGATGGTGGTGAGTCCTGCTGGGTTCGAACCAGCGACCTACTGATTAAAAGTCAGTTGCTCTACCGACTGAGCTAAGGACCCACATGCCCCGAAACGCGCGACTTGTCGCTTGCGGGAGCGCGCTCGATAGAAACCGAGAGCCGCCGGGTCAAGGACAAGTCAAGTGCAATTGCGCATCTCGGTATCAAATGAACGAAATCAAGCCTTGCGTGGATGCATTTTGCTGCGCGGGTGATGCACTTTTTACGCAGGCCATCCGCCGGGCACGCGCCGCCGGGCGCGAAAGCCGGGCGTTAAGGTGTGCCAGCGACAGGCCGCTTACCGGATCGCGCCAGCCATGCGCAATCATGCTTGCAGGGCCAAGCACGAAGCCGCGCTGGCGCATTTCGGTGTGCGGGATGACCAGATCATCGCTCACAAAGACGCCGCCGCTCCACAAGACGATATCCAGATCAAGCGCGCGCGCGCGCCAGCGCTGCCCCCTGCGCTGTGCGCGTCTGCGCCCGAAAGCGCGCTCTATGCGCTGCAAGCGGGCAAGCACATCTTCGGGGCCAAAATCGCATGCAATGAGAGCTGCAGAATTGGCATAGCGCCGCAGCGAAGGGCCAACAGGTGCGCTTTCGATAATCGCAGAGGCGGCGAGCACATCAAAGCCCTCAGCCTCGATTGCGGCAAGCGCGGCCTGTACCACACGGCGCGGATTGCCAATGCGCGCCACACGCATATTGGATCCCAGAGCGATCAGGTATGTGTGCTGCACGGGGCGCAGGCCGGTCAAATATCCTGCGCGATCCGGCCATACAGCTGCGGGCGGCGATCGCGGAAAAAGCCCATGCCTGCGCGGTGCGTTGCCGCGCGGGCCAGATCGAGCGTGGCGACAAGAAAGCCCGCATCGCCCGCACCGAATTCGCTGATCATATCGCCCCATTCATCGCAAATGAAAGAGTGCCCGTAAAAGCTCTGTTCGCCCGCTTCGCCCTCGGTGCCAATGCGGTTGCTGGCGATCACCGGCATGCAGTTGGACACGGCATGGCCAATCATCGCACGGCGCCACATCCGGCTGGTATCAAGATCGGCATCATACGGCTCGGACCCGATTGCGGTGGGATAGAACAGCGCTTCAGCCCCCATCAGCGCCATCACGCGGGCGGCTTCGGGATACCATTGATCCCAGCAAACACCCACGCCAATGCGCACCGCCGCGCCATCATCGGCGGGCACATCCCACACCTTGAAGCCATCATTGCCCGGGCGGAAATAGTATTTTTCCTCATAGCCCGGCCCATCGGGAATATGGCTTTTGCGGTAAGTGCCCATGATCGCTCCATCGGGGCCGATCATGGCAAGCGTGTTGTAATAATGGTGGCCGTCGCGTTCGAAAAAGCTGGTGGGGATGGCGATGTTCAGCCGGGCGGCAAGCTGCTGCATCGCGATCACGCTGGAATGTGTGGCGGTGGGCCGGGCAAGCGAAAACAGCGCTTCTTCCTCGACACGGCAAAAATACGGCCCCGAAAACAGCTCTGGCGGCACCACCACCCTTGCGCCCTTCGCCGCCGCTTCTTCGACAAGCGTAGAAACCGCGGAGATATTTTCAGCTTCATCATCGCTGCCAAGCGGCAGCTGGAGGGCGGCAACGGTAAGTTTCGTCATGTCGCGCGCCCTCGCACCGATTATTCCGGCTTTTTGAACAATAGCGTCATACGGTCGCTTTCACCGATTGCGGCGTATTTTTCGCGATCCTCGTCGCCGCGCGCATAGCTGGGCGGCAGGGTCCACACGCCATCTTCGTAATCGGCGGTGTCATCGGGGTTGGCGTTGACCTCGCTTGCTTCGACAAATTCAAAGCCCGCGCCTTCGAACAATGCAACAGTATCGGCATATTTGAGATAGCCTTTGGAGCCGTCGACATATTCGAGCGGCGCATCATCTTTTGCGCGATGCTGCACCACACCTGCCATCCCGCCGGGCTTGAGCGCTGTGTAGAGCGCGGCGATTTCATTTTCGGCAATGCCCCAGCGCATCAGATTGTGCGTCATCCGGATCACCAAAGCGCGGTCCACTGTGCCGTTCATGTCTTCGGGGATGTCATCGGTGAAATAGAAGGGCACTTTTTCCGCGTCGAGCCCCATCGCCTCTGACTGGGTGGCGGAAAACGCCATACCGCCCTCGCGCACGCGCTCGACAAAACCATCGCCCAGGCTCGCGGCGGATTCGGGCGAAAAGCCAACGCCGATATAGCGCCCGCTTTCAGCAAGATAAGGCGCAAGGATGCGCGTGTACCAGCCGCCGCCCGGCGCATATTCAATCACGGTATGATCGGGCTCAACCTGAAAGAAAGCCAGCGTTTCAGCCGGGTTGCGATATTCATCGCGCGCAGTGTCCTCAGCGCGGATATCGGCGGCGAGAACTTGGGTAAGCCGCTCGTTTTCAGCCGGGCTGGCGGTTTCGGTTTGGCTCGCCTCACCTTCCACGCCCGCATCACAGGCGGACAGGGCAAGCGCGCTGGCGATCAGCAGGATTGTGTGTTTCATGGCATTGTCTCCATCAGGGGCGCGAGATCCGTCGCGGGCGAATTCAATTGGTGGCCCTATTCAATTGGTGGCCGGGCTCAGTCGGCTTTCTTGAACAGCAGCGTCATCCGGTCGCTTTCGCCGATGGCGCGGTGCTTTGCCATTTCCTCTTCGCTCTGGCGACCAAAGCCGAGCGAGGGTGGCAGCGTCCATACGCCCGCTTCCCAGTTGGCGGGGTCCTTGGGATTGGCGTTGATTTCGCTTGTCGCGGCAAGTTCAAAGCCGTTGGCCTCGAAGATGTTCACCACATCCTGCGTGCGCATATAGCCGCGCTGGCGGGCGCCGTAATCATCGTAGCTTGCGCCTTCGGGTGCGCGGTGCTGAACCACGCCAACCATGCCATCATCCTTTAGCATCATGCGCGCTGCTTTCAGCACGGTATCCGCGCTGTTGCCATTGTTAAGGCCGTGCATCGAACGGAAGATCAGCACGCGATCTACCGTCCCTTCCACGGTGTCAGGCATTTCGTCGATTTCGAACGCCATCACATCGTCGGCTTCCACATTCATCCCTTCGGCGATGGTGGATGTAAAGCGCTCGGTCCAGCTTTTGGAGCGCACTTCCTGCGCGCGGCTGCGATAATCGCGCCCGTCGCTGTCGGCGTTGAAGGCGATATACGTGCCTTTTGGCATGATATAGGGTGCCAGCACGCGGGTGTACCAGCCGCCGCCGGGGCTGAATTCGGCGACCGTCATCGTCGGCTCCACCCCGAAAAAGGCGAGTGTTTCAGCAGGGTTGCGATATTGGTCACGCGCCCGATCATCGGCGCGGCGATCATCGGCGAGGACGGCATCGAGGCTGTGCATGCCGCCTTCGGCATGGTGATCGGCGGTGGCGGGCGAGGCGAAAATGCCGGCCAGCGCAAAAGCAGCAACAGGTGCAAGCAGGAACGACTTCTTCATGGTGGTAACCCCTCTCTTAATGGGAATTTTCAGGTCCTGACGCCTCCCTGACAAAGGGCTGCGTGATTGACAAGCCATCGCGGCAATCAGCGCCTATGCTCTGGCGATTGGCGAGAGGCTTCCTATGTGGTGGGGAAAGGAGATTTGTGACTATGGAACAGGCCATCATTGCCGGCGGCTGCTTCTGGTGCACCGAAGCGGTGTTTCGCGATGTGATCGGAGTGAGCGAGGTGGAAAGCGGCTATATCGGCGGCACCACTGCGGACCCCACCTACAGGGAAGTGTGCACCGGGCGCACCGGCCATGCCGAAGGCATCCGCGTGACGTTTGATCCAGAGGTGATTTCGCTTGGCGAGATTTATGATGTGTTTCTGGGCACGCATGATCCGACGCAGCTCAATCGTCAGGGCAATGATGTGGGAACGCAATATCGCAGCGCGATCTTCCCGCTTTCCGCCGCGCAAGGCGAGGAAGCCGAAGCGGCAATCGCCCGCTGGAATGCGGAAAACGGCGCACAGGCGGTGACCACGATCGAAGGCCTCGATGGCGACGAGCAGACCGCTAAATGGTATCCGGCAGAGGATTACCACCAGGAATATTGGGACGGTGAAGGCCAGCGCAATCCCTATTGCCAGGCCGTGATCCCGCCCAAGATCATGAAATTGCGCAAGAGCTTTCAGAAATATGTGAAAGAAGGCGCCTAAGACGAGATTGCGGCGCGTATCACAGCGCGCGGGATTATGTCCGGCTCTGTGCGAACGGCCACGGGAAAGCCCGTATGTTCCACTCGCACACAAAGGTCCCAATTCCCGGTCCTGAGGTCAAAGCGCCCGATTTCAGGCGTGCGCCCATTCTGTAGCTCACCGTAGATCTCGCCCTCGATTGGGATGTAGACCAGATAGGAGCTGTGCGCTTGCCTGTGTTCGCGGGAAGGCAAATCATGACGCGCGCGATCATCGGTGAAAGGTCCAAAGGCAGGAAACCACGCAGCCTTGTCGAACGGGCATGCCGATGCCCAAGCATAAAGGGCGTTGAACTCTTCCGAGTTCAGATTGCGCTGAGTGCGAAATCGCAGGACGACATAACCGATATCCTTGCGTGAATGACTGATCTGTGAGGGCAATTGGCTTGCCTTCTCCGCAGCAATGAATTGATGCTCGCCCAAGTCAGGCCCGCAGGCCGCCAGCGCAAACACTATCGCAAGCGCCTTGTTGAACCGCATCACGGCTTGCGCCACCGCGCCACAAAGAAGCCATCGAGCCCGCCTTGATCGCCCAGCATACCGGGGTGGGTACGCAGCCAGCCTTCGGGTGTGGGGACAAGGCCGGACGGGAGTTCGCTTGAGGCGATGGGCGCAGATTCCAGATCGAAGCTGCCATCAATCCAGCGCGCCTGATCCTCGCCCTCTTCGCGTTCCAGCGAGCACACCGCGTAAACCAGCACTCCGCCCGGCTTTAACCAAACCGCCGCCCGCGTCACCAGAGCACGCTGCAGCTCGGCCATTTCGGCAATCTGACGCGCGCCGATGCGATGCAGCACATCGGGATGGCGACGGCACGTGCCCGTTGCAGTGCACGGCGCATCGATCAGGATCGCATCAAACTGGTGGCGCGGCTCCCATTTGAGCGCGTCTGCGCGCACGGTGGATGCGGCAAGGCCGGTTCGCTTGAGGTTTGTCTTGAGCACATCGAGCCGCCGCTTGGACATGTCGAGCGCGGTTACCTCCCACCCGCTCGCCGCCAGCGCCATCGTTTTCCCGCCGGGCGCTGCGCACAGATCAAGCGCGTGGCCGTGAGCCTCTCCCAACAGCGCACCGGGCATAATTGCGGCGAGATCCTGCACCCACCACGCCCCTTCGTCAAAGCCCTCCAAAGTCTCGACAGGCGTGCCGCGCGGGATGCGGACATGGCCGGGCGCGAGGCTGATCCCGCCCAACTTTGCCTGCCACTGCGCGGTATCTTGCGGATTTTTCAGATGCAGATCGACTTCGGGCGGGCGTTGAAGACCGGGGGCAATATCCGTCGCACGGGCTTCGCCCCAACGCTGCGCCACGTCGCCCGGCAACGTTGGCACTTGCGGCAACGCGGCTTCGCGCTTCATCAGCGTTGAAAAGACGCCGTGCGCCAGCCGCCGCGGCCCTCCGGCAAGCAGCGGCAGGCCAGTTGCAATCACGGCGTGGGGCGGCGTTTCCAGCCGCAGCGCCTGTGCCAGCATTAGCCGCAAGACGCTGCGCACCTTGGCATCATCGGGAAGCGGTTTCTTGGTGGCGCTGTCTATCAGCGCGTCAAGATCGGTCAGCCAGCGCAGGCTTTCTCCCGCAATCGCGCGGGCCAGCGCCTGATCATTCGCATCGCGTACATCGCGCAAAGCAGACCCTTGCGCCT
>Ga0207419_1001512_pt1 | contig 17227 bp, 13 predicted proteins | sample ElkSloMetagenome_4_FD_184723 | JGI IMG/M metagenome (GOLD analysis project Ga0207419, IMG submission 184723) | Hot spring microbial communities from Elkhorn Slough, Monterey Bay, USA - MD2A (version 2) | ecosystem: Environmental > Aquatic > Marine > Intertidal zone > Estuary: Microbial mat ...
TAAATACGATGATGCAGAAGACATTTTTAATGATGCCATGGTAAGCTTATACGAAAACATTACAAAAGGTAAACTCAATAAAGACAATCTAACAAGCACTTTAAAGACGTATTTTTTTCAGATAGGTATCAATAAAACCTTAGCTTTTATAAAAAAGAGCAGCAGGTTTAGCGATTTACAAGTAAGCATTAAAAAGGAGCAATCAGACGCATTTGACGACACCTACGAAGAAGAAATAGAATTTGAAGGTAAACTGAAATTGGTTGAAGGGTGTATGGAGAAAATGGGGAATCCATGCAAAACACTTTTAGAGCTATATTACTACCATAAATGCCGCATGGTTGAAATAGCAGAGAGATTAGGCTACAATACGGCTGATGTGGCTAAAAACCAAAAAGCTAAGTGCATGAAAAGACTTAGAAAGATGTTAGTAAATTGAATTTTAACCAATGGAGAAAGAAATCAAAGACCTAGAACTGATAGAACGGTACTTGGAAAAAACATTACCAAATGAAGAAAGATTACAATTCGAAACCAGACTTAAGGAAGACGAAGAATTTTCTACTCTTTACAAAGAAATTAAGCTAGTTATAGCTGGAGTCAAGCACAGCAGCAGAAAAGACCTTAAGAAACAAATCGCCGGCTTTGCAGCAGAATTACCCGCTTTTTCAGAATATAGACTACAGAGCGATATAGATTTAGAGCGAGATTTTGGTTTGCAGGTAATTGAAAGCAACCTAAAAGTAAGCGCTAGAAATGAAGCACAGTCAAGCAAGTCTTCTAACCAATCTTGGAGCTATGGAATCGCTGCCGCAATAGCACTTGTAATAGCAGCCACCTTCTTATTTTTTAATCAAACACCACCAGAAAAAGCCTATAATTTGGCTTATCAAGAAATAGGCGAAGGACCATACAAGTTTTTGGCCGATGACGAAGACCCCATCAACTTAAGTAGAGGAACTAGAAAAGAAGATCTACCACAAAAAATCCTCAATGCCGAACAACAAGCCTATCTCAGTTACCAATCGCTAGATTACCAAGACGCTATAAAAAACTTTGAAATGGCCAAAGGCGAAATAGGAGCACAAAGTCCGAAATTTTTATTCTATTTGGGCAATGCTTATCTAGCAGACGATCAACCGCAAAAAGCTATAAAAACATTTAACGAACTCTTGACCTTGCCCAATAATCTTATCAGTGATTACTCCTCTAGAGCCAAATGGTATCTTGGGCTAGCGTATCTCAAAAACGAGGAAATGGACAAAGCCAAAGAAACTTTCGAAGAGCTCTCATCCAACGCTAGCGATTCTTATAAAGAAAAAGCCGATCAAGTAATTGAAGAAATCAGTTGGGGAATTTTCTAAATTTGCATTTTTCTTTGCAAAAGTTTTAAAAAGGTAATGAAGCATTTTTTTCTCTACCCTATTCTTTTATTGTTATTGCTTGCCTGTCAAAATAATGAACTTGGTTACAGCAATGAAAAGGCATATAAAACAGAAGAAGCTCTTTTTGAACTTGACGAGGAAACGTCTGTTGAGGTACTTCCCACCAGCCAAACCAACTTAAGCGATACCACAGAGCGCAAGCTTATAAAAACCGCTAACATCCAATTTGAGATTGAAGAAATTGAGCCTGCCATAAAGGAAGTTGAGGCTTTGGTTGAAGGTAAAAAAGGAATTATCATTAGCAATAATCTGGAGAACAACACCTATCGTATCTCTCAAAGTTTCACCATAAGAGTCCCAAATAACCATTTCGACACACTAGTAGAGGGCCTAGCCTCAATAGCTGTGGTATTAGACTCAAAGGAAATTAACGCTCAAGACGTTACTGAAGAGTTTGTAGATGTAACTGCTAGATTAAAGGCAAAAAAACAAATCGAAAATAGATACCTTTCTATTTTAGAGCAAGCCAAAAGTGTAGCCGATATTCTTGAGGTTGAAAAGAAGTTGGGAGAAATCAGAGAAGAAATCGAAGCAACAGAAGGCCGTTTGCGGTATTTACAAAACCAAGTAGCGCTAAGTACCATCAATTTATATGTGTATCAAAGGCTAGAGCAAAAAATCAACACCCTGGCTCCGAGTTTTTTAGAGAGAGTAGGTAAAGGCCTAAGCAGCGGATGGACTTACTTTCTTGACTTTTTGGTCGGATTAAGCTATAGTTGGCCTTTTATACTCATCGGTTTAGTATTGATTTTTTTTATTAGAAAATGGATAGTTAAAAGAAGAGCTAGGAAAAAAGAGGCTTAATCGCAGTACTTTTCTATTTGTAAGCTGGCTTCTTTCACACCTTTTTCGCTAGCCTTTTGCCATAATTGGCATGCAGCCACGGTATCTTTCCGAAAGTTGAGCGCTTGTATGGCCTGATAGTAATAAAGCTCTGCCGCTTCAGGTCTTAAAACCCAGGCATTTTCAAGGTACTTTTCGGCTTCTTTGTACTCAGTCTCTTTCTGTAGAGTAACGGCTTTTCCTAAAAGTGCATCATAATTTTGCGGCTGCTTGATCAGTACTTCATCATAATAGAAAATGGCTTTGTCAAAATCGCTCAATTTGTACAAGTATGCATCTGCAAGCAAAAGCATCAAATCTATATTTTCTGGAAAATAAGCAAACGCAGCTTCTAAATCATTTACACCCGATACATAATCTTCCAATTTCAATTTATTCTTTCCTCGCCAATAATAATAAACACCTATGCTATCAGAAACACCGTTTCCTTCAATTACTGCATTGTCAAAATAATACAAGCTGTTTTGGTAATCTGCAGCTTCTACAAAAAGGATTTTTCCTGCTAAAAAATAAGCTGGTGCCAAAGAGGCATCTTTCTCGAGAGCAAGTTCGAGATATTCTAAGGCAGCCCTAGGATTCTTCTCCAAATTGTAAAGTTTTTCTGCATCGGCATAAATAGATTTGGCAGCCTTTTTTTCCATAAAAGAAAAAAAGTAAAAGCCTATGAATACGAAAAGAGCGAAACCTAAAAAAATGTATACATAAAGAAAATTGAGTTTCCTTGGCTCGGGCCTCACCTTTTGACCTTGGTAATAGCTTTTTTTAGGAGTTGGCCCATTGGCAGGCCCAGTTGAATTTTGGGCATAGCCATAAGTAAGCAAATAATCATACTGTGCTTTTTTATTGGGATCAGAGAGGATTTGATAAGCCTCATTGACTTGTTTAAAGCGTTCCTCAGCATGTATATCACCCAGATTTTTATCTGGATGGAATTGAAGCGCTAAGCGTTTATAAGCACGCCTAATTTCTTCTGAACTCGCTCCTCTCGAAAGAGACAGTATGGAATAATAGTCATTCAAGCTTAAATAATTTTGAACTAAAAAATATACCTGCAAACTATACGATAAACCGTTACTTACAGGTATAAAAGCTGAGTTTTATCTTCGCTTAGGAACGGGAAATACAGGCAAACTCTCATGCCCGTCTGAATCCACGGCCTGTACTGCGAAAAAATAATTGTCTTTTGAGTAAGGCAAAACCACCTCTTCGCCTTCTACATAAAACTTTTTTTGCCATAAAGGTTGGTAAGTCTCTCTCATCAATACATAATAACCCTTAGGCTTTTCTCCTGTTTTAGGTGCCTCCCAAAACAAACGGGTATCATTGCTTAGACCAGAAACGTCTACATACACATTTTGAGGCGCAGCAGGTGCCATGGCCAAATTTGCCAAGGTAGCCAAATTAATACCTGCATTCTTTCTGGCATACTCAAAATCCATAAATTCAGCCAAGTCACCGTACTGTATCCCATTTTCTTTTCTTACGGTTTGATGCTGATGGTAATAATTTTCGTTCATCTCACAAACCCTTACAGCCGTAAAACCCTTTCTGGCAAAAGGGGTGTGGTCACCACCACGTAAAAAGCGATCATTTCTATAAACCAGTTTTACTTCTAGTTGATCTACGTAGCGCTCCCCCACTTCTTTAATATACCTGGCCAATTGTCTTGATTTACTGTCATTTTCAGCACTGGTATAGCGGCGTATTCGCTCCATTTCGTCGGTTTCATAGGCGGGTACGCCTTCACTAAAAACCCTTACTTGTGTATTGTCTTGCAAATTTGTACCGCTAGAAGTACTATTGCCGATCATATCATTGTTTAGCACTGCTATAAGGTTAACGCTATCGGCCAACATACTCTCTGCCATGTGTGTTGCGCCATATAAACCTTGTTCCTCTCCTGTTACTGCCATAAAAATAATGGTTGCAGGAAACGCTCTCTTACTCATAACCCTAGCCATTTCTAAAATTACGGCCACTCCTGAGGCATCATCATTGGCACCGGGTGCATCTATATTGGCATCCATTACATCAGATGCCCTAGAATCTAGATGGCCTGTGATCAGCATAACTTGGTCATTCTCTGGATCAGTGCCTTTAAGTATGCCCAAAACATTGGCCGAAACCGCATCCTCGGGTATCCTACGGCCATCTGCTGTTATGGTATAATAATCCATTTTAGTGCTTAATCTACCATCAGATTCTTTAGCAAATAGTTCAAGTTGGCTCTTTACCCACCTTCTTGCAGCACCTATGCCCCTTTGATCGCTTACCGTATCGCTCAAGGTATGTCGCGTACCAAAAGAGGTCAGTTTTTCAACATAGTTTTCAATACTTTCTGCACTTAACTCTTCTACCATTTCAGCAATAACTGAATCCCTGTTCACTATTTCTTGGGCATTTGCACTGTAAAAGCTCAATATAAAAATCAAAGGATAGACAAGTCTTTTCATAGTATTGGTTTAGTTAAATTTTTTCTTGCTAAATTTATATTTGCATAAATAAAAAGTAAATCCATATCTATTTTGTTTTAGCTTAAATTTTATTTTTTAGAATTGCTGATTTAAGGATAATATTTATATTTGCAAATCAAACGGGGGATTAGCTCAGCTGGCTAGAGCGCTTGCATGGCATGCAAGAGGTCATCGGTTCGACTCCGATATTCTCCACAAAAAAAGCCTTACTTTAAAAGTGAGGCTTTTTTATTTCCGAAAAATCCGTTTCTAGCTCAGTATCCCTGGTGCTGTTCATAAACATTTAAGTGATCATCTGCCAAAACCGCATTAGGTATTGGGAACACTAAATGTTTTTCTTGAATAGGCATTTCGGGTTGAGAACTTTTCATAAAATCAAGCCCCCATCTTCTGTAATCATAAAGAGATTTTGCTTCTAAGATCAACTCTTTTTCGCGCTCCTGCTGTATATACATCAAAAAGTCCTTATCTGAAACCTCATTACTGATCAATTGCAGCTTACTTCTTTCTCTCACTAAGTTTATACCTGTGAGCCTAGCCCTATCGCCTGGTAAGATGTGTTGGATAATTTCTGAATGAAGCAACCAAATATCTGCAAGCCGCACAACGTAAAAGGGGATTGCCTCTCCTTGATAAAATGCGCTATTGTATTTTTTAAAAGCTTTTTCGTTTTCGCCGGCTTCTTCTATAATAGTTGCTAGCCTATTATCCTGATCAGAAAAAAGCGATGGTAAGCGTAAACTAGGCCTTAGCGAATAAGAATTGATTTCGCCAAATTTTAATGTTGGTTCTGCTACTGAGAGCTGGGTATAAAATAAGCTTTCTATATCGTTCAGTAGATCTGGCTCAAAAAGGTTGGCATATTGCTTCTCTAAAATAAACTGACCACTGTTTAAAATGTCGCTAAATGACCTGTAGGCCTTGATCCAGGCCTCTTTATCGCCTTTATTGGCTTTGTATAGATGTATTTTACCAAGCAATGCCTTTACCGCCCAGTAATTTGGCTTAAACTGCTTAGATTTTTCTTTTGTAAGCAGACTCGCCACATTCAGTTCGTCTATCAGAAACTTCCAAATTTTTTCTCCCTTCACCCATTTCACATCACTTATTTCAGATACATTATTTATAGGCGAAATAGGCAAGGCAACTTGTCCGAACATAATGGCATGCTCAAACATATATAAAGCTCTGATAAACCTTGCTTCTAGTAAAAGCTCTTCGGCTTGATCATAGCCTCTGTAAGTATTGCTCAATTCATCAATAATATAATTGATATCGCTTAATGCACTAAAAAAGCTGCGCCAAACATTATTGAAAAGTAAATTATCTGCTTGCCAATGGTAAGTGTCAATAAGATAATGCTCTACCTTTTCTTCGCTCACACTCACGCCCAATGATGGTAAATTTTGCAAAGCCTGATAATCTGAAGAGGAGAAAACTAGATTTAAATCTTCGTACATCTTTTCTCTCAGACTGCCGAAATCCTCATTTATGTTAAATAAAGCGGCATCTACAGAAGCAACCATATAATGCTGAGGTTCGATTTCCTGTTCTTCACAGGCCAATGAAAATAAAACAAGAAGTAAGGCAAAAAAATACTTTCTAAAAAAATCCATGGTCTTATTGAAATGGTCAATAAGAAAATGAGTACTTGACAGCTTTATTATTGGCTACTGCGGCTACATGTAATGACTTAAGCCACATTCATATTTTTTTAGAATCTTGGCCTCCAATATTTAAGAAACAGAAAGCATTTTCGTTCCAATAGCAAACAAACAGCTTGATGGGCCAACATGCACCATCATTTTTTGTACAAGAACTAATTTTTCACTGCTTGATGATGCTCCACAACCATTTAAAATCAATATTATTTAAAAAAATTCTAGCAGTAATTCTGTGGTCCACTTTGACATTGGACCTTGCTCAAGCACAGACAGGCATTTACATTAACAACGATGAACCATATACAAAATCTATTAAGGTTAAGCTTGATGTGAAAATAATGATGGCAGATAGTGTCTTACTGAGTCATGACCCTGCTTTTCCATCGGCCACTTGGCAAAAAGCCGAGAAAGAAATAGATTGGGAATTACTGCCCGGCGATGGAAAGAAAGAACTCTTTGTTCTATATAAAGACAGGGATGGCAATATATCTAAGATGATTACAGAAAGCATTATCTTGGATACTACACCTCCCAAAAATGGCGAAGTCGAAATTAACCACGGAAACAACTACATCAATTTTTTAGAGAATGTGGTGGTGGAATCGAGAATACAAGGTGCAGATTGGATCATGGTAAGCAATCAAGCCAACTTTGGTTCTGCAAGATGGGAAGCCTATCACCCCAAAACAAAATACAGCTTTAAAGAGGGCGAAGGCGAAAAAAAGCTTTATATCAAATTTAAAGATCATGCGGGCAATGAATCTGAGGTCTACGAAGACAGAGTAATCATAGATACCAAGCCTCCTACTGAACCTAAAATAGAACTGGTGCATGGATCAATAGTGTTGGACAGTGCCACAGGCACAAAATACCTTAACAGACACAATACATTACTAGACCTACGATTCTCTGTAAAAGAGGGTAAATACATGAAAATAGCCAATGCAGGCGCATTTTTTGGCTTAAAATGGCGCTTGTTCCAAGAAAAACATTACGATTGGGAGTTAGGCAACTACAAAGATGGTAAATACCGCGTTGGTGTAATTTTTAGAGATATCGCAAAAAACGAAACCAGTTCAGTATACGACGAGGTAATCGTAGATACCTCGCCGCCCTTTGGGGAAAGAATATTGATCAACGAAGGAGATTTTTACACCAAAACTGGCGAAGTCTCCCTCAGAATAGCCGCAACAGATGCGCACAAAATGATGCTGAGCGAAAATAAAAACTTTAAGGACGCCAAATGGGAAGCATACCAAACCAGAAAGGATTGGAAATTTAGCGATGTAGATGGCAAAAAAGAAATCTACGTTAAATTTAAAGACATAGCGGGCAACGAGTCTAACTATGCCACCGATGATATAGAAAAAGACGTTACCCCTCCTACTAATGGCAAAATAGTACTTAATAGAGGAGAACAAAAAACCTTGTTCGCCAACGCACATGCCCAAGTTTCTGCCGATGGTGCCACTTTTATGCAAGTAAGCAACCGCCCTGACTTTGCAGGGGAAATATGGAAAAGCTACCACAACAATGATATTTATGTACCACTTGATAAAACCCCGGGCATCAAAAAGGTTTATGCAAGATTTAAAGATGATGCTGGCAATGTCTCTGACCCAGTAAGCACTGAGATTTTATTGGAAGTAAAACCTGTAGGGCTGAAAATTGCCATTGACGAAAATGCGGTTTTCTGTAATCGAACAAATAGAGAGGTAAACCTGAAAATTTTTGCCAAAGAAGCCAAAGAAATGATGCTCAGTAATAATCCTGATTTTAATGGAGCGAATTGGGAGCCTTACAGAGAGGGTAAAACTTGGCAACTGAGTGAAAAAGACGGGTTAAAAAAAGTGTATGTCAAATTCAGAAGCCGAACGGAAACCATTTCAGAAACTGTTAGCGATGACATCATTTTAGATACCACCGCACCCATTGGCAAAAGCATGGAACTAAACAGAGGCTTGCCCAATACTTTTGAGAAAAAAGTAGTAGTAACCGTAGAGGCACAAGATGCTATTTACATGCAATTGAGTGAAGACAGTCTTTTCATGAACGTACAGTGGACAGGTTATACCAATAGAGATTTTTACTACCAATTCAAAGATTTTGCAGGCATACATACCTTATATACAAGATTTAAAGACGAGGCAGGCAATATTTCTAACACTATATCGGCAAAAGTAAAGATACAGATCAACCCTGTTTCTATAGGCATTATCATAGATAACGATGCAAAATATTGCACTGATCCAGACCGAAAAGTCAAACTTTTTGTAGGGGCAAGAAGTGCCACAGAAATGATGCTTAGCAACAAAGAAAACTTTGCAGGTGCAAATTGGGAGCCTTACCAAAAACAAAAAGAATGGATATTAGAAGAAGGCGAAGGAGTTAAAAAAGTGTATGTCAAACTCAAAAGTAAAACAGGCATAGAGTCCGACCCAAAATACGATGAAATTATCTTAGATATACTGCCTCCACAAAATACAAATATCAAAATTAATGGTGGATCTGAGAGAACTACAAAACCTGAAGTAGAAATAGCTCTCTTCGCAAAAGATGCTATAAGCCAGCAAATCAGTAAATATCCAGATTTTAAGCGGGCCAAATGGCTGCCTTACAACAACGAGCCACTCAAGTATTTTATAGGAAATGAGGGAGGTACATACACCATTTATGCACGTTTTAAAGACGTTTCGGGTAACATCTCTAAAGCGGTTGCAGATTCTATCATCAAAGAGATACAACCGCACAACGGCGCTATAGCCATCAACAAAGACCAATCTTTTACTATTGACAAAAATGGCGAGGTAAAACTCGATATTTATTCTGTTAGAGCAACAGAGATGATGTTGAGCGAATCTCCTGATTTTACAGGTGCCGAATGGCAGACAATCAAAAAATCAATCAAATGGCGATTAGAAGGTGAAGACGGGCAAAAGAGGGTTTATATAAAGTTTAGAAGCAAAACCCTAAACGAGTCCACACCGATACATGATGAAATTTTGCTCGATAGGGCCCCACCACAAAACTGCGCTGTTATGGTGAATACCTCGGCTTGGCTACAGTATTTTAACCCTAATTTTATAAAGATACAACTCAAGGCCAAGGATGCTTATAAATTCCAGATAAGTGAGTATGAAAATTTTACAGGCAGACCATGGCAGGCCTACACAGATCAGCCTTTTACATTTCGTTTGAGCCACCCCGACAAAGAAGTTAAACTTTACACGCGCTTTAAAGATTTTTATGGCAATATTTCAGATACCATAATTACGCCGGTAGAAATAGACACAAGCCCACCAGAAAATAATACCTACATTATTAACGAAGGTGCACAGTACACCAAATTGAAACAAGTTGCAATAAACAGTTACTCAGAAGATGCAATAGAAATGCGCTTGGCCAACTCGATACAAACGCTCAAATCTGCAGAATGGAAGCCTTACCAAGACAAATTAACTTGGCAACTCGACAAGGGCAATGATAACATTAAAATAATTTATGTGCAGTACAAAGATAAATTCGGCAATATATCCAAAACCGTTTCTCAAAAAATAGAATTAGACACCGATGCTCCACAAAAAGCCAAAGTAGAGATTGATGGCAATAGATTTTGCAATCATCCCGGGGGAGAGATCAGCTTGAAGTTGCGAGCAGAAGGCGCTAGAAAAATGATGCTTTCCAATAGCGCAGATTTTACCAATAGTACTTGGGAGTCTTTTAAAGCAGAAAAAAGATGGTTGCTTACCGAGGGAGATGGAGAAAAAACAGTATTTGCCAAATTTGGCGATGAGGCCGGCAATGAATCCGAAGTTCTAGAAATAAGGCCCGTACTCGATAGGGTACCGCCCAAAGCTTTAAGTATCAATCTTAATGAAGGCGCTACGCTTACAAATAACAAAAAAGTGACCTTGCAACTAGATGCGAGCGAAGCACATGAAATGATCATTAGCAACAATGGTCTTTTTGGCTTGCCTGCAAAATGGGAGCCTTACCGAACTCAAAAAACTTGGTATTTAGAAGGGCAAGACGGCACAAAAACAGTATCTGTAAAATTTAGAGATAAAGCAGGCAATGAGTCTGCAGTAATTATGCAAAAAATTGAGCTCGACACCGAAGCGCCGATTGTTTACAATTTTGAAATCAACAATGGAGAAACCATGGTAGATGGCGTAGATGTAGAGTTAGAACTAAAAGTAAAACATTTAGGCGGCCTGCCTGATGCTAGGTACATGCAAGTATCGAATAGTAAAAACTTTTCAGATGCCGCATGGGAGGCTTTCCAAGAAAAAGTAAATTGGCGAATGGCAGGTAATGGGCTACAAAAAGTATATGTGAGACTAAAAGATGGGGCAGGAAATATCTCCCTTCCTTTTAGTGATAATCTTACAGTTTATTAAACATGGCAAATTGATTTGGAAAAATGACTTTAAGCAGGCAGTTTTGAAATAAAAAAGATGATTGTTTTTCCCAATGCTAAAATTAATCTGGGCCTAAATATTCTCAATAAAAGAGAAGATGGTTACCACAACATCGCTTCTTGCTTCTACCCCATCTCTTGGTCAGATGTACTAGAAATCAATCTGGCAGATGACTTTAAAATCGAGTTGAGCGGCATAACCATACCGGGCACCAAAGAAGACAACTTAATTGTAAAAGCATATGAGTTACTCAAAAATGACTTTGATATACCCCCGGTACATATCCATCTACACAAGGTGGTGCCGATAGGCGCTGGTTTAGGAGGTGGTTCGGCAGATTGCGCCTTTGCCATAAAATCATTTAATGAGTTATTTTCATTAGGTTTAGAGAGTAAAGCAATGGAAGATTATGCAGGCAAACTAGGCAGCGACTGTCCTTTTTTTATTAAAAACAAGCCTGTACATGTGAGTGGTACTGGAAATATTTTTGAGCCTACCCGACTCAGCCTCAAAGAAAAATACATTGTTTTGGTCTATCCCAATTTGCATATTTCAACAGCTGAGGCATATAGAGGAATGGTACCCAAAATTCCAACTGTTCAAAACAAAGAGGTTTTAAGCCAAAACATAACAGCTTGGCAAGACCAATTGATCAATGATTTTGAACACAGCCTTTTCCCTAATTATCCGATCTTATCCAATATTAAAAGTAAAATTATAGATAGTGGGGCCTTATATGCTTCAATGACGGGCTCTGGTTCTACCATTTACGGTATTTTTGAGAAGAAACCTATTATTGATTTTCCTGAGCAGTATACCATTTACCAAGCTATACTATTATGAAATTACAAAAGCGAGTAAAATGGTTGATACTTTTGGCTTTTTTGCTGTTTTATGTCTTACCCAATCCAGTAAAAATGCCTGTTGAAGGTGCAACGCGAAACGATTTCCATTCAGATTCTTTTTGGTACCATCCATGGGGCAAGTCAGGAACGCATAAGGGCATCGATATTTTTGCTCCTAAAAGCACAAGAATATTTTCTGCTACAAGTGGTATGGTCATTTTTACGGGCAGTATCAGCATGGGTGGCAAAATTGTTTTGGTGCTTAGTCCAAGTTGGCAACTACACTATTATGCACATCTAGAAAAAATAGAAACTCACTCGTTTTCAATAGTAAACCAAAGTACAGTTATCGGAACGGTAGGCGACTCGGGCAATGCAAAAGGCAAGCCTGCACATCTTCATTACAGTATACTTTCTCTGGTGCCTTATCCTTGGAGAATAGATAGCAGTCCACAAGGCTGGAAAAAAATGTTTTATCTAGACCCTTCTGAACACTTGTAAATTTTCATCTGGCAACATCTATTTCTATATCCTCAGCCACCTTTATTTTCTTTTTATTCTGAGTGAAGATAATGGATGTTATGATAAGGCTGACGGCACCCAAAACAATCAAAATGAGCGATTGTGTAGTATGCATCAATAAGGCAAAATCCTCACCTATAGATTTATCTAAGCCGTAAACCGAAAGGCTAAAGGCTACGAAAATGTGGTAAGAACCCATGCCTCCTGGAGTTGGAATTGCCATGCCGATACCTGCCATAATTAAAGTGGTCATAGCGCACCTCAAACCTAGACCGGCCGTTTCAGGCAGTGAGAAGAAAAAGAAGTAGGTCATAAAAAAATACATGGCCCAAATGGTAAGCGTTAGGGTGAGGTAACGCCATCTGTCGTAAGCGCTCAATTCTAATACGCTCAAAACCCCTTTTTTAATTCCGAGCGCAAACTCTTGTAGCTTATTAAAAATAAAATGTTGCCTAAACCGGCTTCTGTGCTTGTACAATAAAAAAAGCAATAGCAAACCCGCAAAACCAACCAGGGTGAGTATGCCCAGCTTCATCACCATACTACCTGAGGTATACCTCAATTTATCAATCACGAAACCTCCTATCTTATCGAACTCAATTAAAAAAACGCTAGAAGTTAATGTGAGCAAAATAAGCAAATCTATGGCCCGCTCGGCTATGATGGCTCCAAAGGAGATATTTACTGGGGCGTTATCTGTTCTTTTAAGTATTCCGCTTCTTACAAACTCTCCTATTCTGGGCACAAAAAGGTTGGCAAAATATCCGACCAAAACTGCCAATAAAGCCCTAAAAGTACTGATGCGCAAGCCAAATGGTTTAAGGGCAATACGCCATCTGTAGGCCCTAGCCCAATGGCTAATGATTGCAGCTACAGCAGACATACCCACCCAAAAAAAGTTGATTTGCTTAAAGTTGGCATAGAGTTCCTTGTAATCTTTTTCGTGGTATAGCCACCAAAACATAGCCCCACCAATAAGCAAGGAAACCACATACTGCAATATTGTTTTTAGGTTGAATTTCATAGAAGTAAAACTCAAGAAAGGCGGTTATTTTCATCGGGAAAAACAAGAAGCGGCTTAAACTTATCGGCTTTTTTCTTCTTTATAGATACGTAAGAGATAATAATCAAAATATCTCCGACTTGCACTTTTCGAGCAGCCGCACCGTTTAGGCAAATCACTCCTGATCCTGCTTCCCCTTTGATCACATAGGTTTCAAATCGCTCCCCATTGTTGTTGTTCACAATCTGTACTTTCTCACCTTCTACAAGATCGGCAGCGTTCATTAAGGTTTCGTCTATAGTAATGCTGCCTACATAATTTAATTCTGCTTGGGTTACTTTTGCCCTGTGTATTTTCGATTTAAGAATTTCTATGTACATGGTAATGATTTGCTGGTTGTCTATTGCAAGGTGTTATTTTAATTCCTTGTTACTTGGTTAATTTCCGCAAAGATAACAGCCTAAAAATATTTTCTGTTCGATTCTACAATTGTAAGCGTTTAAACTTGAACGAGAAGATTGTCGATCAAGCGTGCATTGCCCAAGTGTGCAGAAACACAAATTGCAGCATTTTCTGTGAGTTGGCCAGAGAGTATTTCAAAACTTTCTAGGCTTACAACCTCCACATATTCAGGCTTGAACATAGGCTCTTTGGCAATTTCATCAAAAGCTTTTTGCTTTACTTGAGAGGCCTTTTTTCCAGACTTTAGTTCGAGTACCGCTTCGGAAAGTACGCTATAAAGCAAGGGCGCTTTTTCTCTTTCAGTTTTAGTAAGGCGTAAGTTTCTAGAAGACATGGCCAAACCATCTTCTTCCCTTTTGGTAGGGCACATCACAATTTCTGTTTGAAAAGATAAATCTCTACAAAGTTTTTTTATGATCAAATATTGCTGCAAGTCTTTTTGGCCAAAATAAGCTTTGTGCGGTGCTATGATATTTAACAGTTTGGCCACCACCACGCCCACTCCACTAAAGTGGCCAGGGCGGTACCTACCTTCCAACTCTGACGCCAACTTCCCAAAATTAAACTGTAGCAAATTTTCTCCTGCACCTTCGGGATACATCGCTTGGTGAGACGGTGCAAAAACAGCATTGCAACCCAATGCCTTTACCATAGCTATGTCTTGTTCAAATAAATCAGGATAGGTATCAAAATCTTTTTGGTTATTAAATTGGGCGGGATTTACATAAATACTACAAACTGTAAAATCATTTTCGCGCTTGCATTTTTCTATTAAATAGGCATGGCCTTGGTGCAAGGCGCCCATAGTCGGTACCAATCCAATGGTTTTTCCTGCTTTTTTTTGCTCCTGAATAAATGCATGTGCTTTGGTAGGAATCCGTACAATTTCCATCATTAAAATTTTGGGCAAAAATAACGATTCGCCTCACAATCACACAAGCATATCGATCAGATAACCAACTCGTATTCGTACTCGTCGGCCACTACTTTGTAGTATACGTCCTTATCAAAACTATACAATTGCGCCGGTCTGTGAGAAACCTCCTTTTGCCACTCATTAAGCGCTCTTATCACTTTCAACTTAAAAATTTTCGTCCTGAAATTTCTCTTATTCAAGGGTTTGCCAATAATGGCTTCGTGCAGAGCCTGCAATTGTGAAAGGGTAAACTTTTCGGGGAGAAGCTCTAATCCTATCGGGTAATGCCTCACATGATTGCGAAGTGTTTTTAGAGAAGCCTCTAAAATTTCGTTATGATCAAAAGTAAGTTGAGGGACCTCTTCAAGTGCCAACCAAGAAACTTCGCTAGTATCGGGTCCCGGTCTTAACGCAAAACCCTTTGGCTGTACTAGAGCGCTATAGCTTATGGTAATGATTCTTTTTTCAGGAAATCTGCTGACATTTCCAAAACAGGCGACCTGCTTCATAAAAATGTCGCGCACCCCGGTTGCTTCTTCGAGCAATCTCCTAGCTGCGCTATCCAAATCTTCGTTTACGCCAATCCAACCACCGGGCAGTGCCCAAAGTCCTTTTTGTGGCTCTATATCTCTCTTAACCAATAAAATTTTTAACCTGTTTCTTTCAAACCCGAAAATGGTACAATCTATCGTAATATTGTCAAGTACCTCTTCACCATTATAAATCATCTTAGCTTTTTTTATTGATTACAGCCAATTAATTAATTGGAGAAATAAAACGTATATTTAGGCAATATATCGGTTTTATTTATTTAGCAATCCTGTACTTTCATGTAGTAAAATCCAAACTGCCAAATGCAAGACTAAAGTTGCTTTTAACAAAACGTAAATATCTCCTTTTTATCATCTAATTGCCAAAACACACACTCATCCTTCTTACTTTATGTTTATAGAATTTGCCACTGCCTATGCTAGATATTTTCTCAATAAGCAATTAGGGCGCTATTTCAATAAGTTTAAAATCTCAAAAGCGGCTGAACTGAGCCCAATCGGTTTTTATGACCCTACCCTCAGTTTTCCTTGGATGTTGGCCAAAGATAGGTACTATCAAATATTTATACCGAGTAGCTTTATTGATCAACCTGCATCTATTTATTTAGATGAGGCGGCTGTAAAAAAAGTTGAAAAAAATCAGTACCATTTAATTTTTGATAGAGAACCTAAAACCGACTTTAAGCATGTGTATACTTTGCAGAATAAAAAAAGCAATCTAAAATACCATTTGGGCAGCCGCAAACTTTCCATTGAGGGCACTTGCAACTTTAGGGATATGGGCGGCTACCAAAACACCCAAAGGCAACATTTAAAGTGGGGCCGTCTTTACAGGGCAGACCATTTAAGTAAATTGGGTAATTTAGGGAGAAGCCAATTGGCTGATTTGACAATAAAAACGGTTGTTGATTTTAGGAGTTTTAATGAAGTAGCTAAAAATCCGGATATTCTGCAAAGCACTACCCAACATGTGCACATACCTATAGAGCAAGGTAAAGAAGAGAATTTTATCAAAAAAACGCTTTTGAGTGGCAATGCCAACCTTTTACAAGGCACAAACATTATGAAGGAAATCTATTCCTTTTTCGTTACTGAGGCGGCCGATAAGTACAGGCAATTTTTTAAACTATTGGAAAAAGAAGAAAATTATCCACTCGTTTTTCATTGCACAGCAGGAAAAGACCGAACAGGCTTTGCCGCTGCCCTTTTGCTTTCTATCCTAGATATGCCCCGAGAAACGATCATGCACGATTACATGCTTTCTAATTATTACAGGCACCAAGAAAATCATAAATACGCAGAAATAGGAAGCTTTTTTATGAAAAGGGAAATTGTAGACCAGTTTTTAATCGTAAGACCTGTTTATCTTTATCATGCCCTACAATTGATTGAGCATCAATTTGGTTCTGCAAAAAAATACCTAGAAAAACACTTGGGTATAGATGAATCATGTCAGGAAAACATAAAAATGCGACTACTTAGCCCTGTTTAATTGTTAACAAAGTTAAAAGTTATCATTGATAAAAATAAAGTTTTGATAACCAAAAAATAACTTAACCAATTGATTTACAGAAATTTATAATTAACTAAATCTAGTTTTATAAATTATTGAGACTATGGTTTCAATAAAAATCTTATAACCCTCTAACAACCTTTCCGTAAAGTAAGATATCTCTGTGATTTTCTAATATTATGTTTTTGTAAAATGAAAAGTAAGCATTTAAGCACATTCATAATTCTTTATTTCATAATATTTCATTTAGTCCATGTAATATTTTTTTAATGAGATAAAGGTTACAATTTTTTAATTCACGAATAGAGATATAAGATTTTCAATAATCGGTATGTAATGTATGGTAAAGAGAAAAATGCCCCGCCTTTGGTGGGGCATTTTCTATTTTTCAGCTTTTTTAAATCTTAAAGTAATAAACCCAATCTTACTTTTCTTTTGGAATTATGGCTTTTACCATTTCTTTTACTTGGTAATCAGACTCGGCCATAGCTATAACCGTATCGATGGCAACGGCATAGTGTAAATTTGAAATGACTAAATCTTTCAAATTTTTCTTGATACCTCTGCT
>Ga0207419_1001513_pt1 | contig 17219 bp, 12 predicted proteins | sample ElkSloMetagenome_4_FD_184723 | JGI IMG/M metagenome (GOLD analysis project Ga0207419, IMG submission 184723) | Hot spring microbial communities from Elkhorn Slough, Monterey Bay, USA - MD2A (version 2) | ecosystem: Environmental > Aquatic > Marine > Intertidal zone > Estuary: Microbial mat ...
GTACTGATACACAAGTCAATAATTTTACTATTGTACCAAGCCCCGTAGCAGACTTTATTCCAAATAATTGTGATATATCTGGTATAACTTTTACAGACTTATCTACCATAGATTCTTCTGAGGTAAGCACCTTTATTGTTTCAAGAGAGATTGATTTGAACGACGGTCAAGGATTTAGACCTATTACCAATCTAAATAATTTCACTACCGATTTTGATGAGCCGGGTGCCTATCCAATTACTTATCGCATCACCAGTGATTTGGGCTGTACGGACGATACAACCAAAGTACTTACTATACCCGAAGCCGATTTTATGGTAGAGAATATTTGTTTGGGCGAAGAAGCGCAATTCTTGGATCAGTCGGCCACTTTTGGCAGCGCTATTATTCTGTATGAATGGGATTTTAACAACGATGGCACCATCGATGCCCAAGGTACATCCGCTTCTTTTGCTTATCCTGAAGTGGGTACTTTTGAGGCAACCTTGACCATTACCAATATTTCGGGTTGTTCGGCAAGTATCACCAAAGAAATTAATGTGCGAGAAGCGCCTGTAGTAGAAGCTACGCCAGATTTATTTCTCTGTGTAGGTGATTCTGTAGAATTAACAGCGAGTATTTCCTCGCTTAATACCATAGTGGGTGTGGAGTGGGACAACAATGCAGGTTCGGGCGAATCGGTCATCGTGGCCCCTTCAGAAACCACACTTTATACGGTAGTAGCCACTGATGAAACTGGCTGTACAGGCGAGGATTTTGTTTTAGTGAACGTAATTGACCTGCCTTACATCCCAGCAGATACCCTGATTTGCGAGGGTAATTCCTTTACCATAGATGCCACTATTCCGGGTGGAATCCCCGCTGTGTATTCTTGGAATACCGGCTCGATTGACCCAGTGATAGAAATTACCGAGCCGGGCACTTACACGGTGAATGCCATTGCTACAGGTTTTGACGTGGCAGGCAGGGAGTGTGAATTTACCAGAACAATAGAAGTACAATTCAATACCAGTCCTTTACCGATTGAGGATGAAATTACGGCCTGCTTCTTAGAAAATGGAGCTTTGGATATCAATCTACCGACCAATTTTGTGAATGTTGAATGGCGCTCTGATGTATTGGACAACCCTGTATTAGCCAATGAGATATCTATTGATATGGAAGGTATGTACTATGTTTCAGCTACCAATGAGTTGGGCTGCGAACTGTCAGACTCGGTATTTGTTAGAGAGTTGTGTGAACCCTTGGTCTTTTTACCTGATGCCTTTACACCCAATGGTGATGGTTTGAATGATGGTTTTGAAGTGAAAGGCGCCAATTTCCTCAATTATCAGCTTACTATTTACAACCGTTGGGGCGAAATGGTTTTCCAGACTACAGACAAAGACCAATCATGGATGGGTGACTTTAACGGAGACCCACTACCAGCAGGCCTATACCCTTACGTAGTAAAATTCGAAAGTGAACTTGACCCTGGTGAGGAGATAGTTCGTTACGGCAATGTGAATTTGATAAGGTGATAGGTTTTTGGTTTATAGCCAAGCCTGTAGAAGTCTCCACTGGCGCAAGTCTTAACGGAGTGGGACTTGTGCCAAACAATTGAGTAAAAGCCAAGTCCGCAGAAGTCTCCCGACTTCGGTCAATGAGTAAAAAAAACATCAAAAACGGAGTCAAGAGACCCCAATGGTCTTAGCAAAAAATGAAATAAACTGGTCGAATGCGTCTTGCTTCGACAAGGGTCGTACCGACCTTTTTTATGCCGTGATCGCCTCAATCTCACCTAGCCAATCTATATTTTTCCCGAAAGCTAAATACTATACCGCTCAGTTCATGTTATAAATATTAAAGCGGCAGCATGAGCAGTAAATATAAAATAAGAAATAATGAGGCCTTACATTTCGTCACCTTTACAGTGGTAAATTGGATCGATGTATTCACTCGGAATGTATATAAAGATATCGTTTTGGATAGTTTCCGTTATTGCCAAATGAACAAGGGGCTAGAGATTTATGCATATTGTATAATGACCAACCACATACACATGATAGTGGCCGTACAGGACAATACATTTGGATTAGTAGATGTGGTCAGGGACATGAAAAAATATACCGCTTCTACTTTGATAAAAGCGATAAAAAGTAACCCAAAAGAAAGTCGGAAGGAGTGGATGCTTTGGATGTTCGGCAGGGCAGGTAAGAGACAAAGTGGCAATAAAGATTATCAATTCTGGCGAAATGGATTTCATCCTATCGAATTGAGCAGTAATCAGATGATTGAACAGAGGTTGGATTATATACATGAAAACCCTGTGAGGGCTGGATTTGTACTTTCACAAGAAGAATATCTTTACAGCAGTGCAAAAAATTATGCTGGACTTGATTCAAATTTTGAGGTAAGTTTGATTTGCTAATGGGTAGCCGCCACGTGGTCTCACTATGTGAAAACTCGGCAAAGAAGAATTTAAAAACATCTATCAATGAGCAAAAAAACATCAAAAAACAGAGTCATGAGACTCCTTACAATATCTTCACCAAAAATATATGTCACAGGTCAGAGACCTGCGCCAGTGGAGATAATGACCCCAATGAAAATAAATAGTTTCATAGTAGCCCTTTGTTTACTGCTTGGTTCCTGTAGTGATGACACTAAAGATTATTTAACCGCATTTTGGGTTGTAGAGGAAATTCTAATCGAAAATGTCTCAATAAAAAATAGGCTTTTCTCTAATGGTCTTTATTTCAAGGATTCTGGAAAATGTTTTATGCCAACATATAATATTGACCAAAATGATCAATATAATTGGAGGATTGAAAAAAAGAATGATAATATCGAATACTTACTGATAGAATCGGAGAATGCGCCTTTTAGTGGCCGATATGAGTTGAATATGTATAAAACAGAAAATGGGAAAAGACTGAATATTGAGCTAACTTCCGAAAAGATTTTTATAAAAGCCTCAACCCTAACTTCATTAGCAAAGAAACCATTGTTTTAATCCCCATCTGATCTTAGCCAAAGAAACTAGGCACTGGTCGGCTGCGTCTCGCACCGACTGTGCCGCACCGACCTTTCTTATGCATAAGCTTTTCTGGTCTTGGCATCCCTTAAAAAAGCGTCCATCAAGGCGTACAGGTGTCCTTTGTCGCCCTCATCGAGCAGTTGTATGTCCACTGGCGCAAGTCTTAACGGAGTGGGACTTGTGCCAAACAATTGAGCAAAAGCCAAGCCCGTAGAAGTCTCCCGACTTCGGTCAATAAGCAAAATACATCAAAAACGGAGTCATGAGACTCCTTACAATATCTTCATCCAAAAATATATGTCACAGGTCAGAGACCTGCGCCAGTGGAATGGTATTCACAGGATTCTACCTACGCAAAAACCACTGGAGCAAGTCTTAATGGAGTGGGACTTGTGCCAAACAATTGAGCAAAAGCCAAGTCCGCAGAAGTCTCCCGACTTCGGTCAATAAGCAAAATACATCAAAAACGGAGTCATGAGACTCCTTACAGTATCTTCATCCAAAAATATATGTCACAGGTCAGAGACCTGCGCCAGTGGAACTGTGTTCTGCCCAAAGCAATTGCATTGCGAGACCAACAGCTATTCCAATCCCTCAAGCAGCGCGAGCAGTTCCTTGTCGGAGATGGTCTCTTTATCAGATTTATCGTAAATGGAGAGCAGGTACACGGTCTCTTTGGTCACCAACACATAAGTAATTACCCTAGCCCCACCAGATTTGCCTTTCCTTTTAGAGGTGATCGCCAAGCGTATCTTGTAGCAGTTTCTGCCAATGCCCGTGCCCTGTTCGGGGTTTTCCTCTAGGCTTTCAATAAGCTTGGCAAGGTCATTTTTTAATGAGGCATGTTTGCGTGCCAGTTTCTTGAGCCGTTTTTCAAAGCTTGAGGCATAGAGTATCTTATAGCTCATCGAGAAGGTCCTTTGCCGATCTGAGTTGTATCTTTCCCTCTTTGTGCAACCTTACCTCTTCTATTGCCTGTTTCAGGTCTTTCAATACCTCTTCTTTTCCATCGTCCAATTTTTCTACCTTCACAAATTTCAGGTTATCGAGCAGTTCCATCACAAAAGCTGCTTTGTCATCTTTTACATCAAGTAGTATTTTCATAGTAATTGATTATCAAGTAAATGCCTGTTTGGTATTAAAAATTATATTTACACTCTTTGTAAACGGTTTATTGGCACTTTAGAGTTCCTCCACACTTCATCCAATATACAGCATTTCCACTGGCGCAAGTCTTAACGGAGTGGGACTTGTGCCAAACAATTGAGCTAAAGCCAAGCCCGTAGAAGTCTCCCGACTTCGGTCAATAAGCAAAATACATCAAAAACGGAGTCATGAGACTTCTTACAGTATCTTCATCCAAAATATGAGTCACAGGTCAGAGACCTGCGCCAGTGGGTTGTATCATTATTTTTGACAATGTGACAGCGGGTTCAGCATTTCAATCCCAATACTCAATCTTTTCTTTGGCCAAGAAATCTCCGTTTAAATAGTGCCAGTTGAGCTCTGAAGTAAGTTGCATGCCTTTGTAAGAAATATAAGGCCCGTAATTGATGTATTCCCCTCGTTCATTCTCTTTCCCTTCATTATATATAAAGCGGCTTTGTAGCATTTCGCCCGTATTGGCATTTATGATAAAATACCAGTGAGGGGTTTCATTTATAGGCTCGTATCGGATACTTATTTCTTTAGATGCAATGTTATTGAACAATGTATCTTTAATGTTCTCTTCGATTTGGGCAGTAGAATCGGCGAGTACATTGGCACCGCCCAACATATATCTAAAATATTTCTTATACATTTTAGAGCGGGCGATAAAAGTGCTATCGGTAATAGCAGAAGAGATAGGAACTTGAAAGACTTCTTCTTTCCCCTCCCTTAATTGTTGCATGCTAAAAGTACCTTCAGAAGTATTGAACATCAAGGTTCTTACTCTTTGGGTAGTGTCTTTGGCTGTAGTAGAAACTATTTTACAGGCAATATCAGATTTGTCGAAAACAGCACTTGAATCGTGGAAATCCAATGACTTTTGTACAATAGGCGGCAAGTCTTCCCTGTAGTTGGGTATTTCTTCTTTGACTGGCTTTTCTTCCTTGCTTTGGCAGCCAAAAATGTAGCAAGCAAAGCCCAACAAAAAGAAAATGATTTTTAGAAATTGGATCATACGTTCGGTTAATTTACCTTAAAAACAACAATTCTCTGTATTTGGGCAAAGGCCATTCTTCACTGTCCACATAGAGTTCTAGCTTGTCAACAGCATAGCGTATGCGCTCAAAATACTTTACTTTGATGTCATCGCAATATGCAAGCGCTCTTTCTTCCACGTCTTCAATCTTATTGATGCGTTTTCTTTCTTCAATCATTTCATAAACCCCAACTTTCACCTCTTCTAAGTGCTTAGAAATTTCTTTAATAGTGGTAATGACTGCGCCATTGTCTATGCCCAATCCTTTTAGCCCATTGGCATTGGCAATGAGTTTGTTCTGATAGGCCACTGCTGTAGGAATAATATGATTCAAAGCCAAATCGCCCATTATTCTTGCTTCAATCTGGATTTTTAAAATGTAGTTTTCTAGCAGAATTTCATGCCTTGCTTGCATTTCACGCTCTGAGCACACATGGTACTTTTTATAAAGTTGAATGGATTTTTTGTTGAGATAAGCTTTAAGTGCTCTTGGGGTATCTTTAACATTGGGCAAATTTCTTTTAGCCGCTTCCTTTATCCATTCTTCAGAGTATCCATCGCCTTCAAATCGTACAGGCTTTGAGGTTTTGATGTATTCCCTCAATATTTTAATAATGGCCAAACGTCTTTCCATTCCGTTGTCAATTTCTTTTTCAACGGCACTTGTAAACTTATTGAGTTGATCTGCTACGGCCAAATTGAGCACGGTCATAGGAGCTGCTACGTTGGAGTCTGCACCTACTGCCCTAAATTCAAATTTGTTCCCCGTAAAGGCAAAAGGGGAGGTCCGGTTCCTATCTGTATTATCTTGTATGATAGACGGGATTTTATCTATACCCAACTTTACGTACATGTTATCGCCTTTTTTTACTTTGATGTTACCATTATGCTCTAACTCATCCAAAACATCGGTAAGTTGTTTGCCTATAAACACAGAAAATATGGCAGGAGGCGCTTCTTGTCCTCCCAAGCGGTAATCGTTACCTGCTGAGGCCACACTGGCCCGCAATAAGCCGGCATGCTCATGTACAGCTTTAATGGTACACACAAAGAAAGAAAGGAATTGCAAGTTTTCTCTAGCACTACTACTTGGTTGAAAGAGGTTGACACCATCGTTGGTGATCAGTGACCAATTGTTGTGTTTGCCACTTCCATTAAGCCCTGCAAAAGGTTTTTCATGGAAAATCACCTTTAAATTGTGCTTTAAGGAAACCCTTTCCATTACGTCCATCATCAATTGGTTATGGTCCGTAGCGATATTGATTTCCTCAAAAGAAGGGGCTACTTCAAATTGGCTGGGCGCTACTTCATTATGTCGGGTTCTAACAGGAATTCCGAGTTTTAGGCATTCGATTTCAAAATCCTGCATAAAATCGTAAATGCGGGGTGGGATAGAACCAAAATAATGGTCGTCTAGCTGTTGGCCTCTGGCAGGGTTGTGCCCAAATACTGTTCTACTCCCCATTACTAAATCCGGCCTTGCCGTATAAAGCGCTCGATCTAGCACAAAGTATTCCTGCTCGCAGCCAAGGTAAGCGTGTACAGAACTCACGTTTCTATCAAAAAAGCGGCAAACTTTGGTAGCAGCCTTGTTGATCGCTTCATTCGCTTTTAGCAAGGGTGCTTTATAGTCAAGGGCTTCGCCTGTATAAGAAACAAAAACTGTAGGAATACAAAGTGTATTATTGAGCACGAACATAGGCGAACTAGGATCCCATGCTGTATAACCTCTGGCCTCAAAGGTACTTCTTATTCCGCCACTAGGAAAAGAGGAAGCATCGGGTTCTTGTTGCACCAAAGCACTGCCTTTAAAATGTTCTAGTTCAGATTCTACATCGTAAAAAGCATCGTGCTTTTCTGCAGTAGATCCGGTTAATGGTTGAAACCAATGCGTGTAATGAGTGGCGCCCTTTTCCAAGGCCCAAATCTTTACTACAGAAGCTATGGCATCTGCCGTGTTATTGTCAATAGGTTTTCCTTTTTGTACTGCGTAATCTACCTTTTCAAAAATATCTGGCGAAAGGGTATATTTCATTTGCTTTATACCAAATGCGTTAATGCTGTAATAATCGGAGATTTTTGAAGAGGGGGGATGGACTTCTATTCTTTTGCGGTTCTGTACAAGTTCTAATGCCTTAAATCGGAGTATGGCCATACAACATATGATTTTCTAGTTTCTTTTATTTACCTAAGTACTACTTTTAAATAAGGTTATCGCCTTTGTAGTGAGTAAGTCTATTATTTGTAGATGTGTTTGCTGTAAGTTGATGTTAAATGAGCAATAAATACTGAAAAAATAGTGGGAAATTTTATAAAGAGATAAAAAAAGCTGCCTGATTTTTCAGGCAGCTATTAATTATAATGATAGATATTAAGACGCAGATTTTACTGTTTTAATGATCCTGGCAGCTACTTTGTAAGGATCGGCAGCAGAGTTAGGTCTACGGTCTTCTAACCAACCTTTCCAGCCGTTCTCAACGGTTGCAATAGGTATTCTTATTGAAGCGCCCCTATCAGAAATACCGTAAGAGAATTGATCAATAGATTGTGTTTCGTGTAGTCCTGTTAACCTTAAATGGTTGTCGGCCCCATAAACATCAATATGTGCTTTTATAATATCATCTGGTGAAAAAGCTTGGCAGATTTTATCATACGTTTCTTTGTTACCCGCCTCTCTCAATACAGAATTAGAGAAGTTGGCGTGCATACCTGAACCGTTCCAGTCGGTATCGCCTAGAGGCTTACAGTGGTAATTGATAGCTACACCGTATTTTTCAGCAGTTCTTTCTAAAAGGTATCTAGCTACCCAGATTTGATCTCCGGCTTGCTCAGCACCTTTGGCAAAGACTTGGAATTCCCACTGACCTGCAGCTACCTCAGCGTTGATGCCTTCTACATTAAGGCCTGCATCTAGGCAAAGGTCTAAGTGCTCTTCTATTATTTCTCTACCATAAGCATTTTTGGCTCCTACACTACAGTAATAAGGACCCTGTGGAGCTGGATATCCGTTCTCAGGGAAACCTAAAGGTAGGTTGGTCTCAGGGTTCCACAAGAAATATTCTTGCTCGAAACCAAACCAAAAGTCTTCGTCCTCGTCGTCTATGGTTGCTCTACCGTTTGACTCATGAGGAGTGCCATCGGCATTCAATACTTCTGTCATTACCAAGTAGCCATTTCTTCTGGCAGGATCTGGAAAAATAGCAACTGGTTTAAGCAAACAGTCAGATGAACCACCTTCAGCTTGTTCGGTAGAACTACCGTCGAATGACCACATGGGAGCGTCTTCCAATTTACCGCTGAAATCTTTTACAATTTTTGTCTTGCTTCTAAGGCTCTGAGTAGGTTTATAACCATCTAGCCAAATGTACTCTAGTTTTGCTTTCGCCATTCTATTTGATTTTGATAATTTTTAAAAAGATGCATTAAAAAAGTACTTCAAAAATAAAAAAAAGTACTTAAAATAGGATTATTAGGATAAAAATGTATGAATATTTACATAAATTGTTAAAAATTTACTGCGAAAGGGATACTTTTTAAAGCAAATTGAATTTTAGATATGATAAATTTTTAAAATTGAAATCAATTCTGACTTTCTTTTAAAAAGCAAATGTCGATCACAACTTTTTTTGAAAGCTTTTGAGTGATTTGAGGATGTTTTTAAAAAGTTTTCAATACTGATTTTTTAGAAGAAAATAGGCATAGTATTCCGTTGATCCTCAGTTGTTTTTATCTGCTTCATAGAAAATACCGAGGCTATATCTTTTGACTTTGTTTATTAAAATGAATATCTAGCACTAAATCTAAAGTTTCTACCCGGGGCACTTATTCCTGAACTGTATGGCCTATAATGCAAATCGGTAATATTTTCTATGGAAGCCTGTAAGTACAGACTATTAAAAAATCTGTAGGAGGCTCTTACATTGAGGGTCATCCAGCTTAAGGCACCATCTTCGGTGTAAAGATGTGGTTTGTTCTGTTCTGAGGGGGCCAGGTTTTCCCAGTCGATTCCCCCATTAAAATCGCTAAATATAGAGGCCCGTAATTTTTCTCTTTTGTAGTTTAGGGCCAATTGACCAAAAAGCGGAGCAACATGTCTAAGGGGCATTCTATCTCCTAGGTCTTCGCCATCGGTGTAGTTAAAGGTTCCCCTAAACCATAAGTTTCTGTTAAATTCAAATTGAATGGCTGTACTTAGCCCCCAAACATAGGCATGGCCTGTATTTGTTAGGGCTTGTACCTGACTTAAAGTGCCATCGTATTGCAGAGAATCCTCTCTATTAAATGTAAACGGTCTTCTTACCAAAGCATCTGTTAGGTAACTGTAAAAAACGGTTACTTCTGCTTTTAGCTTAGAGGCAAAAACTTGGGAGATGCCTCCTTCTATATTGTAAGAGTTTTCTGGCTTTAAATCGGGGTTGGGCACGACTACTATGCCCGGCTCAGAGTCAAAAACCTTCCCTATATCGTCTATATTAGGCGCTCTAAATCCTGTAGAAAGATTAAAGTTTAGTTGGGTATTTTTTGAAGGTCTATGAGTGAGGCCTAGGCTTCCGTTTAAAGAGCCTGTGTTGAGCGCAGCCTGTTGATAGGGAAATGGGAAAAATGTAGTATCGTTAAAATTGGCATTGATCCATATTTGATTGTACCGCAAGCCTGCGGTAAATGTGGTTTTATCATTCATTAGATACTTTGCGCTACTGTAAAGCGCAGCGGTACTCATGGAGCTTCCGCCGTCAGGGTAGCGGGTAGAGGCTTTTTCTCTTTCTCCCGTTTCTATATTGGTCGTAAATGCCGAAGAATTGACTTGGTTATGGATGATCTCCAAACCGTAAAATAGTTCTATTTTGTCTTTGATGTCCTTTTCTGCATCAAGGTTCCAAGAGAACACATCTACGTTTTCTACCCTTCCTCTCAAATGTTGTCTGCCAAAACGCCGGTCATTTCTGCCCTCTGCCACATCTTGATAAGCTAGCGTATTTTTGAGCCTATCAAAAAGCTTAGTATCTTTATTTACCTGTGCCCTTAAAGCATGCATTTGCCAAGTTTGTGGGCTGTAGTACCATTCTGCGTTTCTTAGGTTTCCGTTTCTCCTCTCTATAAGGCGATCATAGCGAGGCACATCAGAAGTACTTGAATAGTGGAAGTTATAAGAAAGTTCTAAGTCAGGGGAAACCTTATAGCTCAACTTGTTCATTAGATTGAGCTGTTCGTAACCAGAAAAGCGCTGTACATTTACATCCGGGTTGCTCACCACCACATCTTCGCCATCTATTCGGTCTACATATTCCAATCTTTTACCAAAGTTTGGATGGGCATCTGGTCGATTGTTCCCGCTGCGTAAATCATCAAAATCGCTGTAGGTGATGCTGCTCAAAAAGGCCCACTTTTTACCAGCAATGTTTACATCTGCATGGCCGGTAAGCTCATTATTGGCAGTAGCAAACCTAGAAGATACACTGCCATTTACTTGTATTTTGCCGCTGCTGCTATAGCTCGGTTTTTTAGTGTGGAAATCCATGACTCCGCCCAGAGCATCACTGCCATACATTACAGAACCGGGCCCAAAAACCACTTCGGCACTTTCTAAAATGTTAGCGTCCAGTGCGATTACATTTTGGAGGTTGCCACTTCTATAAATGGCATTGTTCATGCGCACGCCATCTACCACGATCAATACAGAATTGGCAGCAAAACCTCTGATCATGGGGCTGCCGCCTCCTTGTTGGCTTTTTTGTACAAACACCTGCCCGGTTTGCTGTAGCATATCGGCAGTGGTTTGCGGATTTTTAAAAGAGATATCTTGTGGCGGGATGCCTACAATTTGGTTAGGAATGTGTTTCTTTTCCTGCTCCCACTTGTTGGCCGATAGTACGATTTCGTTGAGACTTAAGATGTTCTCTTCTAAAGAAACTTGTGCGTTGTTCTGTAAAATTTTATCTAAAGAAATTACCAAAGGTTCAAAGCCCACGTGCTGTATAAGTAGGCGGCTGCTTGCATCGAACCGTTGTATGTTTACCCTGCCTTTTTTGTCAGAGATGGCCATATTTGAGGGATTCTCTTTTTCTCGTACCAAAGCGCCCTCAACAGGTTCTTGATCATAGCTATTGGTAATAATGATGTATTGTTTCGATGATTGCTCGTTACTTTGACCAAAAGCGGAAGTATCGCAGGAAAGAATATAAAGGAATATGGTTGAAAGTAGATAGCAAATTCTTTTCATAAAAATGCTCGATGTATAGGAGATAGTTTCAGTTAATAGCCCACAAATTTAATATTTTTTTGAATAAGCATGAGATACTTCTGGACTGGAACTTACTTTAATGGGAAAATGGAAGCGCGAAAAATCAGCCTTCTTTCTCTTCTATGTTTTCGCCTTCAAAAAGCGTTTCTAACACATGCGCATTGTAGCCAAGTTCACTTAAGTATCTGCTAAAAATATGCGTGTAACCATGGGTTACGTAAATATTTTCTGCTTCTGTAGCTTTTACTGCGCTTAATAGGCCATTCCAATCGGCGTGATCAGACATTACAAATCCTTTGTCTACAGCCCTGCGCCTTTTTTGTCCGCGTACGGCCATCCAGCCTGAGGCTATGCCGGTTGTGTAAGGCTGAAACTTTCGCATCCAAGGGCTGCCTAAGGCAGAAGGAGGCGCTACTACTAATTGGTTTTTGAAATCCTGTTTTGCTGTTTCTCGAGTAACAGGAAATAAAGGAATTTTAAAGTTGTATTGTTCATGACAGGCTTTAATAATATTCCAAACAGCACCATGCAAAAATACTTTACCAAGTTTGGGATCGAGGCCGTTGATCAGTCTTTGGGCCTTGCCTAAAGAGTAAGCAAAAAGCACCGAGGTTTTACCGACTTGTTGGTTGCTCTGCCACCATTGGTTAAGGTCTTCAAAAATCTTTTCCTGTTTTTCCCATTGGTAAACGGGTAGACCAAAGGTAGATTCTGTTATAAAATGCGTACACTTTACCGGCTCAAAAGGCGCCGAAATACCATCATCTTCTAATTTGTAATCGCCAGAAACCACCCAAGTTTCATTGTTGCCACTCACTTTTATTTGTGCTGAGCCAAGTATGTGGCCTGCCGGATAAAAAGTGACCTTTATGCCATTAATAGTCAACTCTTTGCCGTACTCTATGCCTTGTACTTTAATGTTTTCTCCCAAGCGCAAGCGGAGTACAGGTAAACTATCGTGATGCGCTAGATATTTTTGAGAGCCCCATCTTGCATGGTCAGCATGGGCATGGGTGATCAAAGCTTTATTTACAGGCTTCCATGGGTCTATAAAAAAATCGCCTTTTTCGCAGTAAATACCATACTCTGTTACCTCTAAAAGGGGCATATTATTTAAAATTTGGTTGATTCTTATCTTTTTAATAATCCGTTAAAAGGATCGGTTCTGCTTTGTCTGTGCAGGCTTTTTCGTTTATTGAATTTAAATCTTAAAAATACAACCATCCAAGCTGCATGCTGTTAAGAAAACTCTATATTTGAATCAATTTTATTTTTCATGAAAAGGGCACCTTTCTAATGGGTTTGAGCAAAGACTTTTCACTTTTTGTAGCTAGTAGGTTAAGAGAGAACAAGGGCAAAAATTTTTCTTCATTAATTGCAAGAATTGCCGTGGGCAGTATTGCCATTGGTATTGCGGTTATGATTTTGGCCTTTGCCATTTTTGCAGGTTTTAAGCACAACATTCAAGAAAAGATTTTTAGCCTAGCATCTCATATACAAGCAAAAAAATGGGTAGACAGCTACTCTTACGAGGAAATTCCGGTAAGTACACAGCTCGATTTGTACCAAAATGCAGCAGAAATACCGGGTGTAGAACATATACAAGTTTACAGTCGAAAGGCCTGTATTTTAAAAACCGATTTAGAGGTATCGGGCGCCGTAATGAAAGGCGTAGGTACTGATTATGATTCTGCTCGATTCAACAAAAACCTAATAGCCGGTAGTTTTATTGATCTAGATAAGAAAAATTACTCTACAGAAATTGTTGTCAGCAACAACATAGCCAAGCGATTACAGCTTTCGCTAGGAGATAGGCTGTCGGTTTACTTTGTACAGGATCCCCCCAGGGTGAGGCGGGTTACAGTAAAAGGCATTTACGAAACAGGCATAGAAGATTTTGACGACCTAATTATAATCGGTGATATTAGGCTTATACAGCGCCTGAACGATTGGGACAGCACCCAAGTAGGCGGATTCGAGATTTTTATAGATGACTTCGATCAATTGGATGTCGTTTTCGAGAATGTATGGGATGCCATGGATCCGGAGTTGGGCATTAGCAAAGTAACGGAAATGTACATGCAGTTTTTTGATTGGTTCATTATGCTCAATAGAAATGTGGTGGTGGTTTTGGTAGTGATTTTGTTTGTGGCAGGCTTTAATGTAATTTCTGTAACCCTGATTATGATCACCGAACGCACCAATATGATCGGAACGCTCAAAGCACTCGGTAGCAGCAATGGGCAAATAAGAAAGATTTTTGTTTACAATGGAGTGCGCTTAATTGTAAAAGGCCTGGTTTTGGGCAATTTGCTGGCATTGGGCTTTGGCTTTTTACAAAACCAATTTAAGCTGATACCTTTAGATCCATCAAACTATTACATGGATGCTGTTCCGGTAATGTTCGACACATCGGTGATTTTACTGACCAACTTGGGTTTTATCGCTCTAATTCTACTGATACTAATGATACCCACTTATATTATTGCGAGGTTTCAGCCAATTAAAGCCATACGGTTTAGTTGAAATTTGCTTGCTTTTTAACCCTCAAACTAAGATTTTGGCGAACTTTATAGACAATGCATTAAATTTCATTGCAAACTCAAATCATTTCTTTATAATATGTTCACGACTGAACTAACTGGCCGATTTTGAACACTTTGCCGGCAGAGAAAAAGAATATATCATGCTGTTAATCAGCAAAGTGCGGTGCTTGGTACTTGTATTGTAAAATGATTGTTAAATTTGTTATCTGTATAAACAGCGAATAATTTTTTATTAAAGGGCTTAGCGGATGTTGCTGCAATTGATCAATGTAGAGAAGACGTATTCTAATTTCGGAATAGAGACAGTAGCACTTAACGACATCAACTTGAGTGTAAACCAAGGTGAGTTTGTAAGTATTATGGGTCCATCGGGCTGTGGAAAATCCTCTTTGCTCAATATTATGGGCCTGTTGGACAAACCCACCAAAGGCGAAGTAATTTTTTTAGGTGATAAGGTCTCTCAGTCTAATTCTAGTAAAAGGGCTTTTTTAAGGAGAAATCACATAGGTTTTGTGTTTCAAAGTTTTAACCTTATCGAAGAGCTGACCATTTATGAAAACATCGAGCTGCCGCTAATGTACCTCAAGGTAAGTGCTTCTGAAAGAAAAAAAAGGGTAGGAGAGTTAATGGAAAGATTGCACATAGCCCACAAAAGCAATTATTTTCCTCAACAAATTTCAGGCGGACAACAGCAAAGAGCGGCAGTGGCACGTGCACTCATTTCTAAACCTAATTTAATTTTGGCAGATGAACCTACAGGCAATCTAGACTCGGCCAGGGGCCAAGAAGTGATGGAGATGTTGGTTGAGCTCAATGAAGAAGGTACTAGTGTAGTTATGGTAACACATTCCTCCACAGCGGCAGAATACAGCCAACGTATTATCCACTTGTTTGATGGGCAGCTCGTTACCGAAAATCTTAAAAGAGTGACCAATTAAAACCAGCGAATTAAAAATTGATACGGAATTATTTGACCATAGCGACTAGAAACCTATACAGGTTTAAGCTTTATTCCTTTATCAATATTTTTGGTTTAGCCATAGGCATTGCATTTTTTACCCTTTTGCTCTTATTGATCAGGCATGAGTTAAGCTACGATGTACATCATGACAATGCGGAGAAAATCTTTAGGATCACCAAGTTTGTAGAAAGAAACAGTGTAGTTGAAAAAACAGCAAGTGTGCCTTTTCCCTTCGGCCCTTCAGCGGAGAAGTTTTTTCCTGAGTATGTAAAATCAACTGTGCGTATCTTTAATTTTCAAGTGCCTTCGCATGCAATTAGTAGAGATACCCTGCGCTTTAATGAACCGGGTTTCTACTTTGCAGATGAGTCTTTTTTTGAGGTTTTTGATTATCCCTTGGCAATTGGTGACACTGCTTTGGCACTCAATAAGCCCAATTTTGTAATATTGAGCCACAAAGCAGCCATCAAATACTTTGGCGAAGAAAACCCTATTGGTAAAAAAATTATTTACGAAGATCGCTACCCACTCACAGTTACAGGGGTTTTTGCAGAAAAAGATTACGCCTCCCATTTCGATTTTGACTTTATCGCGTCCTTTTCAACGCTCAACAACATGGAGTTGGACACAGAAACCTTAGTGAACAACTGGAAATGGGATCCCTGTTGGACCTACGTTTTGCTAAAACAAGGTAAATCGCCAGAAGATTTGGAGTTTTTGTTGAACAAACTAGCCAATAAAAATTCGCCTGACAGCTATGGGGAAAATGTAAATATTTTCTTGCAGCCCATTACCGAGATACACCTCTATTCAGATTTGGATTTTGAGCTCAGTGCCAATTCAGACGTGAAATACGTTTACATTTTTGCCGTAATCGCCATCCTTATTCTAGTCGTTGCTACCATTAACTTTACCAATCTTTCCTCGGCAAAATCTTCTTACAGAGCAAGAGAAGTGGGCATAAGAAAAGCCATAGGCGCAGATAAATACGATCTTGTAAAACAGTTCTTGGTCGAGTTTCTTTTTATAAGCCTATTGGCCATTATTCTGGCTTTTATCCTTGTAGAATTGTTATTGCCCACCATCTCAGACATTGCCGGCAGCGAATTGGGCTTTAATAAACTAGATACCCAAATTCTATTTTACAGCGTAGTAATTTCGGGATTGGTAATAGGTACTTTAGCGAGTCTTTATCCTGCTTATTATTTGTCTAGATATCAGCCTTCAGAGGTATTGGGCGGATCTATAATGCTCGGTCTAAAAAGCAAGAGGTTTAGAGGCATTTTGGTTATTGTTCAATTTACGATCACCATTTTTTTATTGATCACCACTTATGTAACAGGCGGGCAGTTCAGCTACTTTAAAAACGCTAACCTAGGTTTTTCTCACAAAAATGTAATCATGTTATCGGTATCTAACTCTCAAGCCAGATTTAGTTACGATAGCATCAAAAACGAATTAGAAAAGTTGCCCAATGTAATGAAAGTAACCGGGGTAGAAGAAATTCCGGGTATCGGGTATCGAATACATGATTATTTACCGAGCATTGCTTTTACAGGAGACCGAAAAAATTGGGTTTTTGTACCTTCAATCATGGTAAGGCCTGATTTTATAGAAACTTTTGATGTAAAGGTTGTTGCAGGAAGAGATTTTGACAGAACAGAAAACGACGAGTACAAAGGCGTGATCGTAAACGAAAAAATGGTTGAGTTTTTAGGGTATGACCATCCTGAAATGGCTTTGGGCAATCAATTGCGCTCACGCGGGGGTGATGAGAAAATTATTGGTGTTGTCAATAATTTTAATTTTGAATCTTTGCACCACGAAATAAAGCCCTTTGTTTTGGACATGCCCAGCCGCAAATTTCAAGCTTTTTTCACCAAGTATATTGCTGTTAAAGTGCATCCTGAACATAGATACGAAGCACTTGGAGATTTAAAAACAGTATGGTCACAATTTATGCCCAATAGAAATTTTGAGTACTTTTTTCTTAGCGATAAGCTACAAAAAATGTATTTTAAAGAAAGAAAATTGGTAAGGGTTTCGGTATATTTTTCTTTTGTATCCATATTGTTGGCATGTTTGGGTCTGTTTGGTCTATCTTCTTTTATAGTTGATATGCGCAAAAAAGAAATCGCCATAAGAAAAGCCATTGGCACCACCAATTGGTCTGTGGTTTGGCTGTTACTCAGAGAATTTTTATTGCTTGTAGGTTTGGCAGTTTTGATCGCTTGGCCTTTATCGTATTTCGTAATGGAAAATTGGTT
>Ga0207419_1001516_pt1 | contig 17192 bp, 15 predicted proteins | sample ElkSloMetagenome_4_FD_184723 | JGI IMG/M metagenome (GOLD analysis project Ga0207419, IMG submission 184723) | Hot spring microbial communities from Elkhorn Slough, Monterey Bay, USA - MD2A (version 2) | ecosystem: Environmental > Aquatic > Marine > Intertidal zone > Estuary: Microbial mat ...
TGCGGGCTGGAAATGCAGGGGGTGTGGTCATTACTGTGAATAACGAGCAACCCACCCCCCTCGGAGAACGAGGCCAAGTCGAAACCGTGACTTATCAAGCCCCGGAACCCGCGCCTCGTTCCTAAAGATTAGTAGGGAGAGCGACCGTAGACATAGGTTAAATGGCCCAGATGATGGCGTACCTGCCAATTGAGTTGTTCGGGGACATAACGCCATGTCCAATTGCCCGCCGGAGTGCCGGGAGTGTTCATTTTGGCTTCGTCTCCTAGCCCTAAAAGGTCTTGCAGGGGGATAATGGCGTGATTAGCCACCGAACCCAAGGCCAACCGAATCATGCGCCAATTAATGCCTTCTTCGCCGATACAGCCCAGGTAATCTAAGACCCGTTGCTGGTCTTCGGGCGATCGCGCATTGTACCAACCCACCGTTGTACTGTTGTCGTGGGTTCCGGTATAAACAAAGCAATTGCGATCGGTGTAGTTGTAGGGCAGAAAAGGATTCTGGCGGTCAGAATCAAAGGCAAAATGTAGCACTTTCATCCCCGGTAAGCCGTATTTATCCCGCAGGGCTTCTACATCTGGGGTAATCACCCCTAAATCTTCAGCCACAATGGGTAAGCGACCCAGTTGGTCGGTGAGTAACTCGAAAAATTCATCCCCTTTGGCTTTGACCCATTGGCCTTTGGTGGCAATTTTCGCATGGCCCGGAACGCCCCAAAAGGCGGCTAAACCGCGAAAATGGTCGATGCGAATAATATCAACGTAATCGAGCATTCCTTCGATCCGTTGAATCCACCATTTAAACTTGTTTTTCTCCAGTTGCTTCCAGTTGTAAACCGGATTGCCCCACAATTGTCCGGTGGCGCTAAAGTAATCGGGAGGAACGCCGGCCATGGTGGCGGGTTTGTTGGTTTTGATATTCAACACAAAAATGTCGCGATGGGCCCAGACATCGGCGCTATCGTGGGCGACATAAATGGGTAAATCGCCAAAAATCTGAATGCCTTTGTTGTTGGCGTAGGAACGGAGGGTAGACCACTGCCGGAAAAATTCGGACTGGACGTATTTGTAGTAAAAGATGTCTTCGGCCAAGCGCGATCGCCATTCGGTTAGGGCGGCGGGTTCTCGTTTGGCGATCGCCTCGTCCCATTCGTACCAACTCGCGCCGTTGTGGGCGGCTTTGATGGCCATAAACAAGCTGTAGTCGTCAAGCCAGTAAGCATGATTTTGACAAAAGGTTTCAAACTCTTGCTTTCGTTCTGGGCTGGCTTGGGTCGAAAACCGTTGACTGGCTTTTTTGAGGAGGGGGAGTTTGGTTTCGATCACGAGATCGTAGTTGACGCGATCGCGATCGAAGTCCGGTAGAGCATCGAGTTCGTCTTGTCCGATCAACCCTTCAGCGACCAGCCATTCTAAGTTAATCAGCAAGGGATTTCCGGCAAACGCTGAATAACTCAAATAGGGTGAATTGCCGTATCCCGTGGGCCCGAGGGGTAAAACTTGCCAGATTTGTTGTAAGCTCTCGGCCAAAAAATCCACAAAACGATAAGCCTGTTCTCCTAAGTCGCCAATGCCGTAGCGACCGGGTAAACAGGTGGGGTGTAATAAAACACCACTGGTTCTTCTGGAAAAAATCATAGGCGATCGCGGGGCAACTCTCAAAAAAACTGTAATTCAGCACAAGATTTTGACCTCAGTCCCCAAAACCAGAATATAGCGCCTTGTGGGACTGCAATTAATTGTGCTTTAGTCATTTTACTTAAGTCTGTTCCGGTCGCAGTGATTCTTGTCCTCGTTAAGACTCTTTTTCGGCGGGTGAGGGGGCTTCAAAACGATAGCCAAATCCCCGAACCGTTTTAATCAAAGAAGGTCGAGCCGCATCTTGTTCGATTTTCTTACGAATTTGCCCGATATGGACATCGACGACCCGTTGATCGCCCACGACTTCTGAATAATCCCAAACCTCGCTGATTAGAGTCGAACGGCTTAAGGCTTGGCCGGGATGACGCGCCAAGAAGTTAAGCAGATCGAACTCTAGGGCTGTAAATGGCACTAAATCGCCATCTACTTTGATTTCGCGTCGTTCCGGGTCAATGCTGAGATGGCCGAAGACGAGGGGTTGTTTGTTGGCACTCGGAGACACGGTACGCTGGCGTTTTAAGATTGCACCCACCCGAAATTCTAATTCTCGTAAATCAAAGGGCTTGGTTAAGTAGTCGTCAGCCCCTTTCTCAAAGCCTGTGGCCTTATCTTCTGTATCAGTACGGCTGGTCAGCATGAGAACAAATACATCTGTACTGAGTTGCATTTCTTCGCACAGATTGTAACCCAAGGCATCGGGTAAATTGACATCTAAGATTACCAAGTCCGGATTAAACTTACTAAAAAGTTCCAACGCTGTTCGACCATTGTCAGCCGCTTCGACTTGGTAGTTTTTTTGGCCGAGAAAGCGATAAATTAAGTTGCGAATTGCCGGGTCGTCGTCAACGACAAGAATTTTGGCGGATGGCATAGCCATAGTTCTACTCAGAGGAAAACTAGATAACGGAAATCAAGGGAAAGGAAAAGCCCAAGGGTGTAATGAGCGTCATCCTCGACCAAAATCGCGATCGCGATTAGGGTAAGCTCTTTTTGTCTTAGGTTGAGGAATGAAGTTTAATGCTTTCTTTTATCCTATCTTTTCTAAGGATGAGATAGAAAGTCTCGTGAAAGGCAAAGTATAACTTAAAATTTCAAGAACTTTCTTTCAAAATTCCCGGTTCGGTCAACTCATCAGAAATTTCGACAATGGCTCGAATCACGGGTTTCATCATCGGGTCGTCAAAGCTATCAAAATCATCAAAACTATCGCGACGCAACCGTTTTGAGCGATTGGCCACTTGGACGGTAATGCGATAGCGATTAGAAGCCGCACTGAGAATTTGCTCGGCGCGGTCGGTGAGATTAGCAGAATCAAAGGAGGCTCGTTTAGACATGGAGTAGAAAATTTCTGACAAACAGAATCATAAAGGCTTCAGCTTAAGCATAAAGGGTTAAGGACACAATTATCGCGATCGCGATCGCCACAGACTAACCCCTCACCTCAAGTTATCGTCATTGGCACAGGTCTGTTTCTACCCAGTCGAGGGGGTAGAAGGGCCAGAAAAAACTAAAATTCGGCGGTCAAGTTGTAACGAGGGCAGCGCCAAGGACGATAACCCCCCTGTTTTCGGGTTCAGTTAGGATTAACTTTTTCAAAAAAGTTTGTCAACTTTGTGTTACTAACCTTAAAATAAAATGAATAAGTGTAAAGAAAGTTATAGTAACCTTAAAAATAACTCCCTTGAAGCATCATTTTGATAACCCGATGAAACAACGCATTCTCAGCATCTTCGCGGCCATCGTCGTCACCCTCGTAGGGGTATTTGCAGCGCCCTCTGCTGCTTTCGCCTTCAATGACCCCTCCCTGTTACCAGAAGTCGAAACCCCGATTGTAGATTTAGCCGATATTTTACCCAGCTTACAAGAAGAAACATTATTAAATAAAATTAAGGATTTTGAAGCCGAAACCGGCTGGAAAATGCGAGTCTTAACCCAATACGACCGCACCCCAGGCCGGGCTGTGATTGATTTTTGGGGGTTAGACGAAAAAAGTATTTTGATGGTCGCGGACTTGCGAGGCGGTAATCTACTCGCTTTCAGCATTGGTGATGATGTCTATGAGTTGCTGCCGCGTACTTTTTGGATCGAACTGCAAACCCGCTTTGGCAATATGTACTATGTGCGGGACAACGGCGAAAATAACGCCATTACAGGGGCACTCGATACCGTGGCGGGTTGCTTAACCCAAGGCGGTTGTCAAGTCGTTCCTGGCTTACCCCAAGAACAATGGATACTCACCCTCATTACCTCGGTCGCCGGGGGGATTGTTTGTGGTTTAGCCGCAATTCCCCGCAAAAAAGGTCAATTATTCGCTTGGCAATGGGCGTTGATCTTCTCGCCATTATGGGGCATTCTCTTTATTGCCTTTGGCATTGGCCCGGTGGTCACCCGTACTTCCGAATGGTTGCCTTTATTCCGCAATATTATTGGCTTTGTCTTGGGGGTATTGGTAGCTTATCTGTCACCGATGGTCAATCAAATGGCTTCTTCTGAGCCTTCAGAAACCTAAAACCACTCCCCAATCAACCCCTAACACCCACTTAGAAATCCTCGTTCTCCTTGAGAGCGGGGATTTTTTCCCATTCCCAAGAATTATTTTAGGGTGTATGATTCTAGATCGCGATCAATAACTATTTCCGGGTGCATCACTGTCTTGGCGTAATCCATCAAAGGCTGAATTCCAGTTGCCTGCTAGACTAAGCTTAATTAGAACCAACTAGCATTCTTTGCATATTTATTTAATTACAATTTTTCTTTTCGACAGATTCCCCTGGATAAACAAACATGGAGTGGCACTTAACGGACGCGCAAAGTTTAGCAATCATCGATCACGAAATTGGCGCACATAGTTTTTCCCCCGCAGAATACGAAATTGTGCGCCGCGTGATTTATGAAACGGCGGATTTTGAATATCGGCATTTGATCGCGTTTTCTGAGCGGGCATTACAAGCCGGGGCCGCCGCTTTAGCCGCCCGCAGTACCATTGTGGTGGATGTACCGATGGTACAGGTGGGCATTGCGACCAGAATCCAAAAAACCTTTGCCAATCCGGTGTACTGTGCCACCGAAGCCTTAACCCGTCCGCAAAAGGAAAAAACTCAAGCGGCTTGGGGAATCCAAACCCTCGCTCGTCGCTACCCGGAAGCGATTTTTATTTTGGGTCAGTCTCAAACCGCATTAACCGCCTTAGTGGAGTTAATCGAAGCCGAAGAAATCCGTCCGGCGTTGGTAATTGGTACACCGTCGGGGTTTGTGGGGGCAGATGTGGCCAAGGAGCGCTTGCAAGATTCGATGATGTCTCATATTCGGATTAATGGCCGCAAAGGCAGTGCGGTGGTGGCTGTGGCGATTTTAAAAGGGTTAGTGGATTTGGCTTGGCAAGCTTACGGTAAAGAGGGGTCTTCTTTTTGAAAGGATAGAAAGCGGCAGCACTAGCGCCGTAAAGCTCGATATAATCTAGAAAATGTTTAACCACCCAAGCCTCATAAGTTATCAATTATTATGACGATTTTGCAGCGCGAATATCGCGATCGCCGCGAGCAGGTAATGGCGAAAATTGGTCATGGAACCGCTATTTTTCGGAGTGCTTCCCACGCGATCGCGCATCACGATGTTGAGTATCCTTTTCGCCAAAATAGCGATTTTTATTACCTGACCGGATTTAACGAACCCGAAGCCGTCGCGGTTCTGGCCCCCCATCACGAAGAACACCGTTTCGTTTTATTCGTTCAGCCCAAAGACCCCCAAAAAGAAACCTGGACGGGCTATCGCGTCGGGGTAGACGCGGCCAAAGAACAATATGGGGCGGATGAAGTTTACCCCATTGACGAACTCGACGAAAAGCTGCCGCAATATCTCAAAGATAGCGATCGCATCTATTACCATATAGGCAACGACACTGCCTTTAACCAAACCATTCTCAAACATTGGCAACGGTTCATTGCCCTGTATCAAAAACGCGGTGTTGGGCCGGTCGCCATCGAAGACACCAACCCGATTTTACACCCCCTGCGCCTGGTCAAAACCGCCGCCGAAATCGAACTTCTCCGCCAAGCCACTGCTATTTCCGCCGAAGCCCACAACCAAGCCCAGAAATTTGCCCAACCCGGACGTTATGAATACGAAGTCCAAGCCGAAATCGAGCGAGTCTTTCGGGCCGCGGGGGGTTTAGGCCCGGCTTACCCCTCGATTGTGGCTTCTGGGGAAAATGCCTGTATTCTCCACTACATCGAAAACAATCGCCAAATCCAAGACGGCGACCTCCTCCTCATCGATGCCGGTTGTTCCTATGGCTACTACAACGGCGATATTACCCGCACTTTCCCGGTTAATGGTAAATTCAACAAGCAGCAGCAAGCCCTATATGAAATCGTCTTAGAAGCGCAACTCAAGGCGATTGAAGAAGTCCAACCGGGCAAACCTTATAATGAGTTTCACGACATCGCCGTGTGTGTCATTGTCCAAGGGTTACTCGATTTAGGCTTACTCCAGGGCGATTTAGAAGAAATCATCAAAGAAGAAAAATATAAACCCTTTTATATGCACCGGACGGGTCATTGGTTGGGCTTGGATGTTCACGATGCGGGGACATATAAGCATAATGAGGAAACTTGGCGACCTTTCCAACCGGGCCACGTTGTTACGGTTGAACCGGGAATTTATATCGGCCCCCACATCGAAGCTGCCGAAGACCAGCCGGAAGTGCCTCCAGAATGGCGCGGGATTGGTATTCGCATCGAGGATGATGTGTTGGTGACAGGAGACGGCCATGAAGTGTTAACCGCCGATGTGCCAAAGTAGTATCACTTTAAAACCCCGGTTGTGCAGAGTAACCGGGGTTTGGATAAAATTGTGGGTTTTGGCAATTAGGACTGCTTAGTACCAGAGGATGTCTTCGATGCAAGTTCTACCGAGCTTTCGGGTAATATTTCTTGAGGTTGTATATTACTAGATTGATCGCTTTGCACAAATAACCAACCGAGGAAGGTAAAAACACCAATCACGTAGGTGAAACTGAATAATCTCCACAGCACTAACTGTGCCGTTGACCACTGAGAATAATCCGGTCGTTTGACTTTACTGCCTCCCAGGCCGTTACTCCCTGTTGAGAAACCGCCACCGCAGCCACCGCCACCGCAACTCATAAAAATTACCTCCATATAACTAAAAATTTTTTGTCTGAGCAATCTTGTTACTAAGATTGGTTTCTAAGTGAATCATAGCGAGTTAAGATAAATTCTTCAAGTTTGCGGTTCAGTCGATTGGAGAGTTCACCGAGATGATATTGGGAGTTTCCGAGTAAAATTCAAACTATACTTTGGTTTAACAATCCTTCGATTTTATGGAAATTCGCCGTTTAACCGCGCTGAAGGCGGCTCTTTCGTTGTGTTGGCGTAGTAGTCGTTGGGGAATGGTGATGGGGATGATTGGCGCGATCGCCCAGAGTATTTTACCCCTAGTTTTGCTGTATCTCACGAAGTTGTTAATCGATGCGATCGCGTCGGGGATGACTCTAGCCAATCCGATACAGATGTGGCCGCGGATTTTGGCTTTGGTGGTGGTGGCGGCCTCGGTGGCAATGGCGAGGGATGTTTGTAGTAGCTTGGTGGCGTTGAATCAAGAAAGACTGCAAGAAGCGGTAGTAGACCGGGTAAGGGAGTTATTGCACGCTAAATCGGTTGAAATTGATTTAGAATACTACGAAAATTCCGATTATTACGACAAGTTTCATCAAGCCCAGTCCGAAGCGCCTTATCGTCCAGCTTTGTTGTTGAGTCGCTTGTTGCAGGTGTTACAAGGCTCGATTTCCCTAGGGGCGATCGCGATTTTACTGTTTTCTCTACATTGGTGGGTAACGCTGGTTCTCTTAGTCGCCGTTATTCCCTTGTTAGGGGCGCGTTTGCGCTATGCCGGGCAATTTTATCGTCAATGGCAAGTTTGGACGGGTCAGGAGCGACGAGGGGATTATTTCAGCCGGGTTTTAACCTCTGCCTCCCACGCCAAAGAGGTGCGTTTGCTGGCTTTGGGGACGTATTTTCAAACTCGTTTTCGCCAACTGCGGCAGGATTTACGCCATCAAAAATTTAAGTTAGCGCAACGCCGCACCCTTGTTGAGATTTTGACGCAGATTTTGGCAACGGGGATCATTTTTGGCGCTTTGGCGGCGATCGCATATCAGACCTTGGCGGGTATCCTGACATTAGGCTCGCTGGTCATGTATTATCAAGCCTTCCAGCGCGGTCAGGTAATTTTACGGGATACGGCCCGAGGAATTGCTAGTTTATACGAACATAGTTTATTTTTGGTGAATTTTAGCGCCTTTTTACAACTGCAACCGACCACAATAGACCCGACTTTCCCAAAGCCTTTACCCCAAAAGTTACAGCAGGGGATTTGTTTTGACTCGGTAAGTTTCCGTTATCGTCATAGTCAGCGTTGGGCGTTGCGAGATGTGAGTTTGACGATTCAGGCGGGGGAAACGGTGGCGTTGGTGGGGGAGAATGGGGCCGGCAAGACCACCCTGGTAAAATTGCTGTGTCGCTTGTATGACCCCACGCAAGGACGCATCACTTGGGATGGGGTGGATTTACGGGAGTTTGCGATCGCGGCGGTTCGCAGGCAAATTGCCGTGGTTTTCCAAGATTACGCTCGCTACGACCTAACCGTTGGCGAAAATATCGCGTTGGGCGATTTGGAATCTGCCAAAAATCCTCAAATCGAAGCATCAGCCCAATCAGTGGGTTTAACAGGCGCGATCGCGAAACTGCCTTTAGGGTATGATACCCTACTTAGCCATCAATTTCCCCAGGGCGAAGAATTGAGCATCGGAGAATGGCAAAAAATCGCGATCGCCCGTTGTTTTTTACGCTCTGGCTCTATTCTCATCTTAGACGAACCCACCAGCGCCCTCGATCCTCAAGCCGAAGCCGACATTATCCAACATTTTCGCCAATTGCGCCGAGATTGCACTACGATTCTTATTGGCCATCGTTTATCGACTGTCAAATTGGCTGACCGCATTTTTGTGTTAGAAAATGGCACAATAACCGAAAGTGGTACGCACAGCCAACTTATTCAGCATCAGGGGACTTATGCTCGTTTATTTGAAACTCAAGCACAATCTTATCGTACCTAGTTTAAGGTTTGGGTTTTGTTTGTTCAGCTTTTTAAATGGTTTAAATGCGTCCCGAATTTGATCTCTTATTATGCTGTTCCCGGACTAAAATTTCCCCCGAACAGACTCGGCGGATTCACCAACTGATTGAACAAGATATTGACTGGGATCAGGTGATGTCGTTGGCCCAGTGGCATGGTGTTAGTCCTTTGTTATATTGGCAGTTAAACGCTTTAAAATCCGAGGAATTACCGTCGCATTTTTTTAAGCAATTATCAGATTATTTTAGATATAACGTCCAGCGTAATCTGTTGTTGACTTCAAAGTTGCTCAAGTTCCTGCGCTTATGCCACGAACATGAAATCAAAGTCATGCCATTTAAGGGGCCTGTTTTAGCCACTCAGGTTTATCAAAATATTGCCCTCCGTCAATTTTACGATCTAGATTTATTAATTCTGCCCCAGGATTTTCAGCGCGTTAAAGCTTTATTAATAGCTCAAGGTTATCAATCCCGTTATCAACTTGATGCGGGTCAAGAAGCCCGACGATTAATTACAAATTATGAATGTGAGTTTATTCACGAAAAGCTACACATTAGCATCGATTTACATTGGCAATTTGCGCCCCCTTGTTTTAATTTTCAATTCCATTTAGAAAGTGCTTTAGCTCGGTCAGAAATGAGCGCGATCGCGGGTACAAAAATCCCAGTTTTAAAACCTGACGATCTGTTAATTGTTTTATGTATTAATGGCACAAAAGATGGCTGGTCTTCCTTACAGCGTATTTGTGATGTAGCCGAATTTCTCCAGAATTATCCCGATTTGAATTGGTCGCAAATCTGGCAACAAACCGAGAATTATCATTGTACGCGGATGGTCGTTTTAGGCTTATTTTTAGCTTATCGTTTGTTGGAAACGCCTCTGCCTCCCACAGCTTGGGATAAACTCAAACAAGACCCCGCGATCGCGTCAATGGGTCAACAAGTGTGCGATCGCATTTTAGGAGAAGCCCCGGCTTATTCCAATCGCATACAATTAGCACATTTTGCTTTGAAATTGCAAGCCAATTTTTGGCAGAAACTTCATTATGGCTGGCAACTTATCTTTGCAATTAATGAGCGAGATTTGGCTTTCATCAGTCTACCTAAAGGATTCTTTCTGCTCTATTATCCCCTGCGGTGCTTGCGCTTAATTTTAAAATATGCTTTACATCAAAAAGTACCTTAGTAAATAGTAATAAGCGCTGAACTTGCCAAAAAATCCAGATTAATCTTCTCTACTTACTTACTCCCTGAATTATTATTTACTGATTCCTTTATTGATTTATGAATTCTGCCATTTCTGCATCTGAAGCGACTCGTATCTCAGAAAATCAGCCCATTATTCAAACCTGGGAACTATCTAAAACCTATCGAACTGGATTTTGGATGCAGCAAAAAATACAGTCTCTTAAAAGCTGTACCTTATCAGTTTATGAAGGGGAAACCTTTGGCTTGCTTGGGCCCAATGGTGCTGGCAAAACAACAATTATTAAAGTTTTACTGGGTATAATTAAAAAAACTAGCGGACGAGCTACAGTATTAGGAAAACCTGTGGGCGATCGCGCCGCCAAACAATATATCGGTTACTTACCCGAAAATGCTTATTTCTATGATTATTTAACCGGGTGGGAATTTCTCCACCTTGCCGCCAGTTTATTTAAAATTCCCCGTAAAACCCAAACCGAAAGAATTAAAGGACTCCTCGATTTAGTCGGACTCGACCAAAAGACCGCCAAACAGAAACAACTGCGGCAATACTCCAAAGGAATGCTGCAACGCATTGGAGTCGCCCAAGCCCTTATCAACAACCCCGAAATCGTCTTTCTCGACGAACCCATGTCCGGCTTAGACCCCATTGGTCGCTATCGCATTCGCCAGATTATATTATCCCTCAAAGAACAAGGCAAAACCATCTTTTTCAACTCTCATATTTTGTCAGATGTTGAAGAAATTTGCGATCGCGTCGCCATTCTTTCCCAAGGAAATCTGCTGGTTTCCGGGTCTCTCGACGAACTTCTCGGCCCCACCGATGCCTTTCAAGTCCGAGGTCGAGGGGGCAATCCCGAACAACTCCAACAACAGCTTATTAACTTTCAAATTAAGCGCGATCGCTGGCAAGGTCAACTCAACAGCGACCCGACGGCCTTCCTCGCAACCCTTCCTGAAATGGATGCCAAAATCATCAGTCTAACTCGTCAACGTCTCTCCCTCGAAGATTACTTTATGCAGCAACTCCAACCCGAAGGAATCATGAATAATCAATAATGGGTTATATAGCATTTTTTGATGCAATATAAATCTATGTTTACTTTAAAAGGAATAGACCCAAAGGAATAGGTAAAGAAATTACGGCGCATTTCTTTGAGAGCCGAAAACTGTAATTGAAAGTCATATTTTTTTAAAAAATGCTATAGTTATTGGTTATTAGTTTTTGATTCTATCGTTGCCAATTATTGTTCATTGTAAATTGTTAATTATAAATTATTAATTATTCAATGGAAGAACTACTAACCACCCTCCCCGATACGCCCATTTTTGCCTTTACCCTGCTCATTCTGGTGGTTCTGTTCATTCCGCCCATCTTTGAACAGTTGCGCTTACCCGGATTAGTCGGATTAATCGTTGCCGGAGTCGCCCTAGGCCCGAGTGGTTTACAACTGCTTGACCCCGAAACCGACACTCTCGAACTCCTCACTGACATCGGCAAGATTTACTTAATGTTCGTAGCCGGTTTAGAAATCGACCTCGCCGAATTTCGTAAAAAAAAGAACCGTTCCCTCGGCTTTGGGATTGCCACCTTTATCCTCCCCTTACTCGCTGGCGTAGCTGTTAGCCGTGGCTTTGGGTTTGATTGGAATGCCGCCTTTCTCATTGGGTCGCTGCTGGCTTCTCATACCCTCTTGGGCTACCCCATTGTTAACCGCTTGGGAGTGTTGCGAAACGAAGCCGTTACCGTCACCATTGGGGCGACCATTTTCACCGATATTGCCGCCTTATTGGTTCTGGCCATTTGTGTGTCGATTCACGATGGCGACTTTTCCGCCGCCAGTTTAATCATGCAACTCATGGCTTTAGGATTGTACGCGATCGCGGTGTTGTTTGGCTTTGACTGGGCCGGAAAAGAGTATTTTCGACGCACCGGAGACGAAGAAAGCAACCAGTTTCTCTTTGTCCTCGCCGCCGTTTTTCTCGCCGCGTTGGGCGCACAACTGATTAGCGTTGATAGAATTGTCGGGGCTTTCCTCGCCGGATTAGCCGTTAACGATGTCGTCGGTCACGGGCCTGTCGAGGAAAAAGTCGAATTTGTCGGCAGTACCCTTTTTATTCCCTTCTTCTTTGTGGGAATGGGCTTACTCCTCAATATTCAAGCCTTTGTAGAAGCGATAACCACCCCCGTCGGCCTGGGTTTAACCGTGGCGATTATCCTTGCCCTCATCGTCAGCAAATTCCTAGCCGCCACTACCGCCAAACTGCTGTATCGCTACACTTGGTACGAAACCCTGACGATATGGTCGCTCTCCCTCCCCCAAGTTGCCGCCACCCTCGCTGCTGCCCTCGCGGGATATCAAGCCGTCAACTCCCAAGGGGAAACCTTAATTTCTGAAGCGGTTTTCAACGCCGTCATTGTGATGATGTTGATTACTGCCATATTGGGCCCGGTTTTAACCACTCGTTTTGCCAGTCATCTCTCAGTTCCTGACGTTGACCTAGACTCGAAAACCGCCGCCAGTTACGGCGATGACCTCCTACTCTCCCCACCGCGACCCCAACCCGAACACTTTACCGTCGTTGTTCCCGTTTACAATCCCTTCACCACTCAATATTTAATTGAAATGGGCGCACTGCTGGCCCGTCACGAAGGCGGAAACCTAGTTCCCCTATCAGTTGCGACGGCTCACGTTCACATGGACGACCCCCAACTGGATATGGAATTGGCCAAAAGTCAACGCCTCATCGAACGGGCTAAAGAAGTCAGCCAAAGGTTTGACCTGAATGCCAACCCCATTATCCGCATTGATGATGACGTGGCTCACGCCATTAGCCGCGTTGCCAGGGAACAAAACGCGAATTTGGTGGTAATGGGGTGGAGTGAAAAAATGAGCCTACGGGCCCGCTTATTTGGCAATATCATCGACCAGGTGTTTTGGTCGTCTCATTGTCCGGTGGCGGTGATGCGCTTACTTGACGAACCGATTAATATTCAGACGATTCTCGTCCCGATGAAGAATATCACACCCCGGACGGTGCGGACTATGCAGTTTGCTCAGGTGTTTGCCGATACGAATCAAGCCGTGGTGATGTTACTGCACGTTTGCGCCCCCGGTACACCTCCCGACCAAATTTTAATTTTTGAAGACCAGTTGCAGCAGGTGTTACAACAATCGCCAATCAGCGTGGAAACGAATATTAAAACGATTGTATGCGAGGATGTGGCGGATATGATTGTTCAGATGTCTCACTCTTTTGATTTGGTGGTGATGCGGTCGATGCGTCGCCGGACTGCGGGGGGTTTAGCGGTGAGTAATGTCACAACGGAGGTGATTAAGCAGTTGAGTTGTTCTTTGGTGTTGTTTGGGGAACCTCATACTTAGTTGTTCGTTGTTTGTTGTGGGTTACTACTGCGATTGAGTCCAAGGACTAATGACTAATGATTAGGGACTCATTACAATTATTTACAAAAGCACCAGTACATAGGGATGAGTCAATGCTCAGGATTTTTACGGACTTTGATGGGCCGATTATGGATGTGTCCGAACGGTATTATCAGGTGTATTTGTGGTGCTTGAAACAATGCCAACAGCCGCATCAGGCGACCAAAGTTCTCTCAAAGTCTGAATTTTGGCAGTTGAAGCGAGCCTTTGTTCGAGAAAGCAAAATCGGGCAAATTTCGGGTTTAACGCCAGAACAAGGCCGAAAGTTCGCGTTGTTGCGTCGGGAGAATATCCACAGTCTGCCTTATCTGGTTTATGACTGTCCGATTCCTAGTGCTGTAGCGACGCTCGAACGCTTGCAAGATAGCGACGATGTGGATTTGGGCGTTATTACGATGCGGCGTTGGCGAGAGTTAGAGATTCCTCTCGAACAAAATCGTCTCAAACGCTTTTTTCGGTGCGATCGCTGCTATTGTTTGCAAAATGACGATCCCAAAAATACCGATACCGAAGACAAAACGCGCTTGATGAAACGGGCTTTAACTGAACTGCCTCCGGTACGGGAAACCTGGATGATTGGCGATACAGAGGCGGATATTGTGGCGGCGAAAACCCATGATGTTCGGGCGATCGCCGTGTTGTCCGGGATTCGCGATCGCGATCGCCTACAACAATTTGAACCCGACTACATTGTTCAAGATTTGGCGGCTGCCGTTGCTTTGATCTCCGAGCGCTCTACTTTTTCTAAGTTGTTGCTCTAAGTTTTGCCTTTTAACGCAAAAAGCTACTCATCAACCAAAACACCAAAAATGCGACCAAAGTAGCAAACTGGTTTTGGCTGATACCTGGGGAATTCAAAGAGCCACCGAGTAACACCCCTAAACCAACGCCCAAAACCAAACCAATCAAAGTCATCAACACCGCCCGACCGAAGCGTTTTTCTTTGCGGTTGATGAAATAAATATTGGCACAAAATCCTAACGCCATGGTGAGGGAAGGAATTGTACTCTGGGGATTAGGATCGAGAAAGGTCAGCAAGCCTAACAAGACAAACGTTCCTGCCGGAATCAAGACATCCGACCGAGACGGCGTATCAATCAACTCCTGCATCCAAGTCGGGGAAGAATTGACATTTTGAGTTGTGGTTTTAGGAGGAGCCGGGGTGACTCGCTCTGGAAAGCGAATACGCTCTGGGACTTTAATTTTCCCTTCTTGACGCATTTTGAGGCGCTCCATAATCACGGCATCGTAAGCCGCTTCTAGACTTTCGACCAACTTGCGATCGTCGCGATTTTGTTGGCTCAAGCGATTACGAGCTTCTTGAATTTCCTCAAAAGAAGCATCCTTGGTGACCCCAAGCAGTTCATAGGGATTTTGATCGCTCATCGAGTAAAACCTCCGAGATAGGCCCGTTGTAACTAGCAGTTATCGTACCCAATTTGACATCCTCACCGCCGTCAAGGGACGGTGATTTCTAAATCTTGCAATTCCGGTTTGGAGCTTCGTTCACCGTTGCATACCATAGTTAAAACCATGTACTGTCTTACACGGAGTCTACAGACTTTCCACCGATTGCAGAGTCCCGATCCCGCCAAAGAAAGCGGTAGGGTATGATTTTTTCCATCTCTCGTTAGTTTAGCTCAAATTGCGGCAAGCCCTGATGGACTTATTGACAAACGAGGCGATCGCGAATGGGTTTCTCTGTGCGAGGAACGACGATTTTCTGTAATAATTTAAAACGGAAGTTGTAAAGCTTTATCAACTCCAAGGGCTTTACAAAAGCGTGGGAAGGCTGGCAAGCTCAGTCAAGCGATTCTGCGATCGCCAATACAAAAAAACAACAAGGAATAGTTTACATAACTTTACGTTCAACGATTTACTATGGCACAAAGTTCTGCATCCTCAGATGTCCCCAATATGGGACGACGGCAATTCATGAATTTATTAACCTTCGGAACCGCCGCCGCTACCGCAGCCGGGGCGTTGTATCCCGTGGTTAAATACTTTATTCCGCCGTCTAGTGGCGGTGCTGGGGGCGGCATGATTGCCAAAGATGCCCTAGGTAACGATGTGGTAGCCAGCGAATTTCTCGCCGAACACAAACCCGGCGAACGGGCCCTAGCCCAAGGCTTAAAAGGCGACCCCACCTACGTTATCGTCACCGAAGACAACGAAATCGCCAGCTACGGCCTCAACGCCGTTTGTACCCACCTCGGTTGCGTTGTGCCGTGGAATGCCAGCGAAAACAAATTCATCTGCCCTTGTCACGGTTCCCAATACAACGCCGAAGGGAAAGTCGTGCGCGGGCCGGCCCCTCTGTCTTTGGCCTTGGTTCACGCCAATGTCAGCGACGATGGCAAAGTCGCCTTCACCAACTGGGAAGAAACCGACTTCCGCACCGAATCCGAACCCTGGTGGACTTAAATATTATTCAACTCAGACGCAATCCTTTCGATCAACTAAAAGATGAGAACACCTCCAATATCCGCGTTTTGGCAGACTGCTAAAACCACCTTACTCAAAAGTTTTATACTGGCGATCGCCACTATTGCCTTTTTCTTCGCCAGCGACATCGCCGTTCCCCAAGCGGCTGCCGCTTATCCCTTCTGGGCCCAAGAAACTGCCCCAGAAACCCCCCGCGAAGCCACAGGCCGCATTGTGTGCGCCAACTGCCACCTGGCTGAAAAAGCCGTTGACATCGAACTGCCCTTATCCATCGCCCCCGACACCGTATTTGAAGCCGTGGTCAAAATTCCTTATGACCTCGACACCCAACAAGTCCTTGGTGATGGTTCTAAAGGCGGCCTCAACGTCGGGGCAGTTCTAATGTTGCCTGAAGGCTTCAAAATTGCGCCTCCTGACCGCATTCCCGCAGAAATGCAAGAAAAGGTCGGCGGCGTGTACTTCCAGCCTTATCGCGAAGATATGGAAAACGTGACCCTTGTTGGCCCCTTACCCGGCGACCAATATCAAGAAATCGTTTTCCCCGTCTTATCTCCGAATCCCAAAGAAGACAAAAACCTGCACTTTGGTAAATATCCCATTCATCTCGGTGGTAATCGCGGTCGCGGCCAAGTTTATCCCACCGGACAAAGCAGCAACAACAACGTCTTTACCAGCACCAAAGCCGGAACCATCACCAGCATCACTGAAGCCGATGCTGGGGGCTACAGCGTCGCGATCGCGACCGCAGACGGCAGCGAAGCCATGGTAGACGTTCCCCCAGGCCCTGAACTCATTGTCAGCGAAGGTCAAACCGTCGCCGCCGGTGAAGCCCTGACCACTAACCCCAACGTCGGTGGTTTCGGTCAAGAAGACAGCGAAATCGTCTTACAAGACCCCAACCGCGTCAAATGGTTAATGGTCTTCTTTGTGGGGATTGCTTTGGGTCAAACCTTCCTCGTCCTCAAGAAGAAACAAATCGAACGGGTCCAAGCGGCTGAAATGAATTTCTAACGCTCACTTGGATTGACTTTCTAAGCGGGGACGGGTTATTTTTTAGCCCGTTCCCCTTTTTTCAGTCATCAGTCTCTAAGGGGCAGTGGGCAGTGGGCAGTAGGCAGCTTTTTCAGTTATCAGCCTCTAAGGGGCTCCTCGGCAATCGGCAATCGGCAGTCGGGGGGGAGTGGGGATTTTGCCCCAGAAAGTGAGTCAGAAACTTTGGCCTATAGGGCAGACTCTAGAAAAGGCTCAACACTAGAATATACTAGGGTTTCAGCGTCAAAAAGTAAAATTAACGTTTCAAA
>Ga0207419_1001517_pt1 | contig 17182 bp, 12 predicted proteins | sample ElkSloMetagenome_4_FD_184723 | JGI IMG/M metagenome (GOLD analysis project Ga0207419, IMG submission 184723) | Hot spring microbial communities from Elkhorn Slough, Monterey Bay, USA - MD2A (version 2) | ecosystem: Environmental > Aquatic > Marine > Intertidal zone > Estuary: Microbial mat ...
AATTTTTCCTTGATTTTTTCCTCTATAGCCGTGGTGGTAAAACCCAAAACGTTCAGTTCTCCAAGTTCCGGAATTCGGATATTCCCGTGCAAATCTACCGTAAAACCATCAAAATACGCCCGTTCCGCAGCATCCGCATTTAAACTACCCTCCCCAATGGGATTAAAAATCGTAACATCATCCTGATCTAGAACCTTTATCCTAATATTGAGGATGTCGTTAATTTGCACCCGATATGGCTTTGGCTGCTCTACAATACGCTGTATGGAATCGTTGGGATTATTGACGTCTTCCTGCAAATAAACAATCTCCTTAAGGGGGATACACGAGGTTGACATCAGGCAAGCTAGCATCCCTACCAACAATAATAATCTTTTCATTCTAATAGCAATTCTTGCAAAGCAAATATAGGTGTATCTCATAAATAACAAAATTCAAATTCCAGAATCCAATTTATACCTAGACAGCACGTATTAGTCTTCAATATCAAATGATCAACCCAGACTCCAAAAACGACTAATCTATTTACGAGCTTTAAATGCCTTTGGTTTTCATTTCTCAGTTACCAATTCTCTATTATCGGTCGTTGGTAGTCTTTGGTCATTAGTTGTTACTCATTGGTCTTTAGTCATTAGTCGGTAGTCTTTTATCGTTGGTCTCTAATATGCCCCGTCCAAAACAAGGGCTACATGGTTTAATCTTTATGTACAAAAATGATAAAGTGAGCCCAAACTTTTAATCGCCCTCAGAACATTTATCGTAAAACATGCAGCAAAGCGGATGATTAAGTAAAAATACTCCTGCCTATCTAAATCATATTGACATTCCAGAACTTAAAAATACGCCCATCACTAACACATTAAGACCACTACCTTATTTTTACGCCGCCGTGCCTGCCGGCAGGCTGGCAGCAAGCCATATGTTTAGAAAAAGGTTTTGCAGGCTAGATTTTTTTGGTTCTCCCGACACCTCGGGATGAAGGCGATGAAAAAAAATGAACAAATATTCAAAACACGCAAAATTCCAATCCCACCTATCCATATCATTGCGCGCTTCAATTCCAAAACAAAGTGCAGGAATTAAAGCGTGGCAATCTACCAAACAAAAAACAATTACAGATAACAGTAAACTAAGAAGTAAAAAACGAGAACTGAAAACTACTAACCACTAACTACTAACTACCTACTACCTATCCACTGTCATTACGAGCTTTAATTCCAAAACAAAGTGCAGGAATTAAAGCGTGGCAATCTACCAAACAAAAAACAATTACAGATAACAGACAACAGGAAACCGAGAACGGAGTACTAAGAACCACGAAGTGAGAAGTGAGAAGTGAGAAGTGAAAAGTGAGATTGAAAAATAGAATTTTGAAAAAGGAAAACAGACATTAAACAATAAAAACACAGAAAATGAAAACAGCAAATTAGAAAACCTATTCAACTATGAATCCAAAACATCTAAAAAATATTATGCGCTTTTTTTATTAATCATACCATACACCTCTTCATAAGGCAAATCCATATATTCGCAAAACTCTTTTATTGTCAAAGGCCTTTTGAGTTTTTTTTGATTAGCATCCTTGATTGTTCTAACCAATTTCTGAGCTGTATTCTCTGATTTCCCGAGAATTAATGCAATTTCATTAGGGTAAATGCATAATCGCGGTAATAGTAAATTATCTTTTTTCATTTTTCTGTTTTGTTTTTACATCTTTTTCATAATTAGTTATTAGTAGTTTGTCGCTGCAAATTAATGAGTTATATATAATTTTTCAAATTTCGTAGTCAAACCTTTTTAACAATATTCTTAACAAATGTGAATTTTTACCACTCTTAATCTAGTACAATTTATAATTCAAAACATTGATTTTCAGATGTTTTTAAATTAAAAAACAATAATATTTTCATGTAATCTTATTTATACTAAACCACTTCATCCTAATACCCTAATCAATTCCCAAAAAAGATAAATACTTACTCCATAGTAAAGCCCTAGTTACTCCCTACTTAAGCCCTAATTACTCCCTATCAAATTTTCACTACAAAAAAGGCATTTACATTTCTAAAATATTGATTAAAACCTACTAAAAACTTCAAAAGCGACCAAAACCCTATATAACCATCATAATCAACAACGAGCCTATAAATACACCAAAATGAAGCAAAAGTCTTAAAAACAACCAAAACTTGCCATAATTATCTAATTCAGTAAATTTTCATCAATTAAATAAATTAAAGGCAATCTACTTAATAGCCCTCAAGCAAGGCAATATTATCCCAAAAGTGCCAAATCCTCAAAAAACGATAATATTAATTCAAAAAGACGCATTACTATAAGTTGAAACCAATTTAAATTAAAACCCTCAAACTCTATAAAACACTAAAAATTAGTTCAACAAGCTTGTTTTAAACTTTTTAAAAGAATTATGAGCAATAAAACCTAAATCAAGGCAAAAACAAAATCACTGAATAAATCCTGGTCTAATTTAGCCCCAATGGGTCGCTCGTAGACATTGAAATGAATAAAGGAATAGGAGCTCATAGTCTTGAATTCAGCTAGTGTATATGTGTATCCAGAAATTAATTTTAATCAGTACATCCCATTTTAAAAAAAACTTGGGAGGTACTTAAATCATTTAATTATGGCGAATTATAAAGGCCTATTTAAGATAGAGGGTACTCTCGGTGAGATGACCTTCTATAAATCCGAAGACGGTTACCGCGTTAAAGCAAAGAGCGGGGTAAGCAAAAAGAGAATCGAATCTGATCCCGCTTTCGCAAGAACGCGGGAAAACAATCAGGAGTTCAGCAATTCTGCAAAAGCCGGAAAAGTATTGCGTCATGCAATCATAGACATTCTGGCCGATGCAAAAGACAGTAAGCTGGCTTCAAGATTGACCAAACAGATGTCGATTGTCAAAAATGCCGACCTGACTTCAATCCGTGGACAGCGAAATCCTGGCGTTGGAATTCTAACCGATCCAGGTAAAGCAGCACTTATTGGCTTCGATTTTAATCGAAATGCGATTTTAAGCGCGGTGTTGCTTAGCGATTATAGCTTAGATGATGCTACTGGGGTCATTGATATTCCAGGTTTCATTCCAGCCAATCGCTTATCGGTTCCAGAGGGCGCTACCCATGTCACCCTTTCATCAGGAATGCTCAATCTTAATCTCGAGAATTCTGAAAAGGATTTCCAATTATCAAATTTGGTAAATCTACCAATTAATAATGTGGAAACTGATGTGGTCTTGACGCCAACGGCCTTAGCGACAGGAAGTGGCCAGAATTACTTTTTCATTAAGGTGGCATTTTTTCAGGAGATTAACGGTGTTCAATATCCTTTAAGAAATGGTGCTTTCAATGCCTTGAAATTACTTAACGTCGTTTGACATTAAGTGATTTCAAACTAATAGGACTCTCATTCGTTTAGAAATTTGAGATATCAAGTTGGTATAATAGAGCAAAATGATCAATGCTTTAAACCACCACTGATAATTAAAATCTTAAAAATCTAATCATTTGAGAGTTCTATGTTTTCAATACTTAAACACAAATGATAACAAAACATTCCGCATCATCCATGTTCCAATTTAATAAGCCATATTTTGATTCCAGTCCTAAAGCCCTCAAACGCCCTCAGAAAATTTTTCATCAAACTGACCCATCCTGAATAAAGGCTACATCATACTTCACAATTATGTACAAAAATGACAAAGTAATCCCAAGCTTTTAATCGCCCTCAGAACATTTTTCGTAAAACATGCAGCACCGTGCCTACCGCTAGGCAGAAAGCAAAGGAGGGCCTGCCCGCCGATTAGGAGGAACTACCAACTACCAACCACTAACTACTAACTACTAACTACCTACTACCTACTACCTACTACCTATCCATGTCATTGCGCGCTTCAATTCCAAAACAAAGTGCAGTAATTAAAGCGTGGCAATCTACTATTAAAAAAATAAAACCCAGAACAGTCCTCCCTCTGAAAAAGCGGAAAAACCCAAAAACCCCCAAACTAAAAAATAATATCGTTTTCTTTGCAAAAAAGAAATCCCTTGAACTACGTTAACGTTGAAAACATCTCAAAATCCTACGGAGAGCTAAAACTCTTCGAGAATCTATCCTTTAGCATTCATAAGGATGATAAAATTGCCTTTGTGGCAAAAAACGGTAGCGGGAAGACCTCCATTCTCAATATCCTCTCGGGTAAGGATGTCCCCGATACCGGTGAAATCATTATGCGAAATGGCCTTAAAACCGCATTTTTATCCCAATCCCCAAAGTTTGATCCTAATCTAACCATCCAGCAAACTATTTTTAACGCCGATCTGCCCATTCTAAAAATTATCGAGGATTACGAACGGGCACTAAAGCAACCGGAGAATACCGATGCCTATCAAAAAGCATTCGAGCGCATGGATATACATAACGCCTGGGAGTTTGAGCTGCGCTTTAAACAAATTCTGTTTCAACTCAAACTAGACAATCTGGACCAGAGGATAAAAACCATGTCTGGTGGACAAATCAAACGCCTCGCATTGGCCCAAGCCCTAATTAGCAATCCCGATCTTTTGGTTTTAGACGAACCCACCAACCACTTGGACCTAGAGATGATTGAATGGCTGGAGGACTATTTTGCCAAATCACAATTTACCTTATTTATGGTAACCCACGACCGCTATTTTTTGGAGCGGGTCTGTAATGAGATTATTGAATTGGATGAAGGCAAGCTTCATACCTACAAGGGCAATTACTCCTACTATCTTGAGCAAAAAGAAACTAGAATCATTCAAGAGGAAGCTGAAACCGGGAAGGCAAAGCAACTTTTTAAAAAGGAATTAGACTGGATGCGGCGACAGCCGAAGGCCAGAACCACCAAGTCAAAATCCCGTATCTCGGATTTCTCTGATATTAAAAAGCGGGCGCACCAACGCCGAAAAGACCATAAGATTCAGCTCGAAATCAATATGGAGCGTCTGGGCAGCAAAACCGTGGAGTTTCATAACGTGTCTAAATCCTTTAAGGATAAGATCATCTTAGATGGGTTCAACTATAACTTTAAACGCGGTGAACGCATTGGTATTATTGGTAAAAACGGCACCGGGAAGTCCACATTCCTCAATATGCTTACAGATACCCTGCCCCCCGATGCTGGAAAGATTGTGGTTGGGGAGACCGTAAAGTTTGGCTACTACACCCAAGGTGGTATTGAGGTAAAACCGGGACAAAAGGTCATTGATGTCATCAAGGCATTCGGAGAGTACATACCCTTGGCCAAAGGCAGGCAGATTAGTGCCAAACAGTTATTGGAACGTTTTCTTTTCGATGGAAAAAAGCAACATGACTACGTTGAAAAACTAAGTGGTGGGGAACAAAAACGCCTTTACCTTTGTACCGTCCTCATCCAAAATCCCAATTTCCTCATTTTGGATGAACCTACCAATGATTTGGATATCATCACCCTAAACATCCTAGAGGACTTTTTATTGGATTTCCCCGGTTGTTTGCTGGTGGTATCCCACGACCGCTATTTTATGGATAAAATTGTGGATCACCTTTTTGTGTTCAAGGGAGATGGCAAGGTCAAGGATTTTCCTGGCAATTATTCAGACTATCGCGAGTATGCCGATAACCTTCCCACTGAGGGTGAACCCGAGGAAAAAAACCATAGGCAAACGGAGAAAGCCCAGCAAAAAAACAAAGCTGAAAAACTATCCTATAACGAACAAAAGGAATATAAAAATCTTGAAAGTAAAATCCGTTCCCTCGAGTTGGACAAAAAAGCCATGGAAGCCAAATTTCACGATGAATCGCTTTCTAAAGAAAAAATAAACGAATTGTCTCTAGAATTACAGTCATTAATAGATGATATTGAGGAAAAGGAGTTACGATGGTTTGAGCTGGCAGAAAAATTGGAGGGGGAAGAATAAACGGGAGAAAAGGCTAATGATTTAAGATACCACCAGAGGCGGGACACCATAAACAAAGTATAGGCTCTAGGGTACAAGATAATCCAAAGGAAAACTAAACACTAAGCACAAACACTTAAAACCAAAATAAAAACTGAGGCTGCATGCTGCACCAAGCCCTACAATACATAAAATTCCTAAAAGCCTCCACCAACCAACACGGTGTTCACTCCCCTTTTGTGTTTGACTTAGTAACAAGATGCCTCTATGACAAAACGCATTACAAGGCCTACGCAACCCTAGCCAAATACCGGCAAGAACTTCTGGAAATTGACCGAAAAATACACATTACTGATTTTGGTTCGGGGTCTCGTGTTTTCAAGTCGAATGAGCGGGTTATTTCGCAAATGGTAAAAACTTCGGGCACACCCCTAAAACGAATGAAATTACTGTTTAGATTAGTCAACTATGTTAAGCCTACTAAAACCTTGGAACTAGGTACCTTATTCGGCCTGGCAACCTCGGCCATGGCCCTTGGCTACGGAGAAAACAACATCACCTCGGTTGAAGGCTGCAGTGCGACCCTAAACGTCGCTAAAACGCAAATTGAAAACTTCGGTTTCAAAAAGATTCACCTTATCAACGCACGCTTTGAGGCCATACTCCCAGAACTTAGTCAATATACATATGACCTCATTATTTTTGATGGCAACCACCAGAAAAAAGCAACCTTGGATTATTTCACGCTATTGCTGCCCACAGCACATAACGACAGTCTTTTTATATTCGATGACATTTATTTGTCCGATGGGATGACCCAAGCCTGGGAAACCATAAAACAGCACCCCAAAGTGACCGTCACGGTTGACCTCTTTTATTTGGGCTTGGTTTTTTTTAGAAAGGAGCAGGTCAAGCAACATTTTAAAATTAGAGTGTAACGCTTAACCAGATTAAGCGTCTTATCAACGAAAACCTGTATTTTTAGTCTTTCTTAAGCGGAAAGCATTGCTTTTGGTTTTTGATCAATAAACTTTAAATACCTAAACACATATACTTTTAAAACATGGGCAACGTCATAGAAATAAGGGAAATCATCCGGGATTTCCAATTGGGTCAAGAAACCGTTCATGTGTTGAAAGGCATCAACCTTGATATCAAAACCGGTGAATATGTGGCCATTATGGGGCCTTCGGGTTCGGGTAAGTCCACCCTGATGAATCTTTTAGGCTGCCTTGATACCCCAACCGCCGGCTCCTACATTTTAAATGGAAAGGACGTTAGCCAAATGAGTGACGATGAGCTGGCCGATATCAGGAATACTGAAATTGGCTTTGTATTTCAGACCTTCAACCTATTACCACGAACAACCGCCTTGGATAATGTGGCTTTGCCAATGGTGTATGCCGGCAAATCAAAATCAGATAGGGTAAAGCGGGCCCAAGAGGTACTGGCCGATGTTGGCCTGGCTGACCGTATGGACCATAAACCAAACCAACTCTCTGGTGGCCAAAGGCAGCGTGTTGCAGTCGGCAGGGCCTTGGTCAATAAGCCGTCCATTATTCTTGCCGATGAGCCTACCGGAAACCTGGACTCTAAAACAGGCTACGAGATCATGAACCTCTTTGATGATATACATAAAGCGGGCAATACCGTAATAATGGTAACCCACGAAGAGGATATCGCAGCCCATGCCAAACGGGTAATACGCTTAAGGGATGGCTTGATTGAGTCTGATGAAACGAGCCCAAAAGCCCCCTAACCCCAAACGGAGAGAACTCCAACTCGCTATCAATAAAATGTGGGATTTTGGATAATTTCGCCATACCTTAAATCATAATTCTACTGATTTTGAACGAAAAATTTCAGAAGGAAATCACGGCCTTAGGCTTCGTGTGACGCTCTTTAAAGTTTACGTGGCGTCTTAGCGCCCCTGCCGGCAGGTAGGTTTGCAAGAAAAATCAGTGAGAACCAGTCACCCCCCAAACTTCGGTAGTGTTTCTCTTAATAAATATAAAATCCTGTAACTTTGTTTTTCAACTACATCAATTCACAGCTCATAATCTTGAACTTTAAACTTAAAACCCAAAACTTGAGGCATGAAAATATATACAAAAACAGGTGATAAGGGCACAACTGCCCTATTTGGGGGAACCCGAGTCCCCAAACATCACATAAGGATCGATAGCTACGGAACGGTTGACGAACTCAACTCGCATCTGGGCTTAATTCGCGACCAGAATATCCAACAGCACTACAAGGATATCCTCATGGATATACAGGATAAATTATTTACCGTTGGTGCCATCCTAGCTACAGATCCTGAAAAGGCTACTCTAAAAAATGGTAAGCAACGGCTCAATATCCCTAAAATTTCCGCAGAGGACATAGAAACCCTTGAAAATGAAATGGATGCCATGAATACCGAACTTCCACAGATGACTCACTTTGTACTGCCCGGAGGCCACCAAACCGTGTCATTATGTCACATCGCCCGCTGTGTTTGCCGCCGTGCCGAACGTCTCGCTAGCGCCTTAAACGATTTAGAACCCTTTCAACCAGAAAGCCTAATGTACCTTAACCGTCTTTCTGACTATCTTTTTGTACTGGCACGAAAGTTGACCCATGATTTAAAGGCCGAAGAGGTGAAGTGGGTGCCCCAAAAAACCGAATGATAAAAGTAATACCATCCCTGCCTGCCAAGGCTTTACATATCAAAGACGATAAGTTCTTTAAAATTTTAAATGGGTTTGAGCAAAATAATTTGCTTTTTTCTTGACATTCTGAACTATAATTTTATTTTTGCAAAAAATTAAACACTACATAATATGTATTGGACCTTAGAATTAGCATCCTATTTAAGTGATGCACCTTGGCCGGCAACTAAAGATGAATTAATTGATTACGCGATTAGAACCGGAGCGCCTCTTGAAGTTGTAGAAAATCTACAAGCTATTGAGGATGAAGGCGAGTCTTATGATTCTATTGAGGAAATCTGGGCCGACTACCCTACAGATGAAGACTATCTGTGGAACGAAGATGAATATTAATAACTTGTGACAGCAAGTTTCGATTGATAACTAAATTCAAAAAGTCTCATTTATGAGGCTTTTTTTGTGCGTTTTTTGCAGTTTGCCAATTAGATAAAAAACACCACAAACCCTATATTTGAGGTATCGGTTGAAATCGTAGGTAAACCAATCAAGTTAGAATAAAACAACGGGTTGAAATACACTCGACAAATAATATTAAAATGAGTTTTTTAGATTCTATATTAAAAGTTTTTGTGGGCGACAAATCCAAACAGGATGTCAAAGCCCTATCCCCAATCATAGAAAAGGTCAATGCCTTTGAAAGTGAATTTGAACAATTATCACACGACGCCCTCAGAGCTAAAACGGCAATCTTTAAGGAAAAAATCGCTGAGGCCAGACAGCCACATCAAGCGCGCATAGACCAACTTTTAAAAGAGGCCGAGGCTACAGAGGATATTGATGAGCGCGAGGAGTTCTACACAGAAATCGATAAAATCGAAGACGAAATTTACGAGGCGACCGAAACCGTCTTAAACGACATCATGCCAGAAGCTTTTGCCCTTGTAAAGGAAACTGCAAAACGTTTTGTGAACCATGCTGAAATTACAGTAGCGGCCAATGAATTTGACCGTCAGTTATCCGGTGAGAAAACCTACGTTACCCTAGATAATGACAAGGCCATCTGGGCAAACTCCTGGGATGCCGCTGGTAAACCGATAACATGGGACATGGTACATTATGACGTTCAGTTGATTGGTGGTACCGCCTTGCACCAAGGTAAAATTGCAGAGATGCAAACTGGTGAAGGTAAAACCTTGGTAGCTACACTGCCCGTTTACCTAAATGCCCTTGCCGGTAAAGGGGTACATTTAGTGACCGTAAACGATTATCTAGCAAAACGTGATAGCGCCTGGATGGCTCCGATTTTTGAGTTTCATGGCATGAGCGTGGATTGCATTGATTACCACAGACCAAATAGCGAGGCCAGAAGAAAAGCCTATAAGGCAGATATCACCTACGGTACCAACAATGAGTTTGGTTTTGATTACCTGCGTGATAATATGGCGCATTCACCAGATGATTTGGTACAACGTCCTCACCACTATGCCATCGTGGACGAGGTAGATTCGGTTTTGGTAGATGATGCCAGAACCCCCCTAATCATCTCGGGCCCCATCCCTCAAGGAGACCGACACGAATTCACGGAACTCAAGCCCAAGGTTGAGGATATTGTAAGCATACAGCGAAAATACCTTACCGGCGTACTGGCAGAGGCCAAAAAGTTAATTACCGAGGGTGACGATAAAGAAGGTGGGCTGCTACTGCTTCGCGCTTACAGGGGTATTCCTAAAAACAAGGCACTCATAAAGTTTTTAAGTGAGGAAGGGGTAAAACAACTGCTCCAAAAGACCGAAAACTTTTACATGCAGGACAACAATCGTGAAATGCCAAAGGTGGATGCCGAACTGTACTACGTCATCGAGGAAAAGAACAACCAGGTTGAACTAACCGATAAAGGCGTTGAGTATTTATCCGGTAAGGACAATCCCAATTTCTTTGTAATGCCAGAAATAGGTATGGAAATTTCAAAGATTGAGGAAAAGGGACTCTCCAAGGAAGAGGAAGCTGCCGAAAAGGAGGAACTATTTCGTGAGTTTGGAATTAAGTCCGAGCGTATCCACACCCTAAACCAACTATTGAAAGCCTATGCGCTTTTTGAAAAGGACGTGCAGTATGTAGTCATGGAGAATAAGGTCATGATTGTTGATGAGCAAACCGGCCGTATCATGGAGGGTCGCCGCTACAGCGATGGGCTTCACCAGGCCATTGAGGCCAAGGAAAATGTAAAGATTGAGGATGCCACCCAAACCTTTGCTACCGTTACCCTTCAAAATTACTTTAGAATGTACCGCAAGCTCTCCGGCATGACCGGTACTGCGGTAACCGAAGCCGGTGAGTTCTGGGAAATCTATAAATTGGATGTGGTTGAAATTCCAACCAATAAACCTATTGCGCGTGACGATAGAGAGGATTTGGTCTATAAAACAAAACGTGAAAAATATAATGCCGTAGTTGATGAAGTCACCAAGCTGTCCCAAGCTGGAAGACCCGTTTTGATTGGTACCACTTCTGTTGATATTTCAGAATTACTAGGTAAAATACTTGCCCAACGTAAAGTTCCACACAATGTACTTAACGCAAAACTCCATAAAAAAGAGGCCGATATCGTTGCCAAAGCGGGTCAACCAGGCCAGGTGACCATTGCTACCAATATGGCCGGTCGTGGTACCGATATCAAACTGAGTGAGACTGTTAAGGATGCTGGCGGACTAGCCATTATTGGTACAGAACGCCACGACTCTAGACGTGTGGACAGACAGCTACGTGGTCGTGCCGGCCGTCAAGGTGATCCGGGAAGCTCCCAATTTTACGTGTCCTTGGAAGACAACCTCATGCGATTATTTGGTAGTGAGCGTATTGCCAAGATGATGGATAAAATGGGATTAAAGGAAGGCGAGGTTATCCAGCACTCCATGATTTCAAAATCCATTGAACGCGCCCAGAAAAAAGTTGAGGAAAACCAGTTTGGGGTTAGAAAACGACTTTTGGAATACGATGACGTTATGAACGCCCAGCGCGAGGTGGTTTACAAACGTCGCCGCCACGCCCTACAAGGCGAACGACTTCGAGTGGATTTGGCAAATATGATCTACGATACCTCTGAGGTTATCACCGAAACCAATAAAGCGACCCTTGATTATAAAAACTTTGAATTTGAGCTCATTCGCTACTTCTCCATGAGCAGTCCAGTCTCTGAGGCTGAATTTGAAAAACAGGGCGTTCAGGAAATTGCAGGGAAGGTCTATAAGGCAGCATTTGAACATTACCGCGAGAAAATGCAGCGCAATGCAGACCTTGCATTTCCGGTTATAGAGAATGTGTATTTGAATCAACGGGATAAATTCAAGAGAATTGTGGTGCCGTTTACCGATGGTGTTAAAAATCTCCAGGTGGTCACCGATTTGGAAAAAGCTTACGAAACCAAAGGCACGCAACTCATCAACGATTTTGAAAAGAATATCACATTGGCTATTGTTGACGATGCCTGGAAAACACACTTACGCAAAATGGATGAGCTAAAACAGTCTGTACAATTAGCCGTCCACGAACAAAAAGACCCCTTATTGATTTATAAGTTTGAAGCCTTTGAACTCTTTAAACAAATGATCGATGAGGTCAATAAGGATGTGATTTCATTCTTATTTAAAGGTGAATTGCCAAGCGAGACCCAAAACACCATCCAAGAAGCTAAAGCTAGAAAACAGGAAAATCTAAAGACCCAAAAAGAAGAGGTCATGAATCTGGATGAGCGCGCGGCTCAAAACCGTGAAGCGGGGCAAAATGCAGGCCAGCGCCAACAACAGGTTGTAGAAACCATAGTTAGGGACAAACCAAAAATTGGCCGAAACGATAGAGTCACCATTAAGCATGTGATGAGCGGTGAGAATAAAACCCTAAAGTATAAACAGGCTGAACCCCTAATCGCTAAAGGGGAATGGGTGTTGGTTGAGGATTAATAAATCTAAAGCATAACGTTTTGCCATTCTGAACTTAATTCAGAATCTTTTTTGAATCACTTAGACCTTACAGGTTTTTGCTTGTTCGCCGAAGCTGATGGCGTAGAGGGAAAATCTATGAGGTCTTTTTTTATATTTAAATTGGGCTAAGTGACAAAATTGAAATTAGCAAGTCGTTACAAAGTTGTTTTATGTTCCAAATAATCCTTTTATTGTAATCTTGTTGCAACTTGATGGTACTATTAACTGTAAGCTATTAAAAGCTTTTTAAATTAGCTTCGTAAATTTTAATAACAGACCTCACAGGTTTAAAACCTTTGAGATTTTTTAAATTTATATAATTTTTACCTTTAGATGCAAATGTCAATACTTCGATTGTCTTTTTTTCTTAACACAATGCCATGTCTAAAAACATCTTATTAATTGTTATCGTTTTGAAGTCCATTAATTATTTAAACGCCCAACAAGAATTTCCAAATATGGACAGTGTAAAAACCTATCAGGCTAATCTGGAATATAAAATCACCGCCAAACTGGGGGAAGGCGCCTTTTGGAACCATAAAACATCTGAGTTATATTGGATTGATATTCTCAACAATAAACTACACCGCTATAATCCTAGCACCAGAAAAAATAGGAGTCTAAAAACACCTTCAAGTATTGGTACGGTAGCACCAACTTCAAAAGAAAATAAAGCCATCGTGGCACTAAAAGACGGGATTTACTTAATAAATACAAATGATGGAACATTGGAATTATTTTCAAATGTTGAGCGTGAATTAACAGAAAACCGATTAAACGATGGCAAATGTGATCCCAAAGGAAGATTATGGGTGGGTTCAATGGCCTTAAGCCAAGAAAAAGGCAAGGCTAATCTTTACATGATTGATAAGCGGGGAAAAGCAGAACTTAAAATAGCTGGGGTAACTATCTCTAATGGAATCGTTTGGTCTGGGGATAAAAAAACCATGTATTATATTGATACCCCAACCGCTGAAATAAAAGCCTACGACTATGATAACGAAACTGGAGCAATCAGTAACGAACGGATTGCAGTAAAAGTCAGCGAACTCCTTGGTTCCCCAGACGGTATGGCCGTTGACGAAAATGATAACCTCTGGGTGGGAATGTGGAACGGCAATGCCGTTATTCAATTTGATTCCAAGACTGGTGAAGTTTTATCCAGGGTTGATGTCCCTGCGCACAATGTGACCTCATGTGCCTTTGGCGGCGACAATCTGGACGTATTGTACATCACGACTGCCAGTATTGATATGACCGATGAAGAGAAACAGCAATTACCAATGGCAGGTTCTATTTTTAAAGTTAAAACAGATGTTAAGGGTGTAAAAAGCCCGTTTTTTAAATTGTCGTTATAGAGTATCTTATAAAGCCTTCTTAAATGGTACAAATCAACATCATCACAAAACACGCAAAGCAGGCCAATGAAATTACTGCTCTGCTCTATTCTAGAAAGCTTATTGTAAACGAATATATCCTAAAGGAAGTTGTCGGTAGATTACCAAACGACCAAAACGAATTGACTAATGTTGACGAAGTTTTAATTGTGGGCACTACCAAAGCTTTATTGTTCAATACCATTGTAAGCACACTTAAGGAAAAGTATCCCGATAATCTGCCGGTTGTTTATGCCGTACCGATTGTTTATATGGAAGAGTCCCAAACCGAAGCCTTAAAAGCGAATACCGCTAAGGTATAGGTCATGATGGATAGTACCAAAAAGGAATTATTGCCACTTCTCTCGAATTCAAAGTACCGTCTGAATTTTCCTCTTTTTTATGCTTTCTGTAAATCTTTAAGGTATGCTTTCCCGATTGAATACTATCCAGGGGCAAAACGGTTTCAAACCCCTCTTGATTATTTTTATTTTGGGTGAAAACAAAATCCAAATCCGAATAGGTAGTTGTATCGATTTTTATAATATGGATATCTTTTAAGGTTCTCATATATTCCATCCTAAGACTATCCTTTTTCCCGTTGAAAACATCTTCTTCAGAAAATTTGATGCTACTCGATAAACCGCGCAAGTCCTCTTCAGGTTCGAGACCTGGATTGAACTCGAATATACGATTCTCGATAGACTCCCGATAAACGATAAAAATAGGTAAATAGGATGTGGAGATTACCTTTGATGGGATTGAGGCGCGTTTAATAAACTTACCTTTATCTTCCATTACGGTATCATAGTTTGAAACTTTAGCAATAATACTACTGGAGTTACTTTCGGTAGATAAAAAATTTGAGCGTATATTATCATAGGTAGCCAAATAGCTCACACCAAAATAAACCGGTATTAGAGCAAAGCTAACAATTCTCCCAAACCTATTGTCCAAAAAATTATAAACCAAAGGTCGGTATAGAAACGTTAATGTGGCGTAGCTAAACACCCAATAAAAAGGCCAGTACACAAATGCCAACCATTTTTTCTTTTTCAAAAAGCCTTGAGTCATAAAATCAACAAAGACCATTAGCATCCCAATCAATATAAACACTGTTAAAACAATACCAATTGTGAATATTACATTGTTTTTTTCGCCCTCTTGCTGTAAAAAGAAATAAGTCAAAAAAGCCAAGCTTCCAAAAGTCAAAAAAGCAGAAAGCATGTAAAAAATCAGTAGAAATGATAATGCAAACAGAACGCTACAACCATCTTCAAGTTTTGAAATATATTTGTCAAAAGAACCTATACGACGTCTAAGGTGGCGTTCAAATCTCGGGGCATAATTTAATTTTTTAAAATCAATGTCACCAGAAACATATCTAAGTCCCAAAGCCCCTATCCAAAGTCCACGCAATATGATATGCATCAATAGTGTGACCGCGAGTATTGAGCAGGAGATTAGCCCTAAGATATAGACAAATATTAAGATTACCTGATTGGCGTTTTGAGCAATTTCAAGCTTTATTTCTAACGGTTCGATGACTTGAAATAACCCAAATATGGCAAAACCAGAGATAAGTAATTCTAACTGCCAGCTTTCCTGTTGAAGCGTATTCAACCAAGCCTTAAATTTTTTGGAGCGGTAGTTGTTTTGCATTTAGTGAATTAAGGTTGATGGCACTAAATTAAGCAAATATTTGACATCTGGGATTGAAAAAACCACCTCGGTTTAGGAGGTGGTTTTATAATGAGGACATCGCTTCGCCCAGCGTCCTTGCGATGAAAAATCACTATCATTCACTCTTCTTCTAAAAAAATTTGAGAAGTGTCGTTACAAGTCATGAAGTCATCTAATGTATGTGACTAATCAATAATAAAAATTGCCGCAGGCGTTCCGACCTTTCGATGACGCTTACTACTTTATCATCTCATAGCTACGTTTAACAAAGTTAGTAAGTTCCTCGCCCTTCAAAAGACCTTGGGATAGCCTTGCCAAATCCAAACTCTGGTTTATCAATCGCTCCTGCTTTTTCTTGGTTTTGGTATTCAAAATGTCATTTACCAGTTGGGAATTGGTATTCACAACCAAATTATACATTTCTGGCATATTGCCCATACCAAACATACCACCGCCGCCGCCAGTTTGCTGCATCTCTTTCATTCTGCGCATAAATTCTGGCTGGGTAATAATAAACGGAGACGCATCGCTATCCATCGCTTCCAATTGAACCGTAAACTTTTCTTGAGGGATAACCTCTTTTAAGGTTTCCTCTAGAGATTTTTTCTCGTCATCAGATAATTTTGATATGGCCGTATCCTCTTTCTTGATTAGGTTATCAATGTGATCGCCATCAACCCTAACGAATGAAATGTTCTCTTTGCTGGTTTCCAATTTCTGGATTAGGTGCGAAACAATTGGGGAATCCAACAACAAGACCTCATAATCTTTCGCCTTGGCACTTTCAATGTAAGCATGCTGTTCATCTTTATTTGATGCGTACAAGATGACCAATTTACCATCCTTATCAGTTTGCTTCGCCTTGATTTTGTCGTGAAGCTCTTGATAGGTGTAATGCTTGCCATCAACGGTTGGGTATAATGCAAAAGCATCTGCTTTTTCAAAGAATTTATCCTCTGAGAGCATTCCATATTCAATCACGATTTTAATATCGTCCCATTTTTTCTCAAAATCCTCTCGGCTATTGTTGAAGAGGGACTTCAATTTATCGGCGACTTTACGGGTAATGTAAGATGAAATCTTTTTAACCGCACCGTCAGCCTGTAAATAAGAACGCGACACGTTTAAAGGGATGTCGGGCGAGTCAATCACACCGCGTAACATCGTTAAGAATTCCGGAACAATACCCTCAACATTATCGGTTACGAATACTTGATTTTGATATAATTGTATCCTATCCTTCTGTATATTTAAATCATTGGTCATTTTTGGGAAATACAGAATCCCTGTTAAGTTGAAAGGATAATCAACATTCAAGTGAATGTGGAACAGTGGTTCTTCAAATTGCATGGGGTAAAGCTCTCTGTAGAACGTCTTGTAGTCCTCATCCTCTAATTCTGTTGGTTGCTTGGTCCAAGCAGGGTTAGGATTGTTTATGATGTCATCTACCGTGATTTGCTTATGCGGTTCTGTAGTTTCCTTTCCATTCTTATCCTTGGTGGTTTTTGGTGTAAAATCTGGGTCATTGATTTCCTTGGTGCCGAATTTTATTGGGATGGGCATAAACTTGTTGTACT
>Ga0207419_1001518_pt1 | contig 17181 bp, 13 predicted proteins | sample ElkSloMetagenome_4_FD_184723 | JGI IMG/M metagenome (GOLD analysis project Ga0207419, IMG submission 184723) | Hot spring microbial communities from Elkhorn Slough, Monterey Bay, USA - MD2A (version 2) | ecosystem: Environmental > Aquatic > Marine > Intertidal zone > Estuary: Microbial mat ...
CATTTCAGACATTCCTGCAGCGCCTGCATGACGATAGACAATTGTCCGATCTACATGAGAAAGCCTGTGAAGTTCATCGTGAAAGAGCAGAGCAACTTAGGGAAGTACCGGAATTCAAAGAACGCCGACAGTGGATCCTCGAAAACGCATGGGACGTGGAAGAATGACGGCGACCGTCCTCGCAACCATGCGCGACGAAGCCCCGTTCATCCTTGAGTGGCTGGCCTACCACCGCGTTATCGGCTTCGGCAAATTCATCATCTTTTCAAATGATTGCACGGATGGGACCGACTTGATCCTAGATGCCTGTGATCGGGCCGGTTTCATTCAACATGTGCCACACCGGCCGGACCCTGCACATAGCATCGCCGTGCAGATCAGTGCTGCCGTGTTGGGGCAGGGCATGATTACACCCGGTGACTGGACGATTTGGCTGGACGCTGACGAGTTTCTGAACATCCATCTCCGGTGCGGCCATATAGACGATCTGATTGCATATCTCACCGAATGGAACGCCCGCGGCATGTGCGTTTCATGGCGCGTCTTTGGCGATGGTGGCACGGATCAATTCACTGGGCGCTTTCTTTCAAGGCAGTTCATCGCAGCGGCCCATCCCGGTGATCTCTGGCAGAACGTCAAGACGTTCTTTCGGTTTGATTCCGATATCATTGAACTTTTCCAGCACAAGCCGATTCTCGGACACACGTTCTGGGACCACGGCGGCCGGTTCGTGTCATCGAAACCCGTCGAGATGCCGGCGACATCGAAACTGACGCTGGCTTGGGCCAACGGCAAAAAACGCGGCAAGATCGCTGAAGAAGAGGCCGGCTGGGGCGCTGCACAGATCAACCACTATGCAGTACGTACGCAAGCGCTGTACCGTTTCAAACAATCTCGCGGTCGTATAGGAGAGCCGAACAGCACGAGCAAGCAGCGCTACAATCGTGCGTACTTCAAAGGCATGAACATCAATAATGCGAAGGACGACACGATCCTACGGTGGTCCGAACAGGTAGACCAGGAGATCGCGCGTATCAAACGGCGCGTAAGCACTTTTTGTGATACAGATACGATGATCAACGAAATCTACGGGGACCTTGTTCAGAAAGCGTGAAAATCATTTTTTAACATAATACTGATTATGCGTATTTGCACATGCATTTCAGGTCGATGATATACCGATCCACGACCCTCGGCCATCGCCGCTCTCTTCACATTTCGTCTGTCCTTCGTGCGGTCGCTCGCACATAATCGCAGCATGGACCTGACACGCCGCCGCATCTTCAGTGCCGTTGCCGCGCTCGCATTGCTGATCGGTGCAATCGGCGCATTGTCGTTTCCGGCACTCGAGCGTCATTACATGCATGAACTGGCCGAGCGGGAAAAGGTGCCGCTCAGCCTCGCCGTCGAAGGCCTGCGCGCGACGCTCGAGCGCTACGCCCCCCTGCCCGCGCTGATTGCGGAAAGACCACAGCTGACCGCATTACTGAACGATCCCGACAACCGCGCTCTGCGGGCGGCCGTAAACGAGGACCTGCGCCAGACAGCGTCGACCGTGAAAGCCTCGGACGTCTATCTGATGGATATCGCCGGCCTGACGGTGGCCGCGGCCAGCTACCGCGAAACGGGCAGCTTTCTGGGCCGCAACTTCAGCTACCAGAATTACTTCACACAAGCGCTGAATGGCGATCTGTCGAGTTTTTCGGTCTTCGGGACAACGTCGGGCGAGCGCGGCTATTTCTACGCCGCCCCCGTCGAGGATGGCGAACGGATCGTGGGTGTGCTGGCTATCAAGTTCAACATCGGCGCCTTCGAAAGCATCTGGCGCGGCGCCTCGGGCGAAATCATGGTCTGGGACCGCAACGACTTTGTTTTCATGTCGTCACGCCCCGACTGGCATTTCCGCGCGATCCGGCCGCTCAGTGATGCCACCCGCCGCGTGATCGCGCAGAACTTGCAGTATCCAATCGACCGGATCGACCTGTTGCCGATCACTGCGACACCGCTGGGCGAAAACGTGCAACAGGTTTACATCGAAAGCGGCGCGCGCGAGAGCTTCGTTCTGACATCCCGGCGTCTGCCCGACCTCGACTGGACGATGGCATCGCTTACGCCACGCCTGCCCGCCACGCTTTCTGCGCTGAACACGCTTGTGATCGCCGGGCTTGTCGCAGTGATCGTTCTGGCCGCCCTGCTCGCCCTGTTGCTGCGTCAGGCACGGCAGGCCGAGGCATGGGCCAAGGAACAGGATGCCAAGCGTGCGCTCGAGGCCGCTGTCAACGAACGAACCCGCGACCTGCAAGCGGCCCTCGCCGATCTGCGGCAGACCCAGACGGATCTGATCCAGGCGGGCAAGCTGTCTGGTCTCGGCCAGATGTCGGCCGCACTCAGCCACGAGTTCAACCAGCCGCTGGCCGCCGTGAAATCCTATGCCGAAAACGCCACCGCATTCCTTGAACGTGGCCGTCCTGACGAAGCGCAAGACAATATCGCGCGTATTTCCAGGATGGCAGACCGTATGGCGACCATTTCAGCCCATCTGCGCAACTTTGCGCGCCGGCCGCAACTGGCCACGGGGCCAGTTTTGCTCAACGCCGTTATTCAGGATGCGCTTGCCGTGATCGAGATGCGTCTCACATCGGAAGGTGGACGCGTGATATACACACCGCCCGACATCGAAATCTGGGTCACCGGTGGCCATGTCCGTCTTCAACAGGTGATCGTGAACCTGATCAACAACGCGCTCGATGCGATGGAAGGACACCGAACGCGCGATGTCACGCTCTGCGTCACCGGCACCACGCTCAGCGTACGGGACACCGGGCCGGGCATTTCGCCAAACACCCTGCCCCAGCTGTTCGATCCGTTTTTCACGACAAAGGCACCGGGCAAGGGACTGGGGCTGGGGCTGTCGATCTCTTATAATATCGTGTCCGATTTCGGTGGCACGCTGAGCGCGGAAAACCATCCAGATGGGGGCGCCGTCTTCTCGGTCACTCTCAAACCCGCAATCCCCAATCAGGTTGCAGCGCAATGACCCAGACGGTCCTGTTCGTCGATGATGAGGAAGAGCTGCGCCATGCGACCGCGCAGTCGCTCATGCTGGCCGACATCCCCGCCGAGGTCTTCGACCGCGCCGAAGCGGCCCTCGCCCGGATCACCCGCGGCTTCGACGGTATTCTTGTCACCGACATCCGCATGCCCGAAAAAGACGGGCTGTGGCTGATGCGCAAGGCGCTCGAGATCGATCCGGAGTTCCCGGTGATCCTCGTAACGGGTCATGGCGACGTCAATCTGGCGGTGCAATCCATGCGCGAAGGCGCCTACGACTTCATCGAGAAACCCTTTGCCCCGTCGCGGCTGGTCACGACGATCTTGCGCGCGCTCGACAAGCGGCGGCTGACGGTCGAAAACCGCGCGCTCAAGCGCGAGGTCGGCGGACGCGACAAGCTCGAGGCGCGACTTGTGGGTCGGTCGGACCCCATGGTGGCCCTGCGCAAGCAGGTGAAATCCATTGCGGCCACGGATGCCGATGTCCTGATCACGGGGCCCACGGGCGCGGGAAAGGACCTGACAGCACGTGCCTTGCACGATCTGTCGCCCCGGGCCCCCTTCCCCTTTGTTCACATCAACTGCGCGGCCCTGCCAGTCGATCTGGTGGAATCCGAACTCTTCGGACATGAGGCAGGTGCCTTCGCTGGCGCCATGCGGGCGCGCTTCGGCAAGTTCGAATTCGCACGTCAGGGTACGGTATTTCTCGATGAGATCGACAGCCTGCCCCTCGGGGTCCAACCAAAGCTTCTGCATGCGCTGCAGGAACGCAAGATCACACGGCTCGGCGCCAACGACCCTGTCGACCTCGACATAAGGATCGTGGCAGCCGCCAAGGCCGACCTGCAGGACGCCGTCGCTGACGGAACGTTCCGGGCTGATCTGCTGTACCGTCTGAATGTCGTGACCATCACGGTGCCGCCACTGGATGTGCGCCGTGACGATATCCCGTCGTTGTTCCTCAACCTCGCGGCACAAGCGGCGGCACGGTATTCGCGCCCCCTGCCCGATGTTCCGGCCGATCTGCTGGCCGAAATCGCCACCCGTGACTGGCCCGGGAATGTCCGCGAATTGCGCAATGCTGCGGACCGTTTCGTGCTGGGGCTGGACCTGACGTCTGCCGAAGAGACGCCGGACACAGGATACACCCTTGCCGCACGGATGGCGGCACATGAAAAATCGCTGATCATGGCAGCGCTGACTGCGCAAGGCGGAAGCCTGAAGAAGACCTATGAAGCTTTGGGCCTGTCGCGCAAGGCGCTCTACGAAAAGATGCAGAAGCACGGGCTGTCGCGCGATACGATCGAATAGCGCGCAGTGTGTGTGGCTATCGACACATGAAAACGGCGATTTGTCCCGATTTTGACACATTGCCCCGAATTCATGTTCTCTGTTATCGCTAAAAGCGGGCTGCGTGGGTTGTGAAGCTGCCCGTGCATCGCGAACCACGATCCCACGCCGCCTGATCGCCGCAGTGTGATCAGGCGCAATGACCGGTCCGGGAGGGATCGGATAACCTAAGTGGAGGAACCACACATGAAACTCGCAGCGATTATCGCAACAACTGCATTGACCGCGACAGCCGTCGCCGCCCAGGACCGCGAAGGCTGGCCTGAAAGCTTTACCGTCGGCACCGCGTCGCAAGGCGGAACATACTTCGCCTACGGCTCGGGCTGGGCGAACCTTGTCGCCGAAGAGCTGGGTCTGACAGGCGGCGGTGAAGTCACCGGTGGCCCGATGCAGAACATGGCACTGGTCCATACCGGGGACGCTCAATTCGGCATGACCACGATGGGCCCTGCGGCGGAATCCATCGCCGGCACCAACCCGATCGCACCCGGCCTTCAGATGACCAATGCCTGCGCGATGTTCCCGATGTACCAGACACCCTTCTCGGTGACGGCGCTGTCTTCATCCGGAATCACCAGCATCGATGAAATCCCCGACGGGGCGCGGATCGGCTTCGGCCCCGCAGGTTCGACGTCTGACACCTACTTCCCGCGCATGATGGATGAGCTGGGCGTCAACTACGAGCGCCGCAATGGCGGATGGTCCGACCTTGGTGGTCAGCTGCAGGACGGCCTGCTTGACGTGATCGCATTCGCGGCCGGTGTGCCCGTGCCAGCCGTCTCGCAGCTCGAGGTACAGACTGACGTGAACATCATCGAGTTCACCGAAGAAGAGCAGGCGCAGATCATGGAAGCCTTCCCCGTATCGCAGTTCGACATCGCGGCCGATACCTACACCACGCTTGAAAGCGATGCGCGGTCGGTGTCGATGTGGAACTTCTCGATCGCCAATTGCGATCTGCCCGACAGCTTCGTGAACGCGGTTGTGGACGTGGTGATGTCGGACAACGAGCGTATGGTGAACATCCACCGCGCCGCCCGTTCGACGCTGCCTGAAAACTGGGACAAGAACGCGGGCGTTCTGCCATGGCACCCCGGTGCGGCCCAGTGGTTCATCGACAACGCCGGCGCTGATATCCCCGCTGACCAGATCTTCGGCGGCTAAGTCCGGCCGACACCCGGGCGGGCCGCGTGCATGCACTGCGGCCCGCCCAGTTTCCGTTTCATATCGGTAAATCAGAGCCGTGCGATGCCCGCCCGATGGCAGCCCGGCTTGCGAGGACCACACCATGAGCACCGACACCCAGAAAGACGACCAGACCGAGGGGCCCGTAATCGCTGATGGCGTTGACGACGAACCGGTCGAGCATAATCGGCGCATCTTCGAAGGCACCTCGTATCATGTGATCGCAGGCTTTTCCGCGGTCTATGCGCTCTTTCACATGGCGGCTCTGAACGGGTGGTCGATACGTGGCTGGACTGGCATCGATATCCCGTTCCTGCCCGTCTTCCCGATGGAGACCTGGAATTTCCGGATCGTCCATATCGCCGGCGCGCTGCTGCTAGGCTTTCTGCTCTATTCCGCCCGGGCCTTCCCCGATCACGACAAGGACAACCGACACCCGATCGACTATCTGGCGTGGCTTGCGATGCTCCCTGCCCTTTACGCGTGCTGGACGGCGATCGGCTTTGCGAACCAGATCGCTGGCGGCGTTGCCTGGAACGGCATCGACGAAGGTATCCGCATGGCCGAGACCTATCACTATGGCTATCCGCTGATCGGTGCGACAATCGCCGGTATCGTGATCGGCTGGATGCGTCCCCGCGTCCGTGGCGCGATATCTCCGGCCGACCTCGTTCTCGGGGTCTGCGGGATCGGTGTCGCCATTTACCTGATTACCATTTTCGGCACGTTGATGCGCAATTCGACCGGCACGCCCTTCGCCCCCATCGGGATGAGTCTCGCGGCTGTGGCGGGCACCATGCTGATCATGGAACTGACCCGCCGTGTCGCCGGACTTGCGCTGATCATCATCGCGGGCATCTTTCTGGTCTACGTCTTCGTCGGCGACATGCTGCCCGGGTTCTTGAATGCACCCGACATTACCTGGCAGCGGTTCTTCAGCCAGGTTTACACAGATGCAGGCATTCTGGGCCCGACAACCGCCGTGTCTTCGACATATATCATTCTTTTCATCATCTTCGCGGCCTTTCTTCAGGCATCGAAAGTCGGTGATTATTTCGTCAACTTCGCCTTCGCTGCCGCGGGCCGCGCAAGGGGCGGCCCCGCCAAGGTCGCGATTTTCGCATCCGGTCTGATGGGGATGATCAACGGCACCTCGGCCGGCAATGTGGTCGCCACCGGGTCGCTGACGATCCCGCTGATGAAAAAGGTCGGCTACAAGCCGCAGACCGCCGGCGCGGTCGAGGCCGCAGCGTCGACCGGCGGGCAGATCATGCCGCCGATCATGGGGGCCGGCGCCTTCATCATGGCCGAGATCACGGGCATTCCCTACACCGACATCGCTGTGGCCGCGATTATCCCGGCGATCCTCTATTTCGTCTCGATCTACTTCATGGTCGACTTCGAAGCCGCCAAGCTTGGCATGCGCGGCATGCGCGAAGATGAATTGCCCAAGTTTCGCGACATGGTGCGTCGTGTATTCCTGTTCTTGCCGATCATCATCCTGATCGGGGCGCTGTTCATGGGGTATTCGGTGATCCGTGCAGGCACGCTGGCGACAGCCTCGGCGGCAGTGGTGAGCTGGTTCACCCCATACCGCATGGGCATCCGGTCCGTGACGAAGGCATTCGAACTGGCGGGCATCATGTCGATCCAGATCATCGCGGTCTGTGCCTGTGCGGGCATCATCGTCGGTGTGATCTCGCTGACCGGCGTCGGCGCGCGTTTCTCGTCCGTATTGTTGAATATCGCCGAGGCCAACCAGTTGCTGGCGCTGTTCTTCGCGATGTGTATCGCGATCCTGCTGGGCATGGGCATGCCGACGACGGCAGCCTATGCCGTCGCCGCGTCGGTCGTGGCGCCCGGCCTGGTGCAATTGGGGATTCCGCTGCTGACGGCGCATTTCTTCGTGTTCTACTTCGCCGTGGTCTCGGCGATCACACCACCGGTCGCCCTGGCAAGCTACGCAGCGGCGGGGATATCGGGATCGAACCCGATGGCGACATCCGTGGCATCGTTCAAGATCGGTATTTCGGCCTTCATCGTCCCGTTCATGTTCTTCTACAATGGCGCGCTCTTGATGGACGGCACCTGGTTCGAGGTGATCCGCGCAGGCGCGACGGCGACGGTCGGCGTGTTCCTGTTGTCGTCGGGGGTGCAGGGTTGGTGGGTCGGTGACCGCACGGCGCTTCCCATCCGCTTCATGCTGATCGTCGTCGCACTCTTCATGATCGAGGGCGGTCTCGTCTCGGACCTGATCGGCATCGGCGGGGCGGTGGCACTTTACTTCGTCGCGCAACTGACGCGCCCAAAGGTGCCCGCAAGCTAGGGCTATGCCGCCCCAACAGGATCGAAGCTGCCACGCAACTGCCTGCGCCCTTTAATCATATCCCGCTCGCACTACCTCTCGTCGGTGGGCAGGAAAGAGGGCATCATGCCGAATATCGGGCATCACATGACCGCAAGTGGACGGGGTCGTATCTTCGCGGCTTACACCGCCTCACCGAATCCTTTATCCCCTCTATCAAGCCTGCCGGGGACGGCGCTTGCGCAGAGGCATTTTTGTGTTTGAAGTCAGCACGTACGAGCTTTTCGTCCTCTCCGCGGGGGCCATGGCCTTCGGCCTGTACCTGCTGATCAAAGGCGGTGACCTGACCGTCAATGCGGCTGTCTACCTGGCCGAGCGGACAGGACTCTCGCCGCTCTTCATCGGGGCCACTGTAATTTCCTTTGGCACATCGGTGCCCGAACTGTTCACATCGGTGAATGCAAACCTGTCGGGTTATCCGGGCATCTCTCTGGGCAATGTACTGGGATCGAATGTGGCCAACATCCTTCTGGTGCTGGGGGCCACGGCTTTCGTATTCCGCGTGACCGCCGAACCCAAAAGCCTGGTCAAGGATCTCGGGATGATGCTGCTGGCGACGGCCATTCTCGCCTACGGGATGCTGACGGACGGTTTTTCGCGCGGTTTCGGCCTCGCCATGTTCGCTATTCTCGTCGCCTTCGTCTTCTATCAATACATGACTGACAGTCTGGTCATCGAAGACGAGGACGACGCCGAGGCTGTCATCGGCATCGCCTCTCTGCAGGCCGCCATGCTGATCCTTGCGGGCGGGTTGACCGCGCTCGCCGTCGGCTCGGAGCTTCTGGTGCAGGGTGCCGTCCAGACGGGTACGGCCATCGGCGTACCCGAGGCTGTGATCGGGTTGACGGTGGTGGCCTTCGGCACCTCACTGCCAGAGCTGTCGACCTGTATCGCGGCAGCCCGCAAGCAATCGGTCGGGCTGATTCTGGGGAATATCATCGGCTCGAACACGTTCAACATCCTGTCGATCATCGGCCTTACGGCGCTCGTATCGCCTCTGGCGATCGATCCGGTTCTCCTGGGCGGCATGGAGCTGTGGGCGACCATCGGTGTCACAGTCGTATTCGCGGTCTGGATGCTGACGGTGGGAAAGCTGACCAAAGCGGTGGGCTCGGTCATGATGCTGGCCTACGTGGCTTTTGTCGTGGCGCAGTATGTCATCAACTAAGGCACAACCCCTCGGACCCGCGTGACACCGGCCCGGCCGTGCGCAGACATTGATCAAGAAAGCCTTGGAGATCTCATGAGCACTTCGGAAATCGGGCTGATCGGCCTTGGCACGATGGGGGCTGCGCTTGCGCTCAATATTGCCGATCACGGCTTCGATATCGCTGTCTTCAACCGCACTACCAGCAAGACCCATGCCTTTCACGACAATGCCGGCGATCTTGCGCAACGGATCACGCCGGCGCAGACACTGGAAGAGCTTGTTGCGGCGATCCGCACACCACGGGCGATCATACTGATGGTTCCGGCAGGCAAGGTGGTAGATGACCAGATTGCTGCGCTGCGGCCGCTTCTGGGACCTGATGACATGATCATCGACGCGGGCAACGCCGATTTCCACGACACGAACCGCCGCGTCGCCGAAGCGGGAGATCTGCCCTACCTGGGGATCGGTATTTCGGGCGGCGAGGACGGGGCCCGCAACGGCCCCTCGATCATGGGGGGCGGCAAGGCGGAACACTGGGATCGCGTGGCGCACATCCTCAAGACCATCGCGGCCAAGCACGAGGGCCAGCCCTGCGCGACATGGATGGGTGAAGACGGCGCGGGGCATTTCGTCAAGGCCGTACACAACGGGATCGAATACGCCGACATGCAGATGATCGCCGAGAGCTACGGAATCATGCGTGACGGGATGGGGCATGATCACGCAAAGATCGGCGCCACTTTCGCAAGCTGGAACGATGGACCGCTCAGCAGTTACCTGATCGAGATTTCGGGCAAGGTGGCCACGGCCGAGGACCCCGAGACAGGCAAACCCCTGCTGCAGGTGATCGTTGATGCCGCAGGGCAGAAGGGCACCGGACGCTGGACCGTCATGGAGGCACAAAGGCTTGCCGCGGCCGTGCCGGCGATCGAAGCGGCGGTGGTGGCACGCAATCTGTCGGCCCGACGTGACGCGCGCGCGGCGGGCGAAACGCTCTTCGGGGGGGCGCCACGCCGGATGCCGCATGATACCCTGTCACTCGAAACGCTCGAAAAGGCGCTGATGGCCGGAAAGATCCTCTGCTACGCGCAAGGCTTCGACATGATCTTCAAGGCATCCGAAGACTATGGCTGGGCGCTGCCGATGTCCGCCATTGCAGAGGTCTGGCGCGCCGGATGCATCATCCGGTCGGACATGCTCGACGACATGGCCGTGGCCCTGCGGGAAAACCCCGAGCGCAACCTGATGCTGGCGCCGCATTTCGCGGATATCCTCAAGTCCACCCATTCCGCGCTGCGGCAGGTGGTGGCGCAGGCCGCGCTGCACGGGATCGCCCTGCCCGCGCTATCTTCCGGTCTGGCGTATTTCGATGCGATGCGCACTGCTCGTGGCACGGCCAACATGATCCAGGCGCAGCGGGATTTCTTCGGCGCGCATGGTTTCACACGGACCGACGGGCGCGAGGACCAACACGGCCCCTGGGGCGATTGACGCAGCCATTGGCGCAGATGGCTTCAGGATGATCCGCGCCGCGGGCCCGCCCTACCCCAACGCGTAGCCTGCGCCACGCACCGTGCGCACCGGATCACTGCCGCCGTCCTGCGTCAGCACCTTGCGCAGCCGCCCGACATGTACATCCACGGTCCGGGTATCCACGTAGATGTCCCGTCCCCAGACCCGGTCCAGCAGCATCTCGCGCGACCAGACGCGGCCCGGTTTCTCCATGAAGGTCGTCAGAAGCCGGTATTCGGTCGGGCCCAGCTTCAGTGGCTTTTCCGCCCGGGTCACGCGGTGTGTCTCGGCATCGAGCACGATATCGTCGTAGGTCAGCACCTGCCCGACGCTGGCCGGCCGCACGCGCCGCAACTGCGTTCTGACCCGCGCCATCAGTTCGGACACCGAATAGGGTTTGACCACGTAATCGTCGGCCCCGGTTTCCAGCCCGCGGACCTTGTCGACCTCCTCCGACCGCGCCGAAAGCATGATGACCGGTATCGCCGCCGTCTCGGGTCTGATCTTGAGGCGGCGGCATACCTCGATCCCCGAGAGGTTGGGCATCATCCAGTCCAGGACAATCACATCGGGGGCATCTTCCTCGACACACAAGAGGCCCTCCTCGCCGTTCTCGGCACGGCTGACGCGAAACCCTTCGGCTTCGAGATTGTAGGCAAGGACTTCGCGCTGGGCAGCTTCGTCTTCGACAATCAATACGTGTGGCTGTTGCGGCATCGGCTTAAGCTGGATCGGTTACAAATGACGTTCTGTCACCCTTCGGTCTGGCATCGTCGGGGATTTCGCCGGTCACGAGATAAATCACCTGTTCGGCCATATTGGTCGTCAGATCGCCCATGCGTTCGATGTTCTTGGCCATGAAGTGCAAATGCATGCACACGGTGATGCTGCGTGGATCCTCCATCATGAAGGTCAGGAATTCGCGGAAGAGCGCGTTATACATCTCGTCGACTTCCTGATCGCGCTGACGCACATCCTCGGCCAGTTCGGCATCGCTGCGCACGTAGGCATCGAGCGTTTGCTGCAACATCTGCTCTACCTCGCGCGCCATCCGGCGCAAAGCACCGTCGGCACCGTTGACAGGGCCCATTTCGGCGATGACGCTTGTGCGCTTGGCGATGTTCTTGGCATAGTCGCCGATCCGCTCGAGCGAGGCGGACAGGCGCAGCACCGTCAGCACAGACCGCAGGTCTTTCGACACAGGCGCACGCAGCGCAATCGTGCGGGCAGCTTCCTCGTTGATCTGGAACTCCAGCTCGTCGATCATTTTGTCGCTTGCACGCACTTCTTCGGCAAGCTCGACATCCCGTTCCGAGAGCGATTTGGCCGACTTGCGGATCGCATCCTCGACCAGTCCACCCATCTTGACGATCAACGTCGTGATGCCTTCCAGATCCCGGTCGTAAGCCGAGGAAATGTGCGGATCATTCATTGGTTTGCTCCTTACCCGATCCGGCCGGAAATGTAGCTTTCCGTGCGCGGATCCTGTGGGTTGGTGAAAATCTTGTCGGTATCGTCATATTCGACGAGATTACCGAGGTGGAAGAACGCGGTCTTCTGACTGACCCGCGCGGCCTGCTGCATCGAGTGGGTGACGATGACGACCGAAAAGCTCTGGCGCAGTTCGTCGATCAGCTCCTCGACCTGTGCGGTCGCGATGGGGTCAAGCGCCGAGCAGGGTTCGTCCATCAAAAGAACCTCCGGGGCCGTGGCGATGGCCCGTGCGATGCAAAGCCTCTGCTGCTGTCCGCCCGAAAGACCCGTGCCCGGTGCTGCAAGTCGATCCTTGGCCTCGTCCCACAGTGCTGCCTTGCGAAGCGATTGCTCGACGATATCGTCAAGTTCGGCTTTGTTCCGCGCCAGCCCGTGGATCTTGGGACCATAGGCCACGTTGTCGTAGATGGACTTCGGGAAGGGGTTGGGCTTCTGAAACACCATCCCGACCTTGGCCCGCAACTGCACCGGATCGACCTTGGCATCATAGATATCTTCGCCGTCGATGAGGATATCACCCGTCACCCGGGCCGTGTCGATCGTGTCGTTCATCCGGTTGAGACACCGCAGGAATGTCGACTTGCCACAGCCCGAAGGCCCGATGAAAGCGGTCACCGTCTTGTGCGCGATGTCGACGTCGACATCCTTGATCGCGTGCGTATCGCCATAGTAGACCTGCACGCCGCGGGCTTTGATCTTGATATCTTGCATCGTCCCCATTTTCCGATTCACTGGTGTCATATCGTTCATGTCGGTCCCCTTTACCAACGACGCTCGAATTTCCGGCGCAGGATGATCGCGAGAATGTTCATGGTCATGAGGAACAGGAGCAGCACGATGATACCACCCCATGCCCTCTCGTAATAGGCCGGGTCCGCACGCTTGGCCCATTCGAAAATCTGTGCCGGCATGGCCGAATTCGGATCGAGAAAGCCCGATGCGACACCTTCGGGATAATTCGAGGCGATAAAGCCCACCATCCCGATCAGCAACAAGGGGGCGGTCTCGCCAAGGGCCTGCGCCAGACCGATGATCGTGCCCGTCAGGATACCCGGCATCGCCAAGGGCAGCACATGATGAAACACCGCCTGCATCTTCGAGGCCCCGACACCCAGGGCCGCATCGCGGATCGACGGCGGTACGGCCTTGAGCGACGCACGGGTCGAGATCACGATCGTCGGCAGTGTCATCAACGTCAGGGTCAGCCCCCCGACAAGCGGGGCCGACTGCGGCAGATGCGCGAACTGGATGAAGACGGCAAGGCCGAGGATACCGAAGACGATCGAGGGCACAGCCGCGAGGTTCGAGATATTGACCTCGATAAAGTCGGTCAGCCTGTTTTTCGGAGCAAACTCCTCGAGGTAGATCGAGGCCGCAACGCCGATGGGCAGCGCCAGAGCCAGTACGACCAGCATCATGAAGAACGATCCCAGCATCGAAACGCCGATTCCCGCCTGTTCGGGGCGGCTTTCCGAGGCATCCGAACCGGTGATGAAGCTCCAGTTGAAGACACGTTCGACCGATCCCCGTTCTACCATGATATCGATCAGGTCCAGGTGCGCCGCATCCAGATTACGGTCGCGCGCAAGGTCTTCGCGCACCACGCGGCCTTTCATGTAGCCATCCACCCGGGATGATGCGAGCAGCCGGAAATCGACCGTCTCGCCGATCTGATCGGGGTTGGCCAGGACATAGTCGCGCAGGATCGCACCGGCAGAGGCCGAAACGATCTTCGTCAGGTCATTGTCGGAAACTTCGGTTTCAATGCCTTCCGTCTTTTCGACGAGGGCCTGCTGGATCAGCGGTGTGTAACCGAATGTCGACACCCGCCGCAGATCATCGGGATCGCGATTGCCATTGGGGTCCAGCGCCTCTTCGTCCAACGTCACCTCGACGTTGATGAAGGTTTGCGTGAAAGCGGGTATGCCGTTGATGACGATCGAGACCAGCAGCCACAGCAGGAACGCCAGGCCGGTCGTGATCGCGATGATCCCGTAGGCGCGAAAGCGTTTCTCGGCCGCGTTGCGCTTGCGGGTCCGGGCATCGATGTCGAGCAGCGATTTTCCCTTGGCCGGTTCGGCGGGGATGTCGTTGGCTGTTGCGTCAGTCATTATTCGTACTGCTCCCGGTATCTGCGCACGATGAAGAGTGCCAGCACATTCAGCGCCAGGGTAATCACGAAAAGCGAGATACCCAGCGCAAAGGCGACCAGCGCCTCGGGCGAGGAAAAATCGCTGTCGCCGGTCAGCTGGCTGACGATTTTCGCCGTGACGGTCGTCATGGCGTCGAAGGGGTTCAGGCTGAGGCGGGCTGCGGCCCCTGCCCCGAGCACCACGATCATGGTTTCGCCAATCGCGCGCGAGGCAGCCAGCAGAATGGCGCCGACGATGCCCGGCAAGGCGGCCGGCAGGATGACCTGCCGCACGGTTTCCGACTTGGTCGCACCCAGCCCGTAAGAGCCATCGCGCATCGCCTGCGGTACGGCGTTGATGATGTCGTCGGACAGCGAGGACACGAAGGGGATCAACATGATCCCCATGACAAGGCCGGCCGTCATGACGGCCGTGCCGCCCTGCATCCAGTCCACACCCAGATAGCCGCCGTCACCGAAGAAATCGACAAGTAGGGGCCCGACGGTCAACAGGGCGAAAAGACCATAGACGATGGTCGGGATACCGGCGAGCACTTCGAGCAGCGGCTTGGCAACGCTGCGCACGCCCTTCGATGCGTATTCCGCCAGATAGATGGCCGCGAAAAGCCCCAGGGGCACGGCCACCAGCAAGGCTACGAGCGAGATATAAAGCGTGCCCCACAAGAGCGGCAGGATGCCCAGTTCAGAGCCGCCGCCGCGTCCGGAAAAGCTGGGATTCCAGCTGAGGCTGAAAAAGAACCTCTCGAACGGGTAGACGCGGAAAAACTCGATGGTGTTGAAGATCAGCGACAGCACGATCCCCAAGGTGGTCAGGATCGCGATGGAGGCCGCGAAGATCAGCACCATCAGCACACCACGCTCGACGGTATTACGGGCCCGGAAGTCCTTGTTTGTCCGCGTGTAGGTGTATCCCAGACCCGCCAGCGCAACCGCGAGAACGGCAATCGTCATCAGCAGTCGTCCCGATGCGGAAAGCTCGCGGTACCGCTGCGCGGCCTGCAGGGTGTCCGCCGTGACGTCCGACCCCAAGGCCACCCCTACAGCGGCGAGCCGATCACGCACGTTGGTGAAATCGGTGCGGATGTCCGATGCCTCGTCGGCACTCATCGCCCCCTCGGTGACGGCGAAGTCGAGGCCGTCGGCCACGCGGCGCACATCGGCCATGACCAGCCCACGTGATCCCGTCTCGGCGATGCTGCGATCCGAAATCAGATCGGCCACCGAATTGTTGATGACAAGCGGCTGTGCGATCAGCCAGATGGCCATCAGTGCGATCCCGGGTATGGCCGTCGAAAGCGCGACATTCCAGCCATAGTAAGATGGAAGGGAATGCAATCGCACCGTATTCCCGCCCGCCGAGGCCAAAGCGCGCTGGCGACCGATGAAATAGCCGAGAACGCCAAGACCCAGAACGATCGCGATGATCACAAGATTGGGCATTATTCACCTCAGATAGTGCGGGGCAAAAAGGCGGCGCCGGACAGGGTCACGACGCCACCAAAGACAAAATGGGTGCTGCGGCCCGGCAGCATACCGGGCCGCAAGCCTCGTTTCGATTACATGGTCTCTTCGGCGGCGATCATCGCCTGTGTCTCGTCCAGCGCCGGATCCGAAACAAGGCCATAGTTCGCCAGAGGACCGTTCGGCCCGGCGATCTGGTCCGATACGAAGAATTCCGCGAATTCCTTCAGACCGGGGATCACGCCGATGTGGGCGGCCTTGATGTAGAAGAACAGCGGACGCGATACCGGGTATTCTCCGGTCGAGATCGTGTCCGTGTTGGGAGCGACACCCGACATGGTCGCTACTTTCAGCGTGTCGGTGTTGTTTTCATAAAACGCGAGACCGAACACGCCGATGCCATTGGGGTTGGCGTCGATACGGGCCAGCGTTTCGGTATAGTCACCGTCGATATCGACCGACAGGCCGTCGCTGCGCACATCGAGACAGGCATCCTCGGCTTCATCCTCCGACATGCCGCTTGCGATCATGGCATCATGCGCGCCCGTGGCTTCGCAGCCGGCGGCGATCACCTGCTCTTCAAAGACTTCGCGTGTGCCGTGACGGGTGCCGGGAATGAAGGCCAGGATCTCCGCGTCGGGCAGATCGGAATTGAAGTCCGACCACATGGTGTGCGGGTTTTCGACCAATTCGCCGTCGACCATGACCATGGGTGCCAGCGCGTTGAAGATGTCAGCGGGCTCGAATGCGTTGAAAGCCGGGCCGTCAAGCTGGCTGGCGAAGACGATTCCGTCGTATCCGATCCGGACCTCGATGATGTCGGTCACGCCGTTTGCAGCGCATTCCTCGATTTCGCCCGGGCGGATCGCACGGGATGCGTTCGCGATGTCGATGGTGTTTTCGCCCACGCCTTCGCAGAAGCGCGCCAGACCAGCCGAGGAACCGCCTGATTCGACGACGGGTGTCGGGAAGTCGAAGTTTTCGCCGAAGGCTTCGGCGACGATGGATGCGTATGGCAGTACGGTGGACGAACCTGCGACCTGCACGTTGTCACGGGCAGCGACGGTGGTTGCAGTCAGTGCGATGGCCGCCGTTGTTGCGGTCAGTTTCATGATCGACATCAGTTAAGCTCCTGTCAGTCAATTTTGACGGGCCGCGAGCCGACCCGTCTTGCTGCGGGGTCTAGGCGCGGGTTTCGAACCTTTTGTGACACTTATGTAAAGGTTTTATGACAGTCAGGAGATCGGCAAAAATACCGACACTTCAGTGCCTTGGCCGATTTCGCTTTTGATGACCATGCGCCCGCGATGCCGGTTTATGATGTGTTTTACAATCGCAAGGCCGAGTCCCGTACCACCAACCTCGCGCGATCGGTGATTATCGACTCGGTAGAATCGTTCGGTCAGCCGGGCGATATGATGATCCGCGATGCCCTCGCCCCTGTCGGCAACGATCACC
>Ga0207419_1001519_pt1 | contig 17169 bp, 14 predicted proteins | sample ElkSloMetagenome_4_FD_184723 | JGI IMG/M metagenome (GOLD analysis project Ga0207419, IMG submission 184723) | Hot spring microbial communities from Elkhorn Slough, Monterey Bay, USA - MD2A (version 2) | ecosystem: Environmental > Aquatic > Marine > Intertidal zone > Estuary: Microbial mat ...
CTGAAGCCTCTGGGGAAGGGGGAGTCTGACCCGACGGTTGAGGAGTTTTGGGCGCTTAAGGATGTGTCGTTTGAGATTCAGCAGGGGGATAGGGTTGGGATTATTGGGCGCAATGGGGCGGGGAAATCAACGCTGTTGAAGATTTTAAGTCGGATTACGGAACCGACTCAGGGAAGTATCCGGATTAAGGGTAGAGTGGCGAGTTTATTGGAAGTAGGAACGGGGTTTCATCCAGAGTTGACAGGTAGAGAAAATATTTATCTCAATGGTGCGATTTTGGGGATGAGTAAGGCGGAGATTAAACGGAAGTTTGATGAGATTGTCGCTTTTGCTGAGGTGGAGAAGTTTTTGGATACGCCGGTGAAGCGGTATTCGTCGGGGATGTATGTACGGTTGGCGTTTGCGGTGGCGGCGCATTTGGAACCGGAGATTTTGGTGGTGGATGAGGTGCTGGCGGTGGGGGATGTTCAGTTTCAGAAGAAGTGTTTGGGAAAGATGGAGGATGTGGGGAAAGAAGGGCGGACTGTGTTATTCGTTAGTCATAGTATGGCAGCAATTAAAAATCTATGTCAACAAGTAATTTTACTTAATAAAGGAGAAGTTATTACAATAGGAAAAACAGATATAATTATCCAAAAATATTTGGAAATATCTACGGAGTTATCTAATATACCACTGGCTAACAGAAAGGATAGGCAAGGTAATGGTGATATACGTTTTATATTTTTTCAACTTCAGGATAACAAGGGTAAACCCCTAAACTCTTTTTTTAGTGGGCAGGGCGTAAAGATAGTTTTTTATTACACAAACCATACTAGCCAAGACCTTAAAAATGTTCATTTTGCTATAGGAATAGACAATAATATTGGTCAACGCATTGCACACTTAAGTACTAAATTAGTTCAAAAAAAAATTTTAATTATACCGATAGGAAATCAAAGTTTAGAATTATGTATTCCTAAGTTACCCCTTATGCCAGGTAGGTATGAATTTACAATTTTTTGCTCAATTAATGGCTTAGTCGCTGATTGGATTCAGAATGCCGGTTTTTTCGATGTTGAACCAGGTGACTACTATGGTACAGGGAAATTGCCGCCAAATACTAAGGGAGATTTTCTGATTGATTACAACCTAAATTTTGATATGAATACTTAAAATACACAAGTGATATTTTTTAAGGTCACTTTAAAATTAACAATGTTTATTTTATTGAAATAAGCTTGTCTTAATTACATTTTTTGACTTAAAATGGTCACTTATGCAATCAATAGAACAGCAATGATAAAAAGAGAACATAATACCATCATTTTTATGCATATTCCTAAAGCTGCTGGCTCTACTTTTAATCGAATGATAATTTATAAGCAGTATCCAGAATATTCAATCTTTGAACTGGAGTTTCCCTATATAGAAAGTTTAAACAAGCTAAAGCAAAAAAGTGATATTGAAATAAATAAAATCAAACTCATTCAGGGTCATATGGGTTTTGGGATACATGAATATTTACCTCAATATTCTACTTATATAACCATAATTCGTAATCCTATAGAACGAGTAATATCTTACTATTATTACATTTTAAATCGACCTTTTCCTCATCCATTTTGTGACGAAGTTACAAACAAAAAAATAAATTTAGAAAAAATGAGTTTAAAAGAGTTTATTCGTAGTGGATTAGCAAGAGACATGGAAAATGGTCAAACTAGACGTCTAGCAGGTGCTAAAGGAATCATCTATCCAGATCAATGTACACCTGAGATTTTTGAAAGGGCAAAAGAAAATATACAGAAGCATTTTTATTTAGTTGGTTTGGTAGAAAAGTTTGATGAGACTTTGATTTTATTGAAAAAAACTCTGGGGTGGAGAAATTGCTATTATGTCAAAATTAATGTTAACAACTTTAAGGTAAATGGTCAGCTTATTGACAAAAATACCATTGAATTGATCAAGGAATATAATTATTTTGATATTAAACTATATCATTTTGTTAGTGAAAAATTTGAAAAACTAAGCGAAGACAATATTGATTGTAAAGAACTCAATTCATTTAAGTTTATTAATGAGTTAATTTACCCCTATTATTACCGTGCAAAGCGGAAAACAATGAACTTTATCTTGAAGTAGATTAGTTGTTAACAACAATAACATGATAGACATTTGATTATGATTCAATTACCTCAACGATCAGTTTTAACCATAGCAACTGGCAAGCCTATCTATATCGAGCTGGCAATAAATCTTGCTCGTTCCTTTAAATGGTGGCACAAGGATAGCTCAATTCAGTTTGTTCTGGCAACTGACCAAAAGCACTTAATTCCTCCTGATTTACTAGATATTGAGATAATAGAGCTGCAACCAGGTCAGTATGGCTATGGTTTCTCTCCAAAGCTGCATTTAGATGAACTTGCACCTGCTGCTCAAACTCTCTTTGTTGATGCAGATTGTCTTTGTGTAGGTTCTCTAGAATCAGTATTCGACCGCTTTGCTGGTCATGCCGTTTCTGTGGTTGGGAGAACAATTTCAGAAGGTGAATGGTTTGGTGACGTTGCTACAATCTGTTCCCAATTTAATGTCAAAGCACTTCCTCGCTTCAATGGTGGAGTTTACTATCTAAAACCTGGAAACATTTGTACTCAAGTCTATTCCACCGCACGAGATCTAGAACTTAAGTACGATGAAATTGGCTTTACCCGCCTAAGAAACCGACCCAATGATGAAGTTATAATGGCTTTATCAATGGCAATTCATGGTCAGTCACCAATTCCAGAAGATGGGACAATTATGAATTCTACCCTTGCTTGTCCAGGTGGACTCAAAATTGACGTTCTGAAAGGAGAAGCCAGGTTATTTAACCCTTATAACCATCCAAATCATAATTCATGGTATGAGCTAGAAGAAATGAATCCAGTATTGGTTCATTTTCTCAGTCATCAAACAACACTTCATCCATATGTTCGAGAAAAAATAAAACTTGACTTGACTATGGCTAGAGGTTGGTCAGCTTGGTTAGCCCGCCTTTGGGCAAACACAGCTTTTTCTTACCCCTGGCTAATTAAAAAGCTTTTTAAAGATTTTTTGCGTCCTGTTTACCATAAACTACTAAGACCAAGAACTATCAAAATTAGTGAACGAATTTAAATATTTTTATCTCTCAAAAAACTACTATGACTCTCGCTAAATTTTTGAGCTGAAACGAAAAGTGATTATTTATAGGAGTGTATAAATGGAAATTAGTATTCTTATTCCTACTCACAATCGCCTCTGGTCTTTACCAAAAGCGATAGATTCTTGTCAGAGCAATAAATACAAAATAGAAATTATTGTTGTCGATGATGGCAGTACGGATGGTACATGGGAATGGCTACAGAAACAGCCTAACATTGTTGCTATCAGACAGAGCAATTGGGGAAAACCTTGGGCTGTCAATAGAGCATTTCAAGTGGCAAAGGGAAAATATATCCGATTTTTAGACTCTGATGATTGGCTATGTCCTAATGCCAATGAGCGGCAATTTGAAATTGCTGAAGCAAAACAAGCCGACCTCGTTGTTGGTGGTTATGAAGTTTATGATGAGGACGAAAATATGACCCGAAAACAAGAATGGATTGAGTGTGATGATTTTATTGCTCAACAACTAGGGGAAGTTGATAGTTCCCATTACTCTGCTTTTTTATTCAGAAGAGACTTTATCAAGGAAATTCCTCACCGTACCTCATTTGCATCTGCTGATTTTGCTTCGAGAGACGATCGTTGTTTGATGCTAGAGGTGGCTCTGGCTAAACCAAACATTGCCATTCATTTTGAGCCAACACTTTGTCATCGACATCACACACATAAGCGACTTCAATTTGCTCAAAGTCTTCGCAGTACAGGAACAAATTTACAACATTTACTAATCTATAAGAATATTTTGAGTGAATTAGTTAATAAAGGAGAACTGACACTAAGACGAAAGAAAGCAGCTTGCAAAATTCTCTGGTCTCTAGCACATTGGATTGCTTACACTCATCTGGATGAAGCTTGTGAAGTTGCTGAGTGGATCTATTCCTTAGATCCAGACTTTCGCCTTCCTGTAAACGGATCGCTTAAATTCTTATACAAAAAATTAGGCTTCCGTAATACTGAAAAAATATTGTATTTGAGACGTATTGCTTTGTCTATTTTCCGCCCAAAAAACCAGCATAAAGCCTATGATTTGCCGATTTAGTTATTATATTAACTGTTTTGGGGAATTTGTAAAAATCAAAGGATAATCCGATGTATTTAACAAAAAAAGACAAAATATTAATTTTTCTGTTGTCTTTTTTATGTCTACTTTTTATTTTTATAGTTTACTCAAGCATAAAAGAATTATTGACTATTTTTCTGTTGTGTATCTTGGGTTTAATAACGTTAACAATCAATCTCGAAACCTATCGAAGACTTCAAAAACAAATTTACGAACAATATCAAGCTTACAAGAAAAATGAATATGGACAAATTGAGTCTCTGTTTTCGATATTTTCATTAATAAAAATTAATCATCCTCTACCTCGAATGAGAGGATACGCCGCCGCTCCAGATTTTGCCAATACCTTAATATCATTAATTAAAGAGCAAAAGCCAAAACTAATTCTTGAAGCTGGTAGTGGTGTATCAACTCTTATATCGGCTTACTGTCTTCAATCAATTGGAAAAGGTAAGGTAATATCGCTCGATCACGAGAAAAATTTTGCTGACTTATCGTCAAAAAGTTTATTTGAGCATGAGTTGCAGGATACTGGTACTGTTATTCATGCTCCCCTTACAAAAATAGATATTAACGGAAAAACATGGATTTGGTATGACATTAAAGATGTTTTTGAAGTTATCAAAAACCAATCAATCGATTTGCTGGTCGTAGATGGACCTCCTTGGAATACACAAGATTTGGCTAGATATCCAGCGCTACCAATTTTGATTGATTTACTAAGTGAAAATGTCATAATCCTAGTTGATGATGCAGACCGAAAAGATGAAAGAAAAATATTGAATTTGTGGAGGGAAGAATTCAATGGTTTTGAGCTTGAGTTACTTAAGAGTGATTCCGGTACAGCCATACTGCGTAGAACAAGCATTTAACTGTATGAATCTATCTTAATGTCATGCACTATGAAATTTCTAAATCTGTTTTATGAAGAACCAGAGGGCGATCGCTGGTTTCCTTTAGACCGCTACCCTCGCCGTATCATTCGCCGTATTGTACGAGGAAAACCTAGACTAGGGGGGCAAACGCGGGTTTTCTTGAACCTCTGTGCTGGGTTAAATAAACTTGGTATTCCCTATCGAGTGAATGACTATCGATATATTCAGCAACATTCTGAAGAGATTGCCTGCATTATCGGAAAGCCTCACGTTTTAGACAAAATTAAGTGGAAGAACCCAATATTATTTGGTGCAGCAGTTTTCTCCCATTTTTGTGATGATCCACAACTCCTAGAGCGCTTGCCTATTCGTAAAATTTTGGTTCCTGGAGAATGGATGCGAAAAATGTTAGAACCTCAATATGGTGATAAAGTACTCGCTTGGCCTGTGGGCATCGACACTGAGGAATGGGTATCAGTACCGCTTGATCGCAAAGATATTGATGTTTTGCTCTACGACAAAGTGCGATGGGAGCATGATCGGTATGAAGAAGAACTAATTGCTCCAATTCGATCCTATTTTCAAGATCAAAATCTAAAGATAGCAGAGATTCGCTATGGCTTCTACAAAGAAGAGGAGTTTCACGCGCTCCTCAATAGAAGCAAAGCAATGGTTTTTCTGTGCGAACACGAAACTCAGGGTATCGCCTATCAGCAAGCCCTCTCCTGTGGAGTGCCAATCTTAGCTTGGGATCGAGGCGGATTTTGGCAAGACCCATCCTATTTCCCTGACAAAGTTAAGTTTGCCCCTGTCAGTTCAGTTCCTTACTGGGATGAGCGTTGCGGGGTCAAGTTTAAAGACATTAGTGAATTTTTTACAAAGCTAGAAGAGTTTCTGGATAAACTCAACCATCAGCAATTTGCGCCTCGTGACTACATTTTGGCAAATCTCACCCTAGAAAAGTGCGCCCAACATTATTTGGAAATTTTTAAAGAAGTACAAAAAAGCGTGACTTAAATGGCAAAGATTCTCATCCTAATCGGCGGACACCTCTGTACTGCTCCTCGACCCCAGAAAGAAGCCGAGACATTAGCGAATGCTGGGTATGATGTCACAGTACGCGGCTTTTGGTTTGACCCAGAACTGGTAAAGCGCGATCGCATCCTTTTCGCCAACAAGAAATGGCGATTTGAACCCATCGTTGACTTTCAACCCACTCACCGCCTAAATAATTGGAAAATCCGACTCCAAAGCCGTCTTGCTAAAGAACAGTTTCAGCAATTTGGCATCTTTTCACCAGGATTGCTAGGCTACGGGGCAAAGGCAATGCTAAAGGTTTCCCGTCAAGCTTGTGCTGATCTAACCATTGTGCATTCAGAAGCCGGACTTTGGGTAGGCAATCAACTCCTCAATGAAGGCTTCCGGGTGGGAGTAGACTTTGAAGATTGGTTTTCTGAAGACCTCCCGCCCACAGATCGTGCTGCCCGACCAATCGCTCAACTCAAAGCCTTAGAAAGCCGTCTTGCCCGTGAGTGTACCTACTGCCTCACGACTTCCCATGCTCTCGCTGAAGCTCTAGCTAAGGCTTATCAAGCACCAAAACCAACAGTTATTTATAACACCTTTCCTTGGGCAGAGCGAGAACAAATCGATCGCCAAAAACGCGATCGCAAGAATTTAAAGTTATCCTCTCTTCATTGGTTCTCCCAAACTATCGGACCTGGACGGGGACTAGAAACCCTCTTCCAGGCACTCCCTCACCTACATATACCTGTAGAAATTCATTTACGGGGCAACTACCCGGAAAGCGCTCGTCAATGGTTAGAACTACTGGTGACATCAGAATGGCGCGATCGCGTATTTGTTCATCCCACCGTCCCTAATAGCGAGTTGCTCTCCCGCATTGCTGAGCATGATATTGGTCTGGCTTTAGAAATTCCCTATTGCTTTAATAAACAATTCACTACAAGCAACAAACTCTTTCAGTACCTGCAAGCAGGTCTAGCAGTAATTGCCACTGACACTGCTGGTCAGCAAGAGATACTTTCCCAACAGCCTGCGATCGGTCGATTAATTCCAAGTCAAAATCCTGTTGCACTTGCTCAAGCCTTGAAAGACTTACTATGTACTCCTGAAAAATTGAATACTACAAAAGCGAATTCTTTAAAATTAGCCAAGAAAAAATTATGTTGGGAAAAGCAAGTAAAATCTCTCATAAAATCCATTGAAATTGCCCTAGACAATATGGTTTGTTTATAGGTAAAAATGCAAATCAATTTAATTGCAACTTTTGAATCGCTTAAATAAATTAGCAATGAATTTTTCCGGTATTTCCAATACAACCCTTCTCGGTAAACTCTTACGTTTTCCACTTATCTTAATTCCCCGTAAAATGATCATGCCAATTTTACAGGGCAAACTTAGGGGCAAGCAGTGGATAGTAGGCTCAAGTCAACACGGTTGCTGGCTCGGTAGTTATGAGTTAGACAAGCGGCTTTTCCTAGAAAAGACAATTACTGAAGGAAGTATAGTCTTCGATTTAGGAGCGCATGTTGGCTTCTACACCCTCTTAGCCTCAGTGCTGGTTGGCTGCCGAGGAAAAGTTTTTGCCTTCGAGCCTTTGCCAGCTAACTTCGTATATCTAAAAGAACATCTAAGGATTAATAAAATAACAAACGTGACCGTTATTGAAGCAGCAGCTTCGGATAGGATGGGTGTGGCTTATTTTGAAGATAATGCAAGCAGCTTTCAGGGTCATATCTCATCGCAAGGTAAACTTCAAGTCAAAACCGTTAGTTTGGATGAATTGATTAATACAGGAGAAATTCCCAGTCCAAATTACATCAAAATTGACGTTGAAGGGGCAGAAATGCAGGTTTTATCTGGGGCAAAATCCCTGCTAAAAAATGCCCACCCAACCATTTTCTTAGCCACTCATGGGCGTGATGTACACCAGCAGTGTTGTCTGTTTCTGACCTCCTTGGGCTACCAACTCCAGCCAATTGGTAAAAATAGCTTATATGAGTCTGACGAAATCATGGCTTATCTGACTAAATAAAGTAAATCCGTGATGAATTCACTTCAATTTTCATTTAGCCGATTTAATATCTGTGATTATATGCTCAATTCAACATTCCCTAATACAGTATTTGTTCTCTACAGCAACTAGACAGCAGTAAATTCATGTCAATCAAAGCTAAAGTTCGCCAATACCTTGTCCGAAAACTCGATGTGCCAGACATTTCCTTGGCATTAGAACGTCTTTCCAACGCCGGGTTTCAGCCGACGCAAATTTTTGATGTTGGCGCTTATAAGGGTGATTTCGCTTTGAGTTGCCTTCAAGTTTGGCCTAACGCTAAAGTGAGCTGTTTTGAAGCACTAGAGCATCGGGTTGAGCAACTCAAGCAACTATCTTCTCGCTATTGTTCAATACAAGTATTTCCTGGTTTACTTGGAGCTGAAAAACGAGATAACGTACCAATTCACCAAGCTGAAACGGCCTCTTCTGTTCTTGTCGAACAAATTCCCCAAGATTTTCTAGTCAGCTATCACCCGATGAGGACTGTAGATCAAATCGTCCGAGAACATTTTAGCGATCGCTCTCCCGAGTTCCTCAAGCTGGATGTTCAAGGTTATGAATGGGAAATACTTAAGGGAGCTGAGAAATCTCTGCCAAAAATACAGGTAATCCTGGCAGAAGTAAATTTACTGGATATCCATCAAAATGTCCCTCTGCTTGCGGAAATGATCCCATGGCTGGATGAGCGTGATTGGGTCGCTTATGATATCTGTGGTCTCACTCGCCGTCCTTTAGACAAAGCTCTGTGGCAAGCAGACTTTATCTTTGTACCACGCCATAGTCCTCTTCGAGCTGACAAACGCTGGAGTGCCTGATATGCGTATCTTACTCACAGCCGACCCCGAACTCCCAGTCCCCCCGCAACTTTATGGAGGCATAGAGCGCATCATCGATCTTTTAGTCACCAGGCTGCAAACTCGCGGTCATACAGTCGGACTGGTCGCCCACCGAGATTCAACCTCACCAGCACATCAACACTTCCCTTGGCTCGGTCTCAAGTCCCAAGACAAATTCGATGCCTTACAAAACACGGCAGCTTTATGGTCAGCCGTCCGGCAATTTCAACCTGACCTAGTACATAGTTTTTCCCGCATCCTCTATCTCCTGCCACTTTTGCGTTCTCCCCTGCCCAAGGTAATGTCCTACCAACGCCGCCCTAGCCATCGCACTACCAGTTGGGGCGTAAAACTCGCCAATGGTTCCCTTACCTTGACTGGATGCAGCGACCATATTTGTCGCCAAGGTCGAGCCTCTGGTGGCATTTGGCATCCCATCCACAATTGCGTAGAACTAGAAAAATACACCTTTGAGCCCACCGTTGCCCCCGATGCTCCCTTAGTGTTCCTGAGTCGGGTAGAACAAATTAAAGGAGCGCATAATGCCATTGCTGCTGCCCGAAAAACTGGACGCCGCCTGCTAATTGCTGGCAACCACGGTACAAGCGGAGAAGCCGGACGCTACTGGCAAGACCAAATCGTCCCCCACTTAGGCAAAAACGGGATTGAGTACGTCGGATCTGTTAACGATACCCAGAAAAACGTCCTACTGGGTCAAGCTGTCGCCATGATTGTACCGATTGAATGGGAAGAACCCTTTGGCATCGTCTTTGCCGAAGCCCTCGCCTGCGGTACGCCAGTCATTTCTTGTCCTTTAGGCGCCTTACCCGAAATTGTCCGCCCTGGTATTGACGGCTATCTTGTCAGCAGTATGGAGGAAGCCTGCACTGCCATCCAAAACTTACCTGAAATCGACCGCCGTAACTGCCGCCAACGCGCCGAAGATTGCTTTTCCGCTTCAGTAATTGTGGATAAGTACGAGCAACTGTACCGCAGTCTAATTTCTGCCAATCTTACAAACAAAAAGTCCAGCAATGATAAATCCCAACGTGCGATGAGGGAGTCCTGATTGGTTTATCCCTAGCTTGTATGAGTAACCAGCCCACAGACAAGACTAACCTTGTTATCCTCCAATCCAACTATGGTGACTGTTTCTAACGACATGCCACGCCATTGCCCCCTTCCCTTACCCCTAACCTGGTTACAACCCATTGACTTCCCCCACAAACTGGGCATTTGCGAGCGATTGTTTGGCAGTGCGATCGCTCATAGAGGCATCTGCTGGGTGAAAACCGGATCGGGTCTCCCCTGGAAACTCGACTTGACCAATCGGACTCACCGCTGGATTGTGTACGGCAAATATGAGGGCGCTAACTTCCTCAACTGGGCAAAGAAATTCCTTACCCCCAATGGCATCATTGTCGATTCCGGGGCAAACATCGGTCAAATGCTGATGTATTTGGCTCAGTGGATACCCCAAGGCAAATTATTAGCCTTTGAACCGGGTAAAGAAGCAGGCGACTGGCTAGAGGAATGCCTAGTCACCTATCCCAATCTACCCGTAGAACTCCTCAGATTTGGTCTCGGTGCTGCACCCACTCGACTGCGCCTGCAAAACATCGGAGCCAATTATGGTCATGGTGCTTGGAATCAAATCTCTGAGACTGAAGGAGAAACAATCCAGATTGTGCGCTTGGCAGACGAGTTAGCTATCCGTTCCATTGAAACCGTTGATTTGTGGAAGTTAGACGTAGAAGGCTACGAAATTCCCGCTCTACAAGGGGCAGAAGAATTGTTAAAACAGCAGCGCATCCGAGCCATCTATGCAGAATTATCAGGGGAAAACGGTCAACGAGTTCGAGATTACCTGAGTGCATTTAAATATCACTGCAATCTATTCGATCCTAAGGGTCAACTCTACACTTCCTCTCAATTACCTGCTCATACGAATGGACTGTTTTTACCGGAATGAGTCGAGTCATGTTACAGCAGTGGTCTTCATCGGCAAGGATATCAAGTCGTGACGCATCGAGTCCTTATTGTCAGCCCCCATTTCCCACCGATTAACGCCCCCGACCATCAACGGGTGCGGATGTCTTTGCCCTACTTTGAAGAATTCGGCTGGGAACCTCACATTCTCACTGTGCGACCTGAATGCGTTGAGGGCGTGCGTGACCCCCTACTAAAACAGACAGTCCCCAGCCACATCCCAGTCACCTGCACAGGAGCATTGCCTGTAAAATACACTAAACGCATCGGTATGAGCAGCCTGAGCCTGCGGTGTTTTTTCCACCTGCTCAGAACAGGCGATCGCATCCTCGCCAGAGAAAACTTCGATTTAGCCTATTTCTCAACCACTGCTTTTACCACAATGGCGCTCGGTCCTCGATGGCGCAGCCACTTCGGAGTGCCTTACGTCCTTGACTTCCAAGACCCTTGGTTGAGCAACTACCACAAGCAGCCTAACTCATCTAAACCACCAGGCGGTCGCTTTAAATATGGTTTTGCTCAATTCATGGCGCAAAGGCTCGAACCTAACACCCTGCGTCATGTGAGCCATGTCATTAGTGTGTCTCCTAAATACCCGAAAACCTTACTTGAGCGATATTCCTGGTTGCGCCAAGACCAGTTTACCGTCCTGCCCTTTGGTGCGCCTGAAACAGACTTCGAGCAGCTGCCCTCCCTCAAGGTTCGGCAAAAAATCTTTGACCCCAACGATGGAAAACGCCATTGGGTTTATGTCGGTCGAGGTGGCGGTGATATGGCTTTGGCTGTGCGAGCATTATTCTCCAGCATACAGTCCGAGCGTCATCAACATCCAGAAAAATGGGATGGTGTCAAACTACACTTTGTCGGCACCAGTTATGCACCAGGAAATCGTGCGGTTAAAACTATAGAGCCAATTGCCGAAGACCTAGGAGTTGCTGACTTATTAGAAGAATATCCCCATCGCGTTCCCTATTTTGAAGCTTTACAGATTCTCACCGACAGCGACGCCATTTTACTCATCGGTTCCGACGATCCGGGCTACACCGCCTCTAAAATTTACCCCTGCATTCTAGCTCGGAAACCAATATTCGCCATTTTTCATCAACAGAGTTCCGTGGTAGAAATTTTGCGCCGCTGTAATCCGGGTCGAGTAATCACCTTCAACTCACAAGCTCGACCAGAAGATTTGCTCAAAGATGTCGCGCCTCAGCTCAATTGGCTGCTGTCTACCTCAAAAGGGTATCAACCTGAAACCAACTGGTCAGAGTTCCAACCCTATACAGCTCACGAAATGACCCGCCAGCAATGTGCCATCTTTGATCGGTGTCTGACGTTGAACGAGGGTGTGAAGAAAGCATGACCAGTCATCTCACACTAGTTCTCAAATCGCTGCTCAATCATCCAATTGTTGTCCGCAAACAACGGCGACAGTTACTCCAAGCATTTTGGATAATCGTAACGGTTTTATTTCTTTTTGAACTTTACACGCTACAAACTCGCTCATTGGCTAGTATTGCGGGTGCCATTTTAATTGCGATCGCTGCCTTAGTTCCTGCTTATTTGTGGTGTTCCGGCAAAGCATTGGGATTACCCATATTTCCACTTTTCGCCCTGACTTATCTTTGGACTCACGCTATTCCCTTAGTCAGCAACCATCCCAAAGTTATACTTTACTCACCACAAGAGCATTTATTTGCCAGCGTCACCGTAGCGGGTTTTCTGGGATTAGCCACCTTAATCTGGTTGAATTTTGTCAAAACGTCTCCGCCTTTGCCGCCAGCTTATCGAGCCTTTAATGAGCAAAGCGGCAATAAATTTTTCTTGAGTGTTCTTGCGGCTGGTGTGCTGTTTAATATGTACTCACTGGGGGGATGGTTTTTTCTGGATGGAGGACTATTTTCTTTAATTCGCAGCGCTATACTAGGACTTAACGTCTTAGCCGTGTTCACATTATCTTTTAATGCTGGTGTCGGAAAATATTCAAAGCGAATGAATCGACTATTCTTTGCTTTGTTAGCATTATATATGATGACAAGTGCTGCTTCTCTACTTTTAGTCGGGGCGGCTTCAATTTTCCTGATCGCGACAGTTGCTTTTATTTTGGGAAGTCGGCGAATGCCCGTATTACCAATAATTATAGTTGTAATTTGTTTGTCTTTGCTGCACTACGGTAAAGCAGAAATGCGAGCCAAATATTGGTTTGGCTCCCAAAATCGCTTTGTACAACCCTGGGAGTATCCAGGTTGGTATGCTGAATGGGTAGGTTATTCACTCGAATATTATAAAAATCAGGCGAGTCCTCAATCAGGAGCAAGTACTCAATCGGAGGAAAGAGCTTCATTTCTAGAAAGAAGTAGTGTAATTCATATGCTCCTCTTGGCTCAGAGTAAAACTCCCGGAACTGTGCCGTATTTACAGGGAAGAACTTACACAATTCTGCCTCAGTTAGTCATTCCCCGTTTTTTAAATCCTAATAAGATTCGCAGCCATGAAGGCACTTATCTATTAAACATTCATTACGGTCTGCAAACTCGCGAGGCAACGTTTACAACCACAATTGGCTGGGGCTTGCTAGCCGAATCTTATGCCAATTTCGGTCTTTTAGGCTGCGCCGGATTAGCAATTTTTTTTGGTGCATTTTATGGAAAAGCTACAACCTGGAGTCTGCATACATCCTTGATATCATCTCGTTCCCTTTTTTCTGTGCTGTTGATGAGTTGCGCTTTCCAAACAGAATGGAGTGCGGGAGTCTACTTCGCTGCGCTTTTTCAAGCCACTATGGTTTTAGGGGGAATTACTTTTGTTTTTATGAAAGCTTATAAAATTAAAGATTGTCTAGATATCAAGCGGGACAATAAAAGCCTGAATCACTCGAATCAGGAATGGTCATGAAAAAACTGGCGGTGATTACGTCTCATCCGATTCAATACTACGCTCCTTTGTTTCGCCACATTGCTAGTGTGGCTGACTTTTCGTTTAAAGTTTTTTATCTCTGGAACTTCGGCGTCACCCAGCAAGTCGATGCAGGTTTCAAGCAGGCAATACAGTGGGATATCCCGCTGTTATCTGGATATGACTATGAATTCGTCCCCAATATCAGTCCTCATCCCGGTACTAGCCACTTCTGGGGACTGCAAAACCCATCCTTATTCAATCAAGTCAGGGCTTATAATCCAGATACCGTTCTCTTGATGAATTATAACTACGCCAGTCTTTATAATTTTATCGGGCGCTGGAACTGCCGCCAAACGCCGTTGCTGTTTCGGGGTGACTCCCATCGGCTTTTACCAATTACTGGTGCTAAACAATGGCTGCGTCGCAAGTTTATTAGCCTGATTTATCGACGCTTTTCTGCCTGTCTTTATGTTGGTCAAGCGAATTATCATTACTTCCGTTACCACGGCGTTCCCCCGGAAAACCTGTTTTTTGCACCTCACGCCATAGATAATGATCGCTTCTTTTCTCAAGCGGAGGAAGCCAGTCGCCAAGCCAAGCTTTGGCAGCAGGAATTAGGAATTCCTGAAAACCACTCGGTTATTTTGTTTGCTGGGAAATTTGAAGAAAAAAAGCGTCCTCAAGATTTACTCCAAGCCTTTTTACAGGCAAACCTTTCTCAAGTATCGCTGCTGTTTGTCGGCGCGGGATCGCTAGAATGTGAACTGCACCGACAAGCCGCAGAACATCCGCACATTTACTTCGCCTTCTTTCAAAACCAGACGCTGATGCCGCGCACCTACGCCGCTGCCGATCTAGTGGTTTTACCTAGCCACGGTTCCTGGGAAACCTGGGGGCTGGCGATTAACGAAGCCATGTGCATATCCCGCGCTGCGATCGCGAGTACTCATGTAGGCTGCGCTTCCGATTTAATTCAACCCTACAGAAACGGATTGATTTTTCCAGCCGGTGACGTGTCGGCACTTGCTACTTGTCTACAAGAAGCTTTTTCAGATAGAGAGCGATTAAAGATGTGGGGAGAAGAAAGCCGGAAAATTGTTACTCATTATAGCTATACCCAAACAACTCAAGGTTTAAAAGAAGCCCTAGTCCATCTGGGGGTACTTCACCCCAGCCAGTAGTTCATCACCAACAGCAAACGTTATCCTATGTTTTGTTCAAAATGCCAGCCCTTGCTAATCCGACTCGCCTACACCTTTGGTTCCCGAATATTTTTGAGTTTAAAGGAGGCATCCAAGTTTATTCTGCCTTTTTGCTAAAAGCTCTGCAAACAACTTACCCCAAGGTTCATTACGATGTTTTCTTAAAACACGACACTCGCTGTCCTAGTGATGTATCACTTCTGTACAATACTAATACTAATTTTCACTATTCCGGAGCGTTGCCTCTAGCCCTACGCACTCCCGGCTTTGCTGCCCAACTAATCGCAAGTGCTATCTGGCAACGCCCTAATTTAGTCATCACCTCTCATCTCAATTTTACAGTTGCTGCTTACTGGCTCAAACGACTAACGGGTATTCCTTACTGGAGTGTTGCTCACGGTGTAGAAGCTTGGAATATTCAACATCCAGCCTTACAGACTGCATTACATCACGCCGATCGCATTCTTGCTGTCAGTTCCTACACTCGCGATCGCCTCCTCAAAGAACAAAACCTCGACCCTAGCCAACTATCAATTTTACCCAATACATTTGACCCGCATCGATTTGAGATTCGTCGCAAACCGACTCATCTGCTGGAGCGACATCAATTAAGACCAGATCAGCCAATTATACTAACGGTTAACCGCCTATCACGACGCGAATCCTATAAGGGGTATGAAAAAATCCTAGAGGCGCTCCCGCAAATTCGCCAAGCCCTACCCCAAGTTCACTACATTATTGTCGGCAAAGGCGATGATCGTCCCCGACTCGAACAGTTCATTCGAGAGCGTCAACTACAAGATTGGGTTACCTTGGCGGGATTTATTCCAGATGCTGAACTGTGCGATTACTACAATCTCTGTGATGTCTTTGCCATGCCTAGCAAACTAGAAGGGTTTGGTATCGTTTACTTAGAAGCTCTAGCCTGCGGCAAACCCGCGTTAGGGGGAAACAAAGATGGAGCGATTGATGCCCTTTGTCAGGGTGAGTTGGGCGCTTTGGTCGATCCCGATGATGTGGACGCGATCGCCCAGACTCTGATCCAGATATTACAAAGAACTTACCCCAATCCGCTAATGTATCAACCTGAAGCGCTACGTCAGACGGTTATCGACAGATTTGGATTTGACCGTTTCAAGCAGAAGCTGGTCGAATTAATCCAATGTCATTCCCATATTTTTATTTCGTGCAAGTCATAATACTCGCCTTCTTATTTCTCTCATAAATAATTAATTATTGATAGTTATCTGACAATCGGAATGATTTTATCCTGATTACTTGTAAAAGTTATGAATTAATAAGTGGTTCAGCTAGCCACTATAGCTAGTCTATCGCTTTTTTTACCTCGGCTGGGATTCCAGTGACTTTTAAACAACTTCCACACACCCCTCTATCAACACCAGAAACGGCAGTAAACCAACCACGAGTTTGCCATGTTGTAGCAAGCATCAATGAATCTACAGGGGGTCCAGCTTTATCTGTCACTAGCTTAGCTCAAGCCCTTGCTGCACAGGGAGTGTTCTCCCATTTACTTACACTTGACTATCAACAAAGAGGTCGCCAAGCTCCAGCATTAGGTGTCAGGTTACACAGCTATCCTGCGACCTTACTTAGCTGGTATATACGAGGCTTTCAGCCTAATGCTAGCCATGCTCTGTGTCAATTAGCTTCAACCGAATTGGATTTAATTCACAACCACGGCTTGTGGATGTTTCCCAATTTTTATGCCCGTAAAGCCGCTGTGATAAATCGTCTGCCATTGGTGATTTCTCCCAGAGGCATGATTGAGTCGTGGTCATTAAAGCGCAGCCGAACAAAGAAATGGTTGGCATGGGTTTTGTACGAACAAGAAAACTTAAAAAATGCGACAGCTTTTCATGCCACTTCCTGGGAAGAAGTAATTTCTATTCGTCGGCTTGGATTTAAACAGCCGATTGCTTTAATTCCAAATGGAGTCTATTGTCCGGAGCTATACACCCAAACAAATAGAGAAATATTGACACAGCTATTCCCAGAAATATCTGCCAAAAAGTGGCTACTTTTTTTGTCGCGTATTCATCCTAAG
>Ga0207419_1001520_pt1 | contig 17148 bp, 11 predicted proteins | sample ElkSloMetagenome_4_FD_184723 | JGI IMG/M metagenome (GOLD analysis project Ga0207419, IMG submission 184723) | Hot spring microbial communities from Elkhorn Slough, Monterey Bay, USA - MD2A (version 2) | ecosystem: Environmental > Aquatic > Marine > Intertidal zone > Estuary: Microbial mat ...
GTCGGATTCAGGAGAACCGCCGTAAAAGGTTTTGCTTTGGTTTAATTGAATTTTTTTAAAATTTAGACATAAAAAAACCCCCAACAAATGTTGAAGGTTCAAGAGGCATCAAGCGTCCCCCCCAAGGTGTCGGGATTCGGGAGAACCGCAGTAAAAGGTTTTGCTTTGGTTTAATTGAATTTTTTTAAAATTTAGACATAAAAAAACCCCCAACAAATGTTGAAGGTTCAAGAGGCATCAAGCGGATTCGAACCGCTGTAAAAGGTTTTGCAGACCTCTGCCTAGCCACTCGGCCATGATGCCAAAATAGTTCCCTCGAAAATGGGAATCTAATAAAGAGATCAAATTAAAACTCAGTTTGCAAATGTATTAATTTTTAAATTTTTAAACTATTTAAAGCTTCTTAATTTCTGGTCTTACTCATTTGTATGGTCACCGCCTCAACGTCTCCACCTATTGGCGGGTTTAATTTACTAACCGACACTGTAGCTTTCCCAACACGTTGTTCTTCATAAAATATACGATTTAATATGCGTTTTGCTACCGTTTCCAAAAGATAGGAGGGCAGTTGCATTTCTTGCTTGATAATGCGGTTTAAAAGCACATAATCTACGGTATCACTTAATCTATCAGATTCAGATGAAGGCCGTAAATCAGCTTCCACTTCCAAGTCCACTCGGTAGTCACTACCTATTTTTGTTTCTTCCTTCAAACAGCCGTGGTGGGCAAACACCCGTATGTTTTCAACTTTTATTATTCCCATGTTCACTTCCCGCGAAAACGGGAATCTCTTATTTTAAGGTTCTGTTTATTCTTAATCATCCTAGATTATTTTAGTCCTTAGTCAATAGATAAAAAGAATCCAAAACTTTTCAAAATTAACTAAACTCAATAACATTACTGCGAAAGTATAATTACTTAATTTTGTCTAACAATTTCACACCATGTCAGAAGAAATAAAATCACTCAATTTCATTGAGCATATCATAGAGGAGGATTTAGAAAACGGACTACCAAAAAAAAGTCTCCATTTCCGATTTCCTCCAGAGCCCAACGGTTACTTGCACATTGGGCACACTAAGGCAATAGGAATAAGTTTCGGGCTCGGCGAGAGGTATAACGCGCCAGTTAATCTAAGGTTTGATGATACCAATCCCGCCAAGGAAGAGCAGGAGTACGTTGATGCCATTAAACGGGACATTTCTTGGTTGGGTTACCAATGGGCCAACGAGTTGTATTCCTCAGACCATTTCCAAAAGTTATACGACTGGGCGATCTTGCTCATAAAGGATGAGAAGGCTTACGTTGATTCCCAGTCTAGTATCTTAATGGCCGAACAAAAGGGCACACCAACCCAGCCAGGAATTGACAGCCCTCACCGTAACCGAAGCGTTGAGGAAAACCTGGAGCTGTTTCAAGGCATGAAGGATGGGAAATTTGATGAGGGGGAGCACGTTTTGCGGGCAAAAATCGATATGCAACATCCCAATATGTTAATGCGCGACCCTTTAATGTATAGAATTTTAAAGAAGCCCCACCACCGAACGGGTAACCAATGGTGCATTTACCCCATGTACGATTGGACTCACGGCGAAAGCGATTACATTGAGCAGATTTCCCACAGTCTCTGTTCCTTGGAGTTTAAGCCCCACCGTGAGCTTTACGATTGGTTTAAGAACAAGGTTTACGCCTACGCTAAAAACGAATTGCCATTGCTGCCTAAACAGCGCGAGTTTGCTAGATTGAACCTGAGCTACACCATTATGAGCAAGCGTAAATTATTACAGTTGGTTGAGAAGGGGGTGGTTTCAGGTTGGGATGACCCTAGGATGCCCACAATCTCAGGTTTAAGGCGTCGTGGGTACACACCAGAGGCCATAAAGATGTTTATTGACAGAGTTGGGGTTGCCAAACGTGAAAACGTTATTGATGTCTCCTTACTTGAATTCTGTATCCGTGAGGATTTAAACAAAAAAGCACCTCGGGTAATGGCCGTAATGGAACCTGTTAAGGTGATTATAACAAATTACCCAGAGAATAAGGTAGAATGGATGGATGCTGAAAACAACCCAGAGGACGAAAGCGCTGGCTACCGAAAAATCCCGTTTTCAAGGGAACTATATATTGAATACGCTGATTTTAAGGAACAGGCGAGCCGAAAGTTCTTCAGATTGAAACTAGGTTCTGAGGTAAGATTGAAAAACGCCTATATCATCAAAGCCATAAGCGTTAAAAAGGATGCCAACGGCAAGGTGACCGAAATCCATTGCACCTATTCCACAGATACCGATAGAAAAATTAAGGGAACATTGCACTGGGTATCCATAAAGCATGCCGTTCAGGCCGAAGTTAGGGAGTACGATCGTTTATTTATGGATGAGGCACCAGACGCTCACGACGGCAGGGATTTCATGGAGTTTTTAAATCCAGATTCCTTAAAAGTAATTCCAGCTTTCGTCGAGCCAAGCTTGGCCGACGCCAAGGTAGGGGAGCGTTATCAATTTCAAAGACTAGGCTATTTTAATGTGGATGGAGACAGCAAACCAGAACGACTGGTTTTTAATAAAACAGTAGGGCTTCGTGACTCTTGGGCTAAGAAAAAACCAAACACTCAACAAAATAAGCCAAAACAAGCTACGCAAAAGCAACCACTCAAAGAACGCCCAGCAATTGATATCATAAAACAACTGGGTAAAAAATATACTAACCTCCCCGAGGAAAAACGTGAAAAAAGCAAAGCTGAAATATTAAGACTTGCCGAAAAGGTCAAGTACGAGGAACTTCAGCCCTTATTTAACACTGCCGTAAAAAAAGTAGGAACGCGTATTGCCGTCGCTTTGGTTCTAGGTGTGCTGTTAAAAAGAGGTTTAGAGCGAAATAAAGACATTGATGCTTTTGTTGAAAAGGCGAAGGGCGATAGCAATGCATTGTTGGTTGATGAGGTAATTAATATTCATTGATTTTGTCATGCTGAGCTTGACTCAGCATCTCGTGAATTTATTATAAATCAGAAAGAGACTCTGAATCTACTGAGACTTTGGGACAGAGTGACAAATACATTTTATAGAATGCTAGGAAGAGCCTATCATAATTACTCTGTTTAGATGATGTCCAATAAGCGACACGGTGTCGTTTACACCGGTATGTCAGATGGTCTTAACGATAGAGTCGCTCGCCATAAATTAGGCGATAGGGAGTAAATTTACTGCGAAATATAATTGTAAAATTCTGGTTTATTAAGAAGACTATCAATACCTGAACGTTGCGATTGCCAGAGAGAAACAGCTTAAAAATTGGCGTTGTGATTGGAAAATTACTCTTTTGAGAAAGAAAATCCAGAATGGAAAGACCTAAGTGCGGGTTGGCCGCTGGACTTGAATATTGATAATTACCAGTGAGACCCGGAATCGAGTTCAGGGTGACAAACCAACAAACCACATCGAAGCATCCATAACTTGTCATGCTCAGCTTGACTGAGCATCTAAAACGTATTTGAGTTCAGAATTACAAACCTAACAATCTTATATCTATTCTCTAACAATCCACCTCTTTTACATATCTTTAATCCATTAATAAACACTATCATTCTATCATGGAATTCAACTTCCTCGCTATCTTAGTTGCAGCCGCCATCCCAATCGTTATTCGTTTGTTTTGGTATAACCCTAAAACTTTTGGTATTGCCTGGATGCGTGAATCGGGTATGACTGAAGAGCAATTTAGAAAAGGTAATCTGGTTATTATATTCGGAGTAAGTTTAGTGCTTTCCTTACTCCTTGCGTTTTCGATTCAAAGTTTGGTCATCCATCAATTTGGTGCCTTTGGTATGATAGGTGCAGCTCCTGAAACGGCAGAACCGTCTTATCAAGCATTTATGGATGATTACGGCAATGCCTACAGAACGTTTAAGCACGGCGCGCTGCATGGGTTTATATCAGGGGTTTTTATAATTTTCCCGGTAATCGCTATCACAGCCTTATTTGAGAGGCGCAGTTGGAAATACATTTTTATAAACACTGGATTCTGGATTCTCTGTCTTACCATTATGGGCGCCATTGTTTGCGGTTGGGTTTGAAATATAAAATCTATTCAAGTGTAAGCGAACTTCCCGATAGCTGGGATGAACTCCCCATTGAGGACGTATTTTTAAAAACCGCGTTTTTATCAGCTTTAGAAACATCCTCACCCAGCAATATTAAAACCTATTTTGTAGGCATTTTTATAGCTGAAAGTTTAGTTGCCAAAGCTATAGTTCAACACGTTCAACTATTTTCCAAAAACGTGTTTCGGGGAAAGTCTGATGCCGCCATAAAGGAATTGGGAAAACGATTTGTTTCATTTTTTCTGAAAGGAAATGCGCTAGTGCTTGGCAATTTGATGCATACAGGCCAACATGCCTTCTGGTTTGACGAGAATATAATTAAACAACGGCAGTGCCTCGAAATCCTCTTAAAGGCGATTGAAAATCTTTCTGAGCGTATTATAAAACAATCTAACCAAAAAATCAACATCATTGCTTACAAAGATTTTTTTGAGAATGACCCAATTCATTTAAATGAGGACTATTTAAAAAGTCATTCTTTTTTTAAGGCTAGAGTGCAGCCCAACATGGTTTTCAAGGTCAAGGACTCTTGGTACAGCACCGAAGATTATCTTTCAAATTTCAATAAAAAATATCGAAGACGCTACCGTACGGCCATTAAGAAAAAAAATCCAATTCAGGTTAAGGAACTAAATCTAATCACGCTCAGGGCTCTTAACGGCAGGGTTTATGGGCTTTATGAAAACGTCTCGGACAATGCAGGAGTTAATTCCTTCAAATTGCATAACAACCATTTTCTAGAGCTTAAGCAAAAACTTAGAGATGATTTTAAAATTGTTGGGTATTTTATTGATAACGAGTTAGTGGGCTTTTTTAGCCTAATACCCAATGGTCATAAATTAGAAACCTATTTTTTAGGCTACGATACGAAGCTTCAGCGTAAGCATCAAATCTATTTAAATATGCTTTTTGATATGGTTGATTACGGCATTTCGAATGCTTACAAGGAGATTGTCTTCGCCCGAACCGCTATGGAAATAAAAAGTTCAGTTGGGGCGAAGCCTTTTGAAATGTCAATTTACCTGAAGCATACCAATACTTTTGTACTTAACCCAATCTTAAAAAATGTCGTAAAGTTTATGAATCCTGTTCGCCACTGGGATGAGCGGCACCCATTTAAACTAAACCGTGAAAAAACCGTTAAATAGACGATTCTAACTTTGTTCGAGATACTATAATGATTAACTTTTCCAATTAAATATAAAGAAGATGGACGAAAAAACTAGAGAAACACTTTCAGAAATAACAAGAGTAACCAGGGATATCGAGGAAAATTACCCGGAGTTACAAAAGTATTTGGACGAAAGTAGAAGCACGCTCCCTAAACCTTACGATCCAGAACCTGGGATCAATAAAGATCTAAATGATTATTTAAAGGAGTTGAAGGAGTTGATTGCCAATTATAAAAAATGATTACATAGGCCTCACAGATTTTCCTGCTACGGCGAACAAGTTAGAACCTGTGAGGTCTTATGCCTTATTCTTCATTCTTTTTCCGTGCATTTTTCATGGCCTCGCCAATTTGGTTACTCGCGGTAAAGCTCGCTACCATGTCATTTAACATTTGGCTTCCTGCTTGAGGTGAATTTGGCAATAAAATTAGGTTGCTATTGGTTTCTTCGCCGAGTGACTGTAAAGTATCGTAGTGTTGGGTCACAACAATTAATGCGGAGGCCTCTTGGGAATTAATGCCCACTCTATTTAAAACTTCAACAGACTCTTCCAAACCTCGCGCAATTTCACGTCGCTGATCGGCAATACCTTGTCCTTGGAGTCGTTTGCTTTCCGCCTCGGCTTTTGCTTTTTCAACGATTAAGATACGTTGGGCATCCCCTTCAAATTGAGCGGCGGTCTTTTCACGTTCTGACGCGTTGATTCGGTTCATTGCTGCCTTTACTTGGGCGTCTGGGTCAATGTCTGTGACTAAGGTTTTAATGATGTCAAAACCGTATTCCAACATGGCATCGTTGAGTTCAGCCTTAACCGCCAAGGCAATATCGTCTTTTTTAACAAAAACGTCATCCAGTTTCATCTTGGGTACTTCGGCACGAACAACGTCAAATACGTAGGATGTAATTTGTTCATGTGGATAATCCAGCTGGTAAAACGCATCGTAAACCTTAGCGCGAATCACCCGGTATTGCACTGAAACCTTCAATCTTACAAAAACATCGTCCAATGTTTTAGTTTCAATAATAACATCCAATTGCTGAATTTTTAGACTTAGTTTTCCAGCAATTTTATCTATTAGCGGAATTTTTAACTGTAATCCAGAATGCCTTATACTTTGAAACTTTCCGAAGCGTTCTATTATGGCGGCTGTTTTCTGTTTAACCACGAAAAATGAGGAAATCAAGATGATGACCCCGAAAAAAATGATTGGAATTAAGATGTAATTACCCATAATTATTATAAAATTAGTATTACAACAAGATAAGGCTTAAATGTGAATTAAGATTCAAAACAACAAAAAACTAAAATCTATAGAAAGCAGAAATCTGTTAGGATAACCGTATTATAAATTCAACATAATAATGAAAATCACTTTGAAACTAATTAGGCTTTATAGAGTTTACCAACCAAAATTAAAATAAGTCCAATAGAGGTTAGACCACTAGCGATTAGGTTAGAACAATTACTTTTCCAATTAATAAAAAACCTGCACTAACCAATTAAACCAAAAAGCCAAGAAGTATAAATTTATTAATTAAAGGATTTATAGATAGGTAACGAGGTTATCAATCATTGAAAAATTTCAAAAGCGTTGAATCTGTTTGATATTAATATAAACAATTGTAGAACAATTAAATAGCTATATCATAAAATATCAAATATTATATAGCTTCTGTAAACTGTTCAATTCTTTTTACGGTTTCCTCCTTACCAATCATATACATAATATCAAAAACATCGGGACCTTTTAAGTCACCGACTAAAGCCAATCGTAAAGGCATCATTATTTTTCCAAATCCAATATCGTTTGAGGTAATCCAGCCTTTGATTACGGTTTTTAGGTTTTCCAGTTCAAAAACCTCAATGTTTTGTATTTCGGCTTTGAGTGTATTTAATAGTTCCGCAGTATCAGTCTTAGCAGTTTTTTTAAGTGCTTTGTCATTATAGGTTTCGGGCGCAATAAAAAAGAAATCGCTCATATCCCAAAAATCGCTTACAAAGGTGGCTCGCTCTTTAATCAATGCAACCACCATTTCTACGTAATTGATATCGATACCTTTGACGTGTTCATCTACCACCGGTTTAAATTGCTGTGCCAAGTAGGCATTGCTCTGCATTTGCATGTACTGGTGATTAAACCACTCGGTCTTATCGGGGTCAAAACGCGCTCCAGCTTTATTGATGCGCTCCAAATCGAATATGTTGATTAGGGTTTCTAAATCAAACATTTCCTGTTCAGTCCCAGGATTCCAGCCTAAAAAGGCCAAAAAGTTTACTACAGCTTCAGGAAAATACCCCTCTTCTCTATATCCTGCGGAAACATTGCCTGTTTCAGGATTCTTCCACTGCAATGGAAATACCGGAAAGCCCATTTTTTCGCCATCGCGCTTGCTAAGTTTTCCTTTTCCTGTCGGCTTTAAAATCAGCGGTAAATGCGCAAACTCAGGTTTATCCCAACCAAAGGCATCGTACAATTGATAATGAAGTGCCAAAGATGGCAACCATTCTTCGCCACGAATTACGTGGGAAATTTGCATTAAATGGTCATCAACGATATTGGCTAAGTGATAGGTGGGCATACCATCACTTTTAAAAAGCACCTTATCGTCGAGAATATTCGTATCGATTTCAATATCGCCCCTAACGATATCCTTTAGGTACAGGGTCTCATCCTTTGGCGATTTAAATCGAATTACATAATCCTCCCCGGCATCGATTTTTTGCTGAACCTCTTCATCTGATAATGTAAGTGAATTGCTCAATTTTTCGCGGTTGTGCCAATTGTAGATAAAAGTTTTGCCTTGTGCTTCGTGGTCTTTACGATGGTGCTCCAAGGTGTCGGCACTATCAAAAGCGTAGTAAGCATTGCCGTTTTCAATGAGTTGCTCGGCGTACTCCTTGTAAAGATGCTTGCGTTCGCTCTGTCTGTAAGGCCCAAAATTTCCAATACTTTCTGAATTTTTATTTGGGGTTACACCTTCATCAAATTGGATACCGCACCAGTTTAAGGCGTCAACAATGTATGCCTCGGCACCTTCAACGTAACGGTTTTGATCAGTATCCTCAATTCTTAAAATAAATTGGCCGTTGTGCTTTTTAGCGAATAAGTAATTGAAAAGGGCGGTACGTACGCCGCCAATATGTAGAGGCCCAGTGGGGCTTGGTGCAAAGCGCACTCTTACAGGATTGTTCATTTAAGTTGGTAGTTTCGTGTGTTAATGTCTATCTACACAAAGATAAATTTTTCAAGGGCGTTTGTCGAAATCAGAATTTTAAAGTTGGGTTAAAGTTCAGGGTTGTACTTAAGTAAGTCCAATTGAAATATATTGTTTCTGCTGCGACTGCAACTGCCACTGAAGACTAAAAGCCAACAGTTTGTTTAAAATGTAAAGCTTCTATATTACCGTGAAACAATTTCAAGAGAACGACGCATTCATCTGTTTCGGCACCCGCTTATTCATAATACTAAACCAAAGCGGCGGTACCATCGCTAAAACCATAGAGGTTGGATAACCAAAAGGCATCTGCGGGCTTTCATCATGGCAGATCAATACTTGATATTTTTTACTGGATTTGAAGTGGTGGTCGCTGTGCCTTGTTAGTTCGTATAAAACGATTCTGCCAATAATGTGGTTGGAATTCCATGAGTGCATTTCCTTAACACGTTCGTAACGACCGGATTTTGTTTTTTGGCGAAGTAGCCCGTAATGCTCAATATAATTAACGGTTTCGAGCAATAAAATACCAACGATACCTGTGGAAAAAGCAAAAATCAAGCCCACCTTTCCGAACATTAATAAACAGCTAAGTAAATATAACCCCTGTAAAATCGTGTACCAAAGCATATCGTTTTTTGGCGATAGAAATGACCGTGAATTGCGTTTGAGTAAATTCATCTGAATTTTCCAAGCACTAAGGTATTGTCTATAAATTGAGGTTAACCAAAATGAATATACCGTCTGGTTATATCTGGCGGTAGCCGGGTCTTCTTTGGTTGCCGCATGCAAATGATGCCCGTAATTATGCTCTATAAAAAAATGCATATAAAGCGAAGGCAATAAAAGTGCCTTACCAATAAAACGCTCGTTAGTGGTTTGACGATGACCGAGTTCGTGAGCCACATTTATGCCGTTAACGCCAAGAACAATCCCTACTGAAATTATTAGCCCCACAAACTCGTAAGTTTCAAGAATGGCGGTATTGGTAATAACAAGGCCGTAACCAACCAATCCAAAAACAATTGGTAAGTTAAGGTAAAGCAGCCAATCGAAAACCCTTTTTTTTATTCTGGATTCGCTTTCTTCGGAAGATAAATTGTCATTGTCAATTGGGAAAATAAGTTCTAAAACCGGGATAACAACAAAGGCATAAAATGGGGTTAGAAACACTAAATTACCTTTTAAGGATAAGCTTAAAAATGCCACGAGAGGAATTGAAAAAGCGGCGAGGTATTTGAGGTCTTTCATATTTAAAAAATGTATTCTTTAATCATTAAATTACTTCAGTACTCTAAGGAGAAGTTTTTAACACAAAGTTATACAAGTTAAGGAATTACAAATTAAAATAAAATTGTAGTTTAGTAAGTTACTTTATTACATGACCTCAAATTTTAATAACATACAGCAAAAGTTAGAACAGTTTATCCGGCGTTACTACGTCAATGAATTGTTAAAGGGCGTGATTCTGTTTTTCGCCATTGGACTGTTATACCTCATCGCCACCTTGTTTATTGAATATTTGCTTTGGCTCAACCCAACTGCCAGAACTATTCTATTTTGGTTGTTTATTGCCGTTGAAATCGGTTTGTTTATTAAGTTCATAGCCATGCCCTTGATTAAGCTTCTTAAGTTACAAAAAGGGATTCATTATGAGGATGCTTCAAAAATTATAGGAAACCACTTCACTGAAGTTAACGATAAGCTATTGAATGTACTTCAGTTGAATCAAAGTGCTAAGCAATCAGATTTACTGATAGCAAGTATTGAACAGAAATCGGCAGAACTTTCTCCAATTCCCTTCAATTTTGCCATAAATTTTAAAAAGAATGCTAAATATCTCAAATATGCGGCAATACCAATAATTATTTTACTATTGTCTTACGCAACAGGAAAAATCAACTGGTTTAGTGAAAGTTACAAAAGAGTAGTGGATTATAAAACAGCTTACGAACCGCCTGCGCCGTTTCAATTCTTTGTTGTGAATGAAAATTTAAACGCTATAGAAAATAAGGATTTTAAATTGATGGTCAACACCGCGGGCGATGTTATACCTGAAAGCGCGCAGATAACTTACAACGGTCAAAATTATTTTCTTCAACAAACGGCTCCAGGGAAATTTGAATACACCTTTCCGCAGCCAAAGCAAAATGTGAAGTTTCAATTATCAGCTAATGATGTGAGTTCAAAATTATACAACCTTGAGGTCATTAATACACCGACCATTGTAAATTTTGAAATGAATTTGGATTATCCTTCCTACACAAAAAAGCCAAATGAGGTTTTAAAAAGTTCAGGCTATTCTACCGTGCCTGAAGGTACTAAGGTAACTTGGCGGGTCGCAACCAAATCTACCGATGAGGTCAAATGGTATTCTAAGGATACCATAAAGTTCAATCAGGTTTCTGATGGTAAGTTTGAAGTTTCAAAGGATATCTTTTCAAATACAGATTACAGCATCAGCACGACCAATCAGCAGTTACAGGATTATGAGAATTTGGCTTTTAGCTTAAACGTAATTAAGGATAACTACCCAGAGTTAGAGGTTAAAATGGAACGTGATAGTCTCGACAATCAAACCCTTTATTTCTACGGCCAGGTAAGCGATGACTACGGCTTGCAGAAGTTGCAAATGGTATATTACCCAACTGAGACGCCCAATGCATCAAAAACGGAAAGCATTGCTATTGCAAAGTCGAATTTTGATGAATTTGTGAGTGCTTTTCCTAATAATCTCAATTTAGATGAAGGGATTGACTATGAAATCTATTTTCAGGTATTTGATAACGATGAGATACACAACTACAAAAGCACAAAGAGCACGGTTTTTAGTTACAGGAAATTGACCAAGGACGAGGAGGAGCAGAAACAGCTTCAAGAGCAAAATGAAACCATCGAGGATATTAGTAAGACCTTTGAAAAGTTGCAGAAACAGGACAAAGAGCTGCAGGAACTTACAAAAACCCAAAAGGAAAAAAAGGAATTGAACTTTAACGACAGGAAAAAGTTTGAGAATTTCATCCAGCGCCAAAAGGAGCAGGAGCAGTTAATGAAGAATTTTAATAAGAAGCTAAAGGAAAATTTAGAGCAATTTCAACAAGAGAATAAAGAGAACGACCCTTTTAAGGACGAGCTTAAAAAACGCTTAAATGAAAATGAGGAGCAGCTGAAGAAGGATGAAAAGCTTTTGGACGAGCTTAAAAAATTACAAGATAAAATACAAAAGGAGGACCTTACAGAAAAGCTAGAGCAACTAGCAAAGCAAAACAAAAACAAGGAGCGTAGTCTAAAGCAGCTTTTGGAATTGACCAAGCGTTTTTACGTGGCTAAAAAGGCCGAAAAGTTAATGAGAGATTTAGATAAGCTTGCGGAAGAACAGAAGGAGTTAGCTGAGAAAGATAAGGACAAGAACACAAAAGAGGCCCAAGAAGAACTAAACAAAAAGTTTAATGAGTTTCAAAAGGAAATGGATGCGCTGCAAAAGGAAAATGAGGAGCTAAAAGAGCCTATGGACATTCCCCAGGATAAGCCAACCGAAGAATCCATAAAACAAGACCAAGAGCAGGCAACTGAAGCTTTAGAAAAGCAAAAGGAAATGGACGCCGGTGAGAATGTTGTTGAACAAGAAGAAAAGGAAGGAGAAACGGAGAATCAGCAGCCGCAAGAAGAAAAGGAAAATCAAGAGCAGGAATCGCAAGAGGAACAACAATCGAAAAAACAAACAGAGAGTGCACCACAACAAAATGCACAGCAAAAACAGAAAAGCGCAGCTAAAAAAATGAAGCAAATGTCAGAAAGTATGGCTGGTATGATGATGATGGGGAGCGGTGATCAACTTCAGGAAGATGCCACCGTGCTACGACAGATTTTAGATAACCTGGTGTTGTTTTCATTTGATCAGGAGCGCTTAATGAAGCAATTTAAAGCAATGGAAATTAATAATAATGAATACGGAAAATACTTACGGCGACAGAGTAATCTAAGGGAGCATTTTGAGCACATTGATGATAGTCTTTTTGCGTTGTCTTTAAGACAACCTAAAATTTCAGAAAAGGTTAATGAGCAGATAACCGATGTGTTTTTCAACATTGATAAATCGTTAGGTCAACTATCCGAAAATCAAATATACCAAGGGGTAAGTTCCCAACAGTACACCATCACATCTACCAATGAGTTGGCCAGTTTTTTAAGTGATATACTGGATGACATGAATGCCCAAATGAACCCATCTATGGGTATGGGGCAAGGAAAGGGACAAGGGCAACAATTGCCTGACATAATTATGAGTCAGGGAGAATTGAACAAGAAAATGCAGGACGGCATGCAAAAGGGAGGAAAAAAGGGAGATAAACCTAGTGATGGCGAAAAGGCGAAGGGTGAGGGTAAAGGCCAGAGTTCTGGTGAATCTGGGAATCCCAAGGAAGGAAAAGATGGTAAAGACGGAAAAGAGGGTAAGGATGGAAACGAAAAAGGCAGTGAAAGAGAAGGCGGTAGGGGCAATGAATTTATGAATGGTGAACTATACGAAATCTTTCAACAGCAACAGCGATTGCGACAGGCGCTCGAAAATCAATTAAAGGATAAGTACGGTAAGGCCGGCGATAAGGTTTTAGCAGAAAAGTTGGTTAAGGACATGGAGCAGGTAGAACAGGATTTGATTAACAAGGGCTTCACAAACCAAACGCTGCAAAAAATGATGGAACTAGAGCACCAGTTGCTCAAGTTGGAAAATGCGACGTTTACTCAAGGGCAAGACAGCAAGAGAAAGTCTGATACCAATAGAAATCAATTTCAAAATAAAACCAACAATAAATTGCCTGAAGCCAAGAGATATTTCAATACTACGGAAATTTTAAATCGGCAGGCCTTCCCCTTACAACAGATTTACAAAAAGAAGGTTCAGGACTATTTCAAGACCACGCAGGCCAATGATTAGTTTTAATCCAGAAACTGATTTTTATTTAGTTAATGAAACCGAATTATCCAGTTGGTTGTCAAAAGCGATACGCTCTGAAAACAAGTCTGAGGGTGAAATCAATTATGTATTCTGTGATGATGAATACTTACTTAAGCTAAACCAGCAGTATCTCAATCACGATACACTTACAGACATCATCAGTTTCGATTATACCATAGGAAACGAACTGCACGGCGATATCTATATATCGATTGAGCGGGTTAGGGAGAATGCTAAGGATTTTAAAGTCGGTTTTTTAATTGAACTGAAACGGGTAATGGTTCATGGAATTCTTCATTTTTGTGGGTATAGGGATAAGACCATTGCTGAAAAAAAAGAGATGCGCTACAAGGAGGATTTTTATCTAGCTACACGTATTTGATTTCGGATGATTTAGGTTGTATCTTTGCAGCCGTTTTATAAAAGCCGCCTGACTGTGATACGCCAACAATTAAAACTCAAAAATTTGATGCTTAAATGTTTGGTATTAGAGAAATGGATTATCGAGCCGCGTCCAGGTCGTCTTAATCCGCTCAACGGGTGTTGATATTCTTCAGATTGCGTAATTGGGTGTGGTTTTTTTAAAATGAATAATTAGTGAACAAAGTTCCACGTGGAACAATTCTAGAAAGTATGTTTAACGAGTTGTATGATGTTATTGTTGTGGGTGCCGGTCATGCAGGTAGTGAAGCTGCCGCCGCCGCCGCAAATATGGGTAGCAAGACCTTGCTTATAACCATGAATTTGCAGAACATTGCCCAAATGTCTTGTAATCCCGCTATGGGAGGGATAGCCAAAGGGCAGATTGTTCGGGAAATTGATGCATTAGGGGGCTATAGTGGGATTGTTAGTGATAGTTCTGCCATACAGTTTAAAATGCTAAATAAATCGAAGGGCCCAGCCATGTGGAGCCCAAGAGTGCAAAGTGACCGGATGCGTTTTGCTGAAGATTGGAGATTGTTACTAGAGAAAACAGACCATCTTGACTTTTATCAGGAAATGGTCTCTGGTCTAGTTATAGAGAACCAAAGAGTAGTTGGTGTCAAAACCTCTTTGGGTATAGAGGTTAGGGCAAAATCAGTTGTGCTAACAAACGGAACGTTCCTAAACGGCTTAATCCATATTGGAAATAAAAATTTTGGTGGCGGCAGAGCAGGGGAAAGAGCTGCAACAGGAATTACCGAACAGCTTATGGATTTAGGTTTTGATTCTGGTAGAATGAAAACGGGAACACCCCCTCGGGTAGATGGTCGTAGTTTAGATTATTCTAAAATGGTTGAGCAACCGGGTGATGACGCTCCAGAGAAGTTTTCCTATCTAGAATCAGTTAAACCTTTGCAGGAGCAGCGCTCTTGCCATATGACTTATACAAGTCCGGAGGTACATGATTTACTGCGCGAAGGTTTTGATCGTTCGCCAATGTTTAACGGGCAAATCCAAAGTACGGGACCTAGATATTGCCCTTCTATCGAAGATAAGATAAATCGGTTTGCCGAGCGTGAGCGGCATCAATTGTTTGTGGAGCCAGAAGGTTGGAATACGGTAGAGGTTTATGTAAACGGCTTCTCGACATCCTTACCAGAGGATGTCCAATACAGGGCATTAAAGTCTGTGATTGGTTTTGAAAATGTAAAATTCTTTAGGCCGGGTTATGCCATAGAGTACGATTATTTTCCTCCAACACAGCTCAAGCACACCCTGGAAACAAAGCTTGTTGACGGGCTCTTCTTTGCTGGTCAAATAAATGGAACCACGGGTTATGAAGAGGCGGCCGGCCAAGGTTTAATGGCGGGCATAAATGCGTCATTGAAAGTTCAGGAAAGAGATGAGTTTATACTTAAGCGAAATGAAGCTTATATCGGTGTTCTAATTGATGATTTAATTACCAAGGGCACCGATGAGCCCTACCGGATGTTTACCTCTAGGGCAGAATACAGAACCCTATTAAGGCAGGATAATGCTGATTTTAGATTGACGCCTAAAGGCTATGAACTCGGTTTGGCGAGTGAAGAACGTTTAAAACGCATGGAAGAGAAGCAATCCCAATCTGAAAATTTTGTTGAGTTTTTTAGAAACACGAGTGTTAAGCCAGAAGAAATAAACCCAATATTAGAAGCTAAAAATTCGGCAACTGTTAAGCAATCTGATAAGATGTTTAAAATATTCGCAAGACCAAACATCGCAACAGAGGATATGCGTAAAGTTGAAGCGGTTGAAAATTACATACAGGAAAATCATTTGGATACTGAAGTCATAGAGCAGACCGAAATTCAAGTTAAATATTCGGGATATATTAAAAAAGAAAAGAATAACGCCGACAAACTTAACCGTCTTGAGGATGTTAAAATTCCGCGAAATTTTGATTACACTAAACTTAAGTCTATGAGTTCTGAAGGCATCCAGAAGTTGAGCAATATCCAACCAGTTACCATTTCACAGGCATCGAGAATCTCTGGAGTTTCACCAAGCGATGTATCTGTGCTTTTGGTTTATTTAGGTCGTTGAAATTAGTTAAAATTTGAAATATTTAGGGTTTTCCTACTAAAATCTCTTTTTTGGAGCTAAGTTATGACCCGAAAGGTTCAGTTAAAGTTCCACGTGGAACAAATAAATGTATTTCCTATTATTTAGTTTATTTAAATGTCATTGCGGCCGCTATGCTTGCCGCCAGGCAGGAGGCACGAGTACGGCAATCTGTGAGGGGCAATTAGCCTAAAACAGTAGATTGCCTCACTTAGTTCGCAATGACAACAAAATGTTTGATTGCAAGAACCAAGCAATCCCAGAAATAGAAATGTTGAAAAACCATAAAATGTCGTAGGCGTTCTTCCTTCAAAATGATAGCGCAAAATGCCTTTGCTAGAAACCAAGCAATCCTTGTGTAACCATATCATGACAGAAAACAAAACAGTCAAACTTTATTTGCAACTAAAAGACCACTCCGTTTCAGGAGAGGAATTCGGGCTCATCTACAATTCTGAATTGGACATGCTTGAGACATTTCCGCGGCCATCAGAAGAAAAGTTATCCGATTATTACGAAAGTGATGATTATATCTCCCACACAGATTCAAAACGAAATCTTTTGGAAATTGTTTATCAAAAAGTAAAATCTATTTCACTTAAACGAAAACTAAGTCTGATTGATTCATTTTCCTTAGAGGGTAGAAATCTTTTAGACCTTGGTTGCGGTACTGGGGACTTCTTAAAAACGGCTAAAGAGCACGGTTGGGAAATTACAGGTATTGAACCCAATCAAACGGCCAGAAATCTAGCAAACCAAAAAACAGAAAATAGCGTTTTTGACAGTGCTGAACTACCCAATTTACCCAATCAAAGTTTTGACATTATTACACTCTGGCACGTTTTGGAACATTTACCTAATCTCGAGAATCATCTTTCTATTTTTAAATCGCTATTAAAACCGAATGGTAGCTTAGTGGTTGCTGTGCCTAATTTTAAAAGTTATGATGCGCAATATTATAAATCCCATTGGGCGGCTTACGATGTGCCAAGGCATTTATGGCATTTTTCTAAGGCATCAATTTCCAAATTGGTAAACAAACAACATATGGTTTTGGAAAAGACCCTACCCATGACGTTTGATGCTTATTATGTCTCATTGCTTTCTGAAAAATATAAAAATGGATTTATGAATCCAATTAAGGCTTTTTGGACTGCTTGGCGATCAAATTTTGCTGC
>Ga0207419_1001521_pt1 | contig 17144 bp, 14 predicted proteins | sample ElkSloMetagenome_4_FD_184723 | JGI IMG/M metagenome (GOLD analysis project Ga0207419, IMG submission 184723) | Hot spring microbial communities from Elkhorn Slough, Monterey Bay, USA - MD2A (version 2) | ecosystem: Environmental > Aquatic > Marine > Intertidal zone > Estuary: Microbial mat ...
TCTCGATTCTTTGCGCGCGTTTGTTCAGCTAGAACTTCGCTCAGGCAATGAAGTGAAAATTTCTGACTTTGGCGTATTTTACCGCAAAGAACTACCCGAACGACAATCCCGTAATCCTCGCACAGGAGAGTCAATAATCGCTAAAGCAAAAACTAAACCCAAGTTTAGATTCTATGACAGCTTTGAGAAAATGATTCAGGATACAACCGATTCCTCGTCTGCATCTAAATCTCCTCAAACTCCACCTCCTGTTCCTCCTGTTCCTCCTGTTCCTCCTATTCCTTCTAAAACCTGGCATATTGCCAAACCCGATGGTAAAACTGAGATGGTTTTACAGTCAAAGTTGAAAGGTAAAATTACTCCTGATACTCTCGTTTGGACTGAAGGACAAGAGACTTGGAAAGTAGCATCGAATGTTGCTGAGTTAAGTTATTTGCTTCAAGCTGCTTAATTGAATTCGCCTTAAAATCACAAACTGAGTCTCGCCGCACTTAGTCAGAACTTAACTTTAATGGAATTCTCTGTTTAACTACAGAGATTTTTTATTTCTAAAAAAAAGACCCCTGAACGATAGTCTACAAGTTATCCAAAGAGCGCGTTGACATTTTCTTGAATTTATTAAAGAAGCGCTTGCCTTGCGGCCTGGTGGTTTCCGGCGAGACTTAGTTTGTAAGAAGGGGCATAAAGCCCCCTGATAATTAAACTGAACCGATGTTTATTTCTTGCGCGTTCGCATACTCAAATAATTCAATGAGTGATTTCCGAGTTTCAACGTACATTTTACCCAGATTGTCAATTTCAGGAGATTTAATGGAACTTAATTCAGTCTCAGAGATGTCTTTCAAGGCTTGTTTGAGTAAGTTGCAATCTTCCCAGTTGATATCAATTTCGTCAGTCCAAAGTTTATCGAGTAAAAAAATTGATTCATGCTTGGAAAGAGTAAACACAGCTTCAACGAATCCTCGGAAATAAGCATTGCTTCCCATGCAAGTAATTTGCTCTGGTTTATAAGCTGCTAAGTAAATTGTCATTTGCTTTCCTTTTCTACAATTAATAAGAACTAAATCCAAAAAGCGGTAGATTAATCCTATTTATTGAAGGATTAAAGCGTTTGTCATGTCTACCTGAAACTACTTTTCTCCAACAGTCAAAAGCATTCTTAATTGTTAAAAACCCGCAGAAAAAATTGTAGTAAAATATCGAAAATCGACAATAACATTCCCAATAAATTGATTCAACCATTCGCTTATCCATAGTTATTCAACGCACTTTCAATTTTACAATGTTTGTTAGATTGTTGACTAGGTAAATAAAATAATCCCCCAACTAATCAGCTAGGGGATTTGTCGTTTTATTTCCGCAGTTCAGCTAGTCTTTTCCAGTGAATAACTACACCTTCAAACTCTCCAAGATAATCAAAAAAGTCTTCAGAATTATCAAAGCCATCTAATTGAGAAAAATGTTCTACTTCCTCAGCAGAAAGAATTGTGTTATCAAGATAAACTCTTTGCTGGGAGTCTATTAAGATTGATTGAATTTTAGTACATTCTGCATCAAACAACTTTTGAGATTGAGTTGGACTTCTCTGTTTCCAATAAATTTGAAGTTTGCATCCTACTTTAATTGGACTTTTTCGAGGAGTTCTTACAGTCTGTGTCTTCTCGCCAGAAAGAAGTTTCTGCTTAAACACAGAAAAACTTAAAGCAACCATGATTTTCTTAGGTCTCCTAAATTATAAATAATCAATGGAGAAAAGCGGTAGAACCCTCAAGACCATTGCCTAAATTTTGTAAATTAACTTTACGTTATTTTCCTGTAAAATATAAAAAAATTATATTAACTTTATGCCACCCCAAGCCTCCAAGCATTTATTAAAGTTGCAAAGCTGGATTAAGTCTGAAGATTTAGCAAAATGTGATGTATGCAAAAAACCCTACAAAATAGCTGGTTTAGATGCTTCGTTATGCACTGATTGCGGTTGGGTTCTTCATCGGCATGAACAGTTTAGACAAATTATTAAAGATATTATAGTTTACTATTCTAATCACAGAAGAAGCAGCTCAAATAATTTTATTAAAACTGGGGAATCCTTGTCTCAATGATTAATACAAATTACCTTTCATCGGGAGAAGGCGCTAGCAAGCCTGAGACTGCACCAATCGCATTGGAGCCAATCACAATCAATAATTCGGGAATAGGTTTATTTAAAATACTCAAAATTAAACCACCAACTAAAGCTGTTAAAATCGCTCCAGACAAACTACTTACGATTAATCTATAACAAAATCGGTCAATTTTTTTGTGGGTAGAAGAATTCAGATTTTCTGGAGGATAACTTTGAACTTCTAATGGATTATTTTTGGAGGGATTTTCTAAACTCATAGCAGTAGCAAATTATGTACTCTGATATTTTAATATTGAGTTGGGCTGCGAAAAGTTAAAGTTTCAGTCCTTGTTAATTTTTCTTAACATAGAACGGTTTCGGTGCTTCTGGGTTGAGTGGTCAGATTGAAAGAGCGCTTGCCTTGCAGCCCGGCGGTTTCCGGCAGGAGCATAGAGGTTTGCAAGAAGAGCGACGATTGTAGACTGCAAATAATTTACTTAGACGGGCATTTGCTGGTTCATTTTGAATGGCAGGATTACTGATTATTGCGATGTGGTGGTATTTCAGCTAATTTTTTTCTAATAAATATCAATTTTTATTAGTAAGAAATAATCCAAATACTGTGTTTGACTTTATGGTAAAGGGGTCAGACCCTTCAATCAAGATTTTCTTAGGTTCTCGGGAGGAATGAATCTTGATAAAACTTAAATTTTTATATATGATTCTAAGGTTGCAACTTGTGGGATTCGGCTATAAACTGCTTCCCTTTTAGAGATTCTCTTAGTAGAGAATAGGTCAAATTTAAGCCAAGTGCAGTAGATGTTCACTTTAGATGTTGATTATTTATGTCAAGTAAGTATTAGTTGCTTAAACAAAAAAATACCCCACATACTGAGAAGCTTGGCATTTGCCGTGCGCAGTAGGTCGGGCTGTCATAAGTAAATTAATACTTACTTGACATAAAATCAAAAAAACCAATGAGAATCATAACACGTCAAGATTACGCCTCGAAGCAGTCAGGCTTACTAAATCATTGCCTTAATGGTTTACAGAATATTCTCAAGCCTTACCAAACCAGCTTTACAACCAATTTGATTGAGATTGCAACCGAATTAAATCTTAACAATGGAGGCAGCATTTAATGTTTCCCTCCAACAAATTCAACATCAACGACCACATCGACAAGCTCACTCCAGCCAAAAAGAAAGGGAAATATATCTGCCCAGCCTGCAATGGCCACAACCTATCCATCAACTCCACGACAGGGAAATATAACTGCTGGAATTGTGGAGACACTCAGAAAATCAAGGATATCCTCACCGCAGGTTCTCGACCGTTACCGCCGAAGAAATCACCCAGGGAGAAAAAGACCAGCTATTTTAACTATCCCGACCGTCAGGGGAACCCGTTAATCCGCGTGGTCAGAATCGACGACGGACAAGGGAAGAAGCAGATTTTTCAGCAACACTGGGATGGCCAAAACTGGGTTGCGGGATACGGCTCGGTAAAAACAACAGATATTCCCCTGTACCGCTACTCTGAGGTGATAAATGCGATCGCCGTTATTCGAGAAAATCGCCAAACTGATGATACTTTCTATGATCCGCGTTATCTGAATGAAACTGCACGAGCGATTGTGGAAGCCCAACCGGGAACCGTGTTAATCTATCCTTTGGTGTTAGAAGATAAACTCTGGATACTGTGGACAACTGCGGGAAATGTGGCGGGAAGCAAAGAGATTTCCGTCAGTCAGCAACAGTTAGGAAACATGGTGGTCAAATTTCGAGCGCTGTTAGATAATCCCAATTCAAATCTACAGGAATTACAGGCGACCGCTCAACAACTTTATCAATGGTTAATTCAACCGATAGAGTCCGAACTGAGAGAAAATCAGATTGAACGGTTAGTTTTTGCTCAAGATCGGGTGACTCGTTATATTCCGATGGCGGCATTGCACGATGGCGAACAATATCTGATTCAACGTTACACCATTCATTCGATTTTGTCAGCCCAATTAACCGATATGAACGATAAACTTTCTCCCGGTATTGAAGAAAACTCGGTGTTGGGGTTGGGACTCTCCGATGGGGTTGCCGAGTTTGACCCGTTGCCGAATGTTGAAATAGAATTGAATAAAATTGTTCGCAGCGATGAAAGGGACTTGGAAGGAATTTATCGGGGTCAAAAATACCTCAATCAAGCTTTTACTTTCGATATTCTCGCTCAAAATGTTTCCGGTCATCGTATTCTACATATTGCGACTCATGGTAAGTTTGAACCGGGAGTTCCTGAAGATTCTTTTCTGCTTTTAGGAACGGGAGAACGCCTCACCATTCCCGAAATTAATAGTATCGGTTCGGAGTTAAAAGATGTTCATTTGGTGGTGTTATCGGCCTGTGAAACGGCGTTGGGGGGCCGGATGCGGAGGGGATTGAAATTGCCGGAATTAGTTCTTATTTCCTCCAAGCCGGACGTGCGAGTGCGGTAATGGCTTCTTTGTGGCTGGTTAACGACCCGGCGACCAGTCAACTCATGCAACAATTTTACCGCCATTTATACGATGGAAAAACCAAAGCCGAAGCGTTACAATTTGCCCAATTAAGTTTTCTCAATGAGAGTCAAACCGCAACAGAAAATGATGAACGAACGGGAGATGGTGGATTTATTCAACTCGATGCCAGAACCGGATTGCCGATTAATAATGTGATAAATACTCTCAGCCATCCTTATTATTGGGCGGCGTTTATATTAATTGGAAACGGCTTGTAGAAAACCAATTTGACAAGATTTTAAGAAAACGATTGCATAAGCTTATACTTCCTCAAAATAGATTTTAAGTGATAACACAGTTAAAATTTTGTGGTTGTATCGGAGGAGCGATGTCTCAACTCAAACGCCGTCATTTCCTACAATTCGCCGGATCGACTCTGGCGACACTAGGTCTAAGTCAACTGGATTTTTTTCGAGGTGCAGAGGGTTATGGTCGAGTTCTTGCTCAAAGTACACCCCGTAAATTAGCATTGTTAGTGGGAATTAATGAATATCAAGGAGCCAATCAATTAAATGGTTGTCTTACTGATGTGGAGTTACAGAAAAATTTACTTATTCATCGCTTTGGGTTTAAATCGGACGATATTAAAATTGTATCTGATAATTCGGACATGAAACCGACCCGTGAAAATATTATCAAAGCCTTTCGAGAACACTTAATTAAACAAGCCAAACCTAATGATGTTGTGGTGTTTCATTATTCCGGTCATGGCGATCGCATTCAAGACCCATCTCCATTAAATATAGAAGCTTGTCGTCTAGCCGGAGACTGTAGCTTCAATGGCACAATTGTACCTCAAAACGCCGCGCCTGTAAACATAGAAGCATCAGAAGTAGAAGTCTCCCACATTATGGGACAAACCTTATTTTTGTTGACAAGCTTGCTTCAGACCGAGAAATTTACAATGATATTAGATAGCTGCCATTCGGGTGCAGGAACGCGAGGAAATGTTGTGGTTCGGGCTGCACGTCGGCAGGTTGGGAGCGAACAAATCTTAGTACCGAGTTCGAGTGAATTAGAGCTACAAAAAGAACTGATCGCCGAGTTGAATTGGTCTGATGATGAATTTCTCAAACGGCGACAAACGGGAATTGCTAAAGGAATTGCTTTGGGTTCTGCTCAACGAAATCAACTGGCAATTGATGCTCTATTTGAAGGCTTTCATGCCGGAGTCTTTACTTATTTATTAACCCGTTATCTCTGGCAACTGACCTCCGAGCAACCTGTGGAAGCAATCTATGTCAATCTGAAGCGGAGTACAAACAGTTTAGCGACTGCAAAAGAATCCACAATCAGACAGCAACTCCCAACATTTGAATATCAAGCCGGAAGTGATTTTAAGCAAGAGCCGTTATTTTTTCTAGACTTAAAAACTCCTGCGTCTGAAGCAGTAATTACAACCGTCAAAGGAGAAACGATAGAGTTTTGGTTGGGGGGTGTGGCATCACAAAACCTGAAAACTTCGGGGGAAGGAGCGGTCTATTCAGTATTAGATGAGTCCGGAAAAGTGGTTGCAGAAATTCAACAAAACTCTCGGGTTGAGGGGTTATTTGGAAGGGGGAAACAAACCTCCGGAGACTCATCAGCGATTAAAGTGGGTCGGCTATTACGAGAAAAAATTGTTGGAATTCCAGCAAATCCTAAGCTTGAACTGGCTTTAGATGAATCGTTAGGAGCCGATTTAGCAACGGCACAGGCCGAATTAGAATCCAATCGAAGAATTGAATTATTTCCTCAAAATCAACTCTCAGAAAGTGGATATTTCTTAGGACGATTTACCGAAGAACATCAACAGCAACAAAGTGAAATCAATCCCGACCTTGAACTTCCAGCCGTGAGTAGTGTTGGGCTGTTTCAAGCCGATTTAACTCCAGAGAGTCAGTCTTTTGGTCGTTTAGATGAACCGATTGTGAATGCGATTAATCGATTAAAGCCGAGATTTCAACGGTTATTAGTTAATCAGATTTTAGGACAATTGTTGAATGCGGGTCAAGGTTCAACGCTGAAAGTTAAAGCCGAAGTATCTGGAGGAGGTCAAGTATTGCAAGTTGCGAGTCGAGGAATTGATGAGGTTAAAACCGCAAACATTCCGGTTCAATTTCGTTCGGAAACTCAGTTAAAAGTTCAAGTCAATAATGAAAGTAATCAGGATCTTTATCTAGCGATTTTATTAATTAGCGCCCAAGGAGATATGAATACGTTCCACCCAACAAATTGGGATGCGCCTGAAGAAGAATCTTTATTCAGTGCAGGAGAGGTAAAAGAATTGCCTCCTCCTGGAGAATCTCTGGAACTAACAGGAACATCAGGTTTTCCAGAAATTCTGATTTTAGCGAGTCAAGAACCCCTACGAAACACCCTCAAAGCCTTACAACAAATTGCAGCCAGTCGCGGACAATCTCGGGGTCGGTTGGAAGGTATTCGAGGAGATGAATCTTTGGGGGTAATTGATAGTTTATTAGGAGATTTAACAGAACTAAAACGCAGTGTCGATGGTGGATTTCGACAAGGAACTGATGAGTCTGGACAAGGAACGATTCCCTATCAAACTTCCACAATGGCGGTACTTTCGGCTGTCCTTGAAGTGGTGGCTTGATTTGGATGAATTATACTATAAAGTATTCAACTGGAGGAAACAATGACTGTTGCTAAAGATTTAGAAACACTCCAACCGGAAAACCAATTAGAGGAAATCGAATATCCACCCACAAATTTAGAAAGTAAGGAGCCGCCATTGGAAAGTTATTTGCATCTACAACAGTTGTTGCTGTTAATGAAGTGTTTGGATTGGTTATGGCAAGAACGAACTGATTATTTTGCGGCGGGAAATCTAACGATTTACTACAGTTTGGAACAGGTGAAAACCAATGATTTTAGAGGGCCGGATTTCTTTGTAGTTCTCGATACCGAACGCAAACCCCGCAAAAGTTGGACGGTCTGGGAAGAAGGGGGAAAATATCCCAACGTTATTATTGAACTGTTATCAAAATCCACCGCAAATGTAGACGAAGTCACAGCAGCTCCCGGAGCTTGCATCCGGGAGAACTGTGATAGAACAACGAAGAAAAAGATTTACCAAGATACTTTCCGAACTCCCGACTATTTCTGGTTTTCACCGGACAGCTTAGAATTCAAAGGGTTTGAAATCATTCAAGGAAAATATCAAGAACTCCAACCCAACGAACAGGGAAAACTTTGGAGCAAACAATTAAATTTATTTCTGGGAGTTTATGAAGGAAAATTGAGATTTTTTACACCGGAAGGTGAGTTGGTTCCAACTCCCGAAGAAGCAGCAAAATTCGCTGAACAACGAGCAATAGAAGCGGAGAAAACGGCTGAAACCGAACGCGATCGCAATGAACGGTTAGCTGCGAAGTTGCGAGAATTGAATATTGATCCGGAAACGCTGTAAATTGTTATGAATTATTCAGTTTCGATCCAACTTTGGGGATAGCCCCCCTTTGTCCCCCCAAAATTGAGGGGAAATACAGTTCAAAGTCCCCCAGAATTGGGGGATTTAGGGGGCAAACACAAAACATCTTCTACTTTTCAAACCTCCTCTAGCTGAGAACCATCTCAACTGCATATGTGGCTCAACCCCAAAAATAGGTTAGAAGTGAAATGACATCTACCCCGGTCGGAATTTCGGTGTTGAACCTCAAAGCGTTAACCCTGGCGGTTGTTGTGGGTGTGTTGAGTCCAGTTGTATCAATAAATGTTCTGAATGTACCTCAAGTTCTCGCACAAACCCCCGATGAACGAAAAGCAGAAGCAGATCAATTATTCCAACAGGGTCTTCAACAAGCCAAAACTAGCCAATTTCGAGAAGCATTGCAGTCTTGGCAACAAGCGTTAGAAATATATAGAGAAATAGGCGATCGCAAAGGAGAAGTAGCTTCTCTGAGCAATTTGGGTTCTGCTTACAATAGTTTGGGGCAGTATCAAAAAGCTATAGAATTCCATCAGCAGCACTTAACTATTGCACGAGAAATCGGCGATCGCAATGGGGAAGCGAGTTCTCTGGGCAATTTGGGTGTAGCTTTACTCGACCTTAACAAACCAGCAGAAGCAGAAGTTGAGTTGAGAAAAGCAATTGATGTTTTTGAATCTCTCCGAATTGACTTAGAACAGGACTCAGATAAAGTCTCGATTTTTGATACCTATCTTCGCAGTTTTCGTAGCCTTCAATTAGTATTAGTAGCTCAGAATAAAACTGATGCGGCTTTGGAGATTTCTGAAAAAGGTCGCGCTCGCAGTTTGATTGAACTGATGTCCGAACGATTGAATGATGGTCAGCAGGGTTTAGTTCCCACAACCGAACCTCTTAATATTGAGCAAATTCGTCAGATTGCTCAAACTCAAAATTCTACATTTGTTCAGTATTCTATTGTTCGGTTTCCTGATATTTCGTCACTCTATATTTGGGTAATCCAACCCACAGGTGACGTTACTTTCAAAGAAGTTAATTTATCTTCTCTCAATACTCCCCTCAGTGAAATTGTTGATAATAGTCGCATAGAAGATATTGGTGCGAGGGGTCGCAACGGAGATGGTGGCTTTGCTGTTAGACTCTCTCCACAGACTCAACAAGAACGACTCGCCAAACAAACCGCCAATCTCCGCCAACTCCACGACCTTTTAATTCAACCCATCGCCGATTTATTACCAACCGACCCTTCAAAAAAAGTGGTATTTATGCCGCAGGGCGAATTGTATTTAGTTCCGTTTCCGGCGTTGATGGATGAGCAGAATCAATACTTAATTGAAAAACACACAATTCTTACTTCTCCCTCCGTTCAATTGCTGGATGTTGCCCGTCAATCCCACACTGAAAAACAGAACAATCCCGCTTCAGATATTCTCATTGTCGGCAATCCAACCATGCCCGAAGTCTGGAACCCGAATAGTGGAGAAGTAGAACAACTTTCAGCTTTACAAGGGGCCGAAGATGAAGCCTTTGCGATCGCCAAGAAGTTCCAAGTTAAACCGTTAGTTTGGGGCGAGGCTACTGAAACTATTGTAACACAAAAAATGCGGAATGCGCGATTAATTCACCTGGCAACTCACGGACTGTTAGAATATGGTATCCCCGAAGAATCTGGGGTGTTTGATGCGCCGGGAGCGATTGCTTTGGCGCCTTCAGCAGATGCGGACGGACTGTTAACTTCTGTAGAAATTTATAACATGAAACTCAACGCCGAGTTGGTGGTATTGAGCGCTTGTGATACCGGACGGGGTAAAATTTCGGGGGATGGGGTAATTGGATTATCTCGTGCATTTTTGCAGGCGGGAGTTCCCAGTTTAATTGTTTCGTTGTGGAAAGTTCCCGATGATTCCACCCAGTTTTTAATGACTAAATTTTATGAGTATTGGACAGAAGATACCGATAAAATTGTTGCGTTACGTCGGGCGATTTTAGAAACAAAAGAAAAGTATCCCGAACCGATTAATTGGGCGGCGTTTACTCTCGTTGGAGAAGCACAATAAATGCGTTTGACCTCTCGAACTCAACCCTTGACCCCCACCAACCTCCCCCTAAAAAGCTACAGTATTCTATATATTGTCCTCCTTTGTCTTCCAACTTTTGGGGCAGCCCCCCTTTGTCCCCCCAACTTTGGGGGGAAATTACAAAGTCCCCCAGAATTGGGGGATTTAGGGGGCAAGAGATTTAGAGAAAAAACCTATTGACAAAGTTCCTTAACCGTTTCGTTTATTAACCCTTTCAAATCCTCAGAAGGAAACTCAACAGATAACACTTCTTTCCAAAACTCAGACCAAAGTTTCTGACTCGCAAAATAATCAGCCCGTTGTAAGATTACCGCATCGACTGTAATATTTTTTTCTTCCAATTCTTGTTCTAACTTTTGTAAATCTTGAGTGAGATAATTCCGTTCTTCGGGAGTCATTATCCTCAACGGAATCGGACGATAATCAATGGGAGGACTGGTTGAAACCTGAAGTTCATAAACTTGACCGGGTTGCAGTGCAGTTCCAACTGTAACTTGATAGAGTTTAAACGGAGTAGAAGATTCAGTTTCAGTATTTAATTCTATTTGATTTTCCGCCGAAATCTCTTGACTCCAAACTACCTTTTCATTACCTTGTTCTCGAATTTCAATTTGAGTTATACCTCCCGTCCAGGTGAAAATCGGACGTTCATTCCAAACCCGTTCAACCTCTAAAAATTGATTCGGCGCGATGGGACAGAAATCATCCCCTTTACTCCCCCCTTCAGTTCCTTCATTCTCAGGGGGTTCACTCCGAGGAAAAAATCGACGCCAAAGACTTTCTCTTTCAAAACCTTCTTCATCCTTTGGTTGACTACGACTTAAAAACATCCAGGAAGTTTCGGATAAAACTTCAGCTTGAAAAATTGTTGAAATACTTACAGAGATTAGAGATAAAGCAATAACTTTAGCGGGAATAAGTTGATAGAAGTTCATCAGAATTTACCTCTTTTTCGATTAATTAAGTTAGGTACGGTATAAATCAAAATCATTGTTACGGGAATCAAGATTGGCAATAGAATAGAAACCGAAACATAAAGTTGTAGACTAATCCATCCATAAATTAGTGTTCCACTCGTTACCAATAGTATCAGCTTTTTTATAGAAAATTCATATTTACTTAGAAGAATATTCAGACCTTTGCCAATCGGAACAAACAGCCAAATAAGCCATAAATCTGGCACATAAATCACTGGACGTTGTTGAAGGAAATGGTTAAATAAATAGGCATGAACTTTACCGCCAACAAATAAAGGACAGGACTCTTGAGATTGAGATATTTTTTGCCAATAGCAGAACGCTGGAGGTGGAGGTAAATTATCTTCTCCAAAACTATTAACTCCCGCAGTTCGATATCCTCCCGGTATGATTAAAATGACAGATTGCGAATATTTTTGTTGCAGTTCATCGGGTTGACTTGCTAAAAAATCTTGGGCGGATATAGTTTCATAAACAAATTGAGCAGGAGTCGAAAAATCGGTAATCGGATGAAGCCAATACTGCCTAAAACCATAACCTATCTGGGTTATACCCAAAGGCTGCATCCAATTTTTTAATAATTTATCGGTTAATTCTGTAGGTTTTTTTTGCAAAAATAAATCATTTTCGGATTCACTAGAAACCTTTGCCAAAGCTAACAAATAACTAAGGGGAAAAGGGCGTTCCTCTGTTGAGAGCGGTAAAAGTGTCATAAAACGACCGTTTCGCCAAAGACGAGTATCTCCTTGCCAAGTTTGATGAGTTGTAAATTGGTTTAATGTCCAGAGTCGATATCCGGGTTTTGTACCTCGACTTGTTGCAAATATGAACAGAGTATCCAAAGACTTTGCACGATTTAACGCCGTTTCTAATATTTGGTCTTCTTCTGGCTGCGGGGTATTTAAAATATAATCAATTCCGATTATTTTCCGATTGATTTGAGTCGCCTGATTAACCAATTGAGCCAGATAAACACGACTGATTAAGATAGGGTCAGAAAATCCAGCAGCAACCAAAGAAGGTTCATCAATTTCAACTAATAAAATAGACGGTTTTGTTTGAGGAATCTGTCCGGTTATATTCCGATAAACGGCTTGAACTCCCACTCGTTGTTCGAGTAATTGATACTGAACTGGAACTTGCCAACTTAAAATAGACAAACCCGCCAAAGCAATAAGTTCATACCATTTTGGACGAAGAAACTGCTTCAAAAGTTCTCGCCAACCCGAAGGTTGAAGCCGAAACCATTGAGTATTAGGATAGCGAAATAGGGAAGGAATTAAATAAGCCGAAGGATAGGTAAAAGATTTCTCCACTTTGAGAAACTTACAAGCCGCAGTTAAGGATTCCTGAACGTCTTTGTATTCAGCTAAATTTTGCAAGAATTGTAACAGAAACTCCTGTGCAACTTGATTGTGAATGGGTTCCCGCATCACCGCAACTTGACTCAATCCCAAGTTAATTAAACTCTCAGCAATTTTCAAGCCGTTGCAAGAATTAAACAGTGCAAATTGCAATCCATTATTCTTAGCAATTTCTAGCTGATGGCTAATATCTTTGATATGCAGAAACTCTCCCGGTGCAATTCCTAATTCTCCTCCCGTCATCTGAGTTTCATTGCTATGTCCGGCGAAAAACAACACATCCCAACCCTTTTCATCGGTAATAGCTTGCTTGATTTCTGTTTCCAACTCTGAGATAGATTTTCCCGGTTCCCAACCCACCGTTTCAACCGTTGCTAGGGGTTTAAGTTGGTTTTGGAGAGCGAGTAAATCTTGCTGAAAATTGAGATGACCATCCTGACCAATAATCGCTAAAATTCGCGGACGAGAACGTTTAACTGGAGGAGAAGGAGGGGCGGTAATATTGTTAGGAATTCGAGAAATATAAAGCGGGTCAGAAGTTGCAAACTTAACGCCAATTTCCCAAGACTCCCAAGGGAGTTTTTCCAGTTCAGGCGAACCGCAAATTAGAAACAGATTAACAGTTTTATGGGGAGAGTATTGACGACAAACTTCGGAAATTTTTGCTCGAATATCAAACAGTTTACGGCTGCGTAACCATTGATTAAAATCGTAGAGTAAGCGAGTTTCTGCTTCCACTAAACGACCTTTCCAATCGGTTACAGACGGTGAAATCGTTCCACTTCCACCCGATTTTCCCCGCAAGTTATCGTCTGCGTCTTCTCTATTAAATGAGGGTTGAGCTTGATAGAAATTGATGTAAGCTCTCCGCCAATCTTCATAGAGAACCATTAACGTTTGGGGAAATGGAACCTGAGCGGGAAGTCGCTGTCCGGATTCCGTTGTTAACTCAAATAGACAGGATTGTTCGACCTGTTGAACGTATAATTGCAGCATGATAAATTACCCGTAAACTAACCAATAAAAGTGAATGGCGGTAAGGTGATAGCCGTTCCATTGGGAAAGTGAATTGTCACAAAAAACTGTTCATTATAAGCACCAATCACTTGAGCATAAATGTAGTCTTGTGTGGGATTAGTTAGCACGGGTTCTTCTAAGACTTGTAACTCATCTCGAACGGTTAATTGAGTTCTCACAGGTAAACTTGAACTGGGTTGAGAAGTAAGTAAAAGTAATAGCGTCCATTCGGGAGAATTTATATTAGTATTAATTTGCCAAGTTGTCACATACAATCGCATGGCAATTTCACCCCAAACTAAATCTCTATAAGCAGTTCTAGCTTCAAAAGGAATGACCAATTGAGCTTGATTTCTTAACTCAGTTACGGCATCTGTAAACAGTTCCATCGGACTTCTTAAATCTCGAAAAGCCGAACTATAACTCAAGGGTGGGAGTAACGTCCAAGACAATTCTTCGGCGATTTGACCCAACTGATTTTTTAACCAGTCGCCCACATTTAAAGCGGGTTGAACAGCTTGAGATAATCTTTGTTGACTGCTAACCGTTTCGGGTTCAAAACACCGTAAATAGAGCAACAATTTATCCGGTTTAAATTCAAACCAATCGGTTGAAAACAACGCCAGTTCGTCATCAAGAATAATTGGATTGTGTTGATTGAGTTGTGCTTGAGTTAAGTATCCCAACAGGGAAACATTCACTTGTTCTTCCGAGTCTTCTAAAACAGGTACATCTTCTATGACTTCAATCAAAACATAAAAACTAGACTGTGTTTGAGAATTTTCGAGAATCGCTCTGGGAACACAAACTTCCGAATTATGGGAACTGTCCGTAACAATTAAATTGAGTCTGAAGTTACCCACTTGAAGCTGATTAATAGATGGGTTTGATAACTGAACTGAATCATTTTGTATCAACTCTGGCGAACGCATCCGCAACCATTCAATCGTTCCCAACTTGGCTAAAATATTCAGATAAACTTGCCATTGTTGGCGGGGACGGGTTGTTAAGGTTTGGCTTATTTCTGCTGCTAAATTAACCTGTTCTAATGTCAGAAAAATATTGTCTTCAGTCAGAAACTTTCCGAGATTCATGCTGTCATATTCCATAGTTGTGTTTTTCATAGCTTTAACGTCCAATTCTAGTGTTTAAGGTTGATAGTGTGATTCGATAAGACGACAGAGACGGCGATTAAATAAGCTCTCGCGGGAACAATTAAAACTCATGGTTTCTCGCTCTGCTTCGGCAATTATTCGGTCAATTTCTGCGGCTACAGCCTGTTCCAAACATTCCAATTGAGTTGGGTTCGTATAATAACGTGCGAGTTGGATCACTTGTTCTTTCAAAATGACAAGTAACCGTTTCTGGATATCCTGTCGCAGAGTTATTAACTGTAATAAACGAGTGACTTGATACTGTTTTTGCAACCCAACTTTCCGAGCAATTTCACTCATCGGTTGACTCAGACAATAGAGTTGCAAGGCTTGAATAAAAATTTTATCTTTCGGGGGTTTGCGTTTTTTAAAAGAACTCAAACGGTCATTCAATACGTGTAAAATAGCTTGGTCGAGTTGGGTAAGAAGTAATTGACGGTAACGCTGCAAAAACTCCCCCATTTCCCCTTCAGTTTCATCAATTGTTTCTTGGGGGGTATTATCGAGAAGCGGTTCTCGTTGGGGTTGACGCGAACGCCGAATAAACTCCGCCAAAGATTCTAATTCTTCTAACAGATCATCGGGAGTATAATTATTGAATCCTTTTTCCTCCAAATCTGCTATAATTCTATTTAACTGTTCGGGGCTTGGCGGTTGACAGCGAGAACGGGAACGGTTCTTTTGTAGGCGATCGCTTAAATAAACCGTTTGATAACTGTCTAAAATTTCCCCCGATTTTTGTGCTAAAATAGAACTATAGTTGTATACTTCTGTCAGCAACCGTTCTAACTGTTTGGGGTGATAATTATTGAGAATTGACCAGTCACTTTGTAAGTGTACTCCGCAGTCCCAAAGAAAACGATTCAGTTCGGGATGAGACTTCACCAGTCGCGCCGTCCAAGTGCTGAGTTGACCCCGTTCTGGGTTGAATGTTCGGAGAATTTTATTGGCTAAAGATTCGTAGTTAGTATCAGTTTTCGGAGTTGAACGGGGAAGCAATTCAAAATCATCGAGAACAAAAGGGAGTAAATCTATTTGATTAAAACCGCCCATTTCTCCAAATCTTCTCGCTAATTCCGAACAAGTTTGTTCAATTTGCTGAGAAATAAAACACCGCAAACAAAATTCAGCCCCAAGTTGAGTTTGGGAATCTTCAGAAGTTGTTTCCGAACGCATCAGATGAACCAATTGTCGTTGAATGACACCATCTGGAACTTCCGAGTTCATTAATTGGGGAAACTGCTGTTGAAACAAGGCTTTAGCCGTAGGAATTTCTTCCACCTGGCGCTTTCCTCCCGAGTTCAACCTCACCCAACACCAATATCGTAATGCAGAACCCATGAGATTTTGAATGACCTCCAAATAGACGCTTATTTTGCCCTGCCACTTCTACATATTTAGGGGTAACTGACCTTATGCAATTGTAGGGGTTCCGATACCCAATAATCGTTTGATAATCTGAACGACGGTATAAAGTTGGTTATCTCGACGGGATTGGGTTATTCAATTTCTAATAGACAATTAAATGTAATATCTCATTATTTAATTAAAAACTCTCCATCGGTCGCCAATCTCCAGAGAAAATAAACGAAGCCCAATAATAGGGATGTTCATAAAAAGGCGCTTGTAACAATTCTAACTGTACCTGACGCATGGCTTGCGATCGCGCTTCGCCATTTTTTAGGCGTTGATAATACATCGACATTAACTCGCTAGTTCCGTGGTCATCGACTTTCCACAAACTCATTAATTGACTTTCCGCCCCCGACTTGACAAACGCCCGACGCAACCCGTAAACGCCTTCACCCGTTCTTACCGAACCCACACCTGTATCACAAGCGGATAACACCACCAATTCCGTTCCGTAAAGCTTGAGTCGGGTGACTTCCGAAGCGGTTAATACCCCATCTTTCTCGCCACTTTCGCGACGGTTGAACCCCGCCAACGCCAACCCAGAACGCAATAAAGGATTTTCCCGGTTGCTGGGAGTGGGTTTGCAGTCGGGTTGAAAATCGGGGTTGAGAATCACCTTAAAGCCACCGTCTGGAGTACCCCGGCTTCTGGTTGCGGGAGTACATTCAATATCTTCGAGGAAGAACCCGTGAGTGGCAATATGCAGAATACGGGGGGCTTGTAGCTGTTCGAGGAGGTTTTCTGTCGCTTCAGAACCGGTGAAAACTTGTAAATTGGGGACGATGGGTTGAATGGCGTCGGCTTCGAGTTGGGTGCCTTTGAGGGGAGTGAATGCGAGGTTATCGAAGTCGGTTGAACGTTGGTTGGTACTTCTCCTTGATGTTGTTGTGTTGGCTTGTATACACCCATCTTTTCTGCCCCCTAAATCCCCCAATTCTGGGGGACTTTGAACTGTATTTCCTGCTAATTCTAGGGGACTTTGAACTCCGGTTCCCCCCAAATTTGGGGGGCTAGGGGGGCTAAACGTACAATCTTCGAGACGAGGGGAACTGGAGG